>Ga0160427_10002517_pt1 | contig 11028 bp, 15 predicted proteins | sample SolpanmetagenomL_FD_108194 | JGI IMG/M metagenome (GOLD analysis project Ga0160427, IMG submission 108194) | Solar panel surface microbial communities from Lawrence Berkeley National Laboratory, California, USA - L | ecosystem: Engineered > Built environment > Solar panel > Unclassified ...
GGGACCGTCTCAGTGACCGGGACCGTCTCAGTGACCGGGACCGTCTCAGTGACCGGGACCGTCTCAGTGACCGGGACCGTCTCAGTGACCGGGACCGTCTCAGTGACCGGGACCGCCTCAGTGACCGGGACCGTCTCAGTGACCGGGACCGTCTCAGTGACCGGGACTGCCTCAGTGACCGGGACTGCCTCAGCGACCTGCGTCACCGCGGGGACCGCGCCGTCGTCGGAAGAGTCGACGCCCGCATCCGGGGTGGGGGCTGGCGTGGGGGCGGTAGTCGAGTCAGTCGCGGTAGTCGAGTCAGTCAAGGTGAGGTCTCCGCAGGCGAAAGATGTTGAACACGGATTGGCAGCGAGCGGTTGGGTGCCGACCACGGAGAAGAACAACCTGAATCTAGACCCTAACTAGAAACTAGTGAGCCTGCGGTGCGGATAGTCGATTCCTGAGCTGACGTACCCCTCCATTGTGGAGATGAAGCTCCTCGGAGTCGTCTTCGGTAATGGTACAGGCGCAGGTCTTCCAGATGGCCTGGTGTCATAAGTGATCACCTGGTGCCGCTTGGTTGTCCGCCCGGCCAGATTGGGGGATCTGACTTGATGGTCGTGACGGCGACGTACACCTCGAAGGGCGACGTACACCTCGAAGGGACGGTGCGATCATGAGAGGGTCCTGTCCGCCTCTGCTTGACGGACAAGATCCACGGGGTCCATGGCATGACCCCCAGCACCTCGCTCATCGTCGAACACGGCACTGCCGCCAATGTGGTGCCCAGGATTTGAGGGGGTATGTCCTGCGGCAGATGATCTGCTGGAAGCGCGATACGTGCGGGCGTCCCGCGATGATGATGCTGTCAGGCGTTGGGGAGGTAGCGGAACACGAGGACGACGCCGACGTCTTTGGAGGTGGCGGCTGCCGGTGCGAGCAGCTCTCCAGCAACCTTGTCACCGACTGGCTGGCGCGAGCGCGGGCGTGATGCAAGGAGTCGCTGGGGTCTGGGGTCGAGGTCGCAGGAAGGCGTCCTCGAGCTTGGGTCGTAGCCTGTGAGTGCAGCAGACCCGACTTTTGTGCCGCTGTTGAGGTGGGTCAGTCGTCGGCGGCGATGAACCCGATCAGGTGGGCGTGGGTGGTCTCGGTAGCGGGTAGTGCGCGGGCTCGGCTGGCTCTCCAGGCGTAAGACCCGTCGTGCATCCGGCTGCGGAAACGGACTTCGTAGCGGCGTCCGGTACTCAGGGCTTCTTCGAGGGCGGCGGCGATGACAGGTTGGTCATCGGGGTGCACCTGGTTGCTCATGTGTGTGGGAAGCAGGTCGTGACCGGGGCGATGTCCGAGGTCAAGAAGGCGGGCGCAGGTAGCGTCGAAGGTGATGACGTTGGTGGCGGCGTTGAGGTCCCACGCCCCGCACTGGTCATCGGGTAGGGCGGTCATACCGGCCGAGACGGCGCCACGGTGGGTGTCGTTGGTGGAGGGGATGCACCCGGCGCTGACGAGGCGGTCTCGCAGGTCCGAGGGAAGTCTGCTCAGCGCGTGAAGTCGGGAGCCCTCGGTGAGGAGAGCGTCGGCGAGCTGGTGGTAGGTGAGGCCGTCACCATGGACGACGAGGTGGGCGTTGCGTCCGTGATCGTCATCGCCGGCGACAGCGTCGATGAGCGTGGTCAGCTGCGGGTCGAGTCCTAGCGGGGGGAGGTCACCCCAGAGTGCGTTGAGCAGTCGCGAGATCTGTTCGGCACGGTGGCGCAGTCGGTGCTCTCGATCGACCCAGGTCTCCACCGCAACCTCCATGAGTAGGTGTGCAGCCGCTGCTGGACTCGATGCCCCCTTACCCCCAACGAGTCGACGGCAAACCAACCACTGAATCATCACCGTCATAACTGGTAGAACTACTCACTGTCGCACCGGCTCTGGCACCGTGCTCGCCTGTATGCAGGCTTTGTTTTGATCGTCCCCACGTAGCGAGGACGAATTGCAGCCGTTGAAGTCGGTGTCGGTGTCGGCATTCAGTTCTTCACGGCGCCGCGATAGGCGGGTGTTATTCCGGTGACCTAGATGTGCCCCTCGGCTTGGGCAATCCTCACAGCGGCGGCGGTGCTGTGGACCCGGTACTTGCGCCGGACAGCCACCAGGTGCTGGGAAACGGTGCTGGTCGTCAATCCACGATGGTCGGCGATGACCGAGATGCTGTGCTCACTGGCGACTGCGCTCAGGATGTCGACTTCGCGAGGGGTCAACCGCACTTCGGTCGCGGCCTCTGCTGGTGACCTGACCGTGGCGAGTGAGTCAGTGTGCTGAGAAAGATGCTCGAAGGTCGACGCATTCAGGCATACGACCGGACCGTGGCTGGTGCTGATGGTGACTTGGCCGGCCGCGTAGACCAACGCCCCCAGGGCGTTGTACTGGGATTGGCATTCTTGCGTGTTCGGTGGTGAAGAGCGGTCACAATCAAAGGGCATAAAGTTCTCGATCCTGCCCCGTCCACGCGATGCAGCGTTGACGGGCCCGATTTAGTAGGGTGCTACGCCGGGTACATTCACAATGTACTGTAAACAACAGTACCTGAAGGCTACCGTGTTGCACGCGGTCCCCGAGGTAGATTGAAGCGACTCTGCACGGGCAGACCGTGATGCCTTAGGTGGTCACCATTGACCGGCAGGCTCCTCATCAGGGGCCAGAAAGCCGACCAGTCGGGCCGCGTGAGAGTCGGTGGTGGTGCAGGTCAGGACCCGGGCGCGGCTGGCTACCCACGCCACCGCACCCTCACCTCCCACAACCCGAAAGCGGCTCTGGTAGGGGTGGCCGGTGTCGAGAGACTCGGCCACGGCGTCGGCGACGCGGTGTCGATCCTCAGGATGGACGTACAGGCTCAGGTGCGAGGCGGGCAAGATGTCCTGCCCGCCTCGATGTCCAATCCCCAGTAGCCGGGCGGCGGTGTCGTCGAAGCTGACGACGCCGGTGCCTGCGTCCAGCTCCCACGCCCCACACCGCTCATCGGGTAGAGCCGCTAGCCCCGGGCTCAAACCCATCTCCTTGGATGCCCTGCGCAGACGCTGTACGAGCCGCGGCGGTAGCCCCATCGCCCCCACCGGCCCCCCGGCCGGGTGGGTCAGGGCGACCAGCAGCTGCTGATAGGTCAACCCATCGCCATGGACGACGAACTGCTCCGATCGCCCGGTCTCGTCATCACCAGCCAGCGCATCGACCAACGCGGTCAGCTGCGGGTGCGGGCCTGGAGGCAGTTCACTACCCCACATGACCCGCAGGAGCTGGGTCACCAGCTCGGCGCGCCGACGTAGGCGGTGCTCACGATCGACCTCGGTCCCCACGGCAGCCCTTTCCTGTAGATGAGGCCGCAGGTTGGACCACGCACCATACAAACACAAGATCACCGTCGATGACGGGAGATCGTTGACCGTTGATGACGGACGTTGCACATCCCGGTCACCCTGGGCATAGTGGAAAACTGATGCTGGGTGTCCAACAGCGCGGACCCGCATCCAGGGCTTGAACAGGTGGTCCGGGTCGGTGTGCGCGTCTTCGCGCGCACACCGACTCACCTCCAGCATGAAGGCTTTTATCGTTGAGCTTCGCACGAAGCATGCGGTCACAAATGCCGCTGGAGACCTACCCAGGGCGTGAGGTGTGATGGGGTCACGCTGTGCGTCAGAGCGTGCCGCCGGGGTCCGGCAGTCGGCTCCGCGCGGGTCGTTGCGCTCCATGAACGGGAGCAACGGCCCGCCTGGTCGGACCGCGACTCAGATCAGCTTGGTGACACCAGTGATCAGCAAGGGCATGTCGGCCGGTGTGCCACAGGCGGCCCCAGCCACGATCTCGGTAGCGACGTCGCGCAGCTTGCGGTTGGTGCGTTGCGACTGCTTGGCGAGCAGCCGGAAAGCTTCCTCGGGGTCACAGCCCCCCAGCTGCATGATGATGCCTTTAGCCAGGTCGATGACCTCACGGCTGAGCATGGCGTTGTTCAGCTGAGCTACGCGTCGTTGCAGAGCATCGATTCGTGAGGCGTTGGCGAGGGTTATACCCGCAGCGGTGGCGAACGATGCCGCGAAAGCTTCCGCTTCGTCACTGATCGGGCCTTCACCGTTGATGCGGTACAGCCCCACCGCACCCTGGGCTGTGTCCAGCATGGGCAGGCTCATCCCCAGTGCGCTGCTCACTTCTCTGCGCCGCGCGACGGCTGCGAAGTCCGGGTAGGACCCTTCAGCGGCGGTGTCGTCGACGCGTACGACGCCGCCAGAGTCCGCCGCGGCCAGGCAAGGCCCGAAGCCTTTTGCGTACTGCCGCTCGTCCAAGGTGGCTGCGAGAGAGCCGCTGAAGGCGGTCGTGTGGGTCCCATCCGTCGTGTCGATCAGGGTGATGGAGACCTCGTCCACGCCAGGGATCACCGATGCGGCGAGGCGGGCCACGACATGGAGGGTCTCGGTGAGGGGCCGCGCACCGAGGAGTAGACCGCCGAGCTGCAAACGGACATCCACGACAGAGACGGGTGTCATCGGTGCCGACGAGTCAAGCTGATCGACCATTCAACGGACTGTACGTGGCGGTGCACCCGCACCCGTGCACGTCAGGAGCAAGCGGGTCGTCGACGTCTTCCAATAGAACCGGTCATCGACGGGGTCGGCGTCTTCCGCGCCGAGCCCACAGGCCGGCGAGATCAACGATGCTCGAACGTGGGTTCGACGACGGTGTACGTTGCGAACATGCTGGGCGAGCCGGGTGCTGCGAACACCTGATGATCAAGCGGGAGACGGTGTGAGCACCCGATCCGCGGTCTGGGCATGGCACGGTGACCTGGACAGTGCTGACGTCTCGGCGATGGCCGCCGCGTTGCAGGACCTGCTCCTGGAGCACCCGGCGACGTTGACCATCGACCTTGACGCGGTGACGTTCATGGACTGCGCGGTCTTGTCGTTGCTGGTCCGGATCAACAACGACCCGTCGACAACGCTGATCGTGCGAGGCGCACCGGTGTGCGTCCAACAACTGCTGCAAGCCACGGGCCTGGACGCGGCCTTCCAGATGACCGCGACCTGAGGCTCGTCCAGCTCACGTCAGCAGCCGGCACCAGACCGTCTTGCCCTGGCTCAGCTCGCTGCCTTCCGTGCGCGGGGTCTGAGTGTGCACACCGTCGATGTGGTGGTGTTCGACGCCCCAGTCGACGCTGAGGAGGTCGACCAACCGTACGCCCCGGCCGCCTAACGCTTGCGCTTCGACGTCCCTGTGCTCAGGAGGTTCGTTGCTGCCGTCGCTAACGGAGAGGAGCACCCCTTCCCCGTCGCGGCACTCCATGCTCAGCGTGATGGGTGGACCACCGTGGCGTACCGCGTTGGTGACCAGCTCCGTTGCTAGGAGGTGGACGTGGTGACGTTCGTTACCGCCGTGGGTTGCGCACCAGTTGTTGTCGATGAAGGTTCGGGCCAGACGCCCAGAGGCCAGCTCAGGGGGCAGGAGCACGTTGGAGGGGCCGGCACAGGAACACACGACGCCATCGTGGGTGCGCAGCGAGCGTTGCGCCCACCGAGGTTGAGCGCATCGTCTCTACCGCCATGCATTCGCGTCCTCTGGTCGGACCCGCAGATAAAGGACGTTATCTGCGGGTTTGGCCGGGGCTGAAGCTAGGCTGATCGTGTGAGTACATCCTCCGATGAGCCTTCCTCCCGGCGCGAGGAGCTCCTCATCGAGGAGTCCCGCCTCCAGCACACCGCGGCGTCCCTCGCTGGCGAGGCCGAGGATGCAGCAGGCGATCCTGATCGCTTGCGGTCCCTGGCAGCTCAGCACGATGAGCTGGCCGGACGCCGTGACGACCTCGCCGATGCCTGGGACGTCCTGGCCACCCATCGCGACGACGACGCCCGCCGACGCGACCTGAACGCAGATCGCCGTGACAGCCGAGCTCGTGCTGCTGAACGCGATGCCGGCACTAGCGGCGGCCCCGCGGCCATCGACCGCCACCACGCCGCCGCTGAGCGTGACTGGGCGCTGGGCAACCGCCTCGACGCCCGTGATGACCGTCGCCACGCCGCTACCGACCGCACGGCGAGTCGTGAGGCCCGCCAACGCGCCGCGAGCGAGCGAGCCCGCGCCGAGACGATCGACGCCACCACCGACGAGCACGACGGCGCATGAGCCGACCAGCAGCGTGGACCAACCCCACGGCCACGCTGCTGCCCGTAGCGATCGACGCGCCGATCGCGGCCGCTCGACCGGTAGTGCGCCCAGCGCCTTTGCAGCGCCTACCCGGTTCTCTCGACGATGATCCCTTCCACCGCCTCGCTGCGGCTTGGTTGCTCGGCCACGGTGGGCACACCCAGACCGCTTACCGCCGCGACCTCACGGCGTGGGCGCGCTGGTGTGAGCAGATGGGCGTGCACCCCCTGGCTGCAGAGCGCTTCCACGTCGATGCTTGGGTCCGTCACCTCACGACCGAGCCGCAAGGTCGCACCGCACGCCCCGCATCACCGGCCACGGTTGTTCGTCGACTCTCGGCCATCTCGGGCTTCTACGAGTTCGGGGTGCACGACGCCGAGGTGCTGGCCCACTCCCCCGTCGCCTCCGTGCGTCGTCCTCGAGTCTCCGATGACAGCCAGGCCATCGGCCTCACCTCCGGAGAGCTGCGTCGTCTACTCGCTGTGAGTGCGAAGCACTCCCCCCGCGCTGCCGCCCTGGTTGGCCTGCTGACCTTCTGCGGGCTGCGCATCTCTGAGGCCTTGGGTGCCGACGTGGGTGACTACGGCCACGACCAAGGCCACCGCGTGCTCAAGATCGTCCGCAAGGGCGGCAAGGCAGCGCGCGTGCCGCTGCCTGCCCCGGTCATCCGCGTCCTCGACGCTCTCCTCGCAGACCGCAGCACTGGGCCACTCTTCGTGGCTGCCGACGGTTGCAGCCGCTACCCGTACAAGAGCGCCTACGAGCAGTTGAGCCGGCTCTGCCGAGCTGCTGGCCTCCCCGCCGGCGTCACCCCACACAGCTTGCGGCACTCCTACGCGACCGAGAGTCTGCGCCTCGGCGCACCTCTACAGGATGTCCAGGACGCCATGGGTCACGCCGACCCGAGGACCACCCGGCGCTACGACCGCAGCCGCCACAACCTCGACCGCTCCCCCAACTACCTCCTTGCCACTGCCCTTACCAGCACCGACTGCCAGCCGGCGCCGCTGGAGGAAGCAGTCCCCGGGCACGGCTTCTGAGACGGCGTGTCGAGCCTCTGAGATTACTCCCCACCATGTCTCACAACCGGTCGGTTGCGAGACGGTGGAGTGACTGCGGGGCCAGGTTCTGGCGCTGAGGCTCAGGGGCGTTTGAAGATGTCGTGGCGTCCGATGCGCCGCCACACCAACGTCAGCTCCCCGGCGTCGCCCTCATCCAGGTGGAACGTGGCTCGACCATCAGGGCTGGCGAAGGACCAGGTCATCTCCCAGATCTTCGGGTGCCCCGTGACGCGCCCGACGCGCATGGTCGTCGGCCACTGAGGGTCCTGCCCGGCCGCGAGACGGTCGCACGCGGTGTTGAAGTCCGGGACGCAGTCGCGGAAGGTGACCTGGTGCTGGTGGGGCAGCTTCTTGAAGTCGTTGACGAAGCTGGACGTCCGAGCGAACTTCACCCGTCCATGTCCGCGGACAGGGCAGCCATGAAGTCGTCACCGTTGTCGAAGTGTTCGCTGCGTCCGGCGGCGAGGTCGGCGTCGGCCTCAGCCTCGGCCTCCTGCCACTGCGGGGTCCAGAACCAGGCCTGCGCGGCGGGCAGGGCGATGGTGGGGCGAAGCTCGAGCACGCCGTCGGTTCGTTCGGTGATCTCTACCTGGGCGCCAGGTTCGTCGAGGTGGTGGCGCTTGCGCAACGCGGGGGGGATCGCCACCAGGCCACGACGTTGGACGGCGACGTAGCCGTGGAACGGCGTCTGGCTCATGGAGGCATCATCGGCAACGATGGATAGGCAGTCAAGCTGCAAAGCAGTAAAGCTGCGGCAGGGCGTGGTCATCGCAACCCATGCAGCGGAGCTGACTGAAAACGGTCGGTTCCGAGACGCCGCCTTATGCGACTCTCTGACCTGCGTGTTTACATGCCTACATGTCAGCTTACTGACATGTAGGCATATCAGTCCCCATGGCGCTTTAGGTAGTCGCTCAGCGCGGCGGCGGTCAGGGCCTGCACGGTGATGTCGTTCTCAGCCGCCCACCGCTTGACCCGCCGCCGCAGCGTGGGGTCCATGCGCACGCTGAACATGGGCAGCGCTGCCGCCGGCTGACCGGCCGGCACAGCCGGGCTGGCGACGGACTCAGTGACTGGCTCGGGTGTCGGCACGGCGTCGGCGTTGTCGGTGACGTCTGAGGGGGGCGAGTCGAATCCAGGCAGGAAAGGGTCCTGGAGGTCGTCGCCGGCCAGTGCGGGGGATGATGCCGCTGCCGGAGGCGGTGCGATGGGATGCGCGGCGGCTGGTGCCTTGCGCAGCGCGGTCTTGGGAGAGGGCTTGGCCATCAGGACACCTCCACGGTGCTCGGGGACTGCAAGGCCAAGACACGCTCAGCCAGGGCGTCGTAGACGTCGGCCACGGGCTTGCCGTCCGCGCCGTAGTCGGCCACCGAGGCCGCAGCGCCCATCGCCGCCGCCACGACCGCGCGGGCGGGCACGTAGGGCTCCCACACTGCCGCGCCGTAGACCTCGGCCACCTCGGCTACGCGAAGTGCTGACTCGGTGGTGCGGTTCTGGTGGTTGACGACGATGCCGGCCAGCTGCAGCCGGCGGTTGTAGTGCTCGGCCACCACGTCGCGGGTGCGCAGCACGTTCTCCACCCCGCGCAGGCTGGCCGCCGAGGGCTCGGTGACCACCACGACGTGGGTGGCGGCCACGAACCCCAGGACGACCAGTCGCCCGATGCTCGGCGGGCAGTCGATGAGCACCACGTCGTAGCCGCCAAGCCCATCCAGGGCCTTGGCTAGACGGAACTCGCTGCCGGGGCTCAGGTCGGTCTCGCGCTCGGCCAGGTCCAGTGTGGAGCCGATCACGTCGATGCCCACCCCCCAGCCGGCGTGCTGGATAGCCTCGGTCGCAATGCCTCGGGTGTCGGCGTACACCGCGTCGTTGACGTTGCGCACGTCGTCCAGCGGGTCCAGGCCCATCCACTGCGTCAGGTCGGCCTGGGGGTCTAGGTCCACACACAGCACCCGCAAGCCCCGCCGGTCCAGGGCCGCGGCGATGCCGACGACGGTGGAGGTCTTCCCCACGCCGCCCTTCTGGTTGGTGAACGCCACAGTCAGCATGCCTGCATGTCTACATGTTGACGTTCAGACATGTCAGCACCTGACGGCTGACACGCCTGGTGGGCGCGATGACACACGGGGCGGCCTGGGGTGGCCGAGGTCGTGCCGACACTTCGCATCGAGCAGGCCCAAGCCGAGGCTCAGGAGCTGACCAGCTGGCACAACCGCGGTCTGCCCAGCCGTTTGAGGCTGGTCAGCCGCTGCTCACGCTGACAGCCGCTGCTCGCCGGCGTTCTGTACCTCGGCCAGCTTCTTCGCCTCGTGCAGCAGCCGACTGACGGTGCCGATCGGCACGTCCATCGCCGCGGCGATCTCGCGGTGCTTTAACCCCCGGGCGCGCAGCTCGACCACTTGATCACGACGGGCCTTGGCCCGAGCAAGGAAGTCTTCGCGCGGCTCAGCGACCAGCCGCTTGACCGTCGAAGTGGACACACCGAAGTGGGCAGCTGCCTGGCGTGCGGTCATCTTCCGCCGTGCTGGAGTCTCTGCACTCACAAGACACCCTCCCGGATCGCTGCGCGCTTAACCTTCCTCGCCAAGGATGCCGCCTCCGTGGCTTTGATGACGTTGCGACGACGTGCCGCCAGCTGTGCCGGCGTGCTCATGCGGCCTGCGGTCTGGCCGCCCTTCACCGCGCCCTTGGCCCGGGCTTCGACGGCGCTGGGCTGCGCGGCGCGTCGTCGGCCGCGGATGGTCTGGACGACGACCAGGCCCTCGCGGGAGAGCTTGCGCCAGACCCACCGGGCGACCGACTGCGCGGTGGCGGTGACCTCGGCTGAAGGCAGCGGGACGGCGAACTCGACGTTGATGCCGAGCGCCACGGCCAGGACGGTCTGCTCCCACTCCAGGCGGTCGTCGTAGCGGTAGCGGGCGCGGTAGGCCCAAGTCCGCAGGCCGTCGAAGAGGTGGACGTTGCGGCCCAGCCCGGTGGCCTCGGTGGCGCGCTTGGGCAGGGTGCGGGGGAGCAGGTCGCCCAGGCCGGTGGCCAGGTCGCGCAGCTCGTAGGGCTGGGCTCGTCCCCACGTCGGGTACCAGCCGTCGTGGGTGGGGTTCTTGGTCAGCAGGCCCGCGTAGCCGGCGTCGCCGTCCAGCGCGCGGCGCAGGCCTTCTTGGACGCGGGCGGCGAAGGCGAGCGGCTCGGGGCGGGCGGCGTTGGTGCGGCAGACCGGCGCGGACAGGACCCACCCGACGTGTCCGCGGCCGCTGACGCCCTCGGCGACCCAGGACGGCTCGGGGTGGGTCAGGGGCCGGCTGATGGCGCGCAGGAGGGTGTCGGAGTGGTCGACGTCGACGACGAGCATCGACAGCAGCGCACGGGGGGAGTGCTCGAGGTAGCGGCGGGTTAGGGCGTCACCGCGGCTCTGACGCCAGCAACCGCGAGCCAAGTCATCGGTGGCCAGCGGGCGGCGCGGGGACCACACATCGGTCCACGTTTGAGCGTTCATCGGCGCGCTGGCCGTCCCTGGCATGGCGCACACCGTGGCAGCGAGATCACCAGGGGTAGTCCGGACACGCCGAGCCGGACAAAAATTTCTTCGAGTAGCTCAGTCCATGTGCCTAGCCAAATCAGGTACTTCCGTCATCCTGAGCCACAGCGCCGCGCTCCCGCCCGGTCTGGCGAAGTACGAAGCACTCTCTTCGGGTAGCTCGAACCAGGGGCCTAGCCAAATCAGGCTCTCCCGCGTGCACCGACCTCCCGCGTGCACCGACCTCCCGCGTGCACCGACCTCCCGCGTGCACCGACCTCCCGCGTGCACCGACCTCCC
>Ga0160427_10002518_pt1 | contig 11027 bp, 9 predicted proteins | sample SolpanmetagenomL_FD_108194 | JGI IMG/M metagenome (GOLD analysis project Ga0160427, IMG submission 108194) | Solar panel surface microbial communities from Lawrence Berkeley National Laboratory, California, USA - L | ecosystem: Engineered > Built environment > Solar panel > Unclassified ...
ATCGACCTTTATATCTAGAGATATAAGTATTTACTTTAGTTACTTAAGACTATATAAGAATAGTATCTAGTCAATGTAGACGATGCCTAGGGTCTATAAGTATAGATCTTAGAGCTTAATCGACTACGAATAGTATTATACGCTCTACTATAAACTATAGTTAGTAAACTAGGTAGAAGAAAAATAATTTCAACTATTCCGAATCCTAGTTTAGTAATATAAATTACTAAAGAATCTATAGGCGGTTAGTCTCGTAAGACTATTAATCCGAGTTAAGTTTAGTATTATTATATAGCAGGATTTAAGTTTAAGGAGATAGTAGATATAGTAAACGTATCTACCAGTATATTATATTATCGTCGCCGTACTAGAATTTTTCTACTAACTAAAGCTAAGATTAACGCGGTAGTAAATACCGTTATAGATAGACTTCCTAATACTAGTTGATACGTAATACGTAGTATAATTACCGCGTCTGCCGGCCTTATATTAAGTCGTAGTTAAGTAGAGGCTAGTATAAGAAGAGTAGATTCTAAAGGAGTCTTAGAGCGTACTATACTACTATTACTAAAGAGGGTTTAGAGATATTACGCTCTATATTCTAGAGTAATATAGTACTTTAATATATATAAGAAATTATAGCCTTAGAGAATTTATATATATAGCGGGATTAATAGTTATACGAGAAGAATTATATAGCTTTCTACTACTAATAATAAACGTGTAAGTACTATTCTACTACTTTTTTAAGCAGCTATTAATAAATTTAGCCTTTCTCTTTGTATTCACTATAATAAAGGTCGAGAGAATACTAATATTATAGTATATATAATTAAGGTAAGAGGCTAATATATTATAAATCTAGTACTCGCTAGAAAGTCTATTTATAATATAAGAATAGAAAGATTATAGCGAGATATTTACTAGTAAGTTAGTACTAAGTATAAAGAGGCCTTCTATAAATTAGAGGCTGAAAGCTCTTTAAATACTTATAATAAGGATAATCTATAGTATCTATCTACAGTCTTTCTACTACTTATTAATATAGATCTCTAATTCTTCCGTGATTTATAGGATCTTTACCCTTCTTTAAGCAATAATAATAAACTACTATATCGATTCTAGTTAGAAAGAGAGCATCTTATTCCAGACCAATCTAGCCCGGGCGGGTCTATAGAAGTTAAAGCTCTTAAAGATAATTAAACTATTAATCCGGATATAGAGCCTCGGGAGCTTAAAGGATAGGAAGTACTAGAAGATAATGCGACTAATAATAGGTTTAACTATATCCCTAATATTAGTAATAATATAATAGATTAGTTAAAGACAACCTATATAAAAGTTAATAATCTTACTAATAGGTCTATTCTTAGTAAAATAGTAGTAGTAAAAATATAATATAAAGTACTAAGATTTATACTTCTAGTATATAAAAATAGTATTTAATAATAAGAGTATTTTCTTCTTTAAATCTTTCTATCTCTTAAAACTATAGTAGTATATTAAATTAAGTACTACTTATTAAAGTAGTATAGGGCTATAATATATATTTCTAAACTACTACTATATTAATTAATATAAATCCTTATATTAAGTTATACTAATAGCTAAGTAAATAATAGTGTAAGTAATAGTGTAAGTAGTAGTATAAGCGATAATATAAGTAATAGTATAAGTAATAGTATAAGTAGTAGTATAAGTAGTAGTATAAGTAATAGTATAAGTAGTAGTATAAGTAGTAGTATAAGTAATAGTGTAAGTAATAGTATAAGTAGTAGTATAAGTAGTAGTATAAGTAATAATACCGGGAGTAAAAAAAAGGCTTCCTTATCAGATATTAATTATAAATTAGAAATTATTATTTAGTAAGGTTACTAGTAGAGTTAAACCGGCGTAATAACACGCTTAAGAGAATAATATATATTATAGTTATTACTTAGGGAAGTTAGTAGGTATAAAAATAGTCTTAGTATACTATTAGCCCGCTTACTAAGCCGCTAAGCCTACTTATTATTATAAATTAATAAAAAGAAGAGATTATAAGGTTAACTTATAGTCTTTTAAATAATAATAAGCGTGTTATTTATTAAGAATAAATAGATAATAATATAGGTATAGTATAAATAGAGTTTATATATATTATAAGTATTATAAGAATTCTCTATAAACTTTAATATAGTATAATATTTAGATAGATATAAATATATTTTAAAATTAAATTAAGATTTATTTTACATTAGTTTTAAATCAGTTTAAATCCTATTTAAAATATATTTAAAATAAATTTAAAATAGATTTAAAATTTATTTTAAATAGGATTTAAACTGATTTAAAACATACTAATTCTTTTCTATATATGTAAATCTTTATAATTATATATGCGACTAATTTTTTGTATAATTATTAGTTATCCAGCGTATTATTATTTATTATTTATTATATATATATTCTACTTTTAACCGCTTTTACCCTTCTTAGTGGACTCGCGTCAAAGTTGTGCAACAAGGGACATTTCTTATTAATGTTCAAATCAATCTCCATCGAATCAATTTATTTCCTCGAAAGCAAGTAACGACAACATTATAATCATCCTTCCCAGATCGAAGGTCTATTGACAGTGTTTTTTTATCTGACGTCTTGTGCTTGAAAAAAAGCTGAGATAGTTATGTCATTGTCGCTGTTGCTCTCTTGGCAACATATATTCTTTTTCTTGCAGTTGCTGTTGAAAGTTGTTCTTCGAGTTATGTTACGATTATCCTACATAGGATATATGCCATCCTTGCTGTCGCTGTTTTTTATAGGTGCTGTCCTTCCAATAAAAGCCGTCTCAACAGTCTGTCTTTGTTCTTTACAAAAATTGTCTTTCCAGTTGTCATAGGTATTTGTCGAACATCAGCTGATGATCCCAGGAGTCATTGTGTTGTAACATAGCTTGTGATAGTGTTCATATTTTAGGTCTTACAGTAACAACTTCCATACTTCAGATGCTGCTTTTTTTGGAAGCTGCCCACCCTTTGATCAATTATGTGGAAGGGTCCTCAATGGTAAGAAATTCTTTGCACTCCCGAGCCTCAAGTCAAACGGGTGACAAACTTGCTACATCTCAAACCGATGATGACAAATAAAGGACTCTCTACAAGTACCTCGATGCATTTACGATACAGTATGTGGGCGGGCGACAAAAAGTCTGGAGTGTGGAAGAATCAAGCAATTACTCAAGTCTTTTTGTTTCCCTTGCCCTTAGGATCATTGGACAAGAGTAGGCGAAGAAGACGAATCCATGTTTTGTTCAAGCTAAAAGAATTGTTATGGTATCTCCCTTCACCAATCCAGCTTCTTTCTCGATAATAATATTTTGGCCGGTCAACGTGCCCACCGCAGGTCCCGGAGTTGATGCCCGCATAATATATATGATAAATAACCGTTGCTTGTCACTCTCGACTGGAAACCTTTACACGTTTCAAAGCAAATCAGCCAGATCACGAACGATAAATGGCAGCAACATTCATGATTGCTGTAAATTTGGAGCGGATTGATATGATTAACATTAGGTTCACACTTTTAAGAATTTAAAGCATATTATCCTTTTCTATCCCTAATTCTATGTCTAACCTCCATCATTATTTCCCAATATCTCTAGCAGTGTAAAAATATCATTTATAGCTTCGTTCATATGTTTCATCAAAAGAAAATAACCTTCTCGAGCTCTCCGACTAAGAACTTGCAACGATATCACCTGAATACACACGACGGACATAATCCGAGTTCTCAATCGCATAAGTGAGATTCCCAAAATCAAAAGGGTCGAAGAACACATTATGTACACTATCCAGTGTCGAGAAAGCAAAGCCGCTGTAGTCAAAGTGGTAATTGTTGTCTGGAAAGAAGCAATTATCAGCTCCATCGAAATCCACGTTCTGATCAAATATTATGTCTGAAGTGCCAAAGGTTCCTGAAGCCGCAGAGGCTTTAAAGCCGTTGATATCACCGGAGGTTTTATCGTAAAAGTCACCTTTACAATGCTTATCTCTATTTACGGTGACCGTCATGATGAGTTTTGGACGGTCTTCAGGAGAGGTAGCTTCAAATATAAAAATGGTTGGCAGGGGAGGTGCAACTGTCGTTGTGGACACGACCGTACTAGTTGAGATTATGGTGGCGATTATAGTGTTGACAATTGTAGCAAGACTAGTTGATTGTATTGTGCTTGTTGTGGTGGATGAAACAACGACAGGACTAGGTGTTGTCACAACTGTGAATGTTGATACCAACGTGCTGGTGGAAGTTGTAGTAGTGGCTGTGGTAGTAGAAAGGGTAACGACCGTGGTTGAAAGTACCGTGTTTGTCGTGGTAGACGAGATGATGACTATACTAGTTGTTGTCGTTGTTGATGGCTTTCCTGTAATGGTTCTGGTGATTGTTGTGGTAGGCATGATTGTAACAGTACTTTTCGCGGTGGCAGTCTTTGTAAGGGTCGTGTATACAACATCGAGTTCGTTGCATGTGACTGCCGTAGGATATGTGGCAGCTAATCGAAACGGTGCACGTCCTCTGAGCATACGAACAGGCGCTGAACCGACAGATGCACCCGATGTAACTGTAGTATCAGTGTACAGTGTTGTGATAACAGTTTCGACAGTGCTTTCAATCGCCGTTATCGTGCCTGTTTCCACCAAAGTGATAAAATCCGTCTTCTCATCTACAATAGTGGAAGTAGAAGATGTTCCCGTTGTAATTGCAGCACCCGTAGATAATGTAGTAACCTCAGTTTCAGTGTTACTTGCAACCACAGTGGTAGTATCTGTCTTAACCACAGTTGTGTAGCTCGTCTTTGCATTTGTACTAGGAGAGACGACTGTGATTGTGCTTGTTGGCGTAGCTGTGGATGTGGATGTGATCGTGAGTGCATTCCCCGTTATGGTTCGAGCCACGATCGTAGTACTCGTAACTATGACACGTATGGTGCCAACTGTTCTTGTGCTGGTAGTTGTAGGGACATTTCCGATGCTCTTATTACCGTACTTGGTTGTGCATGGACTCGAAATTGTGGAAATGCTGATTTGTGCTAAAGCACTATACGCTTGGAGCGATATGATCAGGATGGTGCAAGGATTGAAGAGTTGCATTTGAAGGTCCCCAAAATATTGCTTCTCTAAGATTTTGAAAGGAGAAATTGATGGAATTGGTCTTGAAGAAGCCTCGATTGAATCTTGATAAAATTGATTGCCTTGAATGACAATACCAGAGACTTTTAAATACCTTCCATGATGTGACACATGGTGATCCACTTTTATAAATTGCCTACTATTGATGTTCAGAAAGGTAGCACGCTACCGATCTTTTTACAAGAAATATGCTAAAATATGTACGTGACAACTAACCATATGCAATCTGAACAAGCGAATCACGCAACTAAAGAACGAGCCCCTATCTTTTAGCTAAACGTTGTTTCATGCATATATATAATGCTATGGTTTAGTGGTATAATGGTTGTCGGTATATATCTACATTAAAATCTAAAGAATTTTCCGCAACATCCAGCATACCTTGATTTAGTCTAACAACATGTTGATCCTATGTCCATAAACCTTAAGTCGACGCCGAAAACGATTGCGCTTGGTCTAGTTTAAATTTGCCACTCTTTTGGTATCCAGATTGGCTTAAGGGGCTCTTGGCGGCTCTTGGCAATCTTCAGCTCTGATGTTTTGCCACATAAATTCATGTGATGATAAAGTCCTTTTGCTTTACTTTCTTGGAAAGGAGTTCTCGTATTGAATGTTACCATGATTGTTGAAAGAGTCGAAAAGTTTTACCACCCCGTTGGCACATACAACTACGTTGCATGGGTCAAATCTATATCAGCCATTTTAAGATCGTCTTGATAAATTTTCAATCTTGATCTTCCGCAAATCTACAGGGTAAAAACCAGGAATCAAGTATGAAGATGACCAAGGAGTTGCAGTTCTGCAATTGGAAGTTGTATGATTATTCTAAGGTTTTCAGACAATGATCAACCAACAAAATTGCTTCAATGGTTTATATCTTATTTGTAATCGTCTCAGCACCAGTAGACACTGAAAACAGAGACATGAAAACAAGGTAGGAGCTGGAGCTGCCGCTTAAATTATGATCGGACACGCCATGATCAAGTATCACATATGATATTCCACACGCTGAGGAAATCTCAAACGTGAGTTTCCTAAGCGTGCCAGTCATCACTTATCACTCAATTTGAAGGTTTTTCCTTGGTTTCGATAATGATATACAAAAGGTATAACATTCTAAGATTTTTACAACTATCAATCCACTTGTATCCTCTCACATAACAATAAGCCGAATTCTACAAGTCCGCATTGTCTTCATCTGGTAGTGGTCTCGATGCTGCCTCCTGCATTTCCTGCTGATATTGCTCCCATAGTATCTTGTCCTCATCAGTCGTGGGCGGACCTCCCCAACAGCAGCCTATTGCAACCGCAGCATCTGGCTGAACTACAAGCGTAAACCATGGATAGTTATTGGACGTGTGTCTCATCTGTAACCTTGCATCTTCCTCTCCAAGGCACAATTCACTAAATATCACTTTACATCCCGAAATGTGAAAATAAAGGTTGAAGTGATCCATGCCTGTAAAGACGATTTGTTCGATGGGCCACCTCCACGAGTGTGGACTGATCTCGACTGGAAGGTCTTCTGACTTTGGGAGCTCTCCCAAATCGACTGTAAGATGGCGAAGATGTGGCATGTCATAAAGTGTATTCCAATAACGTATGTACGTTTTAGTCAGGACTAAATCGCCATGTTCTGCCTCATCTTCACTGCTAGGACGGTAGTCGATATATGACCTAATTCTATAAATATTATTGTACGCAGCACTTTGCGGAAAGTCATTCAACAAGTCCTGGTGGTGGACGGTGAAGGTGCTGACACGGCATAAAGTCGATAAACACTCCTGATAACTATAATTCTCGTCAGTATAATGTAGATCTTAATTTGAAATAGATCTGATTTGAACAGCTATACATTTGTTTACATGCGAAGGGTAACCCGAAGTTTATATGTTCAGGCATGGTAGAGGTAATTCGATTAGTTCTGTGGCGATGGCACCATGTTTTATTCATACAAAAAGGTGCCCAGTGTGGATCGGGATCGCGACAAAGAGTCATTCTCCATCCGTTTTCTGGACTTTCATCTTGCTCAATGTGAAAGACATATTCGGATAAAACCAAAGAATAGCACTCTTGGCGAATTTCTATTGGCAGATCGAGAAAACTAGTTGTTGAATTGGATGTATGCATCTTTAATGATGTTGGGGCGATGTATACTAGCACCTCCAAAGGTATCTTGCGTTCACTTATCAACTGTTCAGATGAATTGAGTTCTGCTATTTTGTACCTCAGAAACGCATTAATAATTACTTCATCGCTTGACTCATACTAATTTTATACTTAGTCACAAATAACTAAGAATTTATAGGTAGAACATTGTGTAAATTTTCCACAAATTGTGCTAAACAGATTTAGTTGTTAAATGCGTAAGATATGCTACTTTTGTGGACTTCTTTGAAGCAAGTGCGAGCCTTGCCAGAACGATAAGTACGTTACACAAAGGGCAGACTAAAAGATGATTATATGATTAAAGAACGAATTTCGTCGACACAAAGTCTTTGAAAAGTAGTACAACAGATTCTTTTACTACTTTTCGATATAGTTTTAGGAGTATCAGATCTTGTATACATGCTTAAAAACAATTAAAAAATTCCTTCTCAAATTTCGATTACAAACACAGGTGTTCTGCATGATTAACAATCCTTCTCTCAAATCATTTAGTCTACCCACTGAATAGTTGCGACAACCACTCCGAAAAAATGATTATAAGATTTTTTTATCGGTGAAAACTACTAGTCCCGTTCCCAAGTGCGATGTATACGATTTCAACACAAACGATGAAAGTAATTTTTTAAAAGATGACCGCGATGTGGATTACTCAACTATTAGAGAGGAGAGCCGTGCATGTAGGCTCGGGAAATTTGATCTAGGCCTAAAAATATCCCAACTTTGACACGTTATAAACCTGTACTTGTGACGATGAATTAAAAGGAAAAAACACAATCGCATCTTGATTTCTTTTAAATCATTCGTATATCAAACACAAAGTCCGATGCGTGAATATTCCATGCCATTATACAAGTATCAAGTCTGTTTGAAACACGAAAGTTCATCATGTCTACAGACAGTTGCCTCCTCCCTCAAAAGTAAAAGCGAAGCCCGCCGTCTAAACAAACAGTATGATTTATTAAGCAAACTCATCGGCACAATCAATGATGAATGCATGATCAAGTATTGCAAAGCACTTAGCGGACGAACACTGCGAGTCTTGGAGTTGGCTACAGGCACTGGAATATGGCTTCAAAAGATGGACGACATGCTTCGGAGAGAAGGAATAATTGCAGAATTTGACGGCACCGATATTGACAACACAAAGTTCTTGAAAGAGAATCCGGACAACATCAAACTCACGACGAGGAACATGTTTGATGCTCCTGACAGCATGGACAAGAACAAGTACGATGTCGTTTATCTTCGTTTTGCGCTTGTAGGCATTCCACTAGCTAATCTCCCAGTAGTAATCGACAACTGCAAGGCTTACTTACGCCCTGGTGGCTATCTTTTTTGGGAAGACATGTCATGGGCTGATTGGAAGACGTTACCTTTTTCTTCTACACGATCAGAGCCTACAAAATACACAGATTCAGCATTTTCAGATATTATGAAGACTCCAAAGCTCGGGAAAATGTGTTCTAACGGCCCATTTGAAATTCAACCTAGTTTGATATCTACTGGCGGCTTTGAGAATACCAAAGTGGATGTGAAGCACTCCATTGATTTTAAGGACGGTGAGAATGTGCAGGTTGGGATACGGGAGAATTTTACAGAGGTCATAAAGGCCAGATATTCAAGGATTTATGCTGGAAACACATCTCAAATGCCATCGACAAAGATGAGTTATCAAACTCTGGAAGCAGCGCTTGAGGGTTTGAACAAGTGTAAAGAAGAGTGGGATGATGGATCCATGTTTGATTGGCCAATGATGATACTGTCTTCAAAGAAAGCCAGCATGCAGTTGACTTTACGAAATGAGCATGACAATTTCCTCTTCAGACTGCTTAAAAAATTGAAATAGATGAAGGGTAATCGTATACATAATTTTCGTATCATACGATCTTATTCATTCGAGCCTGCAAAAAAGCTACGCTATGTATCTAACGTCCCGTCCGTTCGTCGTTTCTGGCAATTCAAAAAACCACAATATTATCAATCCTATCTATTGAACCTTGCGCTCCAAACAAAAATTCGAACCGAATATTTGTCGTCGCAGAATTAGCATTAAAAGTCGCAGTGTTATCTTGCCACACATTAGGTCCTGCTCTATCGCTTGCATCGATTGTATATACTGGTTGAGAGTTGATCTTGACGCCGATGAAACCTGCATCACCCCGTGTGAAGAACGAGCGAAAGGTGAGAGTGTACGTCTGACCAGGTGTTGTAGTAATGTCTTGGTTGATACTAGCTTCTTCTTGACCAGTGGAAGTATTCGCAACAGACACCTGCGTGACTTCAAAGGCGGTATTCGAATTATCACCCGGTGTAGAAAGCTTATAGGTGGTTCCAGGAGTAGCGGTTGGCACCCAAGGAGAAATGCCGCATTCAAATCCACCGTTTTTGACAATGGCAGTACTCGATGGACAAGAGCTGGTAGTAGGAGAAGTTGTCGTTGTAAGAGATGCTGACATCATCCCGCGACAAGAGCAAGCAGAACTAAATCTCGATGCTTGAGTACCGCATGATGCTGTCGCACCAGGTGGAGCACCGCTGATATCAGTCCTCTTTGTTGCAGTGAATGTCGCACAAAACGCGTTGGCAGCAGAGGCCCGAGCAGGCATGCTTGTGGGGAACAAATTTCTTAGACAACTAAATCAAGGCGAAATGTATAGTCAGTAATTTTGTTCTGTCGATTAAACAGGAATTGGCACAAAAAATTAGGGATAGTATTTCTTCCCAAGCACGCACATGAAAGAAGTTCACGACGTGAATTCCTCTAATATTCGAAGGAAGATGTGTAGAAACAAATCTTGATTTGGTCCTAAAAGCGGCACTTACTTATCAGCATTGCACATCGTTGATGATGCGTTAGCAGCCATAAAAGTTAAAGCTGCGCAGAGCATGATACGTGATGAAGGAAAAAGCATTGTTAATATCTATTTCGACAAAGTGATGAGAAAGTGGTTGTTTTCTGTGGTCAACTTTGGTCCTTATGGCTGAGATATTTGTATGGAAACAAATCGCTTTCAAAAGGAGATACTGGTAGCGTGAGGGTTCTTTTTATATTTAAACCCCAGGATGCGCGTTGATGCTTAGAGTCTTCTCTGCCCCTCATCGGGTTGACGAGAAACCGCATTGTTTTTCCGTCAACATAAATAAACTGTGCGAGTTTTAGTATTCCGATACCGTGCAAGCCGCCCCTGGTTGTTGTTGCTGCGGGACTTGCGTTGGCATAATCTGCAATGTGACCACGCGGTATATTAATATTCTTCAAGACAGTATCCAGGAGAAAAGCATAGCTCCTATATCACTACAATTGATTTAATTGAGCAAAAACTTCCCCAAAATTACGCATAGAGTTTTGTGGCTTTAAGCATGAGACATTTAGCGTGCCAAGATTGTAAACATGTCTCAACTTATTTCTATCAACAAGTTTGTTCTACTGTACGTACAATATTAATATAGATCAGCCAGGGCTTTTGAGAACCATTAACTCAGTAAGCCGGAACCACCAGTCAGTTGTGTAAAAGCAAAAAGGAAAAGACCTTCTAGCAGTTCGAGATTTCAAGGTCAGGAAGTGTTTGAATTGCTTAATACGCAGCTGTGGTGGCTATGAATAGTATGAGAATAATCGCCTACAGTCAATTACATGTGTTCAGCTCGTGTTCAGCTGCAGACGAATACGCGCCATCAATATTTACCAATATA
>Ga0160427_10002519_pt1 | contig 11027 bp, 9 predicted proteins | sample SolpanmetagenomL_FD_108194 | JGI IMG/M metagenome (GOLD analysis project Ga0160427, IMG submission 108194) | Solar panel surface microbial communities from Lawrence Berkeley National Laboratory, California, USA - L | ecosystem: Engineered > Built environment > Solar panel > Unclassified ...
CAGTTGAACCCCAGAAAGAGCTTCAAGTATCACCTTGTGTGGTCCATGCAAGAAGAGCCAAATGCACTGCTATGAGGCACACGTGCCTGCCACACCTACGACCTACAGCTGACAAATATCGCTTCAGAATCAGAATCAACATCATAAAACATCCAGTTACCTCATAGTGTTTTTGAAAAGAGACGACGATCTATTCCAGAACAACATGGTTGCTGCAATATCTGAGACAACTTTGTTGAATAAACATGCTAACCAACCGTGTCTGAACCAATCAAAGATCCCCATTTATGCCTCCTGTTTGAGGACTGTGATGCCAAGTAGCAGCAGCGGCTCGGACAGGCCGATGACCGCACCTATATACGGTAGAGATCGCCGAACGCAACTATCGGAGACTTTGTGGAGTCTCTTGCTTATATTGTTCAATAGAATTGCAGGATTTAGATGAACTATGCGGAAGTAACTGCGAAGAGCTGGCTAAATCATTCACATTACTAATTCTCTATTACAGGGTTACTTGGTATATTTTCAATATAACTATTAACATCATAAATTATTTGTTCGTTATATAATTGTTTCACCATCAGCCAGAAAGCTTATTGTCACCAACCAGTGATTTCGATTTCCCAGGTCAAACTCGATCATGACCACGTGTTTTCATTGGCATCACGATTATACACGCAAATAGTTGTACGCCTCGCGGTCCAGATTTGTCACATCTTTGTTAGGTCGGATCAGTCCGTCAATCTATCCACAGGCGAACCATGCTGTGGAACACCTCTCATCAGCTCTACTACACGCCAAACCATGGTGGGTGCCCTCTCTGTAAGGCAAAGGTTGAAGGGATGCGCTCTAGATGACATTTTTCTGCTGACTTGAGTTGTTGAAGTGTAGAAGAGCAGAGACTGTAGCCAATGTTGTAGAGGAAGAGTTGAGCTCATGTCTTATTGACCACGTCTGACGAGGTAACGTAACAGCCTTGCTCGACGCAACGGATGCCTGGTCGAAACTTCGTTTCGCTTCAATCACCATTGCCGATATATAACCCGAAGCTTTATCTGGAGCCAAGAAAGAACGCCAGCTCGTCGGAATCACGGCTCGCGACTCGGTAAAAGGCTTGGTCGTCATGTAAGAGACGCCGCTCGAATCTCATTTCCCCTTCTTCCATCCACAACAATCCCGCCAGGGTCGAAATTACGCCCCATGATTCAGCCATGCCCACGCCTCATGCCCCTGACTGCGTGGTCCTTGGGGAGTTCCTGCCCAGGACTCTGAAGGCAGCGAGACTCACACGGGTTCATTTCATGGTCTTCCATTTCAGCCCGTCAACCTGCTAATGTCCGTCTAGCGAATAACGAAGGCCACGAGAAGTAATTCTGTCAACAATGCTTGACTCATCGTGATCCTAGTCCACACACAATCACTACGGTGCTACGCGTTCGAACTAGGCATCGTACGAAGCGTCTGCTGCTATATGGCACAAGAGTGCAGGTAAGTCGGCTGTGAATGATGCCGGATGTACTCGAGTCGGTCCAGCGTGAGGCTTATCTCTCAAGTCGTCTATCGAGGACTGACCCCGAATCAGCTTTGTTGCCAGGAGCTGCACGGTCTATGATGCTTTGCAAGCAGGAATGACTAAAACGTGCGAGACAACGCCGACATGGAGCAAACCACAGAGCGAGATGTCGCCGGATCATCTTGTCGATTGAAGCGTCGCTCCGTCCACTCTTCTCAGCCTCTGAACAGCATAAATTCTCCTTGATTGAGACTGATCCATACCTACCATCTATACATCAAGCTCAAGTCAGGCGACGAGATCTCGATCTCTATTTCTCCACAAGGACGGGACGTCACTGAGGTTCGTTTCTCAAGTCTCATCTAATAATGATGCACATTCGGGCTTGTATGTTAGAGCTCGGAAGCCGTCCAGCATACAACCCTCCGCAGGAGGCAAGAAGGCTTCGATCTAGATCAGGAGTCTAAAATCAAAGGTGGAGCTTTGCCACAGTCGACCAAAACAAGCCAGTCGCGATCAGCACAAGACAACTGGAACACCATACAGCAGAATCTCACGCTTCTTGAGTCTAAGGTGATAGGCCCTGACGACCCTATTATCTCTAAGATACTGGAGCTTTGACATCTAGACGAGAAGCTTGTAAGAAACTAGAGGATCTGTCTATGCGAACTACTCCGTTTCGGACAATCAACGTCCTCCTCCCACGACCTGAATCACCACATAGTTCAACTACTGCTTAGTTATGCCATTTCGTACACTGCGCATCCATTGCCGCTGCCTCGTCGTCCAAGGTGTCGAAAGTCCCGACAATGCCTTGTAATTACGGCTCTGCGATTTGTCCTTCCTCCTCTTGATGTGCCTCATCTTCTCATCGACCTGCGCGATTGAGGGGCGGACTTGATCATCAAGGGCCGGAAGCTGGTGCTTTCTTCGTATCTTAGAGACGTCCAGCAGTTGCATTCGAATGTTGTCATATATGACCCGCTAAGAAACACGGTTAGTGACATCAGCATCCTCCAAGCCACGAGCAAGCTCGATCAGTATCTTATGGTCCTTATACACAAGAGACACATATTTGAACAAGATGATCCATTGGCTCAAGAATCTCGCCTAAGACTCACGGTCCTTGAGAATCCCGTATAGCTTCCCACACTTACGCCTAGATTAGCGTCCTCCCGTCATCCTCTTCCTAGTAATGACTGCGATAGGATCTAGGCGCAATCCATTCTATAGTTGCTACTAGTATTACTACTGTGACAGTGCCCTCGTGGTTTCGAGGACGATAGTAGTCACGTAAATAGGCTGTATCTTGATCGCATCTAGTCTGGGTGCAGGGCTAGGTCGAGCTAGCTCGACCTGGCGAGGGGTCTGTCTACTAGGAGTCAGGCAAAGCATCGAGTGTTTCGAAAAGTAGACTGAATGACGTCAAAAAGACAAAGTCCTTGAGCTCATGATGTCCAGTAAGCTTATCGTTCTCAACCTCCATTTCCTCTTCGTGAAACTTCTTGCTTGCGCGGACAGTGAGTTCCAAATACTCATTCTTCTCGTGGTCATCTCCACCGAAAGGGGCGACGTGACCGGCATACTTGAGAAGGAGCACGTTCATTTTCATGCGTTTCATGCGACCATTGCCATCGGCGAAGGGATGGATATTGATGTCGGTGCGCATACTTTGTCGCAAGGCGTGGGGGTCCATTATTTGAGTACTCTCGGCGACAACGATCTCATCGTGAAGATCCTGGAATAACTTCTTCATGTACTCAGGAACACTGGAGGCTCTTATGAAGGGCGTGGCCTTTTTCTGGTTGCCGTACCGAGCAGCGATCTCGTGCTTGCGGAGCTGTCTACCGATCGACTCACCGTCGTGGAGGACATCCTTACACAGTATCTGGTGGGCCTCGAGGACGAGAGAAAGTGTGAGGTGGAGGCCATCGAGGACTACCTTGTCGAACAGGAAGTTGAAGGCTTGAGCATGTTGAATAGTCTCAAGCCTGCGTGTGTTGACTGCCATACTGTCTGTGGCTTGATTTGCGGCACAGGCTCAGCTTCGATCTCACGATACTCCGCGTCGGCTTGGGTTAGGCTGGCTTGGATGACTTCACCACGAAAGACCTTCTTGCACAGTTTGGTAGTGAGGCTTTCGCCGACGCCCGCATCCTCGATCTTGTTGCTGCCATAGACGGCTTTGCAGAAGTAAGTCTGCAGGAGATGTTGTGGTAGCAGTGACCAAAAAGACGAGGTCGAGGCGCGTGTGAGGGTTGCTGGAGTCATGTTCGAGGTTGTAGTGGACACCTTAATAGTGAATTCTTGTTGTGCTGACAGGTCGGGATGCTAGTAGTGATAATAAATTGTTGATTGGGCTGGAAGGGATGCGAAGAGTGCTGGTGAGAATGTTGAAGGTAGTGGTATCCTGGTTTTTGGGGGATCTCGGCAACGTTTGTTGTAATATATAAGAAGGTTGCGGTTGCTGCGCTCAGAAATGCGACTCAAAATTGTGACTCAGATAGATGGGACGAATGAGAACTTTTGGGCCCGGTATACTTGTATTATTTTGAGGAACTCGTGTTCAATAGTTGACTCAAATAGTTAATGTGCTTGATTTAAGCAAGAGAAGCAGCAATGTAGCACGCTTCTTTGTAGGACACTTGCTTGTCCTGTCCTTCTGGAGATGTGATATGTACAGCTCTTTCTTGCATAATCTCTTCAACTCTATAATCACGATTCACTTCCTGTAAGAGACCGCTCCGAGTGGATCCTTATCGAGTTGGAGGATTGCTGCTTCTATCTATTCTACTGACGAAGGCACCCTAGCCTTCGTGGGCATAATCGAATTCGTGGTCGTGCGCGTAGAAGCTCGTAGTATACCTAATATAAGCATGGCGGGTCAAGTTATCTGATGGGTAGTTTTTATCCTCAGGCGACTTCGTCCTATAGTACACCTGGCTTTAGTGCTTCGTGCTAGTTCCTCATCTTGTGATTGAATATATGCACAGCTCATATATCGTTCAGGTACTGCCAGGGTCTGCATCGGCTGCATGTTTATCATCCGACTTTGGCAACGTCGACATAAGTTCCACGCCATGCTTAGTATTTTCTTCCTGTGACACCGCACCGAGCCACTTCCCATAGAACGGCTGCGCCCATTTAGGATTCCCCGTCAGCAAAAGCGTCCGCCTCCACGCTCCTTGCGCCTCTTTCTCCATAGTCGTAACACATTCGGCTACACACTTAGCAAGCCACGCAGCATGACCTGAGCCGCGGTGAGAAGGCAGCACGTAGACATCTGTCAAATATGCGAGAGTCATGTAGTCTGTGATCATACGAGCCATGCCGATCTGCGTAAGGTGTGAATATATGCTTGTGGATGTGCTTGAATCTTCTTCTGCGCCAGATGCTGGCGGTGGTTCGGTAGTGTATAGTCCTAATGTCAAGGAGTTGTCAAGCATGGCTTCGAGATGTACATCTGGCATTGCGCTTGCCCAGGACATATCAGGGGATGAAAAGGCATCGCTAATAAAGGATAGGGAGAGGTATTCGCGGCGGGTGGAGATGAGGTAGACGACTTTTGTTTTTGGGTCCCGACGAGTCCAGGTTTTTGGAGCAAGAGGAGGGTCTGGGCGCATACTGTAGGAGGGGCGGGGGGTGGCCATGATGGTGGTTGACAGACGGGAAGGAGCAGGACGAAGTTGAAGTAAATCGCTAAAGACTAGGTGGTTGTTTCTTGACTAGCACAACATCGGCAGGACTTGCGCCCGCTCATAGCATCAATATCAACAACAAGAACATGATTTCTCACTCAGCTTCTACCAAAGGTATAGGTATTGTAGGGGCTGGCTGTTGATGCTCAGACTCAATTCTCTCCCACCAATTTCACAAACTACACCTGCCCGAACTGGTCATTCAACCAATCCACAAACAACTCGCCAATTCTCTCCGCACTCATGTTCCCCCTCCCACTACCCTCTCCCTGCCCAGTGGGTCCCATCACCATCCCCATCCCACCCATCTGCTGCCGATGCAACGCAATGAACTGCCTGCGCATCCTCTGCAATGCAGGCACACTCAACGCCCCACCAACAGGCAAATGCACTTTCACCACCTTCCCCATTCCACCATCACTACCACCTCCAGTAAGACCCTTCGCAACCTCCCCTAACTCTACAGGCACGACACCACCACCCTCATCCCTGTGTTCCGCCCAATAGCCTTGCACTTTCGCAAGCACGCCCTGCGTCACGCGATCGAGGACGTATAGGTGTCCTGGTGCGCTCGCCGGCGTTAGTACAGTGGCTTGGTTAGGCCGTATCACCCTTCTAATGCCGTCTTTGTCTTTTGGCTCGACCATTTCTTCCCAGATGCGTGAGAGAGGGGGAAGGGCATCGGAGAGCGGGACAGTGAAGAGGGGAGAGTCCCAGCGTGTTGCGCCATTGGGTTCTTCAAAACGTAAGAGGAGTTCGTGGTGTGTTTTTGTGTCGTATGGGTCGTCTGGGGCGAAACCATTGAGTTTACTGGACGACTGTTGGGTACTCGTCGTTGGGTTTTCTTCTGCGTTTGGAAGTTTGAGGAGGCGGTCTTGATTGATTGCTGTGCTTTCTTCATCAGTAGTCGCAATGTGTACAACACAACTTGGAGTTCCTAGGGCTTTCGCTTCACAATGTAATTGGTATCGCCAGCCTTTGATATAATTTCCAGTGTCCAGCACTACGACATCTTCACGACTCATTGCCCGCTTGACGGCGGAGTATATCGTTGCGCGAGCATCTTTTTCGGCGCGAGAGGTGTCGTAAACCGAGCGTGGCAAGGAGAGGCTGTGATCTGAGATGTGATGTACGCGGAGGTTACGATGGCGCGGTTTTGGCGTAGCTGTTCCGCTTGCGGGTTGTGGTGCAGGTTGACGTGGGGCTACCGGTGGCGAGCCGACTGTATGTTGTGTATTCGCTGGTGCTGTTGGTTTGGCTATCCTTGATAGGGCTGCTTCTGTCAATCCAGCTATACTTGATCCATTCTTTCTTTCTGCGCCAATGTTTAAATGGCTGAAGTCACTTGTGGCATTGTTTATGGGATCAAAGTCATCCACATCTTCGCCTCGTATTCGTCGTTCGAAGTAGTCGACTATTTGCTTAGAACGAGAGGTTTTGCCGGAGCTGGGATGGCCGCAAATGATGATTAGCTAGGGTAGACACAAAGCATAGTGTCAGCGCTGCAGTGTGCGCTTAGGGTACGTCGGGAGAGACGTGAGGACAGGCTTACAGGCATGATTGTGATTTTGGGAGGTCAGACTACACTCTGGAGCGATTAAAAGTTGTTGATTATTTCTGGCGGAGTTTCAGCTCGGGTGTTTCAGGTTCGCACGTGACCTGACAATGAAACGTCGAGGTTGGGTTGCCCTTGCTTCAAAAGTTAGATTACATTCCGTAGGAGATATATAAGAAAGCTGTGCACACTCTTCCCTCTTCTACCACCATCACTAATGACAACACGATGAATAGCAACATCAAGACACATTGTTGTCATTCAAATATAGAGCCTACAAATAGCAAACAGAAAGAGATATAATGATATTCAAAGCACAACCAAAGTACAAGAGATATCCAGTATCCCTTAGAAACTCCTTCGAAAACACCAAGAACATCTATCTGGTCATACATTTTCAGATAAAACGCCAAACAGCTCCACATATATCACCAGGAAAATATCGTTCGTTTCGCACCGTATAAAGACATGGGTATCATCTTGCTCGCGTGGTTCAGGTGAGGTGATGGTAGGTCGGTGATTCGTGATTGTTGAGTTCGTGGTGAGAAATGAGGGTCGCATGTTGCTCCGGTGCCGACCATGCGTAATAAGAAATAGACAAACGCCGTTGAGGAAACCCGATGGTGGCTAGAGTCTACGAGAAGACGTAGCTGACGACACCGGAGTTGGCAGAGACCTAAAGGAAGGTATCAGTATTTTGTTCGCAAGACGATGGGCGAGAGTGAAGACTTACAGTGCAGCCAGTAGTAGGTGAGCAGTTCTCGTAGTTGTTGCCACTACAGTATTGGCCGTTGGTGTACTTGCATTTTCCGTTCAAGTTGCTGAAGCCCCCATTGTTACCAACAATCTCGATGGTAAAGTCAAGCTTGGCGTTTGTGGTTGGTGCATTCTGGAAAATGGACAACCAAGCCATTCCATTACTCCAGCCAACTCCAAGGTTGAGAGGAGCATAGTTGCCAAGATTACTGTTAGGGCTGCCCCATTGGCATCCAGCAGAGACAGAGGTACCAGCGGGGTTTACGTAGTATTGAGCAGAGGTGCCCTTTCCTTGCCATTGGTAGTAACCATCCGAGGTAGGCATGGTGAGGTTTTGGTAGGAACCAGGTTGAGCATTGAGAGGAACCGTCTCGCCTTCAGTACCAGGATAATCGGTACGACAAACAGCTGTCTGCTGGTTCATGGTGTTCTTGACCATGACGTTGACCTGCTGAGCACCAGGAATGCAAAGAGTGTTCGACAGTCCAGGGTTTGTAAGGTGAAGCTTGCCACCTTGACAGAGAAGACCACCAATAGATTGACCAGTGGCACCTTGCATAGTTGGCCATTGAGACTTCTGGTAGCCTGGTGGGCAGGCGTACGAGCAGAAATTACCCTCGGCACAGCAGTTGTTGCCAGAGCAAGTGCCACTAGTGGCAGTCTCGATATCAGCGAAACCAGCCGCGAGCTGGGATCGTGGGTTCTGAATACCAGTCCAACCACCGAGACCGACCCAGTCGACTTCAATAGGACCATAAGCTGATGGGAAGGTGGAGCAAGAGAGCTGACCGTCAGGGAAGGGGCTATTGACACCATTGCCATTGCTGGCGGGCGCAGGAGCAGCGGCGAACAGAGCGGCAGCAACTGGAGGACTGCTGTGTACAGGAGCTGGTGCCACAGACGATGTAACCTGTATCGTCGAGGTTGGGTGAGTAGGCACAGCGATGGAAGTGGGCGCGACACTGGCTGACGTTGTCAATGCAATCTTGGCCTGGACGACTGGTGGTGCGATGATGGAAGAGGCCACGGCGATGCTGATGCTGGTGCTGGCCGTGCTGGAGGAGGTAGAGACAATTGATGATGAAGTCGGCAGCGAGGAAGGAGAAGCCATCTGAACCATGCCATCGGCGGAGGTGACGAATGTGCCGTTGCTAAGAGCTTCCTGACACTCATCATAGGGAATGAGCTTGCCCATGAAGTCGCACACGACTACTGTTTCGGGGACTTCGTCGATGACCACATCAGGTACAGGAGCAGGAGCAGGAGCGCGCTTTTGTGCGTGCTGGTGGTGGTGATGACGATGTGGTTGTGCAGAAGCAACGACACCAGCAGTGGCGATGATTGCGCCAGCAATTGAGAAAGACTTCATCCTGCCAGAGGGCGATAATAATGGTGACTGTGTTGGAGATAGTTCCTGCGTCTATCAAAGACGAATGTTGTAGGTATGTCTTAGGTTGAGTGAAGCTACAATTCCTATGGTTAACAATATGCTCTAGAGTTGCTGCCTTTTGCGCGTATACACATAGGTGTCGCGCGAGTCTGGCCTACCTATGAAGTGCTTATAGAAGACAATTTGTTGAATGAACGTTGATCAAGCCGAGCTTAGCTCCAGGATTTGAATAATGTTTGGGTTGTTTTTAAAATCAGAAACTGATCTGCGCTGTATAGTGTAAATAAAGAGTGGAACGAGGGCCGAAGCTGCCTCTAGGAATGTGCGAAAGTTGAAAGAGAGGCGACTGGCTTGCAGTGGCAGTATGTTTGGAGCTGAGGTGTATGCGACGATGAGGTGTGCGACAGGATCAGACGAAAAGGAAATCAAGCAGGCTTGGGACGAAGGTGAGACGCGACCAGATTAAAGGCGTTTTTTCCAGTTTCAGGCTGGTGTTGGTTGCTATGGTAAATTAAGATTGGCCCCACTTAATAGAGGGCGTCGTCATTCATCCCAGTCAACACGCTTCATCTTGTTCTCGTACGTAGACTTTTGCACAAGACGTCTAGCCAACTTCGTATTCGAGCTTGTTCTCTTGCTTTCCGTGCTATATGTGTTGATGGGTGAGCCGAGGAAAATGCGGCAGTGACTGGCTCAAGCTTGTGTAGCTACGTGCTTGGACAGTGCATCTTCTTTGCGGGCATGCTCTGTCTCAGCAACTGAGCAAGTTGACTTATATTGCCTTGCAGGAGTGTCATATTGTGTTGAAAACGAGAGCAACACGCGACACGGTTGTGAGCCTAAAGAAAAGAAAAGCTTCTAACAAAACTTATTCTTATTCTGGTGTTGATAGTGCCAAGCATCGGCTGGCGTTCGCTGCACAACATTTGTTTCGGAGTGCATGTCCGGCCGTCGTCAATGTTGACTTGTCGTGTTCCTACATGATGCTGATTTAAGCTTCCAAGGTTACGTGCTTCACAGATGTGATACGATCCGCCTTACCTTCCCCTACTCATGACCATCAGTAGCACGAACAATGACCAGAAGAAGTGACGAAGTGATGAGGGATTTGGGCGAGGCCTTGATGTGGAAAGTACCGTGTTGTTGTGTCGGCTACATGAACCAATATTACACTGCCAAGGCAATCCTTGTTCGAGACCGACACAAGTGATGATGCCAAACACACGGCACTACCCAGGTCATGAACTGGTGATACTGCTATGATGCGAAGGCACGTTTCGGTCTTACTGACGGCCGGCTCATACGTGCACACATTCGACCTTCCGCATGGTCGCAGGAAGGTTTCAGCAACACCTTCCCGCAGGATTGCGATGACAAGAAGCGAGCTGCCATATGGTGTCGCGACAATAGATGCATCCTTAAAGCACTTCAGGACCCCAACTCATGTCCTTCAAGGAGTACGGTGAATGGTACACTCTAGCAGCTCTCAGACGAGCTTCTCGAGCTGGCCTATAACATTATTGATGAAACTGCTACCTTCCTCTCGCTCGTTTGCATCGGTGAATAGTACCTCCACCAAATAGCATAGATATTTCTCAACTTAAAAGAATTCACTCCTTTGGCGCAAGCAAATGGTAGTCTCTCCCCACCACCAAATCAGTTCCTGGTGCCAGGGTGGATGTTGCAATTAGCGTGACGATTGCCAGAGCAAAAGAAAACAATACAAAAACGAATGCAGACCTACAGCAACTGAAATTCGCATGTGGTCACCCACTATACTACTACGCAGTCGATCTGTGGCTTAAATAGGGCAGAACGAACGGGATGCCTTGTTCTCCAGAGTCTATGGCCGTATGTGAAAGTTTGTGTGTTGTGTTTCTTTATAAATCATGATGTTCAAGCCTCGGATCTTTTGAAACAAGGGTGATATAAGACAGTTCCGACAATCTAATGTAAGTGCTAACTTCAATACTCCTGGAGTAACGATCTCTGTGCTTGGGGGTCATGGGGTCGGTCTCGGCGTCCTCGGCTGGCTTGTGGTTAATGGATTGAGGGCGGCGTGTAGAACACACGGCTGAGGTGTTGACATAGGCAGCTAGAGGGATTCAGCTTGAG
>Ga0160427_10002521_pt1 | contig 11023 bp, 10 predicted proteins | sample SolpanmetagenomL_FD_108194 | JGI IMG/M metagenome (GOLD analysis project Ga0160427, IMG submission 108194) | Solar panel surface microbial communities from Lawrence Berkeley National Laboratory, California, USA - L | ecosystem: Engineered > Built environment > Solar panel > Unclassified ...
ACGGGACGGCGCCGGGATCGAACGCGGAAAAAAATCGCGTTTCGCCCCGTCCTCGCGTATGGGCGTTGTGTGCGGTGCGGACCTGCGGCTACGGAGCCGCACCCCGTGGCCGCAGCGCGTTAGGATGCCTAGAAGAGCCCGATGAAGATCGGACGCGTCGTCCCCGCAGCCTGGCCGTTCCGGCCCGCGCTGGTTTCCTTAAGCCTGTGCATCGCGCTCCTGTCGGCAGGGCCGGCGGCGGCCGACCTGATGATCGGCGTGGCTGTGCCGCGCTCCGGCCCCTACGTCGCCGTGGGCGAACAGGTGCTTCGCGGGGTCGAGGCCGCGGCCCGGGACGCCAACGCCATGGGCGGCCTCGACGGGCAGCCCGTGACCCTCGATGTCCAGGACGACGCCTGCGATTCCAACACCGCGACCGCGGTGGCCAACCATTTCGTGCGTTCCGGCGTCCGCCTCGTCGTGGGCCATGTCTGCTCGAACGCCTCGATCGCCGCCTCCGACATCTACGCGCAGAACGGCGTGGTGATGATCACCGCGGCGTCGGTGGCGGCCCGGCTCACCGACCGCGGCTTGCCGACCGTGTTCCGCGTCTGCGGGCGCGACGACGATCAGGCCCGGCTGTCGGCCGCCGTGCTGGCCGAGCGGTTCCGCGACCGCAAGATCGCGCTGCTCCAGGATCAGACCCCCGCCGCCCGGGCGCTCGCCGCCGCCACCAAGGACAACCTCAACCGCATCGGCGTCAACGAGGCGCTGTCGCTGTCCTTCTCGCCGAGCGACGCGGATGACGCCGCCCTGGTCGACCGTCTCAAGGGCGCGGGGATCGACGTGGTCTATTACGGCGGCGACGCCGCCGAGATGGGCCGGCTCGTCCGGATCGCGGCGGACCGGGGCTTCCGGCCGCAATGGTTCGGCACCTCCTCCATCGCCACGCCGGACTTCGCCAAGATCGCCGGACCGGCGAGCAACGGCGTGCTGATGACCTTCTACCTCGACCCGAGCCGGCAGCCCGCCGCCGCGAACGTGGTGAAGACCTTCAAGGCCGAGGGCATCGATCCCACCGGCTCGACGATCTACGGCTACGCGGCAATGCAGGCCCTGGTCGCGGCCGGCAACTTCGCCCATTCCACCGAGCCGCGCGCGATCGCGCAGGCGCTCCACGCCGAGCGGTTCGACCTCGTGCTCGGCACCGTCGGCTTCGACGCCAAGGGCGATGTCACGGCGCAGGGCTACGTGCTCTACGTGTGGAAGGACGGGAGCTTCACGCCCGCGGGCAAGTGACGAGCCGCGGGCTTCGCCGGGGCGAGCCGTGGGGGTCCGGTGCGATCGGGCTGGACGGTCGTGCGCCGACCGCGCCATGAGGGCGGGGTCAGGGCGATGGGCCGGACGATCGGGCTGCAGGAGATGGAACGATGAAGAGCGTGTTCGCGATCGCCACCGTACTGGCGCTGCTCAGCGCCGTACCCGCCTCCGCCATGAGCTGCTGCCGCGGCAAGGGCAAGGCTGGGATGATGTGCGGCAAGGCCGGCATGGCGATGAACCACGCCAAGGCCGGCAAGGCCGGCGGCTGCTGCTGTGACGGCATGGGCGGCGCCAACATGAGCAGGCGCACCTGAGCCGCGACGGTCAGGTCGACCGGCGGCCTGCCCGTCACCGCTCCGCCGCCTCCACCTCCGCTCCGCGCCCGAGCCCGCGCAGCAGTTCGGCGAGGTGCGGCCGCACCCGCAGCTGCAGCGCGTGGAGCTGCCGCACCGCCTCGCTGAGCCGCCCCTGCCGGCCGAGCATCCCGTCCGCGAAGCTGATCATCCGGGCGTTCGGCCAGGCGGGCTCGCGCAGGGCGTGGAGGCGCGCCACCAGGGCCTCAGCCGGGACCTCCGGCTCGGCCTGCGCGAGCAGCATCAGCAGCGCCGCCGTGGAGCGCGACAGGCCGTAATGGCAATGGACCAGGAGGTGGCCGGCGCCGTCGAGGTCGCGGCCGAAGGCGAGGATCGCCGCCACGTGCCCGGGCTCGGGCGGCACGAGGCCGTCCCCGGGCCCGAGGCAATCGTGGAAGTGGAGCGTCGTGCGCGCGTGGGCGCCGTAGGCCGCGAAGGCCTCGGGCTCCGGCGTGCCGGGATCGAGCAGCGACAGGACGTGGCTGACGCCGCGCGCCCCGTGGCCGGACAGCTCCTCCAGGCCGCAGACGGTGTGCAGGGTGACAAAGGGCTCGGATCGCATCCGGGGCGCCTAGCACGGGCCCGGGCGCGTTGCGACCCGCGACGGAACTGCCCGCGCCGTCCGCGGCTTTCGAGAACCGGCGCGGACATGCTACCTGCGGCCCCGATCCCGCGCCGGACGGATCGGACACGCTCGGACGAGATGCCGTTGGACGAGACACATATCGCGCTGCCCCCCCTGACCGGGCCGCGGCGCCGGACCGTGCTGGCGGCCGGCCTCGGCGCGGCGGTCGCCGCCCCGGCCCGCGCGGAGGGCGCCCCCGAGCTGCGCTGGCGCCTGTCGTCGGCCTACGCCAAGACCCTCGACATCCTGTTCGGCGCCCCGGAGGCCCTCAGCCGGATCGTCGCCGAGGCCACCGACGGCCGCTTCCAGATCCAGGTGCAGGGCCCCGGTGAGCCCGTTCCGGGGGAGGGCCTGCTGGACGCGGTCGCGGCCGGCACCGTCGAGATGGGCCACGGGCCCGCCACCCTCGGCATGGCCAAGGACCCGACCTTCGCGCTCGCCACCGCGATCCCGTTCGGCCTCAACGCGCGCGGCGCCGCCGCATGGTGGCACGCGGGGGGCGCCGCCGAGCTGTTCGCCGAGGTCTTCGCCAAGGCGGGCCTCGTCTGCCTGCCGGGCGGCAACACCGGGGCGCAGATGGGCGGCTGGTTCCGGCGCGAGATCAAGAGCCTCGCCGACCTGCAGGGCCTGAAGTTCCGCATCGGCGGCATGGGCGGGCAGGTGCTGACCAAGTTCGGCGTCCAGCCGCAGGCGGTGCCGGGCCCCGAGATCTACGCGGGGCTGGAGAGCAAGAAGCTCGACGCCGCCGAGTGGATCGGCCCCTACGACGACGAGCGGCTCGGCCTGCAGAAGGTCGCGCCGGTCTACCACTATCCCGGGTTCTGGGAGGGCGGCGCGATGCTGCACTTCTGGTTCAACGCCGAGAAGTGGAAGGCGCTGCCGAAATCCTATCAGGCGATCCTGCGGGCCGCCGCCGCGCAGGTGGGCGCGGAGGTGCAGGCCAAGTACGATGCCCGCAACCCGCAGGCCCTGCGCCGCCTGGTCGCCGGCGGCGCGCAGCTGCGTCCCTTCCCCCAGGAGGTGATGGAGGCCGCCCTCAAGAACGCCAACGACGTCTACGGCGAGATCGCCGCCAAGAACGCGGATTTCCGCCGCGCCTACGAGGCGATGCGCACCTTCCGGAACGAGGAGTACCTCTGGTTCCAGGTGGCGGAATACACCTACGACAACTTCATGATCCGGGCCCGGGCGCGGGGATAGCCCGGGCCGGAAACGAGGAGGGGCGCATGAACGGGACCGTGAGAATCGGGCTGGTGCTGCTTGGGGCCGCTCTGCCCCTCCCGGCGCTGGCGCAATCGCCCGCCAACCTGACGGCCCTGCGCGGGCTGGTCCCGGTGGCGCGGCTGCAGCTTTCGCCGGAGGGCCGGGCGGCGCTGGACGCGAACCTGCGGGTCACCGGCGACATCCAGACCGGCGACCTCGCGCAGCCGGTCCTGCTGCCCTTCCCCGAGCAGCAGCAGCTCGCCCTGCGGGACTGCTTCATCACCGACGGCAACGCCGCCAACCTCGCCGACGGCCTCGGCACCACGCTCGCCCAGGCCTACCAGGCCAAGGCGACCTACAGCGACTACAAGACCTTCACCAGCATCGCGCCGGCGGTCGCCAACCTGATCGGCTACACCAACAACGTGACGAAGGCGGATTCGAACTCCGGCAAGTACTTCTTCGCCAACGCCACCACCAACGGCCAGACCCCGGTCTCCACCGACGCCGCGGCGATCCTGGCGGACGGCGCCGTGACCGACGCGTTCGGGAAGGCCTATGATCGCCCCGCCGGCAGCCCCGGCGCCGACCGCTACGGCAATTCACGACCGTTCCAGACCCTGCCGCGCCTGCGCGCCTACCGGGGCAAGGATTATTTCGGCGACCCGTCCCACAGCCTCGACTGGCTGCGCGGCCCCTCGCAGAACCTCGTCGACAGCCCGTCCTATCCGAGCGGACACACCACCTACGGCTACACCGAGTCCATGCTGCTCGCGCTCCTGGTGCCGGAGCGCTACCAGCAGATGGTCGCCCGCGCGGCCGAGTACGGCAACGACCGGATCATCGTCGGGGCGCACTACGCCATGGATGTGCTCGGCGGGCGGGCGACCTCGCTGCACGCGCTCGCCCACCTGCTGGCCAACGATCCGGCCTATGTCGGCCAGATCCGGAAGAACCCGGCCGTGCTCGACAAGGCTACGGCGGAGGCCGACAGGACGGTGAGCGTGACCGATTACCGGGCGGTCCTGACGGAGGCCCGCGCGGCGATGACCGCGGCGCTGAAGGCCGGCTGCGGCGACGCGGTGGCGGCCTGCGCCGCGCAGGATACGGGCCGGTTTAAGGACCCGGCCGCCAACGCGGCCTTCTACGCGGCCACCCAAACCTACGGTCTGCCGGTGGTGCATCCGGAGACCGCCGGCCGCCGGGAGGACGTGGGCAAGGTCGCGCCGGAGGCCGGCCACCTGCTCACCGCGGCCTTCCCGGCGCTGACGCTGGACGAGGCCAACGCCATCCTCACCGAGACCCAGGGACCGGGCGGCGGCTTCCTCGACGACGGCTCGGAATTCGGGGTCTATTCCCGGATCGACCTCTACGCCGCCGGCGGCAAGGCCGCGGCGCTGGCGGCGAGCCGGGGCGGCGCGACGCGCTGAGGCCGCGGAGGTCTCAGCGCAGCGCGCCCTCCGCCAGGGCGCGCTGGATGCCGCGGACATCCGTGCCCTTCCCGAGGGTGCGCTCGATCGGCTGCGGCATGCCCGAGACCCAGATCTTGAGCTCGGCGTCGAGGTCGAACGTGCCCGCCGTCTCCACCGAGAAGCGGACGATCGCCCGGTAGGGAACGGACAGGAACTCGACCTTGCTGCCGGTGACGCCCTGCACGTTGATCAGGATCACGCGGCGCTCCGTGAAGACGAAGACGTCCCGGATGATCCGGAAGGCGAGGCGCGCCGTCTCGCCGTCGATCAGGATCCCGTCGAGTCTGCGCGCGAGGGTCGCCGCATCGACCGCGGTGCCGTGCCCCAGCAATCCGTCCAGCAGGCCCATGACCCGACACTCCTCCGCCCGATGGCAGGATGCCGCCGGGGTGCCGGCCCGGCAACCGCGGGTCGGCAAAGAAAAAAGGCCACTCCCGAAGGAGCGGCCCGAAGTCTAGGGAGGAAACGCCCAAGAAGGGCTGCGGGAGGACGACGCCATCGCCATCCCGCGCTGCACAATCTGCGCTCTCGGAGGAAAATTGCAAGGGCACCAGGACAGCAGGGCTGTCCTTTTGTGCGCCCGCACACGCGTCCGCGACCGCGTGTGTCGAAAATGTCGCAGCGCGCCCGGGGCCGATGAACTCTGATCGGCGCAGCCACGGCCGCGTCGCCCGTCGCGTAAGTCCCTGATGAGGGAAGGTTTTGTCGAAGTGATCCGCGCCGCGGGGCCGCGGATCGATTGCGTCCCTGCGCCCCGCCCCCGCGGAGGGACGAACTCATCGTCCGCTCTAGCTCATCCGCCAAGTCTCCGAAGTCTCCAGCGCGCTGCGCGAAGCAAGGATCAGGGTGAGCATGGCGATCCAGGGTGAGCGGATCCGGGTCCTCAACGACGTCGAGCCCCGCGCGGACGGGGCTTACGTCCTCTACCTGCTGCAGCAGGCCAACCGGGCGACGTTCAACCCGGCGCTGGAATTCGCCATCGCGGAGGCGAACCGCCTGGACCTGCCGGTGGTCGCCTGCTTCGGCCTGCTCGACGGCGCCAGCGGCTTCCCCGAGGCCAATGCGCGGCACTACGCCTTCCTGCTCCAGGGGCTCGCGGACGCGAAGGCGGGCCTGGAGAAGCGGGGCGTCGGTTTCGTCATGCGCCAGGCCTCGCCCGCCCGGGTCGCCATCGACCTCGCCGCGGATGCGGCGCTCCTCGTGCTCGACCGCGGCTACCTCGCCATCCAGAAGGGATGGTACCGGGAGATCGCCGCGGCCGTGGAGACCCGGATCGTCCAGGTCGAGGGCGACGTGGTGGTGCCGGTGGAGACGGCGTCGGGTAAGCATGAATTCGCCGCCCGGACCCTGCGGCCGAAGCTGAACCGCCTCTGGGATCCGTTCATCGCCGCCCTGGCGCCGCGCAAGCCGAAGCGCGCGGCCGGCGCGCTCGAGCTGAAGAGTGCGATCGACGTCTCCGATCCGGAGGCGGTACTGGCCGGGATGACGCTGGACCGGGTGGTCGGGCCGGTGAAGCGGTTTGTCGGCGGCGAGACGCAGGCCCGCCAGCGCCTGGCGGCATTCCTGAAGGACGGGTTCTCGGGCTACGGGGCCGGGCGCAACATGCCGGAGGCGGCCGCGGCCTCGCACATGAGCCCCTACCTGCATTTCGGGCAGATCTCGCCGGTGGAGATCGCGCTGGCCATCCGCGCGGCCAAGGTCGGCGATGACGACGACCGCGGCGCCTACCTGGAGGAACTGATCGTCCGGCGCGAGCTCGCCATGAACCACGTCTTCTACACCGAGGGCTACGACGACTACGACAGGGCCGTCCCCGAATGGGCGCGCAAGACCCTCGCCGAGCACGCAAAGGACGAGCGCCCCCATGCCTACTCGGAGGAGCAACTCGCGGCCGGCGAGACCCACGACCGCTACTGGAACGCGGCGATGCGCGAGATGCGCGAGACCGGCTACATGCACAACCAGCTGCGGATGTACTGGGGCAAGAAGATTCTCGAATGGTCGCCTTCGCCCCAGGAAGGGTTCGCCCGGACGCTCCGCCTCAACAACCGCTATTTCCTCGACGGGCGCGACCCGAACTCCTTCACCAACGTCGCCTGGGTGTACGGCCTGCACGACCGCCCCTGGCAGAACCGCCCGGTCTTCGGCACGGTCCGTTATCAGAGCGAGAACTCCCTGAAGAAGTTCGACGCCAAGTCGTATGTGCGCGCGGTGGAGGACCTGTGCGCCGCCGAGCGGTGAGGGCCGCCGGCGACAGACCCGTCGGCGAACCCGGCGGACGCCGGATGGCGCGGCATCCGCCGTCGCTACACCCGTGCCGGGCTTTGCCCGCCCAGGCCGTCGCCTCTTCCCTCCGGGGCCGCGGGAGCGGCGGGCGATCCGGCGCGTGCCGGCCCTTCACAGCATGGCTGCGGTGGCCCGGGCCAGGGCGGTGTGGCGATACTGGCGCGGGCTGACGGCGTAGCGGTTGCGGAAACGGCGGGAGAAATGGGCTTGGTCGACGAAGCCGCAGCGGTAGGCCACTTCGCCCACCTGCAGATGGAGATAGGCCGGATCGGACAGGCGCTGGGCGGCCTTCTCGAGCCGCAACTGCCAGATCCAGGCCGCAAGGTTGCGCCCGTCGTCGCGGAACAGTTCCTGTAAACGGCGCAGGGAAACGCCCACCGCGGCCGCGACCCGCGACGGGTTGAGGTCGGGATCGCCGAGATTCGCCGCCGCGTAGGCCTTCGCCCGCTGGAGGGTCAGGGTGCCCTGCAGGGCCTTGGGTGCCTCCATCGCCATCCGCTCGGCGAGGCTGGCGATGATGAGGTCGATCCCCGCCGAGATCATGCGCTCCGCCGAGTCCGGCGTCAGCCGGTCGCCCGCGCGCAGCAGATTCCCCAGGAACGAGCGGGTCAGCGTCGTGGTCGGCAGGTTGCCGCCCACGGTCAGCCCGGCGAAGCGGCGCGCCGATCCCAGCATGGCCTCGAGCCGGACCCGGGGGATCTGAACGGCCAGAACCTCGCTGTATCCGCCGTGCTCGATCGTCCAGGGCGTATTCGTGTCCCGTATTGAGAAATCTCCGGCAATATCCTTCCCACAATATTCGTTTTGCTCAGCCTTTACGGTGCCGGAGAGCACTATACTCAAGAAAAGATAATCAGATTTATTGTTTTCATGTCGAAGCATCGGGCGCGTGGTCGCGGCTCTGAGATTGCTCAAAGAAAATCGCGTGAACACCAGGCATCCGATTTCCCTGCCTTCTATCGTCGCGTGGAACGGCGCGTCGCCCAGGCAGTTCTGCGCCATCGGAACGAGGCGATCTTCGCAGAGATCCCGCCACTGGCGGAATCGGTCCTCCGGTCGGATTCCATCGGTCGAGAAGATAGTCTGCATCGCCGCGGCGCTATGGACCTGATTGATCTGGTCCGCAACTGCGCCGTTGCTTTCGCGCCGCGCCTCCGCGTAATCGGCGGAGGCCGGGACGCGCTTTTTAAGCGGTGCCGGGGGTCAATCTTTGCCGGTTGCGGTATAGCGGCTGCTTCGGCAGCGCGGGTGCAGTGCTCTACCATGGTCGAGATGCGGGACGACGCGCCGGAGACGATCGAGGCCCCGAAGCGCTCCCGCTACCGCCGCTCGATCCTGCGCCTGCGCTCGGCCTCGATGGGGGCCTACCCGCTCTGGCGCAGCCGGCTGCTGTTTCTGGCCGGCGGCATCGGCGTAGGCCTCGCCGCCGTGCTCATGGCCAAGGGCGCCGACCTCGCGCAGGACGGGTTCCGGCGGCTCACCGCGCCCTCGCCGCTGATCGCCCTGGTGCTGACGCCCGCGGGCTTCGCGCTGGCGGCTCTGCTCGCCCGCACGGTGTTCCCGAACTCGCAAGGGTCCGGCATCCCGCAGGTGATCGCCGCCCGGCACGCCCGGGACGCGGACTTCCGTTTCTCCCTCATCTCCCCCCGGGTGGCGCTCGGCAAGGTGCTGGTCCTGTTCCTTGGCCTCCTCTCCGGGGCCTCGGCGGGTCGTGAGGGACCGACCGTGCAGGTCGGCGCGGCGATCATGGCGGCCTTCGGGCGCCTGACCCCGGACCGGCTGCCGGGCCTGCTGCTCGCCGGCGGCGCGGCCGGCGTCGCCGCGGCGTTCAACACGCCGCTCGCCGGCATCGTGTTCGGCATCGAGGAACTGGGCCGGGCCTACGAGGCGCGCTCCTCCGGCCTGATCGTGGCCGGGATCGTGGCGGCGGGCCTGACCTCCCTCGGGCTGCTCGGCAACTATACCTATTTCGGCACCACCCAGGCCGACCTGCCGCTGGCGGCGAGCTGGATCGTGCCGCTGATCGCCGTCGCGGGCGGCCTCGCGGGCGGCCTGTTCAGCCGCGTGGTGATCCTGTTCGCCCGCGGCCTGCCCGGAACGTCCGGCCGCCTGATCAAGACCCGGCCCGTGGCCTTCGCGGCGGCCTGCGGCCTGTGCGTCGCCCTGTGCGGCCTCGCCTCCGGGGGCGGCGCCTACGGCACCGGCTACGAGGAGGCCCGGGCCATCCTCCACGGCGACGCCGCGGCGGGCTTGGCCTACGCGCCCCTGAAATTCGCCGCCACCGTGCTCAGCTCGATCAGCGGCATCCCGGGCGGCCTGTTCGCGCCGTCGCTGGCGGTGGGGGCCGGCCTCGGCGGCGCGATCCACGGCGTCCTGCCGGACATGCCGGTGGGCGCCCTCGTGCTCATGGGGATGGTGGCCTACCTGACGGGCGTGCTCCAGGCGCCGATCACCAGCTTCGTCATCGTCACCGAGATGACCCAGAACCACACGATGGTGATCCCGCTGATGGTGGCCGCGCTCCTGGCGGATGCCGCCTCCAAGGCGGTCTGCCGGGGCGGCCTCTACCACACGCTGGCGGAGATCATGCTGGAGCGCGCGGACGCGCCGGCGCAGGCGGTGACGAAGACCGGCTGAGGCGCCCTGAGAATAAAAGCGGCCCGAGGGGAAACCCCCGCGGAACGGTCGCGCTTGGCGGCGGTTGAGGCAGCGAACATCGGCCCTGTCACGGGGCCCCTCCGGAGTGACGCCATGACCCTTCTCAAGTGGGCCCTCATCTGCTTCGTGATCTCGCTGATCGCCGGCGGCCTCGGTTTCACCGGCATCGCCTCGGGCGCCGGCTCGCTGGCGCGGATCCTGTTCGGCCTGTTCCTGCTGGTCGCCATCGTGATCGTCGTGATCGCCTTCGCGGTCGGACAGGCGGTGTTCTGAGGCCGCCGGGATGCGCGACAAGGTCTGCCTCGTCACCGGGGCGACCAGCGGCATCGGCTACGAGACCGCCCTTGGGCTCGCGCGCCGCGGCGCGCGGGTCGTCATCGTGGGGCGTGATGCCGCCAGGACGCAGGCCTGCGCGGGGATGATGCGGGACGCTGCCTCCGGCGCGCGCGTGGATGCGCATGTCGCCGACCTGTCGGCGCAGGCCGAAATCCGCAGGCTCGCCGGGACGTTGCGCAATGCCTACCCGCGCCTCGACGTGCTGGTGAACAACGCCGGCGCGATCTTCGACCGGCGCACCCTCACCGTGGATGGCATCGAGCGCACCTGGGCTCTGGACCACCTGGGCTACGTGCTCCTGACCCTCGAACTCCTCGACACCCTGAAGGCCGCGGCGGCAGCCGGCGCCGAGCCGCGCATCGTCAACGTCGCCTCCGCGGCCCATTACCGGGGGCACATCGACTTCGACGACATCGGGGGCGCCCGGCACTACGGCGCGATGCGGGCCTACGCGCAGGCCAAGCTCGGCAACGTCCTGTTCACCTACGCGCTGGCCCGGCGGCTGCGCGACAGCGGCATCGCGGTGAATGCCCTGCATCCGGGCGTGATCAACACGGGCTTTGCCAAGAACACCGGCGGCCTGTTCGGCACCGCGTGGTCGCTGATACGGCCGTTCCTGACCACCCCCGAGAAGGGGGCCCGGACGTCCCTCCACGTGGCGAGCGCCCCGGAGCTCGACGGCGTCACCGGCCGCTACTTCTCGCATTCCCGGCCGAAGACCTCCTCGTCCGAGAGCCGCGACGAGGCGGTGCAGGAGCGGGTCTGGGCGCTGAGCCTCGAGCAGGTGGGCC
>Ga0160427_10002523_pt1 | contig 11017 bp, 5 predicted proteins | sample SolpanmetagenomL_FD_108194 | JGI IMG/M metagenome (GOLD analysis project Ga0160427, IMG submission 108194) | Solar panel surface microbial communities from Lawrence Berkeley National Laboratory, California, USA - L | ecosystem: Engineered > Built environment > Solar panel > Unclassified ...
ATGCTGGCGCGCGGCAGCGGCAAAATCATCTTCACGGCCTCGCTGCTCACCTTCCAGGGGGGCATCAACGTGCCGGGCTACGCAGCCAGCAAGGGCGCCATCGGCTCCTTGGTCAAGGCCCTGGCCAATGAGTGGGCCGGCCGGGGCGTCAACGTCAACGGCATTGCCCCCGGCTACATCGCTACCGACAACACCACCGCCCTGCGCGCCGACGCCGACCGCTCGGCCAGCATCCTGAGTCGCATTCCGGCTGGCCGCTGGGGCGAGGCCGCCGACTTCAAAGGCCCCGCCGTGTTCCTGGCCGCCGAGGCCAGCGCCTACGTGCACGGCACCATCCTCACCGTGGACGGCGGCTGGATGGGGCGATAATTAAGTATGAATTATAAATTATGAATTTACGGCCTTGCTAATCTGGCCTCTGTGGCACCGCTGCGATACCTGACTCAATTCATAATTCTGAATTCTGAATTCATAATCCAAAAAAACAATGACTTCCCGCTTTGCTATTGGTCCGCGTGAAACTGCCAGCCTGAATACGGCAGAGCTGCGCGAGCACTTCTTGATTGAAAACATCTTCACGGCCGGCGCCATCGAGCTGACCTACACCCACTACGACCGCATGATGGTGGGGGGCGCCATGCCGACCGAGGCGGCCCTGCCCCTGCCCTGCCCCGACGACCTGAAGGCCAACTACTTCCTGGAGCGCCGCGAGCTGGGCGCCCTCAACGTGGGCGGCGCGGGCAGCATCGTGGTCGATGGCACTACTTACGAGCTGGGCAACCAAGACTGCCTCTACGTGGGCAAGGGCAGCCAGCAGGTCGAGTTTCGCAGCTTGTACGCGGCCCAGCCAGCCAAGTTCTACCTGCTCTCGGCCCCGGCCCATAAGGAGTATCCCACCACCCGCCGCACCCAGGCCGAGGCCACGCCCGTGGAGATGGGCGCCCTCGAAACGGCCAACCGCCGCACCATCTATAAGTATATCTTCGGCGAGGGCATTGCCAGCTGCCAGCTCGTGATGGGCCTTACCCAGCTACAGCCCGGCTCGGTCTGGAACACCATGCCCAGCCACGTGCACGACCGCCGCATGGAGGCCTACCTCTACTTCAACCTGCCCCAGGGCCAGCGCGTGCTGCATATGCTGGGCGAGCCCAGCGAGACGCGCCCGCTCTGGGTGAGCAACGAGCAGGCCATCCTCTCGCCGCCGTGGTCTATCCACACCGGCTGCGGCTCCAGCGCCTACGCCTTCATCTGGGGCATGGCCGGCGAAAACCTCGAATACACCGATATGGACGCCGTGGACTTGGCCGACCTGCGCTAGCGCACCCGCCGCCGGCCATAGCTGAGTCTTAATCGGCTCCGGCCGGCGGCGGGCTCGTCGCTTCCCCGACTTCTCTTATAAATTTTTTCCCACCCAACTGCTTCTGGCTGCATCTTTTATGAAAAAATATCTTCTCATGCTCTGGCTCGTGCTTTGCGGCAGCATCGGCCTGGCATTCGCCCAAAATCGCCAGGTAACCGGCGTGGTAAAAGGTTCGGATGGCGAGACGCTGCCGGGCGTAACGGTGGTACTCAAGGGCACGACCGTGGGCGCTTCGACTGGTGCCGATGGCGGCTTTTCGCTGGCCGTGCCGGCCGATAGCAAGTCGGCTACGCTGCGCTTCAGCTTTATTGGCTACGTGAGCCAGGAAGTGGCCGTGGGCGATAAGACGACGTTTGCCGTGACGCTGACCTCGGACACGCAGAGCCTTGACGACGTGGTGGTTATCGGCTATCAGGCCGTGCAGCGCCGCGACGTAACGGGCGCCGTATCGTCGGTAGGTGCGCAGCAAATCAAGGACATCCCGGTTAACTCGGCGGCGGAGGCGCTGACTGGCCGCCTGGCCGGCGTGCAGCTGACTTCTTCCGACGGTACTCCCGGCAATCTGAACGTGCAGGTGCGGGTGCGTGGTGGCGGCTCCGTGACGCAGGACAACTCCCCGCTGTACGTGGTCGACGGCATTCAGATTGAAAACGCGCTGTCGGTTATCGCGCCGCAGGATATCCAGTCGGTTGACGTGTTGAAAGATGCCTCTGCCACGGCTATTTATGGCGCCCGTGGTGCCAATGGCGTCATCATTATCACCACCAAGAAGGGCATTGAGGGCCGCACGGTGGTGAGCTACAATGGTTTCCTGGGCTTCCGCAAAATCACTAAAACACTGGGGGTGCTGGGCCCCGATGACTTCCTGAACTACCAGTGGGAGCGCGCGCGCCTGGTGGGAGCAACGGGCACCGGCTCGGTGGCCTCGTTCAAAAGCCTGTATGGCAGCACTAATTTCAACGGCGATACCATCCAAACGCTGCGCAACGCGCCGTTTGAGGACTGGCAGCGCGATGTATTTGGGCGTACTGCCTTCCAGCAAACGCACAACGCCTCCGTATCGGGCGGCACGAAGGGTACTACGTACTCGCTGAGCCTGACCCGCAACGACGAGCAAGGCATTCAGCTAGGCTCGGACTACACGCGCAACTTGGTCAACTTCCGCTTTGACACTAAAGCCTCGGACCGCCTCCGCATCGGCCTGAACGTGCGCTACAACGACCAGGGTACCCTGGGGGCCGGCACCGGCACCAGCGGCACCAATGGCTCGAACACCACTTCGCGCCTGCGCAACACCGTGCAGTACCAGCCCTTTCTGGGGGGGCGCACCGGCCTGAACGCCGACCCCTCGTTCTTCGACTCGGATTTTGCCGACCAGTCCGGCAACCTGTACAACCCCATCGTTACTATCAACAACGAGTACCGCAACGACCACCGTCGTACGGCTAACATTGGGGCCAACGCCGCGCTGACTATCACCAAGAACTTGACATTCCGCAGCACGGCCGGCTTCGACGTAACTGATTTTAATGTCGGCACCTTCAACGGGCAGTACTCCCCCACGCTGCGCTCAGCTTCGGGTGGCTACGCCAACCTGCCGTTTGCCACTATCACCCAGTCCACTCAGAATACGCTCAATAACTCCAACGTGCTGGATTTCAGCATGACCAAAGACAAGCACAGCTTCGGCGTGCTGCTGGGCGAGGAGATTTACCAGCAGCAAACCAAGCAGCTCTTCATTCAAACCAACTTTCTGCCTACCGACATCACCGCCGAGCGGGCCCTGGCCAACATCAACCAGGGGGTGCTGCCGACGGGCACGACGGCGCAGCCGGTGCTGCCGCAAACCAGCATCCCGGCCGATTACCGCCTGCTGTCGGGCTTTGGTCGCCTCACGTACTCCTACGACGATAAGTACTTGTTTACGGGCACGTTCCGTGCCGACGGCTCGTCGAAGTTTCCGGCGGGCAGTAAAGTGGGCTTCTTCCCCGGCGCCTCGGCGGCGTGGCGCATCTCGCGCGAGGATTTCTTTAAAGTGGCGGCTATTTCGGACCTGAAGCTGCGCTTGAGCTACGGCATAGCGGGCAACAACCGCATCAACGACTTTCTGTACAACCAGCTCTTCACGGCCGGCAATGCACCCTACGCCCTCAACCACGTTATCGTGCTGGGGTCGTCGGCCACGAGCCTGGCTAACCCAAAGCTGAAGTGGGAATCAACCACCTCGCGCAACCTGGGTTTGGACCTGGCCCTGTTCAATAACCGGGTGCAGTTTACGGCTGATGCCTACTACAACACCACCAGCGACCTGCTGCTCAACCGCCCGCTGGGCGGCTTCACGGGCTATGTTTCGCAGCTCCAGAACGTGGGCTCGACCTCGAACAGGGGCCTGGAATTGCAGCTGAGCGGCACCGTTATTCAGAACACCAACTTTACCTGGACAGCCACCGTCAACGGCGCCTTCAACCGGGGCCGCATTGAGAGCCTGGGCGACGGGCAGAGCGAGATTGCGGCCATCTCGTCGGGCTGGGCCGGCAGCCAGGCCTCGCTTATCCCCGATTTCGTAGCCCGCGTGGGCCAGCCGGTGGGCCAGATGTATGGCTACGTGACGGACGGCTACCTGACGGCCGACGACTTCTCGGGCTATGTGCCGTCAACATCGGCCAACGGCCTCGGCACCTGGACGCCCAAAACCGACCGCACGTTTGTGAACGACCTCGGCCTGATTGGCGAGAGCGCCTACCGGCCGGGCCTGCTGAAGCTGAAGGACCTGAACGGGGACGGTAAGATTGACGCTAACGACCAGACGGTCATCGGCAATGCCAACCCGAAGATGACGGGTGGCCTGAACCAGCAGTTCACTTACAAGAGTTTCGATGCCAGCGTGTTTCTCAACTTCGTGCTGGGCAACGACATCTACAACGCCAACCGACTGGAGTTTACAAGCAACACGCCCAACACGCCCTTCAACAACCTACTTGCCATCGAGGGCAATCGCTACCGCATCACCGAAACCGACGGCTCGCCCATCACGACGATTCAGCGCTTGCAGGAAGCCAACCAGAACGCCAACATCTGGACGCCGACCCGCAACCTGCTGTTGCACTCCTGGGCCATCGAGAACGGCTCGTTCTTGCGCGTCAACAACATAACGCTGGGCTACACGCTGCCGAAGGCCCTGACCAACAAGGCCAAGATTTCGACGCTGCGCTTCTACGTGACGGTCAACAACATCTACACGTTCACCAAGTACAGCGGCTACGACCCTGAGGTGAACACCCGCCGCTCTACTCCGCTGACGCCCGGTGTTGACTACGCCGCATACCCGCGCAGCCGGGCCTTCCTGGGCGGCGTGAACCTAGCCTTCTAATTCCCACCCGACTTTTGCTCTTATAGTAATATGAAACTGATTCCTTCTTTTGGCCGGGTTAGCTTGGCGGCGGTACTGCTGGCAGGTGGAGCGGCCCTCGTGTCATCGTGCAAAAACTACCTGGAGGTAGATGCCCTGGCGCTCAATACCACGGAAGCTACCTTCAGCACCGTGAGCGGGGCCACGGCCGCCGTTATTGGGGCCTACGACCCCTTGTCGGGCGACAATGGCTATGGCGTGCGCCTAAGCCTGTATTACCCGCTGGATTCAGACGAGTTTATCGGCTCGGCGGGGCCATCGGCCAACGACCGCCGCAGCCTGGCCCGTTACACGGCCCAGGCCACAAATTCGGAAATTAACAACCCCTGGAACCAGCTTTACCAGGGCGTTGAGCGCTCGAATATCTGCATCCAGCAAATTCCGCTAATGGCGCAGTACACGAGCGGCAATGCGGCCGATATGGCAACCGTGAAGCGCCTCTACGGGGAAGTGCTCACGCTACGGGCCCAGTACCTGTTTGAGTTGGTACGCAACTGGGGCGACGTACCCGTGCAATACACCCCCTCCGTATCGGGCCAGGATTTCAACCTGCCCAACGTGGACCACAACGTAACGCTGGCCCACCTCGTGGATGACTTGAAAATAGCGGAAGACCTGGTGCCCTGGCGCTCGCAGGCCGGCACGGCCAGCGAACGCATCACCAAAGGGGCGGTGAAAGCCTTGCGGGCGCGCATTGCGCTGTTCCGGGGGGGCTACTCGCTCACCAACCAAAGCAATCAGCTACAGCGGCTCGGCGACTACCTCGACTACTACCGCATTGCCCGCCAGGAATGCGCCGACCTAGTAGCCAATCGCGGCGAGCACACCTTGAACACTCGCTTCGAAGAACTGTTCCGCAGCATCAATGAGCTGCGTAGCGAGGCAGCCAACGAGATTATCTTCCAGGTAGGCATGGCAACGGCCACTGGCGCTTCGGGCAGTAAACTAGGCTACTACAACGGGCCGCGCCTGCAAAATGCGTCAAGTGTATACGGTTCGAGCCAAGGAGCTGTGACGCTGGCACCGCCCTACTTCTACGCTTTTGACTCGACCGATGTGCGGCGGGACGTTACCATCACCACCTACGGCATTGCCACCACGGCCAGCATCCAGACCGGGGTCGCCCTGACTGCGGCAACCGATGGCAAGTGGCGGCGCGACTGGCATATTCCGTCCGTGACCGGCTCGGTCAACTACCTCGACTATAACTGGCCCATCATCCGCTTTGCGGACGTGCTGCTCATGCTGGCCGAAACCGAAAACGAATTGAACAACGGCCCCAACCAAGCGGCTCAGGATGCCCTGCTGGAAGTGCGGGCCCGTGCTTTTGGTGGTGACCGGAGCAAGGCCCTTTCGACGCTCACGGCGGCAGGCTTCTCGCTCAGCGGCAAAGCCAACTTCTTCAACGCGCTGGCTAATGAGCGCTACCTGGAGTTTGGGGGCGAAGGCATTCGCAAGTACGACTTGATTCGCTGGAACCTATTTGAGAGCAAGCTCGCCGAGGTCAAGGCCAACATCGAAAAGATGGCCCTGGGCCTGCCGCCCTACCAAAATGTGCCGCTCTACCAGTACTACACTACCCCGACCACGGCCTCCACGGCCGTGCAGCCAATAAAATGGACGCGCTCTTTTTACAAGCCTTCGCCAGCAACTACCACGGCCCCGACTGGTACTACCCGCGTAAACTGGCGCCAGGGTATTGATGCGCAGTACGTGGCCAATACCAAGCCGGCAGGCACGTCTTATACGCTGACCGGCACCACCACGACCGCAACAAGTGCCGGCACGGGCCTGGCGGCTGAGTACGTACCTGCCAAAGGCAAGGAAGTGCAGCCTATTCCGCAAGCTACCCTCAGCGCCGACCCGGCGCTAAAGCAAAACTTCGGCTACTAACAAAGTCAATGAGCTGTGGGATAGCATTAGTTAACAGATAGTTACTGATTAGTATTGCTTTCTCATTATTCATTATTGATTACTACTATGTCCATTTTATCCGAAGCCTTAATACGTGGTGGGGCGGCCGCGCCGGCCGTATCCTTACCCAGCCCCGCGCTGTTTGAGCTGCCCGAGAAAGTATTGCAGTTCGGCACCGGCGTGCTGCTGCGCGGCCTGCCCGACTTTCTCATCGACCAGGCCAACCGCCAGGGTATTTTCAACGGCCGCGTGGTGGTGGTAAAAAGCACCGACGGCGGCGACGCGGCCGCTTTCGAGCGTCAGCACAACCTGTACACGGTGTGCGTGCGCGGCATCGAGGATGGCCAGCCCGTGCGCCAGGACGTGGTGTGCGCCAGCCTCAGCCGGGTGCTGTCGGCTAAGAGCCAATGGGCCGACGTGCTGGCCTTCGCGGCCAGCCCCGACCTGCAAATCGTGCTTTCCAATACCACCGAGGTCGGCATTGTGCTCGACGAAAACGACGACGTGCGCGCCGCGCCGCCGCGCTCCTTCCCCGGCAAGCTGCTGGCCGTGCTGCTGGCCCGCTACGAAGCGTTTGCCGGCGCCGCCGATAAGGGCCTGGTCATCGTGCCCACCGAGCTGATTCCTGACAATGGCACCAAGCTGCGCGGCATCCTGCGCGAGCTGGCCGAAAGCCAGGTACCCGACGTGGGCTTCCTGCACTGGCTCGAAAACGCCAACACGGTCTGCAACTCGCTGGTGGACCGCATTGTGCCGGGCAAGCCCGCCGCCGATGCCCACGCCGCGCTCACCCAGGAGCTGGGCTACGAGGACGAGCTGCTGACCATGTCGGAAGTGTACGCCCTGTGGGCCATCGAGGGCGACGAGCGGGTGCAGCGCGTGCTCAGCTTTCAGCCCGTGCACCCCGGCATTATCGTGCAGCCCGACATCAACCAGTTCAGGGAGCTGAAGCTGCGCCTGCTCAACGGCACCCACTCGCTGGCCTGCGGGCTGGCCGTGCTGGCGGGCGTGCCCACGGTGCGCGCCGCGATGGAAGATGAAAATCTGCTGACCTACATCCGCCACCTCATGCTGGCCGATTTGCTGCCCGGCATCCCCTACCCCATTGACGAGAAAGTGGGCCAGCGCTTTGGCATGCAGGTGCTCGACCGCTTCCGCAACCCCGCCGTGGAGCACCGCTGGCTGGCCATCACCCTCAACTACTCGGCCAAGCTGCGCATGCGCGTGGTGCCCGACCTCCGGCACTACGTGGCGCGCTTTCAGGCCGTGCCGCAGTACGTGGCGCTGGGCTTTGCGGCCTACCTGCTCTTCATGCACGGCACCCGGCAGGAAGGCGCTAAATGGTACGGCACGGCCCACGGCCAGGAGTACCCGATTCAGGACGAGCAGGCCGGCTTCTTTGCCGAGCTGTGGGCCACTTGCACGCCCATCGAACTGGTGCAGCGGGTACTGAGCGACCTCAGCCTCTGGGACGCCGACCTTACGGCGCTGCCCGGCTTTGCCGAGGCCGTGACGCGCTACCTCTTGCAGCTCCAGCGGGAGGGCGCCGCCGCTACGCTGGCCGCCAAATTAAATAAAACCCAGCGCGCGGCGGTTTAAGGGAGAAATAGCATGAGCGGCTTTGTCATCGCCCCGCGAAACGGCAATTCATAACTCATAGTTCATAACTCATAATTAGAAGATTGTGAAGCACTTAGTTGCCAAAATTCACCCCGCCGATAACGTGCTCGTCGCCCTCACCGACCTGCCCATCGGCACGCCCGTCACCTGGGACGGGGTGACCGTGACCACGACCGAGAAAATTCCGGCCAAGCATAAGCTGGCTCTGCAAGCCTTCGCCCCCGGCGACGAAGTGACCATGTACGGCGTGCTGGTAGGCAAAATGGCGGCCCCCGTGGGCCAGGGCGGCCTGCTCACCACCGCCAATATCAAGCACGCCACCGACTCGTACCAGGAAGGCCAGCACCCGCACAGCTGGGCCCAGCCCGATGTGACCAAGTTTGCCGGCCGCACTTTCATGGGCTACCACCGGCCCGACGGCCGCGTGGGCACCGCCAACTACTGGCTCGTTATCCCCTTGGTTTTCTGCGAGAACCGCAACATCCAGGTTCTCGAAGAGGCTTTGGTGAATGACCTGGGCTACGCCCGCCGCAAGAGCTACCAGCCCCAGACCCAGGCGCTGCTGGAACTGATGCAGGCCGGAAAGTCGGTGGAGGAAATCCTGGCTACCGACCTGCACTCGGCCGAGCTGAGCCACGCCAAGGCCAAGCCGTTTCCGAACGTGGACGGCATCCGGTTTTTGAGCCACGAGGGCGGCTGCGGCGGCATCCGGCAGGATGCCCAGACGCTGTGCGGCTTGCTGGCTGGCTACATCACGCACCCCAACGTGGCCGGCGCCACGGTGCTCAGCCTGGGCTGCCAGAATGCGCAGGCCAGCATGCTGCAAGATGAGATTGCGAAGCGCGACCCTCATTTCAGCAAGCCGCTGTTCATCCTGGACCAGCAGACTATTGGCACCGAGGAAGCCCTCGTGAGCACGGCCCTGCGCCAGACCTTCGCCGGCCTCATGCAAGCCAACCAGCAGCGGCGCCAGCCCGCCCCGCTCAGCAAGCTGACCATCGGCTTGGAGTGCGGCGGCTCGGATGGCTTCTCAGGCATCTCGGCCAACCCGGCCGTGGGCCACGTGTCGGACCTGTTGGTGGCGCTCGGCGGCTCGGTCATCCTGGCCGAGTTTCCGGAGCTGTGCGGCGTAGAGCAGGAAATCGTGAACCGCTCGGTGGACCACGAAACCGCCCAGCGCTTCACCTCGCTCATGAAGGCCTACGGCGACAGCGCGGTGGCCGTAGGCTCGGGTTTCGACATGAACCCCTCGCCCGGCAACATCCGCGACGGCCTGATTACGGACGCCATGAAATCGGCCGGCGCGGCCCGTAAGGGCGGCTCCTCTCCCGTCGTGGCCGTGCTCGATTACCCCGAGCTCGTGACCAAGCCCGGCCTCAACCTGCTCTGCACGCCCGGCAACGACGTGGAAAGCACGACCGCCGAAGTCGGCTCGGGGGCCAACGTGGTGCTCTTTACCACCGGCCTGGGCACGCCCACCGGCAACCCCATCGCGCCGGTCGTCAAAATCAGCTCCAACACCAAGCTGGCCCAGCGGATGCCCGACATCATCGACCTCAACACCGGCACCGTCATCGACGGCGAAGAAACCATCGAGCAGGCCGGCGAGCGCATTCTGGACTACGTGGTGCAAGTGGCCAGCGGGTTAGAAGTAAGCGCCGTGCGCCACGGCCAGACGGACTTTATTCCGTGGAAGCGGGGCGTTTCTTTGTAGCAACTAACTAAAGTCGGTTGTCATTGCGAGTGCAACGCGGGGGAGCGCGGCAATCTTTTCTGCCCATACGTGGCCTTGAAAATTGCAGCCTCTTGCGGCCAGGAAATACTGCCGCGCTCCCCTGCGGTGCGCTCGCAATCACAATTCATAACTCATAATTCATAACTCATAATTCTCCTAAATTATGAAGCCCTTCCTCTCCGACGACTTCCTGCTGCAAACCGAAACGGCCCGCACGCTTTACCACCAGCACGCCGCCGCGCAACCCATCATCGACTACCACTGCCACCTGCCGCCCGACCAGATTGCCCAGAACCGGCAGTTTGAGAACATCACCCAAATCTGGCTCTACGGCGACCACTACAAGTGGCGCGCTATGCGGGCCAACGGCGTGAACGAGCGCTTCATCACCGGCGATGCCTCGGATTGGGAGAAGTTTGAGAAGTGGGCCGCCACGGTGCCCTACACCGTGCGCAACCCCCTCTACCACTGGACGCACCTGGAGCTGCGCCGCTATTTCGGCGTCACCGAGCTACTGAACAAGGACAGCGCCCGCCGCATCTACGACCAGTGCAACGCCCTGCTCCAAACGCATGAGTACTCGGTGCAGGGCCTGCTGCGCAAGATGAACGTGGTGACCGTGTGCACCACCGACGACCCGGCCGACACCCTGGAGCACCACCAGGCGCTGGCCGGCCACGACTTCGGCACCCGCATCCTGCCCACCTTCCGCCCCGACAAGGCCATGACGCCCGAAGCCAGCGACTACCGCCAGTACCTCGCCAAGCTGGGTGCGGCGGCCGGCGTGCCAATTAAAACCTACGCCGACCTGCAAGCGGCCCTGCGTCAGCGCCACGACTTCTTTGCCGCCCAGGGAGGCCGCCTTTCCGACCACGGCCTGGAGCAGCTCTACGCCGCCGATTATACGGAGGCAGAAGTGTCCGCCATCTTCGACAAGGCGCAGGCCGGCCAGGAGCTGAGCGCGCTCGAAATCGAGCAG
>Ga0160427_10002524_pt1 | contig 11016 bp, 14 predicted proteins | sample SolpanmetagenomL_FD_108194 | JGI IMG/M metagenome (GOLD analysis project Ga0160427, IMG submission 108194) | Solar panel surface microbial communities from Lawrence Berkeley National Laboratory, California, USA - L | ecosystem: Engineered > Built environment > Solar panel > Unclassified ...
AAAGCGCTCGTCGATAAAGCCGGCGGTGGCAAAGTCGTTGGCAGTCATGGCAAGGGAAGCGAAACAAGGCGTTGGAAATCTTTCAATTGCATTTTTTCGGGGCCGGGGCGCAATCCGGCGGCGTGGGCCAGTCCGTTTATCCGGGCATGGAATCGGTCGGCTTTCTCTCGTTTGCGCGCGCCCGCAGCGTCTTTTGGCAAGCACTGCTGTGTCAGAGCGTGCGCCTGTACCTGGCCCTGGGCGAGCCGGGGGTGGCGGCGGCCGAAGCCGAGGCCGTGCTGCGCGGCGTCGAGGGCCAGATGGTCTGGCACCTGCTGGCTGGCCAGGAGCTCACGCCCCTGGTGGCCGCCGAGGCCTGGGCCATCGTGGACGCGGCCCAGCACCAGCTGCTGGCCAGCCCGCCCGACCTGGCCGACTGCCTGCGCCAGCTCTCGGCCAGCCAGAGCCTGCACCTGGTGCAGGCCCCGGGCCAGGCCTAGCCCCCACCCCGGCTCACGCCGCCAGCTGAAGCCGGTACTCGCGGCGGTGGTCGGGCAGGGTGATTTCCTGGATGCCGGCCGGCAGCTCGGCCACCAGCAGCACCTCGCAGTCGGTGTGGCCTCCCTCCACGGCCGTGCGCAGGGCCGGGGGCATGGGGCCGGCCACGTACACGGTCCAGTTGTTGTCGGTGGTGTAGCAGTAGCCCAGGATGGGCTGCGGGGCCGCTACCAGCGCGTCGCCGGGCGCAAAGCCCGACACGCGCACCCGCTTGCCGGTGGCCGCGTCCGTGAGGGAAATCTTGGGGAAAGGCATGGAAAAGAGCCGGGAAAGCGTGGAGAATAAAGAATAGGGCGGAAGGCTTGTAAGCGAAGGGGTTAGGCTACTTCGGCGCGGGGGCGCCGCACGGCCAGCGTGCCGCTGTAGCGGTGGCGGCGGTGCTGCTCCCCGGCCAGCACCAGCGGGGCCTCCTCCCGAAAGCGCGGCTGCTGGGCCACGATTTCGTGCAGGCGGCGCGCCAGCTCCTCCAGCGGCGAGAGCATCAGCAGCTGCGGGGTCAGCACCACGTGCACCAGTTCGTGCATGTCGCGGATGCAGGGCTTGGCGGGCGGCAGGTTGGGGGTAGTGTTCCGGTGCATGGGCAGAGAGAGGGTTAGGTGAAAGGAATAGCAGGGGTAGTAGCAGACTTAGCCAGCAGCCGGACATTGTGGTAGCGAACGTTACCCAGCAGTAGCAGGCGCACTTCTTTGAGCCGGCGCACGCGCTGGGCCGTGAAGAGCGTCTCGACCCACACGGAGCTGGGGTAGAGCACGCGCAGGGTGCAGGTGGCATCGGGCACGGGGCCGGCGGCCCAGGTGTAGGTTAGCTCGTAGCGCTCCCCTCCTACTGCCACCCAGTGCGCCCGCACGGTGGCTAGGGTATCGAGGCTCGGTGGCTACGAAGCCTTGTTTGCGCAGCCAGGCGGCGAGCGGGGCGGTGAGGTTGCGCGGGCCCTGGAGCGCGCCGTAAGGTGCCCGGGCTTCCATTAGGCTAGCAGGGGGGCAGGAGCCGGCGCGGGTAGCAGCTCGGTGGGAATACTGAACTTAGGCAGGCCCACGCTCACCAGGGCCACGAGGTGCGCTAGGTTGTGTGAGCGGCCGATGCGCACGTTGTTGAGCATGGAAGCCGAGGCCTCGTAGTCCTTTCGAATGAGCGCGTCGATGGCGCTGGTGGGCAAGTCCTCGATGACGATGGACAGCAACCGCAGGTACTTCTGGCGCTCAGTCATAGCTCGTGTTTGGCACAGTTCGCCCGGCAAGTGCTTTCTTGCACTCGCTCAGTACTGTACATGCCACAAACATACGCAGCCCTGTTCACAAGTGATTTTCCAAAAGTGGTTAATCACTAAAGAATTTTATTTGCCGTGAGCGAAGAGACTATAAATCAGCGTCTAAAATTTTTGATAGCCCAACTATCAACCAGTGTACGCGCATTTAGTGAGGCTATTGGCGAAAGTTATAGCAACACAAACAACTACATCGGAACTCGCCAGCTAGCCCCTAAGCATGAGTATCTCGCTAAAGTGATAATCCATTTTAGCGAGGTTAATGCACACTGGTTGTTGACTGGCGTAGGTGAGCCTTTTAAAGAAGGTTCCTCTCCTACCCAGAACCAAACGACTATTTCAGGCAAGAAGAACAACGTAGCCGTCGCAGGCGGCCACGGGAAAGCCATCCAGAATAACTACAGCGTTGCCGACTGCGAGAAGGAACGGGATACCTATAAGGCCGAACGCGACCAAGCCCGCCAGCAGGTAGAGCATTTGCAAGCCCAACTCGCTACTAAGGATGCGCTTATTGCCTCTAAGGAGGAGACTATCAAGGTGTTTCAGCTTACTTTTAAACTCCCGCAATAGCTACATGGCCTTGATTAATTACCTAAGCCAGGAAGCTTTAGCTGAGGCAGGCATCACGTGGGAAGAGCTTACAAGTATTCAAAAAGACTTTGAGGGCAAGGCATCCGGCTATGAGCAGGCAGCCCAGGCTATTACGAACGTCTTGCTAAAAACGCCCGGTGTTCACTCAGTGCGTTACCGAGTCAAGGACCCAAAGCATCTCCTTAAAAAAGTTGCTAGGAAGCGGTACGATGACAAAGCACGCATTATCAACCTGAGCAATTATGAGCACGATATTACTGACTTAGCTGGCGTGCGCGTGCTGCATCTGTTTAAGTCGGATTGGCAACGTGTACATAAGTTCATCACCGAAACTTGGACACTGCATGAGAAACCCACAGCCTACTACCGAGAGGGGGACCCAGCAGAGGTCTTAGCGATGTTTACTAAGCAAGACTGTACAGTAAAACAACACCCTGCTGGCTATCGCTCTGTACACTACATCGTGGAGACATCGCTTACGAAAGCAAAAAGTCTCGTTGAGATTCAAGTTCGCACCATCTTCGAGGAAGGATGGAGTGAAGTAGACCATAAGCTACGTTATCCTAGCCTTTCGGATGACCCGCTCACTAACAACCTCCTTTCATTACTCAACCGCTTAGCGGGTAGTGCTGACGAGATGAGCAGTTTCGTGCAGGAATTACACTATCACCTTTTGGAAGCTAAGTACGAAAATGAACGCCTGCGGCATGAGCACGAAGAGAAGGTTAAACAAATGCAGCGTGTCATTGATAATTTGAATCTATCGTCACAGGATAAATCAAAATTAGAAGGGGCGGCTAAATCACTTGAGGTAAGCTTTTCAGATACGATTTCTATAACTCGTGGGACAAACCTATCAGATAGCGTATACCATGACATAATGCGCATACTGAATAATGATTCAATAAAATATTTCGAAACATTTCCTCCATTAGTCCTGCCTACACATGACGGTGACAGTAAAGTGGACGAAGACGAAGACGAGCAACCTGCGCCAACTGAGTAGCTAAACACAGTTAATTTTCCTGCTTTTTATAGCACAGATTACTACCCGCAACATAAGCTGTAAATACATCTATGAAAACAACTCTTGAGCACCGCGCCAAGTTGAAGGAAATAATTGATTATGCTTTCAATTATGGGTTAGGTGCAATGGAATGGAAAGGCGAACCCCAGGAACCTAGCGATTGGTCAGATGAAACAGTTATACAGTTTTACACCAAATGCAACGACGGCTTCAAGACAGCACAAAAACTACTTATTGAAGAGCGCACGGATTATCAAAATCAGTTACGAGATGCAAGCAGTCAACAAAAGAAGTTTCGCGGACTACGTTTAAAAGCCGATGCTGATAAAATAGGAACTACTATTGATATCATTGAACTGCGTTTATCTGCGCTAGCTCACATAGCGGATGGTATCGCCTGGACAATGCTTGGTGGTCAACTACACTGGGCCAGAAGATTACATATGCAAGAGACAGAGCAGAAGTTTCTTGACTCTTCTAATGTTGCACACGCTATAAAGACAGCCGATACTATAAATGAAAATCCTTTAGAGTTCGCCTTACTTTCCGACCTAGGGTGTGTTGTGCAAATAGGCGATTTACTAGTACGACGCGCTCACTCGGTTGAAATAATAGAGTTGAAAGAAGGAGGTGTAAACGACAAAATAATAAAATTATTTGATACTACTGAACAAGAAGGAAAAAATATTGCAGACATAGACTTAAGTGCATTCGATGCAAAGACTGCCGCGCAGGCTCGCAGAATGATTCGTCAGCGCGAGAAAAAAGCAAACGCCGAGGAGATAATCGACACTGATACTGGTATTGACCCCGTTACCAAGCTTCGCATTGCAGTGAGCACACCCTTAATACCAACTGAAGAATATTACGAAGCATTACACACTTTACGTGAGCAACTACGTAATCAAACTAGCGCTTATACTTGCCTCGAAGGCTGTTTGCACATCGGGATGTATCGCGGCGAAAGTGTATCTGAGATTGCACCAACAGTTATAAAAGACATTCTAGAATTATCAACTAAAAATTACGTCTTAATAGACTGGCTTGAGATAATAGACCGGGTGGCTGAACCTATATTTGCTAAGCCCTTCGACCAAGAGTTTATCCTAGATTTTCTAACAAGCCAGGTTAAAGTTATTATGGGGCTTAATCTTGATGGGCTAATCTATACTTTTAATGTATTTGGCTTACAAACAGCTTGGATGACTACAAAAGAGACTGCTAAACTCAAACAGGGCGAGGTAGGTAAGCAAATATTTGTGTTTGATAATAAAGGAATCTCAATAATTAACCCAAATACGCCTGATACATTTGGAGCTTTAGGAAAGGGAATTTTGTCGAAGATATTATACGACAACATTCTTCCGAGTAATATAGCATTAACTATGCTCAATTCAGCACGACCTAACCTGCCCGGAATCGATGAGCAACACTAAGAAGCAATGTATTTTTTGCGGCAACTTGCCCGACGAAAAAACCAAAGAGCACATTTTACCAAAATGGCTTCTTGAATTCACTGGCGACACTAACAGAACAGTGTTCCTCGGTATGGATTTGCCACATTACAAAAAAACTGGCAAGCTGAAAGAACGAAAATACTCACTTTCAGCATTCCATTTCCCAGCGTGTAGCAGCTGCAATTCTAACTTTTCTAAGTTAGAGCACCATGCTAAGTTAGTGATGGAAAAGATTTTTCGGGCTGATTTTTTAAACAATGATGAACTAACGATTTTACTTGATTGGTTTGATAAAGTTCGCATGGGCTTATGGTTAGCCTATACTAGACTAGATGGTTTCTCCGATGAAATTAATCCATTCATACATATCAGCACCAGGGTAAGGCAGAAAGACCGAGCACTATTTATTTATGACTACAGAGATGATATAAAAGATGGCCTTGGTTTTAGCGGCGTGAATTCGCCGGCCTTTTATCAAGTACCAAGTTGCTTTTCTCTTCGCATAAATAATAAGCTATTTATCAATGCTTCTGCAGACTTTCTTACATCAAAAAATCTTGGCTTTAACTATGGCAAACTTAATGACTTAGAAGAAAAAGGATTGCATCAGATGTTTGATATTGCTTTAGGAGATGGAAAAATTCGCTACCCAATAGTTGGGTTTCCTTATGCCTCCGGTGCGGCAGAAATCTATCAGGTTATATCATCTAATCATCTTGCTGCCAACCTCGCACCAGGAATAGACAAAATACTTTTTGATGATTCTTATCTGTCAGCTAATTGCTTGCCACAATTCTCAGATAATTCCATCAAAGTAAGTAAGATTTTCTATAAGGAACTAGAAAATAATGAAATCAGAATTTTACAAGAAGACGAGGAAATAGACATCACGCCAACTGCTCCTAAAAGTATTAAGGCAACAGAGGACATTATTATAAACATGATTTCCAAAATTCAGGTATGGTTGTTCAAGCGCCGTTTTCTAGCCCATCTAATACCTGAGTCTAAAAAAAGCAACTTACTTCAATCACAGGCAGAAACTTTCGCAGCACAGAAGTCCTTTGTTCGTTCTAAGTAAGCAGGCTCAAACGGCCTAAACTAACAACACTAATACCGCAGCAAAACGCCCCTATTGACATCAACAGGGGCGTTTTGCTGCGGTATTGGCACACTTTGGGATAGCTTTTAGCGCAAGTAGAAATACTTGTTTTGACGAGCTAGGTATTACTGTCTGTTACAGTACAGTATATTCACCTGATTTTTACGTATCAGCTTCCCAAGCCCCTAATGCACGAAGAAAAACAGGAGCAAACTTTCAAAATACTCTCCATTGATGGCGGTGGTATCAAGGGGCTCTACAGTGCCATCGTTCTAGCTCACTTGGAAGAAGAATTTGGCTGTAGATTAGCTGACCGCTTTGACATGATTTGCGGCACTTCTACGGGAGGTCTTATTGCACTGGGTCTAGCCAGCGGCAAAACGGCTCGCGAACTGGCTGAATTCTATGAGCAGGAAGGCCCTGCCATATTTGGCCGACGCAATTGGTTTACGGGTCTCGTGAAGGGCTTGACGGGCACGGTCGAACAGATTATGGCCGGCGGAAAGTACGGCCATCGGAATCTGGAAGCCGCCGTGACAAAGGTACTTGGTGCTGACACGCTAATGAGCAGCGCCCAGACGCTGCTTTGTATCCCCTCATTCAATTTGATGAAGGGCTACCCACGCGTGTTTAAGTTTCCGCATAAGGAGGGCAGAATCCCTGAGGGCAAATACGGCCGCATGGTCGATGTGGCGCTGGCCACTACCGCAGCGCCCACTTACTTTCCGATTGCCTCAATCAAGGATTCTTACTACGTCGACGGTGGTGTATGGGCCAACAACCCTAGCCTATGCGGTATGCTTGAGGCACTACGTTACTTCGTAGGCCCAGATAAGACGCTCGTGGGCCCGAACACTGGCAAACAATTTAGCAGCTACTCCATTCTGTCAGTTGGCTCCGTGCAGGAGCGCTCCGCCTGGAGCATCAAAGGGCGCATTTGGGGCAAGCAGCCGCGTAAGCGTGGCTTCATCAACTGGCAGGACAAGCTATTTCAAACCACGCTTGACGGCCAGGCTCAATTTGCCGACAACTTCGCCAGCAAGTTCATTCACTTTACGCGAGTGCCGGGTCACTACCACCGCATCAACTCCCCTGCCCTTTCCCCCGAGCAGCATAAATCCATCGGGTTAGACAAAGCCTCCAGCGCCGCGCTGAGCCAACTCAAAACCCTGGGCGACCAAGTAGGCGAAGACTACTGCTCCAACGATAAGATTCACCTAGTCGCCCCCTTCTTCACCCACCCTAAGCAGTATCACACGCACTAAGCATGGTCCCTAATTTTTTACTACTCACGGTGCTGCGCACCTGCATTCACACGATTGAGAAGAAGGAGTCATTAGCTCAAAAGAAAAAAGCGGGCACTGAGGAGGCTGACGATTCAAACTCTGTTATCCGCTACGACGATACTATCATCACGCTGGACGAGAGCGTACACGAGACGATTAAGAACCGCTTGCAACTCTACTGCGGCGAACGCAGCCGCTCGTTTCAACTCGATATCGAACTGGACAGTGAAGGCAGTTTCTTTAACGAGTCCTACAACATGCGCGGAGCCAACGACACTGACTTTGTGGAAAAAACGCGGGCACTCACTCGGCTGCTATCCAAGCAGCAGAACGCCCGTGTTCCCGCCGGCTGCCTCGTTATTATCGATGCAGTAGACGAAGATGGCCGACCAGTTATAGTGTGCATCAAGGCAGAGTTGACCGACGCTCTCACCACCGAGAATGAAGACGGAATCTCCAAGCTCAAGAAGGTCGAGAAACTGATTCTAGGCCGCAGCGAGAAGTTTTTCAAGCTGGGCATCATCTACCAACGCCCCCTGGGTGAGGGCTCGGCTGAAGACCCTAAAAGCGAATGGGGCGCTATTCTCTACGACCACCAGTTTCGCGCCAAGGCTAAGCCGGCTGAGTACTTTTGGAAAGACTTCCTCGGTTTTTCCATCCAGGGCAACGACAAACTGAAAGGCAAAGCCTTTTTTGATAACACAGCGGCGTTCATCGAGAAAAAATTCCGTCACGACCTAGAGGCTAAATCGCGTGCTCTGGCCGATTTGGAAAGCTACGTTACCAACGCGCAGGTACTGGAAATTGACCCGGAGGACTACAAGCTTACCTACCTGCCCGAGGAGTTGCGCGACGACTTCCACGAAGAAGTAGCCGTTGATTTCACCCACCCGTTTACTAAGGATACTTCTTTACTGGACCGCAAGCTCGCGAAGTCCCGTTTCGAGTTTCCAGATAAGATTGTGCTAACGGGCCCAAAGGAGTCGTTTACGCGCAATAAGGTTGAAGTAATCGAAACGCAGGAAGACCTCGATAGCTTGCGCGTAGGAGAAGGCTACACCATCATTCGCATCAAAGGCAATCCTGACCGCTTCTTGACCTACGATGAGTAGCCAGCGGGACTGGGCTCAGTCTGAAGCAGCACTTAAACAAGAGTTCATCGACCTCATTCCTAGCTTGACCAGTTGGGGCCAAGAGGTCGATGAACTCATTTTAGCTATTCTGCGCGACGCAGGCTTTGATTTAGGTGATGTAAAGATTCCCCCAGCGGCCCGCGTAAAAAAAGTCGAGTCCTTTATCTCGAAAGCTTTCTACCGCGAGAAGTCAAAAAAATACACTGACCCCATTCACCAAATAAATGACAAAGTAGCGACTCGACTAGTTTTACTGACTACTAACCAGATTAGGGAAGTACAGCATCTACTGTGCAGCTATGAGGGGTGGATAGCAGAAATTGACAAAGATATTAGCAATGAAGTCGAACTTGCACCTAGCCAGTTTGGTTACCAAGCTGCACATATTATTGTCCGCCAGCAACAAGCACCAGATACGCCTAAAGATGCCTTGCTAAGCCCAATAGCGTGTGAGATTCAGCTTAAAACGTTGTTTCAGCACGCTTACTCTGAAGTAAGTCACAGCACGGTTTACAAGGGGCCTTATAGACAAGAGACCGAGATTCTGCGTAAACTTGCACGGTCAATGGCAATGATGGAGGCAGTAGACGAGTACTTCCACGACATGTTCGGCATTATCAACTCTTCCAATTCACTCCCGTTCGCCTTCTCAAAAGAGATGACGGTGCGCTTTGGACAACTGTGGCCGGACTTTAAGAAGGAAGACATTGACCCTTACTTGTATCAGTCTATCTTCGACCGGATGTACGATGCCAGCGCGCTCAGCATCCCCAAGCTTGATAAGTTTATTACCCAGTACGAAAAACCGTTACGCCGCATTATTGCGAATGACCGGTATCATATCTCGCGTCAACCGATTCTTATTTTCGTAGCTTACTTACTGAAAAACAGACCCAACTTGATAGAAAACAAGTGGGAGTTTGACGAAGAAATTCTCAATGAGATTTCTGGACAAATGGGGATTTCTCGCGAACGGTACGATGGCTAGCCATCAGGAGTAACTTGTGAATGCGAAGCCTAAACGCTCGCATAGTTACTTTACTGCCCTATGGAAGTAACCCGCCAGCTATTGACGGAGCGAGCCGGTAAAACGGGCCTCTGCCGCATCCAGCTCACCTTCTGCTGGGACGGCCAGCGCCTGGGCTCGGGCCAGAAGTGCCACCCCAAGGACTGGGACGCCCGCCGCAGCCGGGTCAAGAACAAGCCCGGCACCTACGCCGACGATATCAACCAGGTGCTCGACGACTATACGGACCTAGCCCAGGCCATCCACCACGAGGCTGGGCGCCTGGGCTAGCCCGTTAGCAAGGACGGCCTGCGCGCCGAGCTGGAGCGCCGCTACGCCGCCCTGCTCGATGCTCGCGCCGGCCGCGTGCCCCTGCCCGCCCTGCCGGTGGCGGCGCCGCTGGGCTTCTTTGCCCACTACGCCCGCTGGGTGGAAGAGGAAAAGCAGAAGGTCTCGGTGCGCACCGGGCGCCTGCTCAGCCGCGACACCATCTGGACCCACGAGGCCGTGGGCCGCGAGCTGGCCGCGATGGCCGCCCACTACCAGCTCCCCGTCAGCTTCGAGGCCCTCAACAAGGGCTTCTACGACCACCTGCGCAACTACATGCTCGGCGTGGCCGGCCGCAGCCCGCGCACTTTCAACACCTACGTCAAGCGCCTGCGCTCCTTCCTGTTCTGAGCCGAGAGCCAGGACTTGCCCGTGCCGCCAAAGTTTCGCAAGACCCTGCGCCTGGCCCCCAGCTACGTGGGCATCGACGCCCTGACCCAGGCCGAGCTGCTGCGCGTGGCTGCCCTCGACTTCACGGCCCCGGCTGTGCTGGCCTACCTGGCCAGCGTCTTCCCCGAGCCACCCGCGCGCGAAGGTCGGGGCGGGCGCGGGGCCTTGAGCACCGCCGACCACGTGCAGCGCTGCGAGTGGACCCGCGACGTGTTCCTGCTTTGCGCCTACACCAGCCTGCGCCACGGCGACGCCCAGGAGCTGGGCTGGCAGCACGTCTTCCCCGAGCAGCGCCTCCTTAAAAAGCTGCTCAACAAAACCACCATAACCGGCCTCATCCCCTACCTGGACGACGACGTGTTTCAGCCGGTGGCCTTGCTTGCCAAGTACGCGCCGCTGCACCTGGCCACCTGCCTGCCCTTCGTGCGCGCCCCCTGGCGCTACCTGCCCCACATCGGGCACCTCTCTGGCCTCACCCGCCTCAAGCTGGGTATGCACATCGGGCGCAAGACCTACGCCACGCTCAAGGTGTATCAGGGCGTGCCCAAGGCGCTCGTGATGCTGGCCACCGGCCACCGGAGGCCCAGTTCAACGAGTATCTGGGCATCAACGAGGAGGAGCTGCTGGCCTCGCACGAGCAGACGGCCCGGCGGCTGCCACCCCTTGCCAAAAGGGTGGCAGAAAAAGGTGGCAAACCTGCCTCTACCCTACCAAACCCTGACGCAGCCTGACGCAGGGCAAGTGCCCTGGCGACCCCGTGAGGGCATTTTAAGTACGTCAGAAAAGTATGGGCATAAAAAAAGGCCGCGCCACCCGGCACGACCCTTTCCAAACCCGGACGCAGCGAGAATTCCCACCCAGCGCTGGTCCGTGGCTCCAACCCCAGGGCTAGTGCCGGA
>Ga0160427_10002525_pt1 | contig 11016 bp, 5 predicted proteins | sample SolpanmetagenomL_FD_108194 | JGI IMG/M metagenome (GOLD analysis project Ga0160427, IMG submission 108194) | Solar panel surface microbial communities from Lawrence Berkeley National Laboratory, California, USA - L | ecosystem: Engineered > Built environment > Solar panel > Unclassified ...
GCGCACCTTTTGGAAAGGCAGCATGAGCAATGCGGGCTGTCTCAGCGGGCACTTCTGGCACTTCCATAGGACGCAACATCACCCAGTGTGCGCCTGTCCTACCGAATTCGCCAGCAGAGTCCGACCGTTTATGCAAGAGTTAGGTAGCTCAGTCTGAGACGGCATTCAGGGCTTGCGAAAACCTGTTGCAGAAATACTTCAAAAGGCGATACCTTTGTGCAACAGGAGGGCACCATGCTCATCGGTTACGCCCGCGTCAGCAAGCAGCAGGAGCAGGACACCGCCACCCAGGTTCACGCACTCACGAAAGCTGGGGCCGAACGCATTTATCAGGAGCACGCTTCCGGCGGACGCTGGGACCGGCCCGAGCTGAACAAACTCCTCGACCACCTCCGAGCCGGGGACGTGCTGGTGGTCTGGAAACTTGACCGACTCAGCCGTAGTCTGAAAGACCTGTTATATTTGTTAGAACAGCTGAACACGAAGGGAGCCGGGTTCCGGTCGATCACCGAGCACATCGATACCACCACGCCCGCGGGCCGGATGATGCTTCAGATGGTCGGGGCCTTTGCCGAGTTCGAGCGGGAGATGATCCGCGAGCGCACCCGGGCCGGCTTAGAGACCGCACGCACCCAGGGGCGAGTTGGAGGCCGCCGGCCAAAGCTCACTGAGCAGCAACAGGCCGAGCTGATCCGGGGTGTGCAAGAGGAGCGCTACACTATGGCCGAGGCCGCCCGCCTCTTTCAAGTACACCCAGCTACAGTGACCCGGCTAATGAGCAAAAGAAAACTGATGCCCAGTATGCTGTAAACCTTTCTACCTTGCGGGCCAGCTGATTTCTAAAGCTGCAAAACGAATACGCGTCAACACGATGATATTATGAATCAGATTTAGTAGTATAAATTAATTATGCTGTCTGATGACTCTTCCTCTGCATCTTGGAATACGTTACTTAGCGACTTATCTAAATTCAAAACCTTACCTCTTCTGGCTGCTTTTGCCGCTCTCCAACTCGTCCCCGACAACGCGCACTCTACATTGCGCCTCGAGTTCCTGACTCACCTTGCGGCAAGCTTGCCAGGAAAGGGTTCTGGACGTTATGCCATGAAACGGCATCTTTCGCCACTATGCACCACAGCCCTAGAGTCGACTGGCGTTCTTCCGTATGAAGATCCACAATCAGAGCCATTTGTAGAGATCATTGGGTTCCACGGCGGAAACCACCGCCTGATCAATGGTCTATTCCAACGAAGTGCTTTTAACACCCATCTATTTGCGGAAGGTCTCAATACCCTTTTCAGGAGCCGCGAACTGAGTCCCTCAGATCGAAGTCTGGTTGATCAAGGGATGCGCTTGGTTGTCGCAGCGTTGACGTTGAGTGATGCCATGGCCCGGCGTGCACGTCTCCAGCCAGGTATCACGTTAGATGAAATCGACTTCAGAGATTTCGTCGTTCCTGAGAACGCCGAGGTTGACCGACTCCGGCAGGCTGTCACGTTCTCGGATCGGGAACTGAGAGCCCTCCTGGGGCCCGTGAGGGTTTCGGCGGCTGACCTCGCGCCGCTGGTCAGCGTCCTTCCTATCAGCATGACTGGATATGAACTGGGCTCCGGGCCACTACTGATGCGTCCCCTCGCATATGTTGACGAGCGTTTGATTATCCTGATTCCGGGCGCGATCCTTCCAGCCGCTTGCCATGCGCTTGCCAGCTTATTTATTCACGGCGGCCGAGCTGATCTCCTTGATCAAGCTCTCGGAGTCGAAGCGTGGAAGCAGGTCGAGGCGTCTTTGAAGATGCTAGGTCATCATCCGTCACCAGAAGTGTTTGGCCCACCGCCAGTCAACATTCCCGGTTTTGAGGAAGGCGTGTATGACCTTGATGCAGATAAGCTGACATACGTTGTACTTCTGCGCGACACGCTCACTGACTATGATCCGGCACTGGTGCTAGGTGGGGAAGGTCATTCCACAGAAAATTTGGACGACGTCTTACGACATCGGGTCGAACATCTTTACCGTACTCGGCCAGACATCAATGACGTGTTCGTGCTTATCGTGACGCGCACCTTTCAGTCAGGTAGCTTCACTGCGTTCGAGGGGCTTGGTGATCTCGCCACCATTCTGCCACTGGCCAGCGATGAGTTAGACGTCATTGCACGACTTGAGGAGGACAAGAAACTCCGATTGTATAAATTCGCCGGTGCTCTCGATGCGCTACGTGAGTCCGTCAGGTTGTTTCCTGGTATTACCACCCTGGACACCTTCGCGTTCTATCGCCGAAGGCACTACTCATTTTACCTATCAGACGAGGCCAAACCCAACGCACTCTTCATGGACCCAGCAGAGGCGCGACCCCTGCGGGAAGAAGCCCAGCGGCGATGGCAGGAACACTTCGTACCCGCGCCAGACGGATACTCCCTGGTATCCGTCGCAAACCGCCATCAAGACCCGGCCTGTCTTGTATTCGCCCCTTTTCACAACCTCGACGGGCGTATCGGCATGATCATCTCGGGACTGAATCGCCCTCTATGGTTCCTGAGTGCGGATGACGCATCCTTTCCCACAAACCTTCGTGACACGTATTTCCAGTTTATCGATATGCTCGCTTACTGGGGCTGGCAATGTGCCCCCGTATTGAATCAACTCCTTGCACAGGCCAAGGCGACGGTCATCAATGTCATGGTGGTTCTCGACCCACACGGATCATGGCACGAGCGCGAGGAAACGCCAGATGGGCCGCCGTTAGACATGGTCGTCGATCACCAGTTCGGAACCGTGACCATGACGTTTCGTACTGCTGTTCTTGCAATGCTTGAAGGTCCGACGAATGAGGGAGAGCGGTTCATTGTCCGAGAGCTGATACAAGGCGTCGCCCGGCTCGTCGGGGCGCAGTTCAAGAATGCAGAGACAGTCGAGCAGATCCTTGATCAGTTCGCTCCTCTGGGACTAAAAAAGCATCTTCTACTGCTTGACCCCATACGTCGCCCTGAACTGGTTAGCGGGCGACTCCCCAAAGTTCGGTTCGTACAAGGTGAGAACCTTGATGCCCTCCTTGATGACATCGGCCAGGCTCTGCTTGCTGACCGACCTGTGGGCCCTATCCCTGATGGAGAGCGCACGGCGCTGCTGCACCGCGTGAATAGCTTCCTATTCGAGCAGTTCGCGTACCGTATTGAATCCATGGCTCCCGACGGGTTGGTCGAAGCCCTTCTTCAGAGGCACGAGACGCTCGTGCGGGACTCGACGCACCACGCGGTCACCGTCCCGACACAACTCGCGTGTTTTGCGCCTTTGCGAGAGACGGCGGCCGACATCGTCAGCCGGACGAGCAAATTCGCAGCTGCGAGTCTGGCATCACGCTTCATCCTTGAGTACGTTGCGGCGCGTCCACCGACGGGGATTCGTCCGCTGAGCCTCACGGTGTACGACGAAATTATGGCGATGGCGAGCAGCATCATCTCGTTCGGATTTGAAAGTGATTTCATCCATTTCGGGTTGGCGGATCTTCCGATGCAGGTGCTGCCGTCGGGCCGTATAGGGGTAAACCGTGACAGGCTGGAGAGCTCGATGCAAGCGTACCAGAAGCTCTTCTCTGCAGGCGAAGCAGCGCGCGCGACAGAAGCTTTTCCTCGCTTATGGAAGACGGGAGATCCGAGCGATTCCCGTAAGGAACGTCCCGTCGAAATTGAGACCGCTGTCCAGATCGAACTTGGCTTGACGATGTCTGAATTGTGGGAAGTGATCATCGAGATGTACAACCTCGCAGCCGGTGAGGTCATGACCCGTCCGCGCCACGAGGTTAGCAATGACGTCGGTCTTAGCCTCGGCTGGTTGCCAGAGAAGATTGAGCGTGCTCTTGACCTACTGACGCTTACCTCCCGCATCGACTTTCTTCAGCCTCCTGCGCCGTTCAAGGGAATTGATGTTTACCCCTGGCGGTTCAACCGGCGACTCTCGTTTCTTCAGCGTCCCTTTATCCAGCGGGGTTCCGACATCGTATGGGGACCGAGAAGCGCATATCAGGCTGGTCAGCATCTCATTTCTCTGATTCTTGGGGGCCGGTATCGGGCCGAGACGCCCGAGCTAAAGGCTGCCTTTGGGAAGCTGACCAATGAGCGTGGTCGGCGCTTCAACGACGAGGTCGAGGCGCTGGTGCGCCAAGCAGGTTACTCTGAGGTGAAGTCACAGGTAAAGAAGATCGCCGGACTTTCCATTGCAGGTCCGCAAGGAACGTTCGGCGACATTGACGTCTTCGTGGTAGACCGTGATCGCCGACGGTTGTTGTTGATCGAATGCAAGGATCTGGCAAGTGCACGGACACCGGCCGAACTGCACAACGAGATGCAGACCCTCTTGTGGGGAACCGACAAAAAGAAATCGATTATCGGGCTTCACGTCCGCCGCGCTCAATGGTTTGAGGAACATCGGACCCGCGTTCTTGAGCATCTGGATGTTGACCATCCTGAACAGTGGACGGTCGTTCCACTCGTAGTCGTCGACACAGAACTGATGGCCGCTTCGTTTGCGGAGAGCCAGCTCCCGGTGATCCCTGTACATCAGCTGCTCCGCCAGCTCGCAGACTGAAGAATTGAGAAACACGCATTCAATCTTTTTGGCATTCTCCTTGTTGACGGCATCTCGAATTCGGAACTTTTAACAGGATCTGCGAGGTTGTCCACAGGTTGCGACACTTAGAACGCTGAAACCTATATATACTTACTGTCACTTAAATCGTCTACTCCTGATGGAAAAGTAATGAACCAGTCGCGCGGTGCTAATCATCCAGGTCAAATACACGTGAAAAAACCTGGTAATGCTGTTCGAGTTGATTCTGGGGGGATTCAAGCTCCTCAAAAGTGAGGGTACGCTCCCCCCAAACGGCCCATACCAGCTTCAGCCGCTGCTGTTCCATGAACAGCCTCAGCGTGGCTTCACGGATACACGAGAAGTGCTGCTGGTCCCGATGAGGGATACCGTTCTGTACGTAAACTGCCTGAAGCTCTCCTCGGGCGTCGATCCAATCGAAGGCTTTGGGAAGTTGACGCAGTTCCAAGTCGTCAATCAACGCGCGTGTGGGTATCGCCACGGACCAGCCAGTGTTTGACGCACTTTTGTATTCTGGCCACGACGCATCCTCAGTAGGAATAAAGACGTTGAAGGAATGGGATTCGACGCGGTCACGCTCGACAGCCGTGACCACCTCGAAGACTTGGATGTCACGCCGCTCGAGTTCATTGCGCCATGCCCGGTTCTGAGCTCGCGTCCGTGCCAGGGGGGTCTGCGTACGCGAGGGCGCATTCAATACAGTGCTAATGAGTTCTTCGACCTCTGCATCACTTACATAGATGCCATCACGGCGAAACTCCAGCTTTCGTTCAGGCACATGTTCACGCCCGAGCGACCTCTGGAACGTAATATCCTTCCATGGGCCGGATTCCCCAGCCGGCAGGTCTGCAGCATAGGTCTCGTGCGTTTCGGAATTCTCTGGAAGCCAGGAGTTCTGGAACGCCTGGCTCCGGAGAAGGGGGAGTAGGGCAGGGGCGTCGTCCATGGGAATGAGCAGCGCACGGACAGAGACGAAGCTGATCCGGCCAAGGAGAGCGTCGTGCTGGTTCACGAAGGCGTCGAGCGTCAGCCAAGGGCCATCTTCACCAGCTACACCTTCGAAGCGCAACAGTCTGTCAAGCCGGGGATCAGCCCCTTCCCGGATCCATCGTGCGATATCCGGTTCGTCCCGGCCAAGCAAGTCTTCCCCGAAGATCTGAAGGTCCCGTGGTGCGTCTGGAAAGGTGGGGTCGATGTCTACAAAGTCGATTGGGTGCAGGTCGATATACTTTCCTTTGAGCTGCCCATCGTCGAGCAGTTGCCCAGCAAGTTCATAAAAAGCGACCCAGGCATACTTTTTACCGTACCGCTCGGTTTTCCGGCCATCTCCGCTGCGCCCTGATTGGTCGGCCCGGCGGATGACAGAATCGATCTCCTTGAAGTCGGCCGTACGGTATCCAAGGTCGTGAATGCGCCAGAGAACATGCCGGTAAACACGTCGGTAATTTGGGTCATCATAATCATAGTTATTCCGGTCTGGTACAAGGCGCCCGAGAGTGTAGTTGCCAAAGTCGAGGTCAAGAACGTCTCCGGCGTCAAAGGCGACATCCTCGTCTGCGCATTCTCCAAAAACTAGGCGCAGGTCGAGAGGGTACGGTGGCACGATGCGAGGAGCTTGGTCGGCCCCGAGGATCGCTGGATCCACGGCAAGCGCCTCGTGCAGGATCCGGCGGGCGTAGAACAGGCATAGGACATGCGTTGTCGGAGTGGATGCGCTATGCGCGAACATCTGCTCATACAGGTGCTTTGCAAGACGGGGGAGGTCCCTCTGTCGGAATACAAGGTCGTCGGTTATCTGTCGCCTCACGATGACCATGCCACATGCGGCAGCAAGAACGCGTTCAGCTACATAGGGGTCATTCACGGAAAGCATGCCGCCTACCAGACTGCTCAAGGCAGCCGAGTTGCGCAATCCGAGCCGATGAAGAGCGAGTGTAGCAGCGTCACGTAGCGGCCTCACGGTGGAAGTCGTGAGCCAGGCAGCCCAGGCTGCGACGAGGCCAATTGTTTCAGAGCTTTGGTATCCGATGGAGTCATTGAGATCCACCATAAGTTCGTCGGTATGTCGCCGTGTCCACTCCGTCCAAGTAAGATCACGCTCCGTGACAGTCATTTCACGGAGGATGTCATCCATAAACCGCGCATTAAGTGGATGTGCAGGGGCGTCGTATGTCTGCCAGAGGCGGAGGAACAGGCCAGGAAGCGACTGCGGTGCGCTGCTGGCACGGTCACGTAAGGCAGCGACCGTACCGTCGTCAAGCAGGTCCGCTTCGAGGGCCAGGGCACCGTTGAGGGCACCTGTCCGCAAGGGCTCCTCCAAAAATCTCCAGAGTTGCTGCCCTGGGTGAACACGGGGAACGATGCCGACAAGTCCCTGAAAGATGTCTCCCGCAAGGGGATGACTGTTTTGCGGATCGGCAAACACATTCAACGTGGCATCCTGACGAATCCAGGCGGCAAGGTCGCTGCTCCTGATCTCGGTGAGCAGCGCCCGTGCAATGAGATGACCGGCAAGGCGATCGTAAACGGCGGAAACCCGATGTACAGACACTCCGGTGGCGGTAGGTATCCGGAGCAGGACACGGTCCTGTTCAAGCGCTCGCAGGAGACTCAGGTTCCATGGACGAAGGTGGTCATTAATACGGAGCCGCAGGGTTGGAACGTCGATGGACCGCTCCCGGTGTTCCCAGAGAAGAAGTCCGACCTGATGGTAAGCATCACGGACTTCATCTGCATCAATCCTCGCATGGGCTGGAGAGAGAGACGCGATGCGATATGCCACTTGGTCGAGGTACCGGTCGAACAGGGCCGTGAGCGAGGTCGGCATGGCCTCGATACCAACTTCAACTGTACGCGTGGGATTGGTGACCTCACAGAACAGGCGCAATGTGAGGGGATGGCTCAGAAGGGAGATGGGCAGACGAACATGGTGGCGCTGCCGGGAGATCCGGTAGTAGGCGAAATATCGGTCGACTGCTGCCTGTGTATCCTGGTCGAAGCCAGGCAGCGTCAGAATGGGTGTCGCCGCTGGAACCGCTTCGTTTACAAAGCTGGGTCGGACAGTGACGACGACGAGAACCCACGGATATGAGGAGAGAGTGACACGCAACTGCGCCAGTTGGGCCTGCCAAACTCTGGGATCTTCGGCTTCATTCAGACCGTCGAGGACGAGAGGCAGGCGTCGTCCAGCCCGCTGACCGGCTGCGTCGAGCGCGCTGACGAGGGCCTCGGCGCTCATGACAGGGCGAGCCTGAATGACGACATGGCGGGCCAGGTCATCAAGAGTGTGGCGTGCGCTAAGCCCGCTGCCGTGCAGCAAAAGGCCCGCAGGGCGTGTGTCCTGTGGACTTGTCAGCGAGATGGCCAGCTCCGTCTTGCCACATCCCGCCTCAGCGACGATGGAAACCAGCGGTGTGCGAATGTGCTCAGCAAGGTTTCGTAGGAGCACGCGCGCATCAACAAGGTCCGCTAGCACGTTCGCCGCGAAAGCTGCGGCTGGGACACGGGCTGCACGCAGGCGCCGCGGCAGGTGGGGTTCGTCGTTTGAGAGTCTGTCAACCTCGTCAATAACCATCAAGAGACGTTCGAGGTCACCCTGTTCAAGGAGCAATACGGCGTTCGCGAGGAGAGGTAGCGCCGCAGACGCTTGGGCCTGGAGCGTATCGGCGGCGGTGCGCAGGGATGGCGGGACGTCGTCGAGTGACATGCGCAGGCGCTCTGCCGATGTACTCAGCGCTGCAGTCACCTCTACAAGTTCTGGCCAAGCGCCAGGATCAGCCAAGTATTCGTGGACGACCCTTTCTACATCGACGACCTGATGTACTTCAACCTGCCAACGTGCAGCGACAGGAGCGACGGCGCGTTCGTGGAGTGTGGCGAGCGCGTCGGGTGTGAGGATGAGTTCACCGAAGTAGGTACTTCGCAGAATGTTTGCCTCACCACTCAGGAGTTCCTCGACTTCTGCAGCGGCCCAGGAATACAGGCGCATATCCGTGGAAATGGACTGGAGCCAAGCCTGATCTCCAGCGGTGAGTGGGTGGCGTGTCCACAAGACCCAGTCAGTGATCTCAGGGAACGTGCACTCGGTCTTCCGGATGGCGTCGACAATCTTTCCGCGACGTCGGCTGCCGATTTGCTCTCCGGACGCCAAGTCGTACCAACGACATTGCCAGCCGAACCAACGTCCAGATGCACCGAGCGCGCAGTCTCGATCAAGGCGCAGGTCAAATTCCACACCAGGCTGTGAAGCGAGCGCGCGGAAAGCCCCATACCGACCATAGTTGCGCCGGATGAGTGCGCGGCACAGCTGCTCGAAATTCCTGGTGACAGGACCCGACAGATCAACAAAGGCGTCCCAATTGGGGGCTGGCATATATTCAGTCGCTGGATGTGCGTCGGCCGTGCCCGAGGTCTGGATGGACATGGGCGGAGTACACCTCGACACGTGCGCCCTTATCGACGAGCACCTTGAGGAATGCGGAAACGTCGACCTCTTCGGTGGTGAGGATGATCTGCGCCCCGTCGTGTTTCACGGTCGCGTCCATCGCAAACTGAGCAAGTTCCTGAGGAGCAAGCGACCAGAAATTCAACTGACGGAACACGTCCAAGGTGGCGTCACTGAATCGCCGCGCTTCCATCGCGTCGTCTCCTTCTTCTTGCGCGCGAACCGTGAGGGCGTCAATAACCGCTTTCGCCTTCCGGGCATCCTCCACAGCAGTGAAGTGGCCGATCATGACGAGGTTCATGGAGTGTTCGCTGCCGTAACCGTTCCAGAGCTGCATATGATTTCTAGGGCAGAATAGCGTTTAAGTGCTCGAATGTGTTACGAAAGTTCGACGGATGAATTGGAAGTCGGGTGTGATGGTAAGACGACGGGCTGAGTTCTCCATTGGCATTGATATGTGCGTAAGCGAGAAGACCAGTCTCCTTGGCAAGAGGACGGCACACCGGAAGGCCAGTCGCGCCGGCTTCACTGACAGCGAGAGGGACAGAGCCCCGGTAGGCGTGAACCCAGGCTTGGAGACGGAGATGAACATCTGGGCGGAGGGCGGTACGGTGCGGGGTCGGCTGTTCAGGGAGGAGGAGAAGTTCACTCGCATCGAGCTCGGCGGCCGCGTCCGCAACGGCGTCGAGATCGTTAATAGTTTCAGAGTTGACAACAACATTGAGCCCGATGGGGCTCAGACTGCGCGCAGCCTGAGCACGGTCGAGGAAGGTGCGGTATGAACGTCCTCGCAGTGTCTCATAAGTGTGGTGGGTACCATCCATGCTCAGACGAGTGAAATGGACGTGACCAGCAAGTCGTCGAAGAAGTATGGGGGTGAGGTGGTGGGCGTGGGTAGTGAAGGTCACGGCGAGTCGGGTCTCTCGCGCTACGAAATGGCAGAGATCGGGAAAGGCAGGATGGAGAGTAGGTTCACCGCCGCCGAAGCCAATACCGAAACTACCGAGAGCATCAATTTCAAGAAGCCATCTGCGGACGAGAGTGGTATCGAGCATCGCCGGTGTTTTAGGGGCGTAGCAGTATGGACACTTCAGGTCACATGTATTCGTAAGCGCGATGGAAACTTGACGGGGAGAGACCGTCCAATTTTCAGGTAAGAAGGAAACCTCATTGAGGAGAACGTTGAGGCCAGTCGCTCGGTCGAAAAGATGGAGACCATCAGGCCCTCGACGAAGTTTCATATCAGGATCCTCCAACTTAGCGCATGTCGATAAAAGTACGAGCCTGAAAAAAGAATAACTGCTGCTTCATGGCAACTCAGGAACACGAGTGGCTAAGTAGGCGTCATCCGCCTGTCAAGAGCCATGTATCTTCCCGGCTCTGTCGCGCGCGGTCAGCAGGCTTTCAGCTGAGCAACGGCTGGCTTCAATAAGTTTACAATCTGAGACTCACCCAAGTTTACATAGGCTTAGGACAAAATTGGCCTTCACCGTCGTCTGGTAGACGGTTTCGAGAAGTTTACAATCTGCTATTCACCAACTACAAGTGCGGGTGAACTAAGACCGCAATAAAGAAAGAGTTTCTCTGTACTTTAATACTAAACTCCAATACTCGGCATGAGTATTGGAGTTTCTTGCGGAGCGTGAAGCTGCATCTTATCGATGACTTTCAAATTCATGTAGCAGATATACCAAAACCGTCTATTGCAGCTGATTCTCTACTTCATCTTTGGAACCGACCTCAGGGTCATTTCACCTCTCACCCCGCTGCCTGAATTCTCCTTTATGCTCCTAGAGTGACTTCACTCACTCTTCGTTCGGTGCTGCTCACGGCTGCAACGCTCTTGACGTCGGTGCTTCTCGCTTCCGCTCCGGCCGGGGCGGCCCAATACACCGTGAAGACGGGCGACACCGTATACAGCATCGCCAGACAGTACGGCCTCGGGGCGCAGGCCCTGCTCAACCTCA
>Ga0160427_10002527_pt1 | contig 11011 bp, 8 predicted proteins | sample SolpanmetagenomL_FD_108194 | JGI IMG/M metagenome (GOLD analysis project Ga0160427, IMG submission 108194) | Solar panel surface microbial communities from Lawrence Berkeley National Laboratory, California, USA - L | ecosystem: Engineered > Built environment > Solar panel > Unclassified ...
CGGTACCTTTGCCGCCGAAGGCAGCCTGGCAATCGGACCAGCTGCTGGCCGTAAGTATACGGCCGCCGGCCCGCCGCGTCGTCACTTTGGCACCAGGCGCGGGCTTTCCCTCCCATTTTCCTAAGTACTCGCGAAGGCAGCCGATGGCCTCCGCCCCGGCCACCACCCACCGGGCGGGTGGCTCCCATCTTCATGACCTTTAACGACCTCAACCTGATTGAGCCCATCCTGCGCGCCCTGAGCGAGGAAGGCTATACCACGCCCACCCCCATTCAGCAGCAAGCCATTCCGCAGGTGCTCGAAGGGCACGACCTGCTGGGTGTGGCCCAGACGGGCACCGGCAAAACGGCCGCCTTTTCGGTGCCGATTCTCCAGATTTTGCACCAGACAGCCCAAACCCAGAAGGCCGCCCAGGGCCCCCGGGGCCGCGTGCGCTGCCTCGTGCTCACCCCCACGCGCGAGCTGGCCATCCAGATTGGCGAAAGCTTTAAGGCCTACGGCCGCCACCTGCCCCAGCTGCGCTCGACGGTCATCTTCGGCGGCGTGGGTCAAAACCCGCAGGTGCAGGCGCTCCAGCGCGGCGTGGAGATATTGGTGGCTACCCCCGGCCGCCTGCTCGATTTAATGAACCAGGGCTACGTCAACTTGCAGCACCTCGAAGTATTCGTGCTCGACGAGGCCGACCGTATGCTGGACATGGGCTTCATCCACGACATCAAGCGCATCCTGCCTAAGCTGCCGGCCGGCCGGCAGAGCTTGTTTTTCTCGGCTACCATGCCGAACGTGATTAAGGAGCTTTCGGCCACCATCCTGCGCCCCAACCCGGTGCAGGTAGCCGTAACGCCCGTGTCGAGCACTGCCGATACGGTGACGCAGTCGGTATTCCTGGTCGATAAAAACGACAAGCCCGCCCTGCTCCGCCACGTGCTCAAGGACCCCGCCATCAAGCGCGTACTCGTGTTTACCCGCACCAAGCACGGCGCCAACAAGGTGACCGAGACGCTGGAAAAGGCCCAGATTACGGCCGAGGCCATCCACGGCAACAAGAGCCAGAACCACCGCCAGCGCGCCCTCAGCAACTTCAAGGCCGGTACCACCCGCGTGCTCGTCGCCACCGATATCGCCGCCCGCGGCATCGACGTGGATGAGCTGACCCACGTCATCAACTACGAAGTGCCCAATGAGCCCGAAACCTACGTGCACCGCATTGGCCGCACCGGGCGGGCCGGCGCGTTTGGTACGGCATTTACATTTGTAGAGGAAGAAGAGCGCGCCTACCTGCAAGACATCCAGAAGCTTATTCGCAAGCAGCTCGATGTAGACAAAGAGCACCCCTACGCTACCAATAGCGTAGCCCCGGTATCCCTGATGGGCAACGAGCGCATCATCCGTCCCAAAGGCCCGGCGGGCCGCCCGGCCCGCGATGGGCGTGGTGGCAGTGGCGGCCAGGGCCGTAGCGGTGCGCCGCGCGCCAGCGGCACCACGGCAGGCGGCGGCCGTAGTGAGCACCGCAGCGGTGGCCGGTCCCAGTCGGGCGGCAGCGGCGAGCGCCCGGCCAGCACCGGCGGCCAGCGTAGCAGCCGGCCTTTCCAGGCGGGCCGCAGCGGTAGCAGCGAAGGCGGTAGCCGCCGGCCTCAGTAGCCCCAGCGGCCGCTAGGCCAGCCATAGTTTCTCCGGGCAAAGAATCCGCTAGCTCCGCGCCCTACGGCCGTAGCTAGCGGATTCTTTTTTAGCCGGCCGGAAACAAAAAACGGGTGGCTAAGCTTGTTCTGCTAGCTCTCTGCCATTACTTTAACGCCGCTTTCTTAGCTCGCTAGTTATGACTTCCCGCGTTTCCCTCCCGCTTATTCAGGCCCTGCGCGACACAGCCCGCCGCCTGGCCACTGAGGCTCCCTACCAGTGGGGCCATATGGGTAGCTGCAACTGCGGCCATTTGGCCCAGACGATTACGCAGCTCACCAAAGCCGAAATTCACACGCTGGCCATGCAGCGCTACGGCGACTGGGAGCGTCAGCTAGTGGACTACTGCCCTACCAGCGGCCTGCCCTTCGACCAGACTATTGATGAGATGCTGGCCCTGGGGTTTTCGCGCGAAGACCTCACGCATCTCGAAAAGCTCGGTGACCCCGCTGTGCGACACACCATCCCGTTTGAGCGCCGCAATGCCCTACGCCATAATCAGCGCGACGACGTAGTGCTTTACCTGCACGCCTGGGCCGACCTGCTGGAGCAGCGCCTCCTGGCTACGCTGCCCCTGCCCGCCTTCGCCGAGCTAACCCCCGCCGAAGCATAGCCCTAGCGGCCCCTAAGCAAAAGCCCCGACTACGCCTAGTGCGTAGTCGGGGCTTTTGCTTAGGGGCCGGGCCAACTGCCAAGAGCAGCCACTAGCCCTACCTAGTAGTTTAGTAATTCACGTTGCTGCGCTGCGCCTCCCGATACATCTCGGTGCGGTGCGAGCGCTTGTAAGCAGCATCCGCGCTGGGGTCTTTCTCCGCGTCGGGAGCGGTGGTGCAAGCAGCGGTCAGGAATAGGGCCGCGCTGGCGGCCAGCAGCAGGGAGTAGGTGCGCAGACTTTTCATGCCGCGAAGGTAAGGCTAACGGCCCATAGACGAAAGCAGCCGCCGTTAAAACTGAGCGGCGTTTTTATCTCAAGTCACTGGGCTCGCTTGGAAAGGCAGCCGCTTGGCTGGCACCCATTCTTTAAGTCGCGCTGCTTTTATCAGGTAGGCTATTCACAATTGCAGCAGGCAAGCATCTACTACTTTAACTAGCAGATAAGTAGGCGCCATTAACTCTCATCCTGGTAAAAGGGTTAGCGCATGCCCGGTCAGCTGGTGTGCTATTTTAGACTGCTAACTCTGGCTGCATTAGCAGGCGCAACAGTAAGCCCCATCTTGCTTAAACAAGCAAAATCAGCAAAAACCATTAGCCAATCGTCATTTGCACTTTACCATTAAAATGGGATAACAAAACAGTTAGCACTAGTAGTCGCTAAATGTCGGCACTCGGGCTATCGCACAGCAGCAAGCCTAGTAGGACATAAAAAATAACCTGGCTTGCTATAAAAACACTAAATTTCAATTCTAGTCAAGCTTCTCTTATCAACGCTACTGGCATTGAAAAACAAGAGATTATAGTTTGAAAATAACTTTATTTAGTGAGCTTAAAAAATAGGCCCCAGCGATTTAATTATTACACTACATTCCGGGCACGTATAATGGCTGTAGCAAGCTAGTAAGTTTTGCAAGTAAGTATGACAGGGCCGGTTTATACCCTGAGAAGCAATAGAACTTATAATATGACGCTACCAGATAAGAGCTTTAGCTAGCAAGTAGCGTGCACATAAGCTATGTACCAATATATTACTTAGCTTCGGGCTAAATAATACTCGGCGCCTCTACTCAGCTAAAGGCTGCTTAAGGCTACTTTACGACTATCAAAATCAAGCCTAACGCTGCATAGATTACCCTTTGCAACCAAAGGAGCCGGCTTACTGCCGGCTAGTTGCATTAGCAGCTTAAATCCGTTCTTTTCACTTGGCAAGCACCTCGCTGCGACTAAGCTTCAGGCTGGTAATCGGCAAAGGAACCGTCGCGATAAAAGATGACGATGCGCCGAATAGCTTTGCCCGGCTCTGCTAAAAAAGGCAGTAGAGCGGCTCCTTCCGCAGCACTTGGTTGAGGCAGACTGACCGCCGGAACTGCTACGCTCGGCGAGGCAACCGAAGCAGCCGCGCTTGGTTGGGTAGCAGGGACAGTAGGACTAGCCGTTGGATAAGTAGTAATGGGAGATTCGAGCTGTGGTGCCAGACCAGTAGGAGCAGCAGTAGCCAGTGAGGCCTGCGGTGCTACTGCCGGAACTGCTGGAGGGGCAGTAACGGACAAGCGAGGCTGGGAAGCAACGAAGCGAGCTGGCCCAGGCCCAGTAGCCGCCGGAGAAGCCGGCGGATAATTTGACGCGCTGGGCCGCGAGGATGCAACCGCAGTGCTAAAGGAGGGGCTGGCAACCTGTGACACGCGAGCTGCCTCGGCTTTTAGGGGCGCGACGACCGGGGCCGGCAGGCTGGGCGCCGGCGACTGGAATTGTGTGGCTTCCTCTTTAGGCGTAGTTTGACTCAATGCGGCAGTGACGGGGGCTTGAGTTGAATTGTTCATTTCACTGCCCGTAAGCATCGCGCCGCTGCCACTCAGCAGCCAGGGCAGTGATACTGCTGGGAAAGCCGCAATAATGCGTTGCACCACTTCTAAGCTAGGTTTATTACGCTCACTCAAGATATGGCTGACTACAGGTCGGCCCACCCCAATGAGGTCAGCAAATTGAGTTGGACTAAGCTGCTGCCAGTCGAGGAGTTGCCGGATACGCGTTACCATAGTGAAATCAATTACGTTACAAATGTGCAACATAATTTTCAGTACTACACCGGCCTCCTTCAACTACTACTCATTTACAAAACTGTACACCCAAAATAACACGCCACAATTGTTGATAATCTTGATAACTATTGTTAATTTACAAAAGTGCAAGGCCCAGCTTATCAGGTGTTGACGTGCTTATTGTACAATTGTAAAGCCACAGCCAAGCACCTAAAAAAGCCCTGACTACAGCAAGTAGTCAGGGCTTTTTTAGGTGCTGTAAGGGCTAACGAAGTCCTAATTCGAAAGAAGCATACTAGCGACTCCCCTTAATTGAAATACTCCTCTGCCAAAGATTTGTCGTGGCCGTAAATGTCATCGCGGAAGTGGGCGTGACCGTTGGCATCAGCCCAGGCGGTGAGGTATACGAGGTACACGGGCAGCTTTTCTTTTAGGGTAATGTACTTCTCCCGGCGCTGAGCAATGGTATCTTCAATGACGGGCTGGCTCCAGTTGGGAGTATCCCGTAGCAGGTAGGTAGCCAGCTTTACGGGCTCCTCTACCCGCACGCAGCCGTGGCTGAAGTTGCGCTTAGTTTGGGAGAATAGCTCGCCGTGTGGCGTGTCGTGGAGGTAGATATCATTCGAGTTCGGGAAGATAAACTTTACCTCCCCCAAGTCGTTTTTGGGGCCCGGGCGGCGGCGCACGGTGTACTTAAAGTTGTCTTGCGTTACGTTGGCCCAGTCAATAGTAGAGGGGTCAATGACGGTGGCTTTACGGCCGTAGCCTTTTACCACTTCCATATCGAGGTGCTCCAGATAATTGGGGTTTGCTACCAGCTTTGCGCGCAGCTCCTTGTCGATAATGCTGTAGGGCACGTTCCAATAAGGTGACAATACTACATATTCCATTTTATCGGAAAACACCGGTGTAGCGGTGAGCGTTTTGCCCACGATGACGCGCATCGTTAGGGCTTCTTTGCCCTGCTCATACACCCGCAGGCGGTACTCCGGAATGTTCACGATGAGGTAGTCAGGCTCGAACTTCTTAGGCAGCCAGCGCCAACGCTCCATATTCAGGATAACCTGATTGATACGCTCCTGAATGGGCACGTTGAGCTGGCGCAGGGTTTCACCACTCACCAAGCCGTTGGGCGGCAAGCCAAGGTCGCTCTGAAAATTTTTCACAGCATCTACCAGCGTGGGGTCATAAGTGGTGGCGGCGGCGGTGTTGCTGCTGACCGGCGTAGCAGTGGCGGCTACGGTAGCCGGGGCCTGGCCGGTCGCCTCGCCGCCCAGCAGGCGCTGACGCAGCAGCCCTACTACGGGCACCGCATCGCCAGGCTTGAGGTGCGTAGTGCCGGGCAGCGTGGGCCAGCCGCCGGCGGCCTGCCGGGCGCGCAGCAGGGCCAAGGCACTCTTCAGATTATTGTACTCGGGGTGCAGGGGGGCGAAGTCGTAGTAAGGGTACGTGCTTTCGCGCTCCCGCAAAATCGTCATCAGGGCATGGTCCAGCTTAATCTTGTTGCGCTTGACCTTCCAGGCGTCGTTCTTGGTATCGCGGGGGTTAGCCACGCCGCGATAGTAGTCCGAGGCCCAGGCGAAATAGGTGCCCGACAGCGCTACATCGAGCTTACGCTCTAGCTGATTACGGCGCGCAGTGTCCTGCTCGACGCCTTTCAGCTCGGTTATCATGGTATTTATGTTGCTGACCGGGTAGCGATTAGGGTCCAGGCCATCATCTTTTGCTTTACCTACCACGGTCAGGAACGTGCCGGCCTGAGGCACGAGCTGGTGCTGGCGAAACCAACCCAGCCGGAACTGCCGCTCGCGGTAAAATTTGCGCGCCCAGCGCTCCTGCGCTTTAAAGTGTGCATCGGCCTGCATGGCCCGAATAACGTAGACGCTGTCCAGATGCAGTTCGGCACCTCCCACGCTAGCGTTAGTAACAGTGCCGGTTTTGGAGCTTGCCTGGTCACTAGGCTCAGTCTGGCCATTGCACGAAACCAAGAAGCCCGGCATACTGAGCAGCCCTACAAATAGGGCAGCGGTGAGGAAATAAAATCGAATCTTGAGCAACATTAGCAGAGTTTATAATCGGGGACAGCCAGGGAGCAGGTCCATTGGTTGGACTGCCGCTGCCGCGCCGAAATGGGTTTGGAGAAGCTCGTTTTACTGAGCAGATACCGGGCGGGTTGTATAGCCCGGCCAAAGCCAATACAAATAACGCGCCCAATGCCGCACAACCGGTTGGCCAACTAGCAGCGCCAGCCGCACTTTTTACGATGGTACCACACGGCACTAGTCAGCGGAGGCAGCCCGTGCTGGCAGCTGGTAGTCGTAGGTTTTCAGTACTGCCGGCTCTGGGCTGCTGCCTTGGCTATCCTTGCCTTTTTTTACGGCAGTGGGTTAGACATCCTACCCCTACCCTGCTATTCCGCTTTACCTACCTTCTTTTCGCTTTCTGCTTCCTATGCCTTCTGCCTCGCAAGCCACCCAGTCATCCCCAGTCACGGCCGCGCCTGCCGACCCCCACAGCTTTGCTGAGGGCCCGCAGCTGCACCACCTACAGTTGGCGCTAGCCGTTGACTTTGCTAGCCAGCTACTGACCGGCTCGGCCACCTGGTTGCTGACCGAGGCTCCAACTACCGCTACCGAGCTGGTACTCGACACCCGCGACCTCCGCATTGAGCACGTGCAAACCGCCGGCGCCACCGGCGCGCTGGCCCCGACCACGCACACCCTGGCCGTGCTCGATGCCGTGCGGGGACAAGCACTACGTATCGCCCTGCCGGCCGGCACCACGGCCGTGCACATCGCTTACCGCACGGCACCCGGCGCATCAGCTTTGCAGTGGCTGGCCCCAGGCCAGACGGCCGGTCAGCACCCGTTCCTGTTCACGCAGTCGCAAGCCATCTTGGCGCGCACCTGGCTGCCCTGCCCCGACTCGCCGGGGCGGCGCTTTACCTATGAGGCAGCCATTGAAATTGTGGGCGAGCAGCGCGGCCAACTCCTCGCCTTGATGAGCGCCGAAAACCCGCAGGTACTTGCGGCCGATGGCCGCTACCACTTCCGGCAGCCCCAACCGGTGCCGGCCTACCTGCTGGCGCTGGCCGTGGGCCGGCTCGACTTTACACCGCTCGATGCGCGCACCGGCGTGTATGCCGAGCCGGTCACGCTGGCCCGCGCGGCCTACGAGTTTAGCGAATTACCCCGCATGGTCACGGCAGCCGAACAATTGTATGGACCTTACAAATGGGGGCGCTACGATTTACTTGTGTTACCACCCAGCTTTCCGTTCGGAGGCATGGAAAACCCGGTCTTAACATTTGTAACACCCACCATTCTAGCCGGCGACCGCAGCCTGACGAGCTTGGTAGCGCACGAACTGGCTCACTCGTGGAGCGGCAACCTGGTGACCAACGCTACCTGGAATGACTTCTGGCTGAATGAAGGCTTTACGGTTTACTTCGAGCGGCGCATTATGGAGCAGCTCTACGGTCGGCCCTACGCTGATATGCTGCAAGTGCTAGGCGAGGCTGACTTGCAGCAGACCATCGCGGAGCTGGGTGCTACGAGCCCCGCCACGCACTTACGCCTGCACCTAGCTGGCCGCGACCCCGACGACGGCCTCAACGACATTGCCTATGAAAAGGGCTGCCTGCTGCTCCTTACTCTAGAAGGCCTCGTGGGCCGCCCGCGCCTCGACGCTTTTATTACGGAGTACTTCGCGCGCTTCAGTTTTCAGGGCATGGACACCGACCGCTTCGCCGCTTACCTCACCAGCGCGCTGCTGACGCCCGCCGAGGCCACCCGCCTCGACCTGCCCGCCTGGCTCGATGGCCCGGGCCTGCCGCCCGGCGCCCCCGTGGCGGACTCGGCCCGGTTCGCAGCAGTAGCGCAGGCGCTGGCTCGCCTATCGGCCGGTGCTACGCCCGCTGAACTGCAACCTATAACTACGGAGTGGGCGAGCCAGGAGTGGGAGCATTTTCTACGGGGCCTCCCCCCTACCCTTACTGCCGCCGACCTCGCCCAGCTCGACGATACCTTCCAGTTCACGGCGTCCGGCAACGTCGAGATTCTGGCGGCGTGGTTTCCGCTGGCGCTGCGGGCAGGCTACGCGCCGGCTGACGCCGCGCTGGCCGGTTTTTTGCAGCACGTGGGGCGGCGCAAATTTCTGGTCCCTCTCTACCGGGCGCTGCTGGCCACGCCGGGCGGCCGGGCGCGGGCCCAGGAAATTTACCGGCGGGCCCGGCCCAACTACCACGCGGTGGCCACGAGCACACTCGATGCGCTGCTAGCGTAGGCCAAGGCGCCCGTAGCGCGCAGTTATTATTCAGCCGCGCACTACGGTCGCCCTGGCCGCGCTCCGTACTTTTGCTTTCTTCCAATCAGCTTATCGGTCACCATTGAAAAATCTTATTCCGCGCGGCAAGCTCATCGCCATTGGGGGCAACGAGGACAAGGGCACCTACCCTACCGTGCGCAGCAAGCGCCAGTACTACCTCAATTTTTTCGAGCTGGGTATTCTCAAGCGCGTGGTGTCGGAGTCGGGCAAGGCCGACCCGCGTATTGAGGTTGTCACTACGGCGTCTATGATTCCGCAGGAAGTAGCGCCTATTTATACGGGCTCCTTCGCCATGCTCAATTGCCACAACGTGGGCATCATGGATATTCGCACGCCCCAGGATGCCCGGCAGCCCGAGTACCTGGCCCGCCTGCTGGCCGCCGACGTGGTGATGTTTTCGGGCGGCAACCAGTCGCGGCTGCGCGAGATGTTTGGCGAAAGCGAATTTCTCGACATCCTCACCCGCCGCTACCACGCCGAGCCCGATTTTGTAATTGCCGGCACCAGCGCCGGGGCCATGGCCATGTCGCAGCACATGATACGCGGCGGCTCGGTGCCCGATGCCCTGCTGAAGGGCGCCGTAAAAATGGGCACCGGCCTGAGCTTGTCGCCGCCCGCCATTATCGACTCGCATTTCGTAAAGCGCGGGCGCTTTGGCCGGCTCATCGAGGCGGTAGCGCTTTACCCCAAGCTCATCGGCATCGGGCTAGGCGAAGACACGGGCGTGCTCATCACCGATGGCCATCTGGTCGAAACCATCGGCTCGAACCTCGTCATTATTCTCGACGGCTACGACATTGTGCACAACAATACGGCCGCCGCCAAAAAGGGCACCACACTCTCCATCGAAAATATTAAAATGCACGTGCTGGCCAAGGGCAACGTCTATTGCATGACGGAGCGCAAATTCTACGTGAGCAAGGAAGCCGCAACGGCGGCTACCTGCTAGCGCAGCTTAACAGGACTGACAGCGGCCAGGCTTCCTACACAGCTTTCTAAACAAGGACGGCCCACTCAGTGGGCCGTCCTTGTTTATTCTTCGCACTGCTGGCTACGCCTAATAGATAGCCACCTGTTCCTCCCCCGCCGCGTTGCAGCTGGCGCGGTACATGCCCTCCGAATTGAAGGGCAGCGCCAGGTTACCGGCCGCATCCACGGCAATTAGGCCGCCCTCGCCGCCCACCGGCGCCAGCTTGTCATGCACCACCACGCGGCAGGCTTCGGCCAGGCTGAGTCCTTTGTACTCCATGAGGCAGGCCACATCGTAGCCCACCACGGCCCGGATAAAATACTCGCCGTGCCCGGTGCAGCTGATGGCACACCGCTCGTCGGCCCAGGTGCCCGCCCCAATGAGCGGGGTGTCGCCAATGCGCGAGTAGCGCTTGTTGGTCATGCCGCCGGTGCTGGTGGCGGCGGCCAGGTGGCCACGCTGGTCGCGGGCCACGGCGCCCACGGTACCCTTTTTCCAGTTGGGGTCCGGGGCCGGGCTGGCAGCGTGGTCGAGCTGCATACGGCCGGCCGCAATAGCCTCCTGCAACTGGTCGAACCGCTGCTGGGTAAAAAAGTACTCGGCCGGCTGCATGGGCAGGCCGTGCTCGCGGGCCAGCACCTCGGCCCCGGGGTAGGCCAGCAGCACGTGCTCGGTTTGCTCCATCACCAAGCGCGCCGCGCGAATGGGATTTTGCACCGCCCGCACGCCGGCTACGGCGCCGGCCCGGCGGCTGGCCCCGTCCATAAGGGCGGCGTCCATCTCGTGGTGGCCCTCGTGGGTAAATACGGCCCCGCGCCCGGCGTTGAAGAGCGGGCAGTCTTCGAGGCTACGCACAGTAGCCTCCACAGCATCGAGGGCGGGCGACCCCTGGGCCAGCAGCGCCGTGCCCGTAGCCAGGGCAGCGCTAAGGGCGGCGCGGTAGCTGGCTTCGAGGGCGGGCGTAAGCGTGGCGCGGGCAATGGTGCCCGCCCCGCCGTGCAAGGCAAGAGAAAACATATTTTTGGTTACTAAACAAGTGGGTTTCTGGCGCAAGAACGGCACTTTCTGCCCACAAATACCGTTTAAAAAGCACCTCCGACGCACTAAAAAACTTGCTTTCAAGCGCTTACTTCGCTCAGAGTGCACTATTTTTTTTAGCTAAACGGATGGTAACTACCTGAAAAACGGGCCTCAAAAGCCAGCAGCAGCCAGCCCAAAACCGGCCTTCCTCAGTTTTTTTTCGTAGGTTTGACCCTAGGTTTTCTTCATTTTAAAATTCCCCTTTCCGATGGCATACGACGTAACCGGCCGCCTGCACGAAATCTTTGACGAACAGCAGGTA
>Ga0160427_10002528_pt1 | contig 11011 bp, 9 predicted proteins | sample SolpanmetagenomL_FD_108194 | JGI IMG/M metagenome (GOLD analysis project Ga0160427, IMG submission 108194) | Solar panel surface microbial communities from Lawrence Berkeley National Laboratory, California, USA - L | ecosystem: Engineered > Built environment > Solar panel > Unclassified ...
CACTCCCGTACCAGCGTTGCTGCCCAGACCAGACGAAAGAATCAAAGACAAGCGTTCCAGACGTGGTCAACGGTCGCGGCAGGGGTGGTCTGAGATTCAGACCACCCCTGCCCTCAGTCTGCCGTGACGCCAATTAAGGCAACACAACCCTGCATTGCCTGTTCGTGGGTGTACACAGGCGTTCACCGTCTTCTCAGCCGCTTTCGCATGCAGTTCGTACACTCGGGTCATGGCCTACATCGTAATGGTTACGCGTCCGACCGAAGACCCCCAGCACCCCCGGCACCACTTCCGGCTGTCGGACGAACATGGGCAGGCGCGGGTCTTCGACGCTGAGGCGGAGGCCCAGCAGGCGCTGGTGCAGCATCTCGCCCGCTTTCCAGCAGATGAGGCGAGCGTGGTTCCCGCCAGTGAGGCGCAGGAATAGGCAGCAGCGGAACTGCCCAGGTTGCGAGCATCCATATCGGCACTTCGGGCTGGTCGTATCCCTCCTGGCGCGGACCGTTCTACCCGGACGGCTGGCCCCACCGGCAGGAACTCGCCTACGCTGCGCAAAGCTTCGGCAGTCTGGAAGTCAACGCGTCGTTCTACCGCCTCCAGTCGGCGGCCACCTACGACCGCTGGTTCTCGCAGACGCCTGCCGACTTCGTGTTCGCTCTCAAGGGCAGCCGGTACATCACGCACCTGAAGAAGCTGCGCGGCGTCGAGGCAGCGCTTGCCAACTTCTACGCTTCCGGGCTACTTAGGCTGCAGGGCAAGCTCGGCCCGTTCGTCTGGCAGCTCCCACCGAACCTGACGTTCGTGCCCGAGGTGCTGGAAGACTTTCTGGCACGGCTGCCCACCACCCACCACGAAGCGGCCGAACTCGCCATGCTGGCCGAGCGGCCCGGAGTCCCGTTCGAATGTGGCCCGGAAGAGCGGACGCTGCGTCACGCGCTGGAAATCAGGCACCCCAGCTTTCTGAACGACGACTGCCTGAGTCTGCTGCGCCGCCACCATGTGGCCCTCGTGGTCGCCGACGCCGCCGGGCTGTACCCGCTGGTGGAAGAGGCGACGACCGACTTCATGTATGTCCGGCTGCACGGCTCGCAGGCGCTCTATAGCAGCGGCTATACCGGGCCCGAACTGCAGGACTGGTCGCGGCGCATCCGGGCATGGAGCGCCGGAACCGCGCCTGCAGACATGCGCAGCCTGCACGGGCCACCTCGCCTCAGCGGGCCGCAGGACGTGTACGTCTACTTCGACAACGACATCGGTGCCCACGCGCCCGCCGACGCGGCCACTCTGCGCGGGCTGCTGGGCCTGAGAACCCCCGCTACGCCCTGACAGACCCGGCCGGCAGAGGAACCGCCTACCGTCCCCGTGTCCGCTGCTCTTGCCGGCGCATCGGCATGGTGTCCACCTGATCCAGCACGGCGCTGAGGCTGGGCGGGGCCGGGTACAGGGCTTTCACACCCCGGTCCTTGCCGATCAGTGCCGACTGGCCGTACCGCGCGGCCACCCGCCCGCCTGGGTCGGACAGCAGCGTCAGGGTGGCGGTCTGCGGCCGCTTCAGGGCCGGGTCACTGGGCGGCAGCAGGGCCACCACCCGCAGGTCCCGGTCGCGCAGCAGTTCGGCCTGCCGCACGACGGTGTCCAGATACGCCGCGTCAGGTTTCAGCACCACCAGCAGCCGTTCGCGCCCCAGGTGGTCGGCCAGGTGCCAGCGCGGGCCACCGGGCGTGCTCAGGCTGAAGTCGGGCGCGGGCGCGTTCACATTTAGCGAGGCGGCGCTTCCCAGCAGGGCGAGGGCAGCGGCGGGCGCACGGAAGTCCATGTCTTCAGGCTGCCGCCTGCACGTGAAGGGCGCCCCGCTTCCGGTCCAACCCGTCTTCAGGCGGCGGGGCACCGGCGCGGCCGATTGGTCGGCTCCCGCACCGTGTTCGGGGCCGCCGCTCGCTAGACTGCCCGTGTGCCCGAACTGCCCGAAGTCGAGACCACCCGCCTGAAGATCGAGCCCCATCTGAAGGGCAGGCGGCTCGCCCACCTGGAACACGCCGCCTCGCTCAGATACCAGGACACGCACCTCGCGGCCGGGCGCACGGTGGCCCGGCTCTCGCGCCGGGGCAAGTACCTGCTGCTCGAACTCGAAGACCCCGGCGAGGAGCCGCTGCACTTGATCATCCACCTTGGCATGACCGGCGGGTTCCGCTTTCACGAGACGCCCCACACCCGCGTGACGATGCACCTCGAAGACGCCGAGCCGCTGTACTTTCAGGATGCGCGCCGCTTCGGCAAGATGGTGGTGGTGCGGCCCGGCGAGTACGCGGGAATGCCGACCCTGGCCGCGATGGGACCCGAGCCGCTCTCGGACGACTTCACCGAAAGACAGTTCGTGAAAGCCGTGTCGGACGGTGCGAAGATGATCAAGCCCTGGCTGCTGTCGCAGGCCCCGGTGGCGGGCGTGGGCAACATCTACGCCGACGAGAGCCTTTGGGCGGCCCGAATCCATCCAGCCCAGACGCGGCTGAAACCGGCCGAGGTGAAACGGCTCTACACGGCGATCCGCGAGACGATGGCCTCGGCGGTCAAGGCGGGCGGCAGCACCCTGTCCGACGGCACGTACCAGCAGCCGGACGGCATAGACGGCCTGTTCCAGATGCGCCACAACGTCTACGACCGGGCCGGCCAGCCGTGCACCCGCTGCGGCACACCGATCGTCAAGACGGTGCTGGCGCAGCGCGGCACCCATTTCTGCCCGCACTGTCAGGTGCTCAAGGCCAGATGAGGCGTCCGGATGAGTCGTAGAGTATCTCCATGACCGACCTGACCGACCTGCGCCTCAGCTACCAGAAAGGCGAACTGCGCCGAGACAGCCTGAATCCTCTGCCGCATCTTCAGTTCCAGGGCTGGCTCGAGGAGGCCCTGAAGAGCGACCTGCCCGAACCCTACGCGGTCACGCTCGCCACTGCCGACGCGGTGGGCCGCCCCAGCGCCCGCACGGTGCTGCTGCGCGGCGCGGACGAGGACGGGCTGGTGGTGTACAGCAACTACCAAAGCCACAAGGGCCGCGACCTGCACGCCAACCCGCAGGCCGAACTGCTGTTCTACTGGCCGCAGCTCGAGCGGCAGGTGCGCGTGTACGGCCGCGTCGAGCGCCTGAGCGACGACGAGAGCACCGCGTACTTTCACAAGCGGCCCCGCGAGAGCCAGCTGGCCGCCCACGCCAGCGATCCGCAGAGCGCCCCGATCGCCAGCCGCGACGAGCTGGAAGCCAAGTTCGAGGCGCTCGAAGCGCGGTTTCCTGATGGGCAGCCGATTCCGAAACCCGACTTCTGGGGCGGCTACCGGCTCACGCCCGCCGCCTGGGAGTTCTGGCAGGGGCGGCCCAACCGGATGCACGACCGCTTCGAGTACCTGCCCGCCGCCGAGGGCTGGCGAATCACCCGGCTGATGCCCTGAGGCTCACCGCTTCATCCTGAAGGTGTCGAGGTCCTCGGCCGACATCGGGGCGGCGAAGTAGTACCCCTGCGCCGCCCCCACCCCGGCGCGCTTCAGCATCCTGAGCTGCTCGGCGGTCTCGACGCCCACTGCCGTGACGCTCAGGCCCAGGCTCGACGCCATCATCGTGGTGGCGGCCAGCAGCTTGTAGGCGCGCGGGTGGTGAATCCGGGCCACGAAGCTCGGGTGCAGCTTGACGCCCGAGATGGGAAAGCGCTCCAGGCTGGTCAGGCTCGACGCACCGTCGCCGAAATCATCGACCAGAATCTTCGCGCCCATCTCGCTCAGGCGCTCCAGCAGGCCCAGCGTGCGTTCGGAGTAGTCGAGCAGGCTGCCCGCGCTCAGCTCGAAGTCGGGCGGACCGTACTGTTCCATGATCGGAAACAGCCGTTCCAGGTCGTCCTGGCGCAGCAGCTCGTCGAGGCTCAGGTTCACGCTCACGCGCCGCTCGGGATGCCCGGCCTGCCAGCCCGCTCGCGCCGCCAGCGCCTGCCCCACGACCCACTCGCCGATGTCGCTGATCACCGCGCTGCGGGCCGCCAGTGGCAGAAAGCTGGGCGGAGCCAGCACGCCCAGTTCCGGGTGGTTCCAGCGCAGCAGCGCCTCGGCGCCCAGCACGGTCAGGCCTTCCTCGGTGGGGGCGTCGGTGAGCGAGACCACCGGCTGGTAGCTGAGCCTCAGCTGCCCCTTGCCGATGGCGGCAGGCAACTCGCTCTCCAGCTTGAAATCGCGGGCGACCTCGGCCCTCATCGCCTCCTGGTACACCACACCGATGCCCTGTTCGCTCTGGCGTTCGTGTTGCACGTAGCCGAGCGCCGTCTCGGCCTGTCCGAGCAGCACTTCCGGATCCTTGCCGACCGGGCCGCCGGCGGCGCCCAGATGAAAGTGGAGCGGCAGTTCGCGGCCCGTCAGTCGCAGCGGCGCCCGCAGATGGCGTTGCAGGTCGCTCAGCGCGTCTTCCAGGGCGGCCTTGTCTGGGTGTTCCGTCAGCTCCTGGCCGGCTTCGTCCTGCCCGCTCAGGGCCAGAAGGAAGATGTTGCTGTTCAGGCGCGCCACCAGCAGCCCCGGTCGCCAGTCGACCAGACGGGCCGCCAGATGCACCAGCAGCGCGTCGCTGGCGGTTCGGCCCAGGGCGGCGGTGAGGGCCGGAAACCCGCTGATCTGCAGCGCCAGCAGTTTCACCGGCGTCTCGGTGCCCAGAGCGAGCATCCGGGCACGCAGCCCGGTGCGGTTGAGCAGGCCGGTCAGGGCGTCGTGCTGGGTGTCGTGGCGCAGCCGCGCCTCCATCCGGCGCAGGGCGGTCACGTCGCGCAGGGTCAGCATCAGGCCCGGCGCCTGACCCTCCAGGCTCGGCAGCAGGCTGACGCCCAGGCGCACTGTGCGCTGAATACCGGTCGCGTTCACCAGCAGGATCTCGCGCTCGTGCTGCGCCGGGTCGTGAATCCATTCCTGGTAGTCGAGGCGCTGCATGTCCGGGTCGTAGAACTGCACGCCCATGTCCTTCAGCATCCGTCCCAGGCTGGCGCCCGCCAGGCGGTGCGCCTCGATGCCCAGCAGCGTGGCGGCCTCCTGGTTGGCGAGCGTGACCTTGCCTGCGGCGTTCACGATCAGGGTGGCCTCGCCGGTCCGTTCCAGGATCTCTCCGATCAGGGTGCGCTGTATGGCCGTCTGCTCCTGCAATTCGCGCAGCGCCGAGAGGTCGTGGCATTCGGCGATCAGGAGGGTCGCGTCCTGACCGGCCTGCGGCGCGGCCATGTCACCTTCGCCCGCCGATTCGTCGCCGTGGATGCTCAGGTGCAGCAGTCCGCCCCGTGTGGTCTGCAGGTCGGCGCTGCTTCTCTCGCCGCCCACGGCCTGGGCGAACATGCCGCGAATCTGTGGCCGGAGGTCGGCGGGCCAGCTGGGCCACTCCCAGAGGGGCATGCCGAGCAGCGGCGCCTGCTCCAGGGTGCCCGGGCCGCTTCCGCTGCCCAAGGCCATCAGGGCGCTGCTGGCGTTCTGTACCCGGCCGTGCGTGTCGAGAATCGCCATCATCACGCCGCTGTCGTCGAGCAGGCTGTCGAGCTGCCGGGCCAGGTCGCGCTCCTCGCTGGCGTCCTGGCTGGTCCAGAGCACGCCGATGCCCTGGGCGCTGAAGTAGGGCCTGGCCTCGCCGCGCAGCCAGAGCGTTCTGCCGCTCCTCGCGGCGCTGTTCTTGCCGCTCGGGGCCGCTTCGAGCGGCAGGCAGACGGCGTGTCCGGCCAGGGCACGTTCGAGCAGCGCGGTCAGGTGCTGGCGCGCCGGGAACACCTCGTTCACGCTGCGCCCGACCACGTCGCCGTGTTGCAGGCCGTGCAGTGTCAGGAAGTGACGGCTGACCTGCCGGAAGCGCAGGTCGTGGTCGAGCCACGCCACCGGAGCGGGCAGGTGCGTGAGCAGCAGCGCGATCTCGTGGTGCTCCTGCTCGCCGCGCGCCGAGCGCAGCAGCAGGTTGAGCAGCGCGGTGGTCGAGTCGGGCAGTTCGTCCTGCGACCACAGCAGGCCCAGCAGCGCTCCGCCCTGGCTCAGCCAGCGCAGGTCGCCGCTGTCCATCCAGGCGTCGGGGGGCGAGAGTTCGCTGTCGGGCAGCAGGGTGGCCGGGCCGACGGCAGTAATTTCGTAGACCTGCCCGCCCAGCGGGGCCAGCAACGTGGCCTGCGGAGCGTGCAGCTTCAGTAGGTCGCCGAGGGTGCTGAGCACGAGGTGGTCGGAGATCGGCGGGGCTGCGTGTGGTGAGGGAGTATTCTGGATGACGTTCAAAGGTGGTCGGAGCGGCAGTCGGCAGCGGTAAAGCGGGTGGTGGCAGGCCGCGAACGAACGATCAGGATATGATCGTCCGGGCCGGCGGGCAGGTGCTGCGTATGAATCGCTCCCCTCCTTTCGGGGCCGCTTCGGGCGCCGAGAATTCACGGTTTCCGGCCCTCCCGGTGTCCGGGCGTGCTCGGTGGTCGTAGAAGCAGTATCCTTCAGGGCCTCTTGCAGTTTTCGTACACCGACCCGGGTCGCCCGGGGTCTGAAGGCCCGGGCGGGCACGTCGCCTTGCCCCCGGCCTGCCCGAGCCGCTAGACTGCCCCCATGAAGCCTTCCCCCCGTCATTCCGGTCTGATGACGCGTGGCGTGGGCTTGCACCGACCAATCATGTCAGCGGTCACGCGAACTATCAGCGCCTGAGAGCCTCTGCTGCTTTCAGGCGTTCTGCCGTTGCGCGTTCAGACCGGGCCTTCTCATGCCTCGATAGGAGTCACCATGTCATCACCGACCATGCACGTCACGCTGCCCGACGGAAAACGATTGGAACTGCCGCACGGTGCCACCGCCCTCGACGTCGCCCAGGCCATCGGCCCGAGGCTGGCGCAGGACGCGCTGGCCGCTACCGCGAACGGTCAGCTGACCGACCTGATGACGCCGCTGCCGGACGAAGCCGCCGTCGGCATCATTACCAAGAAGAAGCCCGAGGACGCTGCGCCGCTGTTCCGGCATTCGCTGGGGCACGCGCTGTCGCAGGCGGTGGGCGAGTTCTATGTGGGCAAGGGGTATCCGGCAGAGGCGGTCAAGCGCGGCGTCGGCCCGGCCATCGAGAACGGCTTCTACCAGGATTTCGACCTGCCCGAGCCGCTGAGCGAGGAGGACTTTCCGGCCATCGAGGCGCTCATGCGCGGGATCATCGGGCGCAACCTCGACATCACCCGCGCCGATGTGGGCAAGGCCGCCGCGCTGCAGCAGTTCGGCTACGACCCGTACAAGGTCGAACTGATCACGGCGCTGCCGGACGACGAGCCGATCACCTTCTACACGCAGGGTGATTACATCGACCTGTGCCGGGGGCCGCACTTTCCGCGCACCGGGGCGCTGCCGACCGCCTTCAAGCTGATGAGCACGTCGAGCGCCTACTGGCGCGGCGACGCCAGCAACCCGACGCTGCAGCGGGTGTACGGCGTGGCCTTCGCCACCCAGAAGGAACTGGACGCCTACCTGGAGCGGCTGGAGGAGGCCAAGCGGCGCGACCACCGCCGGCTCGGCAAGGAACTCGAACTGTTCACCATCGACCCGCTGGTCGGCAAGGGCCTACCGCTGTGGCTGCCCAACGGCACGGTGCTGCGCGAGGAACTGGCCGCCTTCCTGAAAGAGCAGCAGTTCCAGCGGCAGTACCAGGGCGTCATCACGCCCAACATCGGCAACCTCGAGCTGTACAAGACCTCGGGGCACTGGCAGAACTACTCGGACAGCAACTTCTCGCCGATCACCGTGGACGACGAGCAGTACATGCTCAAGCCGATGAACTGCCCGCACCACGTGCGCATCTACGCCAGCAAGCCGCGCAGCTACCGCGATCTGCCCGTGCGGCTGGCCGAGTTCGGCACGGTGTACCGTTACGAGCAGTCGGGCGAGCTGAACGGCCTGACGCGGGTGCGCGGCTTCACCCAGGACGACGCGCACATCTTCTGCCGCCCCGACCAGCTGAAGAAGGAGTTTCTCGACGTGCTCAGCCTGACGGTGCTGGTGCTCGGCACCTTCGGCATGACCGACGTGCGCTTCCGGGTGGGCACGCGCGACCCCGAGGGCAGCAAGTACGTGGGCAGCGACGAGAACTGGGAGGCGGCCGAGCGGCAGATCATCGAAGCGGTGAGCGAGGTCGGCCTGCCGTTCACCATCGAACCCGGCGACGCCGCCTTCTATGGCCCCAAGCTCGACTTCGTGGTGCGCGATGTGATCGGGCGCGAGTGGCAGCTGGGCACCATCCAGGTCGACTATAACCTGCCCGAGCGCTTCGACATCTCGTACACCGGCGAGGACGGCCAGGAGCACCGCCCGGTGATGATCCACCGTGCCCCCTTCGGCTCGCTGGAGCGCTTCGTGGGTATCCTGATCGAGCACTACGGCGGCGACTTTCCGCTGTGGCTGTCCCCGCGTCAGGTGATGATCGTGCCGATCGCCGATCGCCACAACGGGTATGCCCGTGAACTGGAGACCGAGCTGCGCGAGGCCGGGCTGCGGGCCGAGGTCGACGACTCGTCGAACCGCATGAACGCCAAGATCAGAGACGCCGAGCTGCACAAGATTCCGGTGATGCTGGTGGTCGGTGACCAGGAGCAGGAGGCGCGGGCGGTCAGCGTGCGCGAGCGCGGGGCGATGCTGCGCGAAGGGCAGACCACCTCGGAGCGCAAGGGCGTGCCGTTCGCCGAGCTGAAGGCCGAGTTGCTGCAACGCTACGCCAGCCGCAGCTGAACGCAGGGCGGAAGGGCGGGCGACCTGCAGAGGCTCGCCCGCCTGTTCAGTGCCCGGTCTGCCCGCGCAACCAGTCGAGCGCCGCCTCGCCGCCGTTCAGCACCGAGAGGTGGCCATCGTCCGGCGACAGGCGCAGCTCGGCCGACGGGATGTGCCGCGCCAGCCACCCGCTGTGCGTGCACGGCACCACGCGGTCCTGCTCGCCGTGCAGGAGCAGCACCGGGCAGGTGATCTGCGAAGGCCCGAAGCCCCAGGGCGTCACGTAGGCGAGGTCGTCGGCGATCAGCCCGCCGGGGCCACCCGCCTGCGCCGGGCCGACCACGCTGTTCAGCCAGGCCCAGGGGCCGTCGAGGGCCTCGTAGTCGGCGGCGGTGAACATCTTGGGGTCGAACGGCGGCTCTGACTGTTCGTAGGCTTCCTTCGCCCGGGGTCCGGCAAGTGCGGCGCGCAACGACGCCTCGCCCGCCGCGTTCATGCCCGCGAACCAGTCGAGGCCGCCCGCACCGAAGGGGGCCAGCCCCGCCACGCTGACGGCGGCCACCACCCTGCCGGGCAGCAGTGCGGCGCAGGCCAGCGCGTGCGGCCCACCCCCCGAATGGCCCATCACCGCGAAGCGTTCGAGCTTCAGGGCGTCGGCCACCGCGCGGGCGCAGTCGGCGGCGTCGGCCACGGTGCGCCCAGGCAGGGGAGATGAGCCGCCGTAGCCGGGCCGGTCATACCCGATCCAGCGCAGGTGCAGGCGCTCGGCGGCCGCGTACAGCGGCTCGGGCGGCGTGCCGACGTTGGGCGTGCCGTGGTGCCACAGCACCGGCAGAGCGCCGGAATCCGGCGCCTCGGCGTCGTAGACATGCAGGGTGCGCCCGTCTGCGAGCGTCAGATCCGTCTCGGTGACCATTTCTACACTTTAGCCCCTGGTTCTGGTCAGGGGCGAGCGTGAGTTTGTCTTTTGTTCTCTGGCGAAGCTCAGCTCGCCGGGTAGCGCGTCACACGGCGCGGCCGGTAATACACCTGCTCGCCGGTGTTCACCTCCAGCTCGCGGAACAGGGCCTTGGGCATCTCGGCGCTCAGCACCCGCCCGCCCGTGTCCTGCACCTCGATGCGCGCCTCAGCCCCGACCAGGTGCACGTGCCTGATCTGCGCCTGCCGGAAGTCGGTCTGGGCGGCGCGGCTCAGTTCGATGTCGTGTGGGCGGGCGTATTGCAGCTCTCCCTCCTCCTGCAAGACGTTGGTCTTCCCCAGGAAGCGGTACACGAAGGGGGTGGCCGGATGGTCGTACACGTCGTCCGGCGTGCCGATCTGCTCGATCTGGCCGTTGTTGAAGACCACCACCTGATCGGCGATCTCCAGCGCCTCCTGCTGGTCGTGCGTGACGAACACGCTGGTCAGCTGCAGTTCGTGGTGGAGCCCGCGCAGCCAGTCGCGCAGCTCCTGACGCACGGCGGCGTCGAGCGCCCCGAACGGCTCGTCGAGCAGCAGCACCTGCGGCTCGACGGCCAGGGCGCGGGCCAGGGCCACACGCTGCCGCTGCCCGCCCGACAGCTGGGTCGGGTAGCGGTCGGCGGCCCAGCCGAGCTGCACCAGGGTCAGCAGTTCCATCGCGCGGGCCTGGATGGTGGCCTTGTCGGGGCGCCTGGCCTTGCTCTTGACGCTCAGGCCGAAGGCCACGTTCTGCGCCACGGTCATGTGGCGGAAAAGCGCGTAGTGCTGGAACACGAACCCGATGCCCCGCTCGCCCGGCCCGGCGTCGGTCACGTCGCGGCCCGCGAGCGACACCCGCCCGCTGTCGGGAATCTCCAGGCCGGCGATCACCCGCAGCAGCGTGGTCTTGCCCGACCCCGACGGCCCCAGCAGCGCGACGAGCTGCCCGGCCTGCACGGTGAGCGACACGTCGTTGAGCGCCGAGAAGGTGCCGAACTGCTTGCGGATGTGTTCTGCCTGGATACTCATGGAAACCTCTGAGAAGAAGAAAGAGGGCGAGAGGAGCGGCAGGAGGCTTGCGCCTTACTTCCCACTGCCCACCCGCCATTCCAGCAGCGCCTTGACTCCCAGCGTGAGCAGCGCCATCAGCGCCAGCAGCGAGGCCACGGCGAAGGCGGCGGTGGTGTTGTACTCGTTGTACAGAATCTCGACCTGCAGCGGCATGGTGTTGGTCAGGCCCCGGATGTGCCCCGACACCACCGACACCGCGCCGAACTCGCCCATCGCCCGGGCGTTGCACATGATGACGCCGTACACCAGCGCCCAGCGGATGTTGGGCAGCGTGATGCGGGTGAAGGTCTGCCAGCCG
>Ga0160427_10002529_pt1 | contig 11011 bp, 12 predicted proteins | sample SolpanmetagenomL_FD_108194 | JGI IMG/M metagenome (GOLD analysis project Ga0160427, IMG submission 108194) | Solar panel surface microbial communities from Lawrence Berkeley National Laboratory, California, USA - L | ecosystem: Engineered > Built environment > Solar panel > Unclassified ...
GGGATGGAAACAAAGAACTTTGAATCACCCGGACACAAGGGTATGCACATTGGTTAATTTTGATAACAAGACAAGGGAGATGTCAAGACTAAATCTATTGAAACAGAAACTCAAGACGCTTCACCGGATGATGATGTTGTAGAATTTCGAGGCGCAACATCGAGTCTTACCCCCGATCATGAAAACCCAAGATCAAGATCTACTCAAGATGTCTTTATTACCTCACAAATTGAGACAGCGTTGCCAATACTCGGCGGAACGAGGCAGGGCATAGTCGAACGGAGTCCTACAAAGTCGTGAGTAAATCGTGTTTGATTCTTTCATTGACCACATAATGTTAATGGTTGGATCATTGGAGGAGCAGTTCGGATTTTCGAAAATTTGGTTCAATAAGAAATAAAACTCGACTCCAGACCAAGCCTGCGCAGCATGCGAATTTTGGAGACAGCACAACACAAAACGCTTCCGTCGGGAATGTTAGAACTCTGTATGCTTTCGGCCAAAAAGGAATAAACAATGACACGAAAGCCTCCGATTTTCAGTATCAAAATGAGGCGGGATCCACAAACGAACCCAATCTTAACGAGTTCCCCGTACCTGGAGGTCTTGTCTACACAGCAACCGCAAAAGAGGGTATTCTTATTAATGCCAAGACCCGACAAATGAGTGTTGCAAAAATCACAGATCGTGAATTGACCACTAAGCAAAGGCAGAGTAGTACTACTAGCCTTCGCCAACCTGGGTATCTAGCGGAAACAGAAGCTTCAGCTTCTAACGCGGCCAAGAGAAGATTGACCAGCACCAATATCACAACGAGTATATCACCAAATACACCACAAAAGGAGGCTGCTCCACTCTCTACTAGCAGCACTACTCATAAAGGCAAACAGCTTGAAGCCAAAATTCCACTGTCCACTAGAAATGCAAAAGCGAAGTCCTTACAACCATCAATGCAGATTGCACCCGATAACGACGGTCATCCATCTGTCCCCGATCAGAACAGGTCAGTTTCAGCTGATCATCAGATCAAGCCAATAACCTCTCCAAAGTCTGAAAGTTCAAGCAAGTCACTAAATAAAACTAGCAACGCAAACTTTGGACTCAATCGAAGGTTATCAACTTACTCTCACGCACATGCAACAGGTCTTGGAGCCAGGACAGTGAGCCCTACAGATGCTCGGCGAATGAAGCGTTTATCAGTATTACCGACAGCGCCGCCGATACCATCCGCAGAGAATCTTTCTCCGTCTCTTGCACCAATGTCCATCAATACAACAGCATTTGCTGTGCCCATATCGTCGTCCACCCCAACCCCAACCTCCGATATTAAACGAAAATCCTTCAATTCTGTCACATCAACAGGTTCAAATAATAGCTCAGCTCGTGTCTCTACTGGTTCGCTACAGGCAAAGTCAGGCCAAGCCACAATGACATCGCGATTGCCGACTACAAAGGGCAGATCGGGCGGATCTGAGGAAGACATACCGCCTGTCCCACCATTACCAAAAGCTCTGACCGTTGAGGAGAACATGAATCCGTTCAACAAAGTTGAACTGAGTGCCCCTCCATCAGATATCTTTGGTACACCAACGAAACAATCAAGTAATTTCAACGTTTCAACCCCAAACTCTACTAAAATGGATCCAGAGATGCGTCGAAAGAGGGGTGTGACGTTAGCCCTCGGGCACTCCTTAGAACCGAAGACTTCCACATCATCATTAAAAAAATCTCTACAACCGTTGCAACTACCGCCTTTAAACCTCCTACCCCTTAGTACACCTACAATAGCTAAGGTCAATGCTTTTAATGTTAATAATAATGATATGCACGAGACAACATACGATGGGTCCAACATGCATTTCAAACCCTCTGGCCAAGACACACCTACCACTCCCTTAACTGCTTCTAAAGTTAGCTTCGCCGATACGAAGCGCTTTAGCCAGGAATTTAACCATATGAATATGGCCCGATCTTCATCCTCATCCCTTCGTGCTGCATCATCTGTGTCGTCTAATATGTCAGGGACTGGAAGTAAAACGACTAGGCACTCTATTTCACCATACATCACGTCTTCCGCGCAAAGAACTGTCTCACAAGGAAGAAATTCTAATGCATCCATTCCCGAGAACAAAATGGCCAGACGACCTATCTTACACCTTGCACCTACTGCACTACGACAGCCAAGCCGGGATAATATACATAGCATTGAGCCAAGCGATCCTTCGCCATCTAAAACGCCAGACACCCCAACAAGTGGTTCTTCAATTAGAAGAAAGCTTAGTTTAAGCTGGAAAAGGAGTTCAAGCAAAGCATCTCACGCTAAAGAAGAGAGAGAGGCAGAATATCCATTAAAATCAGATTCTATGTTGCCTCCTCCAAGACTGGCGCCCGCATCCACTTGGGCTGCTCCCATCAGGAGCTCAAGTCCCACATCTTCAATCACTAAAATGGGTCCTCCGCCGCGTTATGAACGTCGTTACAATGTTTCTAACGTGACGGTCAGTCATGAGCGAACTAAAAGTGAGAGTTGGAATGCTAACAACGGCCCTACGCTTCACAAAGTCAGATCAGATAAGAACATTAGTGGCTTGTCCTCTATTGCCGACTCACAACATCAACAAATTCCGCTCCTTCTTAGAACCCCATCTGTGACGGGTAGCTCTGGTCCGAGGCTCATCACAAAATCGTCCTCGTCATCGATACGATCGTTGCGTTCAGAAACAAATACTGATGCTGAGGATGCTTTAGCTGAAGAAGAAATGAGGAAATTGGCCAGTAAACGTAAAGGCTTAGAAGCGGCTGCAATGGAAGTCGACGCGTTACAAAAACGTGCTGAACCTAAAGAACGTTCTACAGTGCAACAAACCTTAAAGCAGGTGGAACTTAATATCTACGAGCGTGGTGAAATTGTTGATTACAAGGATATATATTTTGTTGGATCCAAGGACGCAAGGAAAATTGTGGGCGACTTGAACAGTACAACTGCATTAAACTTTGGATACGATGATGAAAGAGGAGATTATTTCATTGTTCCTGGTGATCATTTACGATACAGATATGAAATAATTGATATTCTTGGGAAGGGGAGTTTCGGCCAAGTTGTGAGATGTATAGACCATAAAACCGGAGGCTTAGTTGCTGTGAAGATTATTAGGAATAAGAAGCGGTTCCACCAGCAAGCTTTAGTCGAAGTCAACATCCTGCAAAAGCTTAGAGAATGGGTAAGCTTTAGTAGCGATAAGAGTTTATATAATTGACTAACGGTACTGCTGCATCATAGGATCCTAGTCAAAAGCATAGTTTGGTCAGCTTTACACAGTCTTTCTACTTCAGGGGACATCTGTGTATTTCCACAGAATTGCTCGGTATGAACCTGTACGAATTCATCAAGTCTAATGATTTTCGAGGGTTTTCTCTACGTTTGATACGTCGGTTTACGAAACAACTGTTAAGCAGTCTCGTTCTTTTAAAAAGCCATCGTGTAATTCACTGTGATCTCAAACCTGAGAATGTCCTTCTGGCGCATCCCATGAGAGCCGACATTAAGGTGATCGATTTTGGATCTTCTTGCTTTGAGAATGAGAAGGTTTATACGTATATTCAATCTCGATTCTATCGTTCACCAGAGGTTATTCTTGGAATGAATTATGGTTTACCTATAGATATGTGGAGTTTGGGTTGTATATTGGCGGAGTTGTTCACAGGGTACCCTATATTTCCGGGAGAGAATGAGCAAGAGCAGTTGGCGTGTATCATGGAGATGTTTGGACCTCCTGAGAAGCACTTGATTGAAAAAAGCACAAGGAAGAAATTATTCTTTGGTAAGAAAGTAATTGGAATCAATCTTTTACATATCACTAATATAGGTTTATAGACTCCTTCGGCAAACCGAGAATGATCGTTTCATCAAAAGGACGCAGAAGGCGTCCAAGTTCGAAAACCCTTCAGCAAGCCCTGAAGTGTGATGATGAACTCTTCTTGGATTTCCTGACAAGGTGTTTGCGGTGGGACCCAGATAAGAGATTAAAACCAGACGAGGCTCTGAAGCATGAATTTGTAACAGGTCGAAGAATGATTCGCGCGAACATAGGGCAGCCACCTGACTCTATACGGAGGTCTGCATCAGGTTATCTCACAGGCGCAAGGCCTCTTCCTGAACCACCTGCACCTCTGCTGAAGGCGCCGGTGAGCGTGATTAGGTCTATGGGTGTAAACAGTAACCAATCCTCTTCCACCTCAGGCTCTCCGTCAAAGGGCTCTTTATCTTCAAGAAGGCAATCAGTTGCATCATATCCTGTCAGTAGCGTGACTTCAGGCACGAAACGATCTTCTAATGGGGCTATACTGGCTCCGACCAATTCTACCCTTCCACGGTTTGCTACGAGGAACGTGTCGATGTCTATACAATCTGGAGACTCACTTAAGCAATAGTTTTGGTGCTTTCTATATACACTTTCTTGGGGACGGAACACACAATTACGTATTGTAACGAGTTCACGATGATATGAAAAAGAATTTTGTCCTGAGTAACATAGATCATTCAAATTTGGTGCAATACTCAACTTGCTATCACCTTGCCGATAAATTATGTTTCGCATTCTTCGCTTGTACGATCAACCACGTTGTCTCAAATGCATCTAGACGCATGTACAATTTGACTGGATATGGAGCATATATTGTGAATCCAAACGAGAGTACGCCATTGATGTTCACCCTTAAATAATCCTTACATGATTTGTGGGTCAGACACTTTGTTTATTGTTACTGTTGTGAATTTATATACGTTCGAAAAAGTCGTTGATCTTTCTTTACATTCAATTCAAGGTAGTGGGTAGAAATGGAAGCACATATGAACTAAGTTCCGAAGTAATCCTTGTTGTTGTATGATGTTAGATCTGGTGTCATCCATGATATGGGGTCGTTGGAATTTACCCTTATGGCATGAGGCATCTGGAACGACCAGATTAAAGTACAAGCATTTTCTCTCATGACAACATTGACACCTTGAAATTTCCCATGTAGTAAAAACAACCAAAACCAACAAATTTAGAGCAATATGGAAGCTGAACCAGTGAAAGACAAAGAGAAGGCCGAGAAATTGGCTGCTGCTAGAAAGAAGGTTAGCACAAAGGCCCCCCAACACTCGACAAACCCAATATACTGAAGCAGCATTTGTTGCGATACAGTATGAGGAATTGAAGAAGAAGAAACCAGGAAAGAAGAGTGATAAGAAGGAGAACAGTACAAGTTCCACAACTGCTACTGATGTAGCGATTGCTTCAAGTGCTTCATCTTCATCAAAGACAGACGAGGTATCGATTGAGCCGCCAAAAGACGATGCTAGGTTAGCCAACCCAAGTTGTGCTTTTTTCCCCCCAATCAAAGAGATTGAAGGGCGTGGCTCATCAGTAAGCAGTGGTACGGATGCTCAGGAAGAGACGCCGAAATCCCATTCGACGGAAATAACTACTTCAGCGCAGGATGCGATAAACGAGGGGGAGACGACAAGCTCCACAGCTCCTCTGACACCAGCATCCGGAAGACCAAGAGGGGTCTCTTCAGCAACATCATTCAGACGTGCATCACTTGTTGCAGGAGATTCTCCGACAGTCACGGATGTTTATCGTAAACAGACCTCTTTGATCAACGATCTCACTGCTGAGAGAGACAAATTGCTTGACGATGCTGCTAAATTCAAGGAAAGGGATAAGGACGCGACCCAAAGGCTGCTAGAATATGACAAGCTGAAAGAAGATTTGGTGTCTATGGGTTCCGAAATGAATGAGTTGAGGGCAAAGATTAGGTTAAGTGAGCAGGAAGTGACAGAAACCCACGAAAAAATGGAAAGTTTAGTATGTCAAAAACATATAGAGTTATGGATCTATCGTATCAGTACTGACCGTTCAACTCTGACGTAGAATTCAGAGATATCTACGGCCACCCGTCTAAATTCGCATCTTTCCACTCAATTAGCACAAAAAGATGCTACTCTAACGGACCTGCGTAGTCAAAACTCGACCTCACACTCGGCGACTACACATGATTCTTCGAATGGTCAAGAGGGACAAATTGAAAATATGAGCATGGAGATATCATCCCTTAGAAGTGTTCTTGAGGAACAAAGGGTTTTGATATCGGAATCTGTATCAAAGATCGACACTTTAGAATCTCAGAATCATGCTTCAATCGACACTATCCATACCTTAAATACAAAATTAGCTGAGGCAGAAAGTCAACTCAAGAAGGCCACGGACCGTATATTGCTTGAAACAGCGACTAAAGTGTCCAGTGAGACCAAAATCGCTCAGCTTGAAAGGTCCCTTGACTCATGTTCTTTAAAAGGCAAAGAATCGGATGCCACAGCCCAATCATGGCAGACCAAGTTCAATCAAGCGAGCGTACAATATAAAGATGCAGAGTTCAAAGCGATGGAATCACAGAAGAAGGTCATCGCGTTGCAACGAGAAAATACGGAACTACTCAATCGTCTGGTTCAACTAAAGAGTCGACTAAACGAGTTGACGACCGAAAATGGGTCTTTAAAAGAACTTGCAGACAAAAATCGTAGGTGGACAGATCTGACTCAACAAGATCATGAAATTATGGATGACCTTGAAGACGAGGAGAGAAAGAAGCTCGAGAGTCGAATACAACATCTTGAAAGGGAGATTCAAAGTGATCAACGGTCTCCACATGTCGACAAGAACCAGTTCCTTGATATTAATCTTGATAAGACACAATCGCCCACATACTCAAGTCGCACGGGTTTCAGGACGACTGCTGGTGGATATACAGAGGAGGATTTGCCTGCAGGGCTGAATCAACGAATAGAGGAGATAAAAAAAGAGCTATTAAAGTGGAAAGGATTCAGATTGGATTTGATTCCGATAGCGACTGGACTTGGGCGACCGCGGGAGATATATGGTGAAGTATTCGAGGTATAAGTTACTCAAGTTATGTTACATAGTTGAGATTATGCAACATTGTGTCCAGAACTTATTGTTCTATCTAATGATCTCCCAATTCTGACCACACGAATTGATTATCAAATATCTTGAGTTGCTTGATTCATGGCGATGCAGCAATGATCTCGATAGCAAGTTTTCCTTCTTTCGTCTTGGAAATGTCAACTACAAGTGACACTCTGTTGTACAGCAAAGCCTCTTCAAGGACTTTTATTTCTGTGCATGTCAGAACTGACAGGTCTTCGTATGGTGTACCAAGTAATTGATTCAAAGCCTGAATAGTAAAGACATTATTTGACATGATACCTGTTTCATCCATCAAGCTTGGTATCTTTACACAGGATTGAGTTAGTCTCTCCTTCTATCTTGTCCTACCGTCAACTAGGGAGGACACTCACAATACCACCATAAGGTGACATGTGTACCTTCTTATGACACTTGTGACAAGTATGTATAGATTGGTTGGCATGCAGAAGCTCTGATCCACAGCAGCTAGCTGCGAATAAATGATTAAGCTCGAGGCAACGGACAATCTTTGCTTCTGTTATAAGCACACTTTGGTGGTAGGTTTCTTTTAGTTATGCACTGCAAGGACAGTACCAAGACATGAATGATTAAGCTACTAACTTTATGCAAGCCAAGATATGAAACTCAGCATCCGAGTTGGTGTGTTCAAGATCTGCTACGTCTGCAAGAGTGAGGTGTAACTTGTTTTGTAATGAATGGTCATACGCCATATTTACTTGTTCAGTGAGTGAATTGGATTATTGTATTATTCTCGTTTGGTGTGTGAAATATTTGACATAGTTTGATGCCTTGACAGGCCAGACTCCATCAAAATTCAGAATGTTGTAGATGTAGGACATTTGCATAGGTAAGAAAGGAATGAATATCAATAAATAATTCAAGCATCTACACTGACAGCCACTTGGTAAGTACCTAGGTAATGAACGAACAAACAACAATGATGCATACATGTCTGATGTTTCACTTTTGAAAATCGACAATGACATTCCAAAGAGATAGAGACCAAGAGTTGATAATGACCAAACACAGCTCTAATTTAGGATCTATGTCACTTCCTGGCCAATCAAATTTCACACAACTCGCTCCAAGTTGCGCGTGCTCAAGACGTTCTTATTTGACAATTCACATGCCCATGTCGCAACCTACATTTTAGACAAGTACTTCAATACTACATCAGCTCTTGGGTCGCTTCCCTTGTAAATAACAACACATCCACAATTTGTGTAAGAGTTTACATATTCGAACAGTGTACATTTATGCCTGAGACAGCAGCTTCAAAATTACATTTTGAAGCATACTTTAACGCCACGTTACTTATGCACACCATCAAACCTTTGCAAGTGGTTTCAATGATGGATACCAGATCGCAGGTTCCGTTGCATAAAGCGGATCTTGAAGAGGGGACGCGTGCTGCACAAGACAACCACCAAATATTGCCATTGGAACGGGGAAACTCCCCTCCCTCTCTTTCAAAGTTATAACGTGAGACCTGGTTAAAGCGTATTAGACAACCAGCCACGATACATCAATCCACACTATGTGGCAAAAAGCACACTCGATCACAAAATTCCTAATGAATTGGTATTAAGTTGCGTCGTTCCGTTAAATTTTATATGAACGGGTCAGCGTTATAAAAACGTTGTATTAGAGGGAACAGAATAAGCGCTCAATACCATACAGGATAAGAAATGAAGTGAGAAATACAGGATCCCCAAACACCATGAACCCTTTGCCATAAAAAGAAAACGCCAGAACGGGATGAAGTTACAAAAAAAGAGGAATAAAACACGCCAAACTATTGAGATATTTATAGGAAGTGTCATGTAAGTAAAACATAATGGGTGCAAGAGAACGTAGGATAAAAAGATTACTCTGAGGCAACCTCTGTCTTTTTCTTAGGCGTTGCCTTCTTGGTAGCTGGGACCTTCTTCTTTGGAGCTGTCTTTGATGTAGTAGATGCCTTTGAGACGCGTCCAGTCTTGGTCTTGCCTAGGTCGGCACTCTTCTCCGTGGATTTGGTCTACAAATAGTTTGTCAGTAAAATCACGTTTCACTCCTCACGATGGGACTTACTGTTGTCTTCTTTGGTTTCTTTTCTGTGGTTGTTGATGTAGATGCCTTCGACTTCGTGGTGGAAGCTTTTGGTTTTGTAGTTGATTTGGCGGTTGTTGACTTTTCCGTGGTAGATGTGGACTTAGTTGTGGACTTCTTTGGTGTGGACTTTTTGACAGTCTTCTCCTTTGCAGGCTTTGTAGCGTCCTTTTTGGTAGCATCCTTCTTTGGTGCTTCCTTCTTGGCAAGTTTGACAGGACCGGATGGACCTATGTATCTTAGCTAGATGAACAGGAAACATTGAACATGCTAATTTACCTTTTGGTTGCAAGAAATCGCCTGCGGTAACACCCTTCTTCAAGGCAGAGTTGAATTGTGTATCAAAATTGGACGCCTTGATACCCTCGAAGTTGCTCTGTACATACTTCTTGATTTGCTGGCGGCTGCTTCCCATTCGGTCCTTTAATTGGAGAATGGCCTCCTTGATCATGTCTATAAGTTCATGTTAGAAATCAGAGCTTCAGACTAATGCCCAGTATACGCCTACCTTTGTAGGTTGGGTGTGCTGCTGGAGTAGCAGCCTTCTTAGTGGTGGTGGCAGTAGAGCCGGCTGTGGAGGTCTTCTTTGGAGGCATTTTTGAGATGGATATTTAAAAGAATTGCCTGTTTAAATTGTCTAGGGTGTTATTTGAACAAAGTGAAGTAGGAGTATCTGGTTGTTGTTGCCTTGTAGAGTGTGAGAGCAGACGAATGATGATTGCGATGATGATGATGATGATGATGATGATGATGATGATGATGATGATGATGATGATGATGATGATGATGATGATGATGTTGAGGTCAGAACTGGGGGGATGTGGCTTCCCTTATAAATGAATCGCAAATCGTGTGAGAGGTGCATCATATCACCGCTTAAGCCGCTCATGCTCCCCACCCCCCAATTCCTCTCCCCATTGATTGCCCAATCAATAATAAATGAATCCACGCTAGCTAGCACTTGGTGTCAATTGAACGCCAAAAAAACACCACCCATCCATCTAATTCACCCATCCCCATCCACACAGGTACACGTATTAATTGCCCTTTTGGAATTAATTAAATCCTACACCTATCTCTACCAGCACCTATCTGCTCAATTCATGGGTGCATTTAGGTTTATAGAAAGGAAAAATCCCCTCGCCTGCTGGCATTAATCAGATCTGCTTACCTTGGGCAGTCACAGTCTTGGTGATTCTTGATCCTAAATTAATTATTATTACTATTACTATGCATGTCATTATTTGCTTTTCCGTTCATCGCGTTATTCTTCTTGATACATTATTTTATTACTTATTCCTAAATGGGCGATGAAATGTATGAATAGGATGAACAGTCGCTAAATCAACACCAAATCCAAGATTCTAGTTTCGCTCATCACGCATTAACACACACACACACGCTATCTGTTTAACCCCCTCCTCTTCCTTTCCTTTATTCTCCTCCGCCCCCCCTCAACAACAACAACAACAACAACAACAACAACAACAACAACAACAACAACAACAACAACGACGTGTAAGCCAAAAAACGGTGGGAGACACAGCTTTTAATTGGCATTTGCAATTGAAATTCCCTGCCACATCTCACTTCTAGTCAACAGTTAATTAATCTAAAGATTTATCTATCTTGGTCACGGATAACTTCTCGAAATTCTTTGGTGTAGATAATTTGACGGCGCGTGATCAAAGTCTCATCATGTCATTTGATACAATAGAACCTAGCCATCTCATTAGTCTCTGACACTTCGATCCTCTGTCCACTACTATATGCGTAGGTAAGTACTTACTTACTAGATACAGACTACTGCGTTGAGCATATTTTTTGCTGATAACGTAAATGGGTTTTTTTAGAATTCAAGAAACTTACTCACTCACAGACATTCATAAGACTCACGGAGAGCGTGATGCGTAAGTACCTCTTCTTAC
>Ga0160427_10002532_pt1 | contig 11005 bp, 10 predicted proteins | sample SolpanmetagenomL_FD_108194 | JGI IMG/M metagenome (GOLD analysis project Ga0160427, IMG submission 108194) | Solar panel surface microbial communities from Lawrence Berkeley National Laboratory, California, USA - L | ecosystem: Engineered > Built environment > Solar panel > Unclassified ...
ACGTCCGATCTCGAACTCGGCGAGACCGTCCGGATGGCGATCGCGGAGATCGAACGCGAAAAGCCGCAGCGCCTCGTGTTCGACAGCCTGTCCGAGATCCGGCTGCTGTCGCAGGGCTCGCTGCGCTACCGCCGACAGGTCTACGCGCTGCGCAGCTTCCTGCTCATCCAGAACATCACCGCGCTGCTCCTCGACGATCTCACCGCCGAGGCGGACGATCTGAATCTGCACTCCCTGAGCCACGCCGTGATCCGGCTCGAACAGCTCGCGCCCCTGTACGGCCGCGAGCGGCGGCGGCTGCGCGTGATCAAGATGCGCGGCACGCCGTTCCGCGGCGGCTACCATGACTACGTCATCCGGCGCGGCGGTTTGACGGTGTTCCCGCGGCTGGTGGCGGCTGAGCATCGCGCGACGTTTTCGGACGACCGATGCGGCACCGGCAACGCCGAACTCGACCAACTGCTCGGGGGCGGCATCGATCGCGGGACCAGCACGATGCTGATCGGCCCGTCCGGCGTCGGCAAGTCGACACTGGCACTCACGGGCGTCACCGCGGCGATCGCCCGTGGCGAGAAGGTGCTGATGCTCAGCTTCGACGAGACCACGAGCGTGCTCCGGCGGCGGGCCAGCGGCCTGTCGATGCCGATCGACGACGCGATTGCGTCCGGCGCCCTTCACGTCGAGCAGATCGATCCGGCGGAAGTGTCGCCGGGCGAACTCTCCGACATGGTCCAGGACGCGGTCGAGCACCGCGGCGTCACCATGGTGGTGATCGACTCCCTGACCGGCTATCACAACGCCATGCCGGAGGAGAATTACCTGCTCCTGCAGATGCACGAGCTGCTGACCTACCTGAACCAGCAAGGTGTGCTGACACTCTTGATCCTGGCTCAGCACGGTATGATCGGTGCGATGAGTGCGAGCGTCGACCTCACCTATCTCAGCGACACCATCCTGCTGTTCCGCGCGTTCGAGGCCGAAGGGCGTCTGCACCGTGCCATCTCGGTGGTGAAGAAGCGCACCGGCAGCCATGAAGACACGATCCGCGCGTTTCGGATCGACTCCCAGGGGATCTGCGTTGGCGAGCCTCTGAGCCTGTTCCGAGGGGTCATGACCGGCGTTCCGACATACGAGGGTGGGCAGTCTTCACTGCCGCAGACGCGCGGCCCCTGATGACCGACGCCGAACCGCCGGTTCTCGTCTTCGCTCCGACGGGGCGCGACGCGCGTGTGGCGGCGGCCATCCTGGGTGAGGAGCGGATCGCGTCGCGCATCTGCGCCGACCTCGCGGACGTGATGGACGGGCTCGATACGGCGGCCTGCGCCATCATCACCGAGGAAGCGTTGCTGTCCTCCAATCGCCAGACACTGGCCGCGTGGATCGCTGCCCAGCCGCCCTGGTCGGACTTCCCGTTCATCCTGCTGACCCAGCGGGGGGCTGAACCCAAGGTCCAGCTCACGGACCTCCTGGGCAATGTCAGCGTGCTGGAGCGGCCGTTCCATCCGGCGACCTTGGTGATGGCGGCGCGCTCCGCCTATCGCGCGAGGCGTCGGCAGCTCGAGGCGCGTGCCTACCTGGAGGAGCGCGAGCGGACGGCGGAACGGCAGACGCTCCTGATCCGTGAACTGCATCACCGCGTGAAGAACACGCTTGCGACGGTCCAGGCCCTGCTGGGAGCCTCGTCCCGCTCGGCGACCAGCGTCGAGGCGTTCTACACCGCGTTCTCGGCGCGGGTGATCTCGCTCGCGAAGACACACAATCTGCTGACCGAGGATTATTGGCAGCAGGCCCCGCTGCACGACATGCTGATGAACGAGCTCGGTCCCTACAACGACAGTGAGGGATCCCGCATCATCCTGGACGGCCCGAGGGTCGATCTGATCGGCGATCTCGCAGTCCCGACCGGGATGGCGATCCACGAGTTGACCACGAATGCGGCCAAGCACGGGGCGCTGTCCGTTCCCGAGGGGCGGATCCGGATCACCTGGGCGGTCGAAGCGGAGGCCGACCGCCAGGTCCTGTGCCTCGATTGGACTGAAACCGGCGGTCCGTTGACGAAGCCGCCGACCCGGAAGGGTTTTGGGTCGACGCTGCTTCAGCGCGTGTTGAAGGTGCAGTGCGAAGCCGATCTGGCCTTCGATTATCAGCCCACCGGCCTGCGCTTCACCCTGCGCGCGCCGCTGCCGGAAAAACGGGTCGTCCCTGCCTACTGACGCTTTGCCGGCCGGTAAAACCCATGAACGGGATCTTCGGGGCGGCGATCGCCGGTGTGGCCCGGCCCCGGTGGCACGCGTGCATGAAAATGCCCGCGCCGGCGAACCGGGCGGGCAAGGTGGACCCGCGCTTCGGGGGATGACGGATCGGTCGTTGCTTTTACCGTGATCGCGCGTGTTCAACAGGTGGGCAAACACTCCGCCGCTGTCGCAGGTCTGGCCGCAGGATAATACCGGTATCGGCAGGCCGTTCGACGCGTATCGGATCCTGGGAGGCGCCTCGTGGGGGTTTCACCGGCATGCCCGAGGCTCATCCCGATAGGGATGGCTCGGATCGACCCGGCCCTCCCCGCCACCGACACCGCGGATCGGGCCGGCGAGCGCGCGCGGCGCCCGGGCAGAGGCAAACGCCGGATCCGATGCGCCGACCCGGTCCTACCCGTCCTCCGCGCCGCAGAGCGCGCGTTGTTCGAAGTCGAGGTGCGCAGCCGGTCAGGTCGTGGGTCTGTCCTGAGGGATGCCGGCATCGCCCCTGTGCTTCAACGCACGCACCTTTTCGTGAAGAAACGCTTTCCTGGGCACGGCTGTTTCATGCCGGTTCCTGGCGAGGCTCGGGAACACGGCCAAGCCAAGTCGGGATTGTCTTGGACCGAGGCTGGCTTCGAAGACCTCGCGTTCGAAAGGAGGCGACAATGCGAATGAAATTTGCAGGCGCGGCACTCCTCGCGCTCGGCACCCTCACCGCATCCGTGGGGACGGCTGAGGCCGCCCAGGGCTGCGGTCCCGGTTTCCACCGGGGCTATTACGGCTGGTGCAAGCCCAACTGGCGGCCCTACGCCTACCGCCCGGTCTATTACGCCCGGCCGGTGGTCTATGGCTGGCACCGTCCCTGGGGCTATCGGCGTCACTGGGGCTGGCGCCACGCCGGCTGGCATCGCCCCTGGGGCTGGCACCATCATGGGGGCTGGCACCGGGCCGCTTGGCACTACGGCTGGTGAGCGCGTGGGCCGGCGCTCCGGCGCCGGCCCGGCACGCTGTCCCGCCGTGCTGGACGTGCGGCCGCAGCGAAGCGCGCGTCATGCGCCGACTTCGATGCGGACCAGCTTGAGGAACGCCAGAGCGGCGCTTGAGAGCGGGCGCCCCGGACTCCCCAGAATCGTGATCGCGAACGTCACCGTCGGCTGCAGGCGGCGGACGATGACCTGTCCCTTGAGGCCGCTCACGGTCACGGCCTCCGCGATGGCGAATCCAAGCCCCGCGGCGACCATCGCGCAGGCCGCCGCCGCGTTCTGCGTCTCCGCGACGAGGCGCGGCGTGACCCCGTTGACGGTGAAGAGCTCGTCGACCTGATCGCGCAGGCGGTACTGCCGACCGAGCGAGATGTAGGGCTCGTCGTGGAGTTCGGAGAGTGGGACGGACTTGTGCCGCGCCAGGCGATGGCGGGGCGGCAGGACCACCAGCCCGGGCAGTTCGATCGGCGGGGCCGCCACCAGGGCGCTGCGGCCGACCGGCAGGGCGAAGCCGAGATCGGCATTGCCGGCTTGCACCAGATCGTGGACCTCCCGTGAGCTGGCCACCACATGCGAGATCCGCACCGGCTGCACGTCCATGGCGAAGCGTGCCAGCAACCGCGGGATGAGCGACAGCCCCATCAGCGGCATGGCCGCGACGCGCAACTCGCCGCTGCCGACGCCGCGCATGTCGTCGATGACGCGATCCAGGCTGTCCGCCGCTGCGAACAGGGTCGCGACCGCGCCTTCCAGCTTCACGGCCTCCGGCGTCGGCTGCAGATGGCGCCGCGACCGGTCGAACAGCGGCAGCCCGGTCTCGTCCTCCAGGCTGCGCAGCAGCTTCGTGACCGCGGGCTGCGTGAGCAGCATCCGCTGCGCCGCCCGGCTGACCGAGCCGCTCTGCATCACGGCCCGAAACGCTTCCAGCTGCCGAAGCCGGCTCGGCGTCATCCGGAACCCCCTGATTGGCAACCGAAAGGAATGAAACCGCAAAAATTATGAATTTGCGTCTCCCGTCAAGTCTGCGCACGCTACACAGCATTCGCGAGCCAATAGGCGCGGGAGATGCTTATCGAACAAGCGTCTTGCCTGTTCAGCACGCAGGAACGGCTTTCCGATTGCTCACGGAGGCAAGCGATGATGCGTGCGTTACTGGGGCTCTTCACGACGTCGGTCGCCGCGTTCTGTGCCGCACAGGCTCCGGCCTTGGCCGAGCAGCGCCTTACCGTGGCGGGCTATGGCGGCAGCTACGAGCAGATCATGCGCGCCAGCGTCATCCCGGCGTTCGAGCGCGAGAACGACGTTCGGATCGACTATCTGACCGGCAATTCCTCCGACAACCTTGCCCGGATGCAGGCGCAGCGCGGCAACCAGACCGTCGGCGTGGCGGTGCTGGACGACGGTCCGATGGTGCAGGCGGTGTCGCTCGGACTGTGCCGGAAGCTGCCCGACGCGGTGCGCGATGCGGTCTACCCGATCGCGGTCCTGGGCGATGACCACGCCGTCGGCACCGGGTTCGGCTTTACGGGAATTGCCTACAACACGAAGCTGTTCAAGGAGCGCGGCTTCCCGGCGCCGACCTCGTGGATGGATCTGGCCAAACCGGATTACCGCCAGCGGATCGCGATCCCCGGCATCGACAATACCTACGGCGTCCACACCCTGGCGATGATGGCCCGCATCCACGGCGGCAGCGACAGCGACATCGCCCCGGGGCTGAAGGTCATGCGCCAGCAGATCAACCCGAACGTGCTCGCCTACGAGAGCTCGCCCGGCAAGATGAGCGAGATGTTCCAGTCGGGCGAGATCTGGCTCGCCGTCTGGGGCTCGTCCCGGGTCGCCGCCATGCAGCAGGCGGGCTTCCCGCTCGCCATCGCCCGGCCGAAGGAGGGCGCCGTCGTGCTGATGACGGCGGGCTGCGCCATCACCGGCAGCCCGGAGCCGGCGCTCGCCGACAAGTTCCTCGCCTATCTCGTCTCGCCGAAGGTCCAGGAGATCTTTTCCACGCAGTACGGGGCGGGCCCGACCAACCGCGCCACGAAGCTGCCGCCGGAGGTCGCCGACCGCGTGATCTACGGCGAGGATCAGGTGCGCTCGCTGATCGGCCTCGACTGGGACGTGGTCAACCGCAACCGCGCCGACTGGACCCGGCAGTGGCAGCGGCAGGTCGAGCGCTGATGTCCGCGCCCGCCTTCCTCACCCTCGACGGTCTCGGCAAGGATTACGGCACGGTCACCGCCGTGCGTGACGTCAGCCTCACGGTCGCGCCCGGCGAGTTCCTCGGCCTGCTCGGGCCCTCCGGCTGCGGCAAGACCACGACGCTGCAGATGATCGCCGGCTTCGAGACGCCGAGCCGCGGCCGTATCCTGATGGAGGGGCGCGACCTGACCGGAACGCCGCCGGCCCGGCGCGGCATCGGGCTGGTGTTCCAGTCCTACGCGCTGTTCCCGCACATGAATGCCGCCGAGAACGTCGCCTTCGGACTCGAGATGCGCCGGGTGCCGAAGGCCGAGCGTGCCAAGCGCGTCGCCGAGGCGCTGGCGCAGGTCCGCCTCGGGCATCTGGCCGACCGTTACCCCCGGAACATGTCGGGTGGCCAGCAGCAGCGCGTCGCCCTGGCGCGGGCGCTGGTGGTCGAGCCGCGCCTGCTGCTCCTCGACGAGCCGCTCTCGAACCTCGACGCCAAGCTGCGCGAGGAGATGCAGGTGGAGCTGCGCGAATTGCAGCGGCGGATCGGCGTCACCACGGTGCTGGTCACCCACGACCAGGCCGAGGCGATGGCCCTGTGCGACCGGGTGGCGATCATGCAGGGCGGCCGGGTCGTGCAGATCGACGCCCCCTGGCAGGCCTACGACATCCCGGCGGACGCGTTCGTCGCCGACTTCCTCGGCCGCAGCAACCGCCTGCCGGCGCGGGCCGCCTCCGGCGAGGCGGAGGCCGCGGGCCACCGCTTCTCCCTGCCGCCGGAACTGGCCGACCGCCAGGGCGACATCCTCCTGACGATCCGGCCGGAACGCCTGCGCATCCGCTGCGAGCGGGCGCCCGAGGGCAAGCCCGGCCTTGAGGGACGCGTGCAGGCGCGGCTCTTCCTCGGCGGCTTCTGGCTCTACACGGTGGAGACGGCCTTGGGCGCCTTCGCCGTCATGGCGCAGAACACCGGCGCGACGCCGCTGGACGAGGGCGCCGCGGTGACGCTCGATTGGGACGCCCACAGCCTGCGGCGGCTGGAGCCGGCATGACCCGCCTCGACCGCCTCACCCCGGCGCTGCTGACGGCGCCCTCCGCCCTCGTCTATGCCGGGGCGCTGCTCGTCCCGCTCGCCGGCGTGCTCGCCCTGAGCCTGCACGGCTTCGATTTCGAGACAGGCGTGCTGCCCGGCTGGGGCCTCGCCAACTACCAGGACCTGTTCACCGATCCGCTGTTCGGCGAGGCCCTGACGCGGACCTTCCGCATCGCCGGGCTGACCACGCTGATCTGCCTCCTCGTCGGCGTGCCGGAGGCCTGGATCATCCACCGCATGGATCCGCGCTGGCGCGGGCCGATGCTCCTCGTCGTGGTCGGGCCGCTGCTGGTCTCGGTGGTGGTGCGCAATTTCGGCTGGATGGTGCTGCTCGGCACGAACGGCCTCGTGAACCAGACGCTCGCCGCCCTCCACGTGCCCGGCGCCCCGTTCCGCTTGATGTTCACCGAACTCGCCGTGGTGATCGGCCTCGTCCACGTGATGGTGCCGCTCGTGGTGCTGTCCGTCTGGGCGAGCCTGGGCCGGCTCGATCCGGTGCTGGAGCGGGCCGCCACCAGCCTCGGGGCAGGGCGGTTCACGGTGTTCACCCGTGTCGTGCTGCCCAACGTCATGCCGGGCGTCATGGCGGGGGCACTGATGGTGTTCTGCCTCTCGGCCTCGGCCTTCGCGACGCCCGCCATGCTGGGTGGCAAGCGCCTGAAGGTCGTCTCCAGCATGACCTACAACGAGTTCCTCAACACCCTGAACTGGCCGCTCGGCGCGGCGCTCGCCACCGTGCTGATGGCGGCGATCCTGCTCGCGACGCTCCTCTGGACGCGGCTCGTCGAGAAGCGGGCGCTGCGCCGGCTCGGCGAGGTCACGCAGGGAGGCGCAGCATGAGCCGCAACGGCCCCCTGGCGCTCGCCTTCCACGCCCTGTTCATCGCCTTCATCCTGGCGCCGCTCGTCGTGGTGATCGCCGTCTCGTTCACCGGACAGGGCTACCTCGCCTTGCCGGTCGACGGCCTCTCGCTGCGCTGGTGGCGGGCGATCGGCGACAACCCGCGCTTCCTGGAGAGCTTCTGGTACAGCACGCGCCTCGGCGTGACGGCCGCGACGCTCTCGGCCCTGATCGCCGTCCCCGCCGCCCTGGCGATCGCCCGCTGGCGCTTCCCCGGGCGGGGCGCCCTCGTGGCCATTCTCGCCTCGCCGCTGATGATCCCGCACGTGGTGCTGGGCGTGGCGCTGCTGCGCTTCTTCTCGGGCTTCGGCCTGTCGGGCAGCTTCGCCGGCCTCGTTGCGGCCCATGTCATCGTGATCACCCCCTACATGCTGCGCCTCGTCGGCGCCGGCCTGTCGGGGCTCGATCCGCGCATCGAGCGCGCCGCCGAGAGCCTCGGCGCCGACCGGTTCACCGTGTTCCGGCGCGTGACCCTGCCGCTGATCGCGCCGGGTCTGGCGGGCGGTTGGATCCTCGCCTTCGTCACCAGCTTCGACGAGCTGACGGTGAGCCTGTTCCTGGCCTCGCCCGCGGCCAACCCGCTGCCGGTGCAGCTCTTCAACTACATCGACCAGATGACCGACCCGCTGGTCGCGTCGGTCTCGGCGGCGCTGATCCTCGTCACCGCCCTGGTCCTCTTGGGCCTCGATCGCTTCTACCCGATCGATCGCCTGCTCACCGGGGAGCGCCGCGCATGATCGCGACCGGACACGACACGCGCGACGCCATCGTGATCGGCGGCGGCCTCGTCGGCGCGGCCATCGCCTACGGCCTCCAGCGGCAGGGCCTGTCGACCGTGATGCTCGACGAGGGCGACGTCGCCCACCGGGCGAGCCGGGGTAATTTCGGGCTGGTCTGGGTCCAGTCGAAGGGGCTCGGCGCGCCGCATTACCAGCACTGGACCCATGCCTCGGCCCGGGCCTGGCCGGACCTGGCCGCCGACCTCCTCGCGACGACCGGCATCGGTGTCGGGCTGCATCAGCCGGGGGGTCTGCATTTCTGCTTCTCGGACGACGAGATGGCCCAGCGCGACGCGCTGATGGGCCAGCTGCGCCGGGAGGCAGGCAACGCCGGATACGAATACCGCATGATCCCGGCCGCGGAACTGCGCGACATGGTTCCGGGCCTCGGCCCCCAGGTCGTGGGCGCCTCGTGGACACCCTATGACGGCCATGCGAGCCCGCTGCACCTCCTGCGCGCGCTCCACGCGGCGTTCCAGGATCTCGGCGGCCTTTACCGGCCGAACGCCAAGGTCACGGCCATCCAGGCAGCCCCGCGCGACTTCACCGTCGCGATCGGGTCCGAGGCCGTCCGGGCGCCGCGGCTCGTCCTGGCCTCCGGCCTCGGCAACGCCGACCTCGCCCCCTTGGTCGGTCTGTCGGCGCCCCTGCGGCCCGAGCGCGGCCAGATCCTCGTCACGGAGCGTACCCGGCAGGTGCTCGATCTGCCGACCCATGTCGTCCGCCAGACCGAGGAGGGCTCGCTGCTGCTGGGCGACAGCAAGGAGGATATGGGCTTCGACACGCTGACCCAGACGCCTGCCATCATGCGGGCCATCGCCCACAAGGCGGTCCGGACCTTCCCGTGGATCGCCGAGCTCAACATCGTCCGGGCCTGGGCGGCGCTCCGCGTCATGTCGCCGGACGGCAAGCCGATCTACGACGAGTCCGAGCGTTATCCGGGCGCCACCATCGCCAATTGCCATTCGGGGGTGACGCTCGCCGGCGCCCATGCTGGCCTGCTCGCTCCGATGATCGCGGCCGGCGCGCTGGCGCCGGAGATGTCCCCCTTCAGCGCGAGACGGTTCGATGTTCAGAAGGCGGCCTGAGGCCCGGCCGGCCCCCCGGGACCGGCTGGTGGAGGTCTTCGTCGCTGGTCGATCCGTCCGCGTGCCGGACGGCGCCTCGGCGGCGGCGGCCGTCCTGCTGTCGGGCGCGCCCGCGATCCGCACGACGCCGGTCAACGGTGCGCCGCGCCTGCCCTACTGCATGATCGGGATCTGCTTCGACTGCCTCGCCGAGATCGACGGCGTGGCCAACCGCCAGGCCTGCCTCGTGCCGGTCGCGCCCGGCATGCGGATCGAGCCGCAGGCCGGCGCCCGCGCGGCGCGGATCGAGGACGCCGCATGAGCTGCGATCTCGCCATCGTCGGCGCCGGCCCGGCCGGCATGGCCGCCGCCATCGAGGCCGCTGCCCTCGGGCTCTCGGTCGCCGTGCTGGACGAGCAGCCTGCCCCCGGCGGACAGGTTTTTCGCGCGGTGGAAGCCGCCGCTGGCGACCCGGCGCTCGCGGGCGAGTTCCTCGATGCCGGCGGCGCCCTGGCGGACGCGTTCCGCGCCACGAAGGGGATCGCCTACCGGCCGCGGACCACGCTCTGGCACCTCGACCCCGATGCGGGTGTGCTGTCCGTGGCGTCGGACGGCGCCACCGCGGAGATCGAGGCGAGGCGCGTCCTGCTCGCCACAGGCGCCCAGGAGCGGCCCGTGCCGATCCCAGGCTGGACGCTGCCGGGGGTGATGAGCGCAGGTGCCGCCCAGATCCTGCTCAAGACGGCCGGCGCGGTGCCGGAAGGATCCGTGGTGATCGCCGGCCAGGGGCCGCTCTGCTGGCTGCTCGCCGTGCAGCTCCTGCGGGCCGGCGTGGAGCGGCTGACGCTGCTGGAGACCGGCGCCGGCGGCGCGTTGCGGGACGCCTTGCGGGCGGGTGGCCTCTGGACCGGGCGCAGGCTCCTGGCAAAGGGTGTCGCCCTGATGCGCGAGACCCGGGCCCGGGGCCTCACCGTCGTGCGCAACGTCCGCGACCTGCGGGCGGAGGGGGACGGCCGGATCTCGACCATGCGCTGGCGCCAGGGGGAGCGCGAGCACGCGATCGCCTGCGACACGCTCCTCCTGCACGAGGGGGTGATCCCCTCGACCCACATCACCCGGGCGCTGGGGCTCGATCACGACTGGGACGAAACGCAGCTCTGCTGGCGGCCTCGCCTCGATGCCTGGGGCGCCACCAGCCACCCGGCTGTCGCGGTGGCGGGCGATGGCGGCGGCATCGGCGGCTGGGAGGCCGCCGCCGCGGGCGGGCGGCTCGCCGCGATCGATGCGGCCCACCGTCTCGGCCGGCTCGATGCCGCTGCCCGCGACGCCCGCGCCGCGGATCACCGCAAGACGCAGCGCGCGGCCCTGGCGCTCAGGCCCTTCCTCGATCGGCTCTACCGCCCCGGCCCGGGCATCCTCGCGCCGGCCGACGACACGATCGTCTGCCGCTGCGAGGAGATCACCGCCGGGCAGATCCGCGGGGCCGCCCGCCTCGGCGCCGCCGGCCCGAACCAGGTCAAGGCCTTCCTGCGGGCCGGCATGGGGCCCTGCCAAGGGCGCATGTGCGGCACCGTCGTCGCCGGGCTGATCGCCGAAACCCGCGGGGTCTCCATGGAAACGGTCGGAGCCCTGCGGCCGCGGGCTCCGTTCAAGCCGATGACGGTCGGCGAACTCGCGAACGCGCGGCCCGAGGCGATGCCGGAGCTGACCGCGTGACGGCGACACCCCGCATCGTGATCGTCGGCGGCGGTCCGGC
>Ga0160427_10002533_pt1 | contig 11003 bp, 7 predicted proteins | sample SolpanmetagenomL_FD_108194 | JGI IMG/M metagenome (GOLD analysis project Ga0160427, IMG submission 108194) | Solar panel surface microbial communities from Lawrence Berkeley National Laboratory, California, USA - L | ecosystem: Engineered > Built environment > Solar panel > Unclassified ...
AAAAGGGATTTGCATGCGCTCGTTGTCGAAAGAATCTTTTTTGTGGCATTGCATGGCCATTGTCCTTTTCTCCATGACTTCGCTTTTGTTTCTTTCTTCGAGGAGGTTCTGCCATTGTAGTGACTATTATGTTTAAGCCTTGAACATCCAGTGAAAATGATAAGAGAAACAGTAGCCGCGTAGCCTATTTTTTTCACAAAAATAATTCCAATAAATTTTGATGACATCAGTTTGTTGACTATTATAGTCTGCACTACATCGCAGTAACATAGATCTTAAACACATCCTAAACCATAGCCATGACAGGAGCAATCCTTCCAATGGCTAGATTACTTATCTGTCATTAATGAATTCGTTTAAACATCTGACGAGGTTATGTACTGGCCGATAGGTATCCCAAATTATTTTAGTCGTAGCAAGGTTTCAAGAAAGGAAGTTGAAAAGACGTCCAATGTCGAAGGGGAGCCTATAATTGACTTGCAGACATCCCGGACGAGTCATATATTTGTCACAATCACGGTAACAACTGTAAATGTATGGCAGACAAAGCCAACGGTGCTGCTTGCGACTGCAACTCGCTCTGAACAGTCGATAGAATCATATGGTCAAAATCATGCTGTTTTAATTCGTTCAGATGGTTTGGTCGTTGTCATACAAACCAAGAATGGATATTTGATTACTTACTCAATTGCTTTTGATCCAAACACGCGAGTGTATCAGATAATACTTCAAGCTTCGAGTGCTGCTCGCAGAAGAAGTGCAGAAGGATTTCGAAAGTTCAATTCTGTCGAGACTGATTATGGCGTTGGAGATGGCTCTGGACTCCAAGATGTCAATCTTAGGTTTCAAATGGCCGTCAAGGCAGGCAGAAACATCTCTAAATGTGTTGCTGCGGACGAGGAAGTAATTATCGCTACTCGTGATCCATCTGCCATACAATGTATCAAATGGATACCTGACAAAACGCACGATTCTAAAACATCTCAAATAGCGCTATTGAGTGATTTTTCATGGTGGGATGGAAATAATTACATTGTTGATATGGTCTATGACAAACCAATGGGTCTTTACGTATGGGCAGACAATAATGGAAAAGCTTATGCAGTTCAGAGAAGTCGACCAAAGAAGGGAGATTCTGCTGGAGTCGCAGCCTTGTCCTTTACAGGCTACTGTTTCCACAAACCCGATAGGGCAGAGGATCGTGCTCTTGAAGTGGCGGTGAATGCTCGATTCTCACTTATTGCCGTTGGGTGTGTAGATGCTTGTGTCAAGATCTATACCGCCAAAGATTATCTTGGCAATATCCCACCATCTCATGAGCTGAATCTCCCCGTATCAATTGATGCATCTGGTAGTATTACCTTTATCTCCCATACTCCAGACGGCTACGCTGTACTTGTTGGTTACGAAAAAGGCTGGGCCATTTGGTCTGTCTTTGGAAAATTAGGTGCAAATACTTTTTCTTCAGGACAAAGTGTTTCTAATCATATTTGGATCAACGGTATGTCTGCTGCCTTTTGGGCAGGTGGGGGATCTGAACTATTCATGCTCGATTGTACAGGTCAGCACATATGTTCAATGAATATAGCGCGTGCATCGATTACAACTTGCTTTAGCATGGCCAATATTAGTCAATGTTTATTACAGACGACTGATAGCTTGATGATTCAATCAGTAAACAATGAAGTCCATAACAATCCCATAGACGGAACTGTTTCGACTTGGCAGACGTGTCAATTACCTAAAAACTATCTAGCTCATCAATGGCCTATCAAATGTAGTGTCATTTCTCCATGTGGCAAGTACATGGCCGCTGCTGGCAAGCGAGGTCTAGTACATTATAGTAGATTGAGTGGAAGGTGGAAAATATTTGATGATTTTAATGATGAAAACGAGTTTACGATCAAGGGGGGCATGTGTTGGTATCGACATATCCTGGTGGCAGCAGTTGAATGTCAAGGCAGATATCAGGTCAGTAGTGATCATTATGAATGATATCTCGAAAGTGCTGATTATGATTATTGTATAGATTCGATTATATTCAAGAGATAAAAATCTGAATTCGGCCAATGTATTACATATCGAGGAATTAAAATATCCAATAATACATATATCACTTGCAGATTCCAGCTCTTTACTTGTCTATACTTATGCAAATAGTCTTTCTCATTATATATTTGATGCTTCGGCAAATACTCTCAAAATCACTCAAATTGGTCAAATTGGGTTTCATGGTATTATAAGGGCTCCTGCTCGAGTGCGGTCCATTAGCTGGGTCGTGCCAGATGAACAAAAAGGTACGTCATAATTGAGTCGGTGGAATTGAGTTGAATACTAACAGATTTGCAGCCCGGGGTGAGGTAGCAAAAGATGTGTCTACAGCAGCAGTACTATTTCTTGTCGATGGTAAATTGGTATTGCTTCAACCTTCCCCAGAAGAGGATCGAGAATTAAAGTATGATATGCGTATCATTGCCCATGACGTTGAATACTATCTACTGTCTCGGGAATCTTATCACAACACTTCAAAGATAACAATGTCCTCTTTCCCACCCTTGATATCTCCTCAAGAATCTCCTATCCAAGACTCTCTCCATTTCTTCAATGGTCAAATATACCAGATCTGCCCCGATGTGTTGGATCTGCTCACATCTTACTCACTTTCTTCATCAAGCAATGCGCCACTCATAATTCCAACCGTATCGACCAAGACAGATTTCTATCCTCTTTCACCAATGATTGATCGTGGAATTCTCCTCGGATTAGAATCTGAACTTATACAACGTCGTGATGTGGATTTTATCTTTTATCGTCCTCATCCACGAACACAGCTCTTTATCCCTGCCATCCTTCGTTTCTTTCTATTTGATAGATTTGATGCACCAGCAGCACGACATTTGAGCGAAAGTCTGACACGTTTGCCATATTTCGATCATGCTTTGGAAGTCTTATTACACGACGTTTTGGAAGAAGATGTAGAAGCTTCTTCTTCCTCCAAAAGTGCTAAGGTTGTTTCTCAACCAAGTACACCTGATTATAAGAGCACCAACTATCCCTTGGAAATGATAAAAGACTCTGAAAGCGGATTAGCATCTCTTCTTCCCTTTTTGTCTAGTTTCCCTTCATACCTCTCCATCATCCTCTCGTGCGCTAGAAAAACAGACGTCAAATCCTGGACGACACTCTTTGCACATCTACCGCCTGTGATTGATTTGTTTGAAGAAGCACTACTCGGATCTAGTTCCCCAAATGACATGGATTTCAAGGAAGATTTAGAAACAAGGGCGAAAGAGTTGAAGATCGCAGGAGGGTTTTTACTAGTCTTGCATACGTTTGACGAAAAGAGCTTCACATCGGAGAGGATAGCGAGGTTGTTAAAAGAAGCAGCAAGGGTGGAAGAATGGGAATTGTGTAGAGAATTGGCGAGATTTCTAGTCGGGATTGATGAAAAGGGGGAATTGTTGAGAGAATCAATGAGAACGGCTGGGATGATTGCCGGTTAAGGAAAGAAACCGAGTGTATGTACTTTGATATAAATGTTCATTTCATGTTCGTTTATCATGCAGTCGTTTTGACTGTTTCAACTAATTGATATGATGATTGTTATGCTTGAGAACACATGTGATCAAGGCCGATATGCGATAATGCCCCTTCCAAATCCCGTCATCCTTCTTTCCAAGATTATTCTATTATACTTGTATATAAAAAACGACACTGTCTGTCTCATCAAAATTCAACGTGTCATTATTCTTCTCAAAGTCAAATTATACATCATAATTCTCATCGAACTTCTGTTGCAGCAAAACATCCTCTATCATTGACATGTTCCAGCTCGAGATTCTGATATCTACAATTCCACCACAAAAGTCAGATTCTCACACTCGAAACAGTTTCTTCAAAAACTCGGGATGATGCAAAAGAAATAGACTTACTTTTCACTTTTCGCATGGAAATAAATCCCCGTAATCCCACCCGTCTTCTGATTGAAACAAATGTAATAAAACCCCTCGAAACTCGCGCCGTTGATGGTTTTCACCCGATGGTCCGGCACGAGGAAATACTCTTTCCACCGCATGAACAAATGTTCTCGTTGCGCGTAACTCTGGGAATAAGAGGACGAAAAAGCCTGTGAGGATCTGGCTTGTTTCGCCAGCGGTTTCCAAGCAGGGAAGCGCGCCCAGTGTTGCATGTCGACTTTTTCGGTAGAGCCCCATTCGGGATGTGCGGTTTTGAACGTGTATTTGTTCCCGGAGATTATTTCGCCTTCGAAAAAGGTTGTTAGGGTGGGATGATCGTCTGTGAGGCCTGTTTGTTCATCATGTTAGTTGGTGGAAAGTTGGAGACGGGAAAGGAAAGAAACGGACCTTGTATTCGTAGATAACCGCATAGAGTGGATGATAGCATGTCGACGTCTTTTATCTCAACTTGCACGTTGTATACTTGTCGATCTGATTGTTGAGTTCCGACAAATTTACTACCTGCTCGTAATAACGACGAAGTGGGACTAGATACAGGCTTTGATATGTTAGCTGAGCGGTCAGGAATGTTTAAGAGTGCTCAACACACCTTTGAGAATGTCTCTGGTGAATCAAAATGTTCCATGACAGGATTTCTAATGAATAGCGCATTCCAATTAAATGTGGACGGATTTGTCTCTGTCGTATCCATTTCAAGATCTGCTTTTGACATGGAAACGCTCTCTGATATAGTCGACTCATCATTTAGATTTCTCCTCGTCAACGTCATATCCCCATGTTCACATTCTGTTCCCGACTCGGTTTCACTGTCTGTATTACTACTCGAAACAGTGGTTCTTCGGAAAACAGCCCTTCTAGATATCGTTCCCCTTCTTAGATCTATTTCAGGAGGACATAAAGTGTGTGGATCGGGTAGTGATACGACAGTAGCACTACCTTGTTGATTCCGTGCGGGACTACTCGGCATTATGTGTATATTTAATTTATGTGTTATAGTTCAAGAATTCGCCATTCGGACAAATGTGATTTGAGACCTTTGCTCTTTGCGCTGTTGGATTTGAATAGGATTGTGGATATTAGTAGATAGTGATTATATGTCCAAGATGATTTGATTAGGAGTAGTAAATAGCGATAATAATACAATATGTATCAAGGGTGCAATAATGATGAATATGATGATGATGTTATTAGAGAGAATTTGACTTCTTTAACCGTTTGAAGATCTGGTCAAAACCCGGGGAAACCAAAATTTAAGAGCCGGGTTTATTACTGGACGATCAAAGGCACGCGGACACAGAACATGCGGCTGAAAAAAAGGGAAAATAAAGATTGGGTCACATTGACAGGGCTCGGACCATGCATTTCAACTCGTAACAAACTACAAACTGATGGACTGTGATGTCAAACAACATATTGCGAATAAAAGTCAGGTTATAGATTTGCACATCATGAGATTTCGAAAGTGACTTTAAATAATTATACAAAATATATCGAGTTTATATCGGCTTGATCTGTACTGACGTAAGCGGCTGAATAGAGTGTTCTGTCAGAGTACTATTTACCTTGAAATGTAAAGAGATCAAAGAAAACACAAGAGCCTTGAGATCTTGTACTAGGTAGTAAAATACGCGCAAACCTTCGGGTTCCTCCGATTCATTAACATCAACCAAAGATCCAATTTTAGCAGTCTATATTATATTAGTAAAAGTTGTATCTATAAGATTTAGACGTGCTTGAAAAAACCTCGAATGAAATGTGCTCGTTTCCTAATCGTATTTCCAATTCTTGTCGACCATCCTTGTTCTTCTGGGGCCATTTTGTATCATCTTCCCTAATACGTGTCAGTAAAAGGGGAGAAATTCTGAAACAAGACATTATACTTCATAATTTCACTATCTTTGATGATTTTTTTGATTTCATCAATCATCAAAGAGCTCACACACACTATTAAACGTGAGATAAAGTAAAGTCATTTAGAGATTAATATAACACACTTTCTTTCCGTATCAAGGAATCATTTCTGTAATTAGAGTTGTTTGCATATCGCGCGGATGCCGAGCTACCATTTCCTTGAAGCCGGAAATCGAACTCTGCAGACTGTCAGCAATGCATTATTATCTGACAAGTCTTCAGTGTCATGATATTACCTAGAAATTCGTGTCCGAATCGTCCTTGGTGACCAGAACTGTGATTCATTAATTTCGTTCATCAAACCTTTACATCCAATCAACGCACTAGTATCGTAGATAGAAAGGTTCTGCATTCGCCATTGTGGAATTGAATCAAATACCAGTTCAGTATGATGCGATATCAACTGGTTTCTTTGCTAATATGCTGCCAAGATTTGTACTGATTTGCAAATTGCGCTTTGAGAGAATCTGGCTAACCGTACATAACCTCATTCGTGGAGAACACCTAGACCTTGAGTGAGCTTTCGATATATGTAGGAAATATAGATTATCCACACCCCCTTTCATGACCATATTCTAATACTAAGGACCTTTCACGGACCCGTAACATACTGAGCCGTCACATAAGCTGAGCTCAGCTCAACCTTTGCCCATAATGGCTACATATCTCGAACAATCTTACAGTCTAGTCCACCAAGACAATGCGGCCGATCAACCAACCTTACAAGATCTCCGTAATCAATTGGAAAAGGGTAGTGATGAAACAAAACTCGAGACGATGCGGCGGATACTTGTCATTATGCTTAATGGAGATCCAATGCCTCAATTACTAATGCACATTATTCGATTTGTGATGCCAGCAAAAAGCAAGGCGTTGAAGAAATATTTATATTTGTATTATGAGATATGTCCAAAACATGATGCAAGTGGCAAGTTGAAACAAGAAATGATACTGGTCTGGTAAGTGATGATATCACAACTCCATTCATTCTGCGATAAATCTAACCATCTTGTATAGTAATGGAATTCGTATGGATCTACAACACCCAAATGAATATATTCGAGGAAATACATTACGATTTTTGACCAAACTACGCGATGCTGAATTGATTGAGCCACTCCTTGCACCAGCTCGAGCGTGTCTAGAACACCGACATGCATATGTAAGAAAGAATGCAGTATTTGCAATTGCATCGATATATCAGCACAATGAAGCACTCATGCCAGATGGACCCGAATTACTGCAGAACTTTTTGCTTACCGAAGCTGATGCTACCTGTAAAAGAAATGCATTTGCTGCATTGCAGTCTGTCAGTCACGATAAAGCTTTGGAATATCTGAGCTCAGTGTTTGATGGCATACCGAACGCTGATGAGCTCGTTCAACTGGTTGAGCTTGAATTCATTCGTAAGGATGCAGTCACGAATGCACAAAATAAGGTAGACGTTGCTAAACATCAATGTCTGTATATAATATTGCTAATAATATGCAGGCCCGATATCTCCGACTTATATTTGATCTACTGGAGTCAAAAGACTCCACAGTCATGTACGAAGCTGCATCATCTCTTACTGCTCTTACAAGCAATGCTGTCGCAGTCAAAGCAGCAGCTGCCAAATTCATCGAACTCAGCATCAAAGAATCAGATAACAATGTAAAGCTGATTGTTCTAGAACGAGTTAATCAATTACGTAAAGCAAATATAGGCGTGCTTGATGATTTGACCATGGAAATACTTAGGGTCTTGTCTAGTCCGGATTTGGATGTACGAAGAAAAGCTCTTGATATTGCCCTCGATATGGTGTCGAGCAAGAATGTCAATGAAGTAGTCATGCTTTTGAAAAAAGAGCTGGCAAAGACTGTCGACGAACAATATGAAAAGGTTAGCTCTATATATCTGTGATGAGACAGTTGACGCTAATGTTCGTATAGAATAATGAATACAGATCACTTGTCATCCACGCGATACATCAATGTGCTATCAAATTCTCCGAAGTTGCATCAAGCGTTGTTGACGTATTAATGGACTTTATTGCCGATTTCAACAACGCTTCGGCCATTGATGTCATAACATTTATCAAGGAAGTAGTAGAACGATTCCCCAAATTACGATCAGCCATTGTTGAACGTCTTGTATCAACATTAAGTGAAGTAAGAGCTGGAAAGGTCTATAGAGGAGCATTGTGGATTGTAGGAGAATACTCGCTCGAGGCCAATGACATACGCGAGGGATGGAAGAAAATTCGGTCGAGTCTTGGAGAAATCCCGATCGTAGCGTCTGAACAGCGATTATTGGATGAACATGATGATGAAAAAGTCGAGTCGGAGTTGAGAAATCAAGTAAAGGGAGATGGCAAATCTGGTCCGACAGGATCAAGGAAAGTTTTGGCCGATGGAACTTATGCTACAGAAAGTGCACTTACTAGTTCAGCCGCGGTCAAGGCTAAATTGGAAGCCGTAAAAGCATCACAGAAACCACCGTTGAGACAGCTGATCCTCGACGGAGACTATTACCTTGCAACAGTTCTCTCATCCACATTGACAAAATTGGTCATGCGTCACGCAGAAATATCAAAGGATGAGCCTCGAACAAATGCTTTACGAGCAGAAGCAATGTTGATAATGATTTCTATCGTGCGCGTTGGTCAATCACAATTTGCAAAAATGCCTATCGATGAAGATTCGATTGATCGAATCATGTCATGTGTGCGATCACTTGCAGAATTTGCTCAACGGAGAGAATTGGAGAATGCCTTTCTGGATGATACACGAGCGGCATTTAGAGCTATGGTCAATGTGGAAGAGAAGAAAAGAGCAGATAGAGATGCTGTAGCAAAGGCAGCGAATGCTATTCAAGTCGACGATCTTGTCTCGATACGTCAATTAACTAAGAAGAATGCTACGGATGGCAATGATGATGCACAAATGGATCTGGATCTTGCTACAGGTAGTGACGGTGTTACTGAAAATACTAGATCCAAGTTGAATAGAGTCGTACAGCTGACTGGATTTTCTGATCCCGTTTATGCCGAGGCATATGTACAAGTCAACCAATTCGATATAATACTGGATGTCTTACTTGTCAATCAAACTAGGGATACTTTACAGAATCTCTCGGTTGAATTCGCAACACTAGGTGATCTAAAAGTCGTTGAGAGACCGACAACACAAAATCTTGCACCACTCGACTTTTTAAATGTCCAAGCTACCATCAAAGTTTCATCAACAGATACCGGTGTCATCTTTGGTAATGTTATATATGAAGGCGCTTCTTCCACTGAATCTACAGTAGTGATTCTCAATGATGTTCATGTAGATATCATGGACTATCTCCAACCAGCAACTTGCACAGAGACGCAATTTAGAACAATGTGGACTGAATTTGAATGGGAGAATAAAGTCAATATCAATACTAAAATACCTGTTGGAAAGACACTGCGAGATTTCCTCAACGGTCTTATGAAGGTGACTAATATGAATTGTCTTACTCCAGAGGGAAGTCTTGGAGGTAATTGTCAATTCTTGAGTGCTAATTTGTATGCGAAAAGTGTTTTTGGTATGTTTATATTTATGTCCATTTTCTATTATACAAAAGTTACTAATTATTATACAGGCGAGGATGCATTGGCAAATGTTAGTGTAGAAATGGAAGGCGAATCAGGAAATGTCATGGGTTTTGTCCGAATTCGAAGTAGATCTCAAGGTTTAGCACTAAGTCTTGGTTCATTAAAGGGATTAAGTAAGATTGCACAACATGTATAATATCAATTCCTCATATCATCTAGAAAATAAGTAGAATGATAACAAAATAACGACCATCATAAACTATTGAAAAATGGATATCAATTAATGTATTGTCTCTAGTGAGTTTTGACTGCATCCGATAACATCTCCCTCATTTCTTTGAGAAACGTTACAAGTTCTGCACCACTGTTTAATCGATCTATCACAGGTTCGACGTCAATGTCGTCCACCACTGGAATCGTGTCTGCAACAGCATATCCTTTTGGTGAAGTCATGTCTAATACAAAACTGACCTCTTTGTTGACATCCATTTCATCGACACAAGTGAATACAAATTTCAGCTTTTCACCTTCTTGTTCTTGTTCAATCTCCTCAACTTTGTGGGCATGCTTCTTCGGACTCTTCGAATTGTTTCCCTTTTTTCTCTCATTCTTCTGACCATCAGTCTTTTTCTCTTCCACTTGTTCCGTCTTTACATTTTGTACTTGACCATGTACACCCTCAATTCTAAGTCCAGTAACATTCTCCCACCATTTCAATTCCTTTCTATCAAGACCTCTTTGATGCGAGATGAACCTCCTCCTCCCTTCTCTACCTTCTCTCATCTTTCCCAACTCTCTCTTCAGCCCTTCTATTTCCTCGACCAACTTTTCTCTTTTATTCACAACGTCCTTTCTTTCCAAACTCAACGCTTCCACAGCCCGTTCCAACTCTTCCTTTTCCTCCCTTTCGCCATCAAGTACTTCCCCATGTCTCACGATTTCATCTTTTGTATGCGTCAACTCCGAAACTGCTTTTTGTCTTGACATTACAAGATCGTTCATGGAAGAGTTGAACGCTTCTCGATCAGACGTCACGCGTTGTTGAGCAGATGAGAGAAATGTGTCGAATTTACTAGTGAATGCTGCCATACTCTGAGAGAGGGTGGAAAATGGGAAATCGAGATGAGGGAGGTCGGAGATCATGTTTGAGATTATAGATGTTGAGCCGGGATTAGAATCGAAAGATTTGGATGATGAAACAGGAGCATGGTGAGATCGATTGGATTGTTGTAGATTATAGCGCGAGGGAGTGAGGGTCAATGTCGCTGCTGTTGACATTTTGTCTTATATATATTAGTGAATGTCAAGAAGTGTATCAAATGCTGTGATGATATTGGATATAGGGTGATAATAATGGATTCGTCCCGATTAGGAAATATGTAAACAAAGAAATTTATGAGGAAAATTGCCAAGACATTTATTTGACCGCGTTAGAAATTGTTCACCTCACCTTTCCTTTCAATATAGTCCAGCACGATTTTATTGGTTGTTATCCATCTCAATTAGCAGTAGAGTGTTTCAAGATCTAGTCATGCAAATTCCGCGAATCA
>Ga0160427_10002534_pt1 | contig 11002 bp, 5 predicted proteins | sample SolpanmetagenomL_FD_108194 | JGI IMG/M metagenome (GOLD analysis project Ga0160427, IMG submission 108194) | Solar panel surface microbial communities from Lawrence Berkeley National Laboratory, California, USA - L | ecosystem: Engineered > Built environment > Solar panel > Unclassified ...
ACGATTTACGCGTATCCTTAGACGTAGTTACGTAGCTAGCCTATAAGTCCTAGGTAGTATTCTAAGGATTTAAGCGTACGAGGGAATTCGATCTTTACGATCGCTTCGATTTTCTCCGCGGTCGTTGTTATTCTATACTCCGATATATATTACCCGAGTATATTCAGCGACGGGTAGCCGATTTTCGATTTAGATAGGCTCAGTAATACGTTCTTTAATTCTAGGATTCTAAACGTTTAGCGAAGATAGTCGTAGTGCGCGTCTAATGCGTCGGAGAAAATAAGTATATCGTTAATATACGCTCGCGCGAAGTCCCTATATAGTCGTAGCATTTTATCCGTTTGTCTTTAGGCGTGCGAGCTAGAGTTTTTGTCTCCTATAATAGCCACGTTAAGCTGTTCTTATCCCCGGTGAGACACAACTACTAGGAATTCGTAATTATCCTCGTAGATAAGGAACTAGTGAAAGTATGCCACCCTATCGACTATTAAAATAAATTTATGTTTAGACATTAATTAGATCATCTCTTAAAGCGTAGGTATTGGGTAAACGTCCGATTCTATCGCTTTGTTTAAGGCTCTAATATCTGTCACCACGCGTCCCTTACGGATTAGCTTACCATCGACGAATCCGTTCTTTTAAGTCACGAAAACTAGATATCCGTATCTTATAGGCTTCGTTACCCACGACATTTTTCCCTAACGGTGCATACTATTATGGGATTCGTCTACTAACTTCCGGGCTAGGACGCTTAGAGGGTAGACTTTCGCTAGATCGAGTTTCACGCCGGGCTTTAGTTTCACTCTTATATAGTCGCTAGGATCTATAAGTACCGTTCCGCCCTTGTCAGTAAACAGTATTAGGAATTCCTTAACGACGGCTCTTAGTTAGTCCTAGATCTAGCTCGTTTCGCCGTAAATCATTATACCGTTTAGTAACTTTATTTCGTTTTCTATCGTTTCCGAGGGTTAAGCTGTCGGTAGGTCCGGTACTTCTATATTTAGTAGCTCGTATAGTCGGTCGGTAGGATCGCGACCTCTTTACGGTAGTTTAATAGCCTTAGGTGCGAGCTACGCGTCGGCTTGAAAGATACCGGTTTGTCCTAATTCGATGATTATATCTACCCTTGCGTGGCGTGGGATTTGGACTAAGCGCTCCGAATCGTTGAAAACCGGGATACTTATAAGACCGGCGTCTACGATATATGTTATAAAACCGCCTTGGCTTCCTAGGTTAAAAGCATCCGTTGGATCGAAAATAAAATCACGATCCGCTGGGAGGGAATAGAATTCGATTTCTAGCTCGACTATACTATACGCTAGTATTTCGGATATTACTTTCGATCGGACCGCGCGTCTTATAGCTACTCCCTTTAGTTAAATCGTAATTGGTACGATCGTATCGCCGCATCCTCCGATAGTTATTAATTTCGACTTTATACTAATATCCACTTATTAAGGCCCGATAATATCAAGACCTACTAGTATGTTTACCGACGGTAAGGAGTTTACTACGTAAACCTCGGCCTAGAAGTAGGCCTTAATAGGCGACCCGTTCTTCATTCCTACGAGGTAGAAGTTTAAGACGGTCTATTCGAGTGAATAGTATTCGCTTCCGATTCCTCGGATTATCACGCCTTTACCGTCTATTCTCTAGATCTTGGCGGTCGGAGCGATAAGCTTTAGAAAATCCCTATCGATAATAGATATGGTACATCCGGTATCCCACACGATTTTATAGCCGGGTTTATTAGCTCCGAACTACGTTATAGCGGTAGCGAACATCTAGGATCTAAATGCGAATCTATCGAACGGCGTTTGTTCAATTATGGATTCGATAATCGGTAGATTCTGCCCTAGTCCGGGTGGTTCTAGTACATACCCCTTACACTGTTTCATATGGTGGTAAAGCTTGTTTTTAGACTCGAAGCACTCGTTACATAGAGTACATCCGTATAGTTTTAGTGGTTCCGGGGTTATAAAGTAGGAATCTGCCTAGTATAGTTTATCTGGATCTAAATAGTACGTATCCGCCAGATCTGCTACGTAGTTTTCCCCTTATTATTAGAATTCTTAGTACTAGCGCTCGTTTTCAATACCGTGCTCCGTAAAGTAGGATTGCATGGCCTCCGCCTAATCCTAGTCGAGTAATTCGTCCGCTTCTATAGTATAAACCCTAGGTTATTATAGTCTATTCTGCTACCATTAGTTTCTATAACTATATAGTTATCTCGGCTGGTATAGTACTATCGTGCCTTGGTTTTATTGAGGTGGCTTATTTACGTCTTCTTTGCCGTTTAATTTAGCGTCGGTAATCTAAAGCTATTAATCGGAAGTCTATTTCTTCGGACCAGTGTACGCGTTTGTACCTTGTTGATTACCGTTCTAGTTCGAATTCTAACGATATAAATTAGTCGATTACTACTAGTTAGGGAAGGAATTACTATAATTAGGGGGTTATGCGTTCTGGAATTGATAAGCGTTGTTCTAGGGGGTCCAGTTTCTTTGATTCGAAAAAGGGGTTAAATTAAAAGGATTTGGCATCCGCGAGTTCCTATTCGACTAAAAAGGTCGGACTAGTTACTACCTCTACTAGTACCCACCTTAGTTCTTATTCGCGTTATCGCCTCTCTACCTCTACAAATCTAGACGTTCCTTAAATCGCTGGTCGCGGGATCCGTATAATTCCTTCTATAGCTCGGATTTTACTTCTATTAATTAGATAAATTCGGTAATGGAGGTATTGTCTTTAGGTATTTCCATATAGACCCGCAATTCGACGTTAACCTACCTAAAAATTATACCCATCAAGGCGTTTGTGTTAATGTCCAAGGCTCTTTCTACACGATTTATATACTAGATCTATACCGCGGGCGATTTGCCTTCGCGTGCGTCCTAGATTAAATACTTACTTTCTACGAGAACTCGCGCTGCTACGCTCTTATCTAGTTTAAAACGCCTTATTAATACTTCGACGAAAGCGTCGACTAACGATCTAGCCGCGATCTATTCCTCGAGGTTAAGTTCGGTTATATACCATTCCCTAGCTATACCCCTAAGGCAAGTCTAGACGTTTTCACGGACGACTTAATCGCCTTTAGTTCTAGCTAGATTACGGAGTATTATAACGAATATAAACACGTCGCGATAGTATAAGTCTTAGCCGACCTATATAGTATCGGTCCTAAAACGAGCACTAGAAACAGGTTCAATAGGCTATTTATTCGAGTAAATAAGACTAGGGAACGAAAGAGGGAAAAGTAAAAGGTGAAAGTAATAAACACATGCAATACCAAGGATCTTAGGGCTAAGTAAGGCTTACCCTACCCGCAGTTGCCGCTCACGTGATCCCGAGCCCTATACTTCTAAATCCCAATCGTTACACTACCCCCCCCTCCGGAAGCGCATATCCTAGGCGCTATAGTAGTAATAAGGCTGAAAAGAGCTTATAGTAGTATAGAGCTCGTCGTAAAGAAGCCGTATCTAATAGGGCTTATTCCAAATAGTAGTAGTTTGGTCATACTCCGGCAGGAGCAAAGTTAAATTTAAAAACGTCTAGAATCCTAGAGATACGTCGATTAGTATAAGCCAATAGCAGTAGCTTATAGTATTAATGTAGGCCCACTCGGAGTCTTCTCCGGGACTAGCTTAGTTATCTAGACAGGCCTTAGAGCTGTCGGGTGGTTGTCGTAGAACTCCTAGAGCATATCCATGGAGTTACGGAAGTTGTCGATAGAGTACCAAGTAAGGTCCCTAGGGTATCCATGCCAATTGGCTTAGGTCTTAATGGTCTTATTCACTTTACGTACCGCGATAATGTCGTTAACTACCTATTCTACTTCGTCGTTACCCTCTATAGCTCGAATTGGTAGTGGCTCCGCAAATTCCTAACCCTCTAGTAGGGTATCCGGGTTTAGTGACAGTAGGCTAGGATGGAACACGTCGTGGATCTTTATAGTAATTAGTAGGTCCAGCTTGTAGCTAATCCCATACTTTCGGAGTACCTTAAACGGGCCGATCCACTTATAATCTAGCTTCTTACTAGGTCGTTAGGTTTTAATATACTTAGTTGAAAGCTATACTAAATCACCTACGTTATACGTGACGTCACGTCGGTGCTTATTTACTTAAGTAATTATTCGTTACTGAGCTGCAGCGATATTACTCTTATAAAACTCCTAGGCTTTTTTAATACTATAGGCCAATACGTTTACCTTATCTTAAAGGATTCTTTTACGGGCTATTAGTACGTTAGCTTTATAGGCATTAGCGTTGAAGCTTATACGTAGCGAATATCCTCGTATAGCTTAAAACGGTAACATCCCGGTAGCTTCCGACTTGGTAGCGTTTACGGCGAACTTAGTAGTAGGTAATAGCGATACCCAGTTATCCTAGTACTCGTTGACGAAAGTCCTTAGGTACCTCTCTATCTCTGCGTTAGAGATTTCGGACTAGCCATCCGTTTACGGGTAAAAAGCGGTAGAGAGCTTCGCCTTAATACCTAGGATGTCACACAGCTATTTATAAACTGCGCTTGTAAATTGAGGTCCACGGTCCGAAGTAATAGTATCTAATAGACCGTAGTACTTCTATACGTATCGGTACAGCAGCTGCGCCGTTTACTTACTAGTTGTTCCCTCGTCGCTAGCTTTATAAGCGATATAGTATCGTTCTTTCGAAAGGCGATCTACTACTATAAGGACAGCGTCTATGCCTTCACAAAGGGGCAATCCTATAACAAAATCTATTATAATATTAAGCCACGGACGATCCGGTATAGATAAAGGAGTTAGTAATCCCGCGGGCGATTCATAACGAGGCTTCGCTCTTCGATAATTATAATAGTTATCGATAAATCGCTTAGTGTCTTTATACACCGTTAGCCATCGGTAGGACGATTTGATAGTAGCTAGAGTTTTCTTTACTCCGCTATATCCAATTTCGAACCCGCTATAGATCTCTTAAATGACCTGCCGCCGTAGCGCTTTCGGTATAGTAAGCTTACCCTTATAGTACAATAGTCCGTCTAATGTCTCACATAAAGCAAAGCTATAGCCATACAATTTACCTTTGCTTCGTTTACTACTCCGGAGCTCGGCAAAGGCGTTATCGTTACGGTTTACTTTAGCGACAATCTCGGGCAAGCTAAGGACTAAGTCTTAACCTATATCGACCTCTTCCTAAATTAGTAGGGATAGGTCTCGTTCGACCGATATTTAAGCTCGGTTAGGAGAGCGGTTAACCTCGGTCACGTATATTTCAGCCTTAAAAGCGGGGTAAACCTTAGGTTTAGGCCCAAATCGAGGTATGTTTACAGTGTTTGCAGGAGTTAATACTATAATATTTAAATTCTCCGCTATATCGTCGGAGAGCATGTCTCTAGTAATCACCGTTTAATTAAGGTTAGGATCCTCCTTAGCACGGGAGACGTCCGAATTCTTACGGCGGGTTAGAGCGTCAGCTTTCCTATTTACTATACTAGGTCGGTAATTAATCTTAAAGTTGTATTGCGATAGTAGTTCTACCCAACGAGCTTGCCTGCGGGAGAGCTTCTTTGTACTTATAAAGTACTCTAAAGATTTGTAGTCGGTAAGCACGTAGGTAGGCTTCGTGTTATTGGCCGATTAAAGCTCGGGCCTCTATTCCTCGAAGCAACGGATAATTATAAGCAGCTCTTTATCGTAGATCGCGTAGTTTCGCTCTACGTCTCCAAGGCTGGCCGAGAAGTAGGTAATAGGGCGTAACTAACCTTCGTCATCTATCTACGATAGTACCCCTGCGGTAACTATATTAGAGGAGTCATATTCGATAAAGGCCTCCTTACTGTAATCGAAATAACGTATTACGGGTTCCTTCGCCACCTCAAGCTTAATAGCTTCAAACGCTTTATCACATGATTCGTCCCATAGGCCAGCGTTCTTCTTAAACAGGTTATTAATTAGCCTAGCTAGGGCACTAAAGTCGTAGATAAATCGTCGATAGTAGTTAACAAACCCCATAAATCGACGATAGCCTTTTAAGTCCTTAGGGGTCTCCCACTCTAGAATGGTAGAGATCTTTAAGGGATCTATCTTAACACCTCCTTTAGTGATTATCAAGCCAAGAAATTTAACTTCACTAACGTTGAATTTACACTTCTTAATATCAGCCCTTAGGCCCAATTCCCTAAGGCGTTAAAGAACTGAACGAACGTGCTATTCGTATTCCTTTTTACTATTACTATATACTAAGATGTCGTCGACGTAAATGGAGACGAATTTATCTAGTATATCTAGAAATTTATTGTTCATGAAGCGTTAAAAATAGGCAGGGCCAACGCTCAAACCGAAGGGCAGTACTAGCGATTTATAATTCCTATAGCGTGTTACAAATGTAGTTAGATCTACGTCCCTATCGGTGGCTATATAGAGGTTATTAAACGCTGCTTCGATATCAAACTTTATATAGTACCTTACTTTAATAACTCGGGCGATCGTTTCGTCGATTAAAGGTAGAGGATAACTATCCTTTTTCGTTACTTTATTTAATCCTCGGTAATCGACATAGAGGCGTAAAGCTCTATTCGCTTTTCGTACGAAAAGGATCGGTGACGCGTACTCGAAAGAGCTAGGAATAATCTATTCCTTTACCAGGTTATCCCGTACGTATTTCTCCACGATCTCGGCCTCCTCTTCTAACATCCGTCGCAGGCCCTACGTACGTAGCAATACGGCTCCTTCTTTTAATTTAATTGTAATATTATAACGTCCTCTTGCAGGAGGTTTTTCTAACGGCCGTTTTTCGAACACATCTAGGAAATTATAATACTCCTTCAGCAGTACGTCTTTGGCGATGATTTCGGGTTCCTATTAAAGGCGTTTATATTCCTAAATATCCTTTATAGAGATAGCGAAGATGTCGTAGCCTTTCTCCTTAGGGAGCCTAGTAATTAGCCGAACTACTGCAGCATTAATGACGTAGATTTAAATAGTACCTTTAGCTAAATTAAGTGGTTCTGTAATAGCCCTACATTTCAGCTTACGCGCTTAGTGTAGGTTTAAGCTCCCCGGCGTCCGCTTAGGAGCTGCTTTAGGGCGCTTTAAAATCTTCGTAGGCTAAGGCCTTTTATAAATAGGGGGAAGCTCTTCAGCGACTAAGTTAATTTTCGACTACCCTAGGTTTTCGGAGCTCTCCGAGTCGTTATAGTTGCTAATTAGCGTCCTATAATTGGCTCTAGAGCTCGCTTCAATTACATAATCGCTTAGTTGAACGTCGGTTGAGCTTAATTCAACGTTAACTAAGCTTAAATCAACGTCTTCAGATTCTTTACATTCAAACGATAGAATAGGATCAATAATAGGATAACGGGTAGACGCCTTCTAGCAACCGTATTAAGCACAGTCTATCTAAACCAGTTGAGTGCCATCCTCCTTAAAAGCAAGCGTATACTAATATTGGTATATCTAGGGCTTACCAATCAGCAGATCGTAAACTCTAATATTTACTATCATTATAGTCATTGACGGTTGCAAATGATCTCCGATCTAGATAGGAAGCATAATAGCTTATCGGATAGCACGAGCTAGGCGATCGTCGAATATAGTAATAGGCTTCGGGCGCGACAGATCAAATAGCTAAATTCTATACTTCTCGTAGAGCTTCTTAACGAGACGTTTATAAACGAACGCGCTAGCGGTACAACCCGAATCCATAAGGGCGGCGGATAAGCGAGTCGGTAAGTCGGAATTTCCTACCCACGCGTTAACGTAGCATGCGTCATTATATACTTCTAACTAAATAGTAGGGATCTGGATCGATTCGTCACTATTATACCCGAAATCGATTAAATCCTCCTCCTTATTTGCCTATTAGCTACCACTTAGGACTACGAGTTAGGCTCCGCTTTTCCCGAAGGCTAAGTCGTAGTCTAAAATCTAGCTAGACGTGCGCGACGATAAGTAGCCTTCTAAGCTTCGGTTGTAGTATAGGTTCTTATACGATATCCTGCTCCTCTATAGGAGAAGCAAACATAGCTTGGAAGGTTAGAGCCTATATCGTAGGGCGCCTTCTTCGTGGTAGTTGTTTCGACTGTCTAGGTAGTCTCGGTGACAGGCTAGGTTATTTTCTACTAGAACCTATTATAGCCCTTCTTGGCGGTCGAATTAGCGGTGACGGCGTACGCTTTAGTAAGGCGTCGATCTAGAGAGGTAACGTCCATGATAAACTGAGGCATAGATATAGGTTCGTATAGTCCGAGATTCTTACGTAGGTTTACTAATAAACGGTCACGAACATCCATGAGCTAATCCTCCTTAGGGATTCCAGCTTAAACAGTAAGAGCACGGAATTTATAAAGGAAGGTAGTGACGTCGGAAGTGCCTTGTTTGACTTCCTAGTACTCCTTCCTAGCGATCTACTTAGCGTAACGGTTAGAGAACGTATTAGTTATATCGCTTATAATTTGATCGTACGTTATTTCGTTATTAGGGGCTGCCTAGAGCCAACCCTTAAGGTATTAGGCAGCTTATCCGCTAATACGTAATTATAGGTAAGTAGAGCGAGAAGCTTTAGTAGGGTAGCGGTCTCCGTTGACCTTCATTTTCTAAGTCATAAGGCGCTTCCAGGTTATAAAGCGTTGGTAGATTTTAGTCGCTTTACCTTCTCCATTAAACTAGTCTAGATTAGGGAGCTTATCGGACTTCGGCCTCCATAAGGCGCTTCGCTCGAAAAACGAGACGACTCTTTAAGGCGGGTATTTTCAGTAATAAGGAGTTTATTGTCGTTAGTGAGTTTATCTACACGAGACTAGTAGGCTAATGCCTACTCCTTGGCTTATTCTAACAAATCTAGGTGAGTATCGAGCTCCTCTTAAACTTCGATAATACGATTAGTTAGGGTCTATTCTTCCTAAAAGAGCCGATCGTGCTCTACAAGCAGCTCCTTTATAAAAGCCAAAGCATAGTCGCTTTTCTCCTTCATCAAATCCAGCAGTTCTACGCCAGTACGCGTCTATTTAACCTAGCTAGTAATGTCTTAATATTCGGTAGCCTCTATTAATAACTACCTCCTATCCTATGTCGCTGGTTTCGCTATCCTACTTAATAGTTACTTTAGTAAATAAATAGGTAAAACGCGTAGTGAAACTACGTGATCGTAGTCAGGAACGTGTTTATTTAACGTGTTTTAAATTGGTTAGGATTGTAGGATGAGATGAGTCTTATTTAAGTGAAACGAGCACTAGAAACAGGTTCAATAGGCTATTTATTCGAGTAAATAAGACTAGGGAACGAAAGAGGGAAAAGTAAAAGGTGAAAGTAATAAACACATGCAATGCCAAGGATCTTAGGGCTGAGTAAGGCTTGCCCTACCCGCAGTTGCCGCTTACGTGATCCCGAGCCCTATGCTTTTAAATCCCAATCGTCACAGGTCCCGCCATAGCTTACTGCTAGGTCTAGATCGAAGTATCCTAGATTCTATAATCTCTATCGATTACCGCCTCCGCCTAGTCCTACGGACATAGATTCTGGTAATCCGGTGACTTCTAGTAGACCTCTCTCTCTAATTAGACCTTATCTACCGTCCCTACCGGCGGGACCGCTCGGACCTTATAGAACGGCTACTAATATATCGGCTAGGTACTGTATCAATTGCTTCATTTCGTCCATCTTCCTATTTATTTCGGTACGTATTTCGTTGTACTCGTTAACGGGGACGAAATTCGATATATCGTTAGGTAAGTCTCGTTAAGACATTCGAAGGGTCTATTCCGTATTAGATAAGTAGGATTATAAGGTTAACGATCCTGTCCGCTGCCTAAGAAGGCCTATCTGATCTAGTCTAAGCTAATCTTCTAGGGGAAATACCAATAGATTTAAGGGTAGTTCCGCCCGTTTGTCCGCGTCGGATCGTAGCGTAATACCCTGACTAGCTACGTTAATATCCCGGCTAAACTCGAGTAAGGCGTCCTAGAAGTACTAAGACGTTGTAATCTAGTCGGGTGGAAAAGGTTAACTAGGTTATACCGATGCCGATCGTAAGGATCGGACGGAGTATCGAGCTTCTTGCGGGTTGTGATGCTGGGTGAACTAGGTAAGAGATTAATTAAGTCTTTTCTTATTTACGGATCGCTTTGTGAAGCACTATATCTTAGTGAATGTTACGATCTAATTCCCTAATTCGATAGAATTCTAAGGTAGGGTTGCGCGAGTTCCGGACATTTATTCTATAAGGTACGCTTATAGAGGATAATAGGTAAAGGATTAGTATAATTCGTTGGTGATAATGAAGGAGTGACGTTACACACGGATTTTTATAGGGAAGGCACCGTTCCGCTAGTTTCTACCGATTATCTACGGCTTCCCGATCGGGCGGGCCCGGTTCCTAGTATAGGTATCGTTTTACCTCTCTCCTATATACGCGAACAGTTGTATCAATATCGCTTTCGGCCAATTAGATATAGATCCTTTAATTACCGATAGAGAAAAAATTTCTAGTCGAATTAATCGAAGGATCGTTGCGGAATCGCTGGTTTAGTATATACCGGTTGGAGGGATTCTTGAATTTTCGTCCGGAGGACGCTGGAAAGTTTCTACTGCAGCTACCACTTATTAAGATCTCCCTAATCTATTAAATCGAATCATATAAATTACGAAAATCATAGTAATCGTGATACGTAATCGGGTGAAATCTGATTATTATTCTATCTAAATTATAAACTTATAAATTAGATCGGTCGGATCGGGATTACTATAATCCGATCGAGCGTACTAATCCGAGGATTATATCGGTCCACAACAACGACCGTTAGCGAAGTTAGTATATATTATTAAAAAGCTCGGCCCCCCGTTCCCTTATTCTTCTCAACCGTAAAGCTACCTCCTCTATATCCTCTTCTTTACGCGTAAGTTACTTATAATAGAGCTTAATAAGGTCTTCCCGACTCCGACCTTCCCGCTAATTATAAATAATCTAGCTTAGGAAATAGATATCGAAAGGTATAACGGCCTTAACTCTATATAGTATAT
>Ga0160427_10002535_pt1 | contig 11001 bp, 13 predicted proteins | sample SolpanmetagenomL_FD_108194 | JGI IMG/M metagenome (GOLD analysis project Ga0160427, IMG submission 108194) | Solar panel surface microbial communities from Lawrence Berkeley National Laboratory, California, USA - L | ecosystem: Engineered > Built environment > Solar panel > Unclassified ...
CCAAGGCGCAGTTCGCCGTCATCTTCGGCGAGCGCTTCACACGGGCCATGGCGGCCTGATGTTCAACCCGCCGCCCCCACACGAAATTCCTGACAGTCCCCAACCTCTTTCGCCACAGCCATCGAAGATCCAGGCAACTTCAGAAAGTCACGATCAGTCGGTGCTTGGCTTGGTCTCACGACCAGAGGCTATCAGTCAGGGGAAGTCGACTATGACGGCCACATCTCCAGGCGCGTCGACACTCATGTTCGCAGTCTGCTCTACGAAGCGTCCACCGTCATCCTCACCCGTAGCTCAGCAGAAAGCACGCTGCGGGCTTGGGGGCTCGCGTTGAAAGAACGGATTGGCTTCAAGAGGGCTGCTGTCGCTGTCGCCCGCAAACTGGCGGTGACCATGCATGCCATGCTGCGCTCGGGCGAGATGTTCAACCGGACAGCAGGAACTGCGACTTGATCTGATGAGCGGTTTGCGTCCGAAGCACGGACGCGCTGGTACGTCCCTGCCGGGACGTGGTCCGAGCTATTCCGCCTGATGGGGTGCACCGCTGCGACAGCAGAGTGCGGCGTCCACACTGGAAGGCTCCTCCCGCGAAGACCCATCATGCGGCGGCTGATGCCGACCGCGCAGACGACCCTGCACCCGGCACACAATCCAACGCAGAAAAATGCTTGCGTCGCAGCCCGCAATTAGACGACCTCATCAGGCCCGGCGTGAGACGTTCAAAGGGCAGCACTCGCCGGCAAAGTCGTGGCAGATGCAAAGTGACTTGCCCCCTCGACCAACATGTTCGTGAAAGCTGCCGCATCCATCGGCTTGCCGAACCTGTAACCCTGCCCCTCCTGACAGCCCAATTCCATCAGGACCTCCACTTGACCCTCGGTCTCGATGCCCTCCGCCAGCACCGTAAGATCAAGGCTGCGGCTCATCGCAAGCAGGGCCTGAACGATGGCTTTGTCCTTGCGGGCCGTCTCGATCCCTTGAATGAAGCTGCGGTCGATCTTCAAGCGATGAAGCGGCAAGCGCTGCAGCATGCTGAGCGAGGCGTACCCAGTGCCGAAATCATCGAGCGCAATCTGTACCCCATGTTCGTGCAGGCGGCGTAGGCAGGCCAGGTAGATGTTGTCCTGCTGCAGGGCGATGTTTTCCGTCACCTCCAAATCCAATGCGTCAGTCGACAGACCTGAGCGATGCAGCGTGGCTAGAACTTCCCCAACAAGGTCGCCAGCGTGAAACTGCGCCGCGAATAGGTTCACGGCCATCCTCAGATTCGGGAGCACAGCCCGCCAGCGTACTGCCTGCACGCAGGCTGTTGCCAGGACCCAGGAGCCAACCATCGGCGCAAGCACGTGTGCTTCCAGTACGGGAAGGAATGCGGCCGGTGAAAGCAGTCCGCGCTCCGGATGGCGCCAACGCAACAGCGCCTCAGTGCCCACGAGGGCTCCATCGCAGAGCCGAACCTGAGGCTGATAGTGCAACTCGAATTCGCCCTTTTCGAAGGCGCGTCGTAACTCCTCCGACATGTTGAGGCGTGCGGTGACCTCGCCGCGTAGAGCAGGTGTGAACATCACGATGGAGTTACGCCCAGCCGCCTTCGCTTGGTGAAGGGCGAGCCCGGCGCTCGTGAGTAATTCGCCAGCCTCCGTGGCGTGACTTGGCGCGAGCGCGATGCCGAGGCTCGCCGTCACATTCACGGCACGGCCTCCAGCATTGTAAGGTCGCGCGAGATCGTCCCGGATGCTATCGGCCATAGAGCGGGCGGAGAGAGGATCAGCGCTGCCAGAGATCAACACGCCGAATTCGTCACCGCCGAGGCGCGCGATCAGTGTGGTGTTGTTCGCACGCCCGGAAAGCCGTGAACTGACGGCGGCCAAGAACTGGTCCCCGGCGTCCTGGCCGACCCTGTCATTCACGGCCTTGAAGCCGTCGATGCCGACCATGATCAGTGAGGCACTGCCGGTGCTCGCGAGAGCCTCCTCCAAGCGCAAGCGCAGAAGGGTTCGGTTGGCGGCGCCAGTAAGGCCATCATAGTAGGCGAGACGGTGGAGGATCGCTTCACTCGCCTGACGCTCCGATACATCACGGATGATTGCACCCGCACCGAAGGTGCTGCCCTCGCCCCAGCAGCCCAAGCTGAGTTCGGCCGGGAAGGTGCTGCCATCCTTTCGGTGGCAGCTGATTTGGACTGGTTTCCCAGGAAGGTTGGGGCGCTGCCCCCTTTGCAGCTGAGCCAGAACAGAGGCGACGCCACTTCGGCGCGGCTCGTCGGGTAAGATGAACTCGGCAGGCTGGCCAATGACCTCGTCGCGGCTAAAACCGAACAGTGTCGAGGCAGCACGGTTCCAGAACGTGATGCGACCGTGCTCGTTGATCACGACCAGAGCGTCGGCAAGGGCTTCGGCCATGTTGCGTGCCATCACCTGATTGCGTTGCAGACGGCGCATTTCCAAGTGGCTGACGACGAGTTCAGCCAAGCCCTGCAGAACCCGCTCCTGCTCAGGCGTGAGCGGATTGCGGGGCTTGTCATCGATGAGACACAGGGCGCCGAGGCGGTGCCCGGACGGCATCGTTAGTGGTGCGCCGGCGTAGAAGCGGATGCCTGGAGCGCCCTGTACCAGTGGGTTCTGTGCAAATCGCTCATCGTCCAACGCATTGGGGACGACGAGCAGCGCATCGCTCAGGATGGTGTGCGAGCAGAAGGCAACCTCGCGCGAGGTCTCCTCGACAACCGAGCCGACCCTGGCCTTGAGCCACTGCCGTCCGTGCTCGACGAAGGAGACGAGGGCAATGGGCACATCGAAAAGGATGGCCGCGAGCTGTGCGATTTGGTTGTATTCCGCTTCCGGTTCCGTACCGACAATCTCGTACTCGCGCAGAGCAGCAAGCCGGGCTTCTTCCTGGTACGTCATGGCCTGAGCCTCTGGGGAGGAACGAGAAGGTAAGGAAAAGCAGCGGCTAGATGTCACCGCTTGACGGAAACTGCTGGGCGAGACTGCCGAGGTCTTGCACGAGGGCCGAAAGCCTCGACATATGTGCGAGGAGTGCGGGGGGAAGCGGATCGTCTGCTCCGGTCCCCTGGCTGGCTTGATGCAGAACCGAGGCGAGCTCTGCCAGGGACGTGCCAATCTGCCGGATGTGATCTCCGCGGGCCCCGAGATCTGCTCCGGAGGCCATTGCGACCTCAAGATCTGTGTTGATACGCTCTAAGCGGGCACCAGTCAGGGGACGTGTGAGGCGGCGGATCTTAGACATGATCACCTCAGGCGGCGCGCACGGTGGCGAGGAAGCGGGACACCTCTGCACTCAGGTGCTCGGATTGACGCGACAACTCGGAGGCCGAGGTCAGCACTTGACTCGCGGCGGCTCCGGTCTCCTCGGCCGCCATCGCGACACCCGCGATGTTGCTCGTCACCTCGCTCGTGCCAGCCGCCGCCTGGGAGACGTTGCGCACGATCTCTTGCGTTGCTGCCCCCTGCTCCTCGACAGCCGCCGCAATCGTCGTCGAGACGCCGCTGATCTCCCGGATTTGGGCCGCGATGCCTCTGATGGCGGAGGCGGCCTGCTCGGTCGAGACCTGCATCCGGCTGATCTGGCCGCTGACTTCGTCGGTTGCTCGTGCGGTCTGGTTGGCGAGTTCCTTCACCTCGCTGGCCACTACAGCAAAGCCCCGGCCGGCCTCACCAGCACGTGCCGCCTCGATCGTGGCGTTCAAGGCCAGAAGGTTCGTCTGGCCGGCAATGCCAGAGATCATCACGACAACGTCCCCGATCTTGGTGGCCACAGCACTCAGCTCTTGCACCAGCGCCTCCGTCTGCGCTGCGTTCGCCACGGCCGCTTGGGCAAGTTTGGCGGAGCCATCGACCTGACGGCCGATTTCCTGTACGGACGATCCCAGTTCCTCGGACGCCGCCGCGACCGTGTTGACATTGGAGGCCGCTTCTCCGGCGGCGGCCGCGACCGTGATGGAGTGGCTAGCGGTCTGGCTCGCGGTCGTCGTCATGGTCTGCGCGGTGGCCTGTAGTTCGGTGGCCGAGGCCGCTACCATGCCCACGATGCCGCTGACGGCCTGCTCGAAGCCATGGGCCATCTCGTGCATCGCAGCCTTGCGCTGCAACTCGGCGCTAGCGCGTGCTAGAGCTGTCTCCTCTTCCAGGGCACGGGCTCGGATCAGGTTCTCCTTGAACACCTGCACGGCTGCAGCCATTGCGCCGATCTCGTCGTGCCGGTCACGGAAAGGCACCGGAGATGCGGCATCGCCACGGGCCAGCAACTGCATCGCATCGGTCATCCGGGTGATCGGCCGCGAGACGCGCAGAAAGCTGAACAGCATCGCGCCGAGCGCGGCCAGGGTCGCCATTCCGACGGAGAGGTAGGCCGCGATCGAAGCGGATTCGGTATGTGCAATGCTCACATTGGCATCCTGCTGAGCACCCTGCTGGTTCAGAGCCACACCCTTAGCGAGCGTGCCACCCACCTCGGTGAAAAGCTTGAGCATCTCGGGATTGGCGAGCTCAGTGACCGCGTCCTGCTGCCGTCCGGCATCCAGGAAATCCACGATACGGCGGCTGTCCTGTTGGTATTGGTCCCATAAGGAAGCAAAGCCGTCGTAGAGCGCACGCTCCTCGGGCGAAGCGATCAAGGGCTCGTAGAGCTTGCGCGCCTTGGTGACGCTTTCTAAGGCTGCCTCATACTGGCGTCGGTTCTCAGCCAGCTTCAGAGTATCAATAGAGGCAGTTGCAAGCCGGTACTGCTTGATCCGCACCTGGGCGACCGCCGCGCTAACCTCGTTGATCGTGACGACGGAGGGCAGCCAGTTAACCGCGACTTCGCTGACGCTGTGCCGAATGCCGGCAAGCTTCACGAGCGTAATGCCCCCCTGGCCTGCCGCAACGATGGCAAGCAGAGCAAACAGGGCTGTGAGGGTAGCTTTCATCGAAAGCTGTGGGCGGAATGAAGAGGAAGGGACGGTAGTCATGACGAGGGCTCCTGCGCGGTAGGGCTCAATCCACAGCCCTTCGATACCGCGTGCAGGAGGCACGTGGAGCGCTGCGCGGATGTAAGCGAAAGTACTGATCGAGCGTTGGTGAAGCTCACGCTTAGGACGCGCGTTGCACTCACTTGACAGAAACAGAATGCCGCAATGATGTTAATTAAATATGAATTTGTATTGTGCCCAATATTTTCGCCAAATAAACAAAAGTTAATCTATTAGATTATACCATTTGTTAGTGGCAAAGTTCGTAGAAAAAGGATTTATTCAAATAATGACATTTGTTTATTGTCGCGGTTAATTTGGTGCGCATGTGTTAACAGATAGTTGCTTAAAATAGCCGGCCCATAATGTCGGTGAATTAAAATGCACGGCATCCAATGCGCTGGACCACCTCACGTTCGAAGCAGACGATGTGCTCGACTTGGTTGCTTGCACGTCGAAGGGATCACGGTCTCGTGAGAGGCACCTGCCCAAAACCTGAGCCGCGAATACAGCCCGGTTGGCTGCCACTCACGGACCGGAGGCGGCGACCTTCGCGACCAAGCCCAGTCTGGGCCACGGAAGCGGCCGAAGCGACAGCGTACCGGAACGGAACTGGACTCGCAGCCTTTCCGCGCTGCGGGAAAGGCTGACACCCAAAAGTTGGCCGCCGGTCAAGCCCTTGCATCTTGGGCTCTGGCAACACCGCGAACGGAGCGGTAGTGAGTTCCGGATGACCTTCCTTGAGGCAATTCGCGCATTCGCGCACGACTCGGCTGTGGCGATCGTCGTCACGGACGCTAAGAACGAGAAGCCGGGACCCATCATCCTCTACGCCAACGAGGCGTTTGGTCGGCTCGCTGGCCGACCTGTCGCGGAGGTCATCGGCATCAGCCCGCGCTTCATGCAAGGCCGTGAGACCCGCCGACCCGTCCTAGACACATTCGCGCAAGCGCTGGCGGCTGGCGAACGGTTCCACGGCTACCTGACGAACTATCGTGGCGACAGGACCAAGTACGTAGTTGAGATCGATTGCCGCCCACTCAGGAATGCTGCGGGCAACATCGAGTACTTCCTGGCGTTCGAGCGCGAGGTTGCCCGGCGCCGCGGCCGCCCTTGGGGTGGCGTACTCAGCCGGTTCGAGGCGGTCGACGTGAGCGATGCGTCGTTGACAAGTGGCATCCGTATGCTGGACGCCTTCACACCGTAGAGGATTGGCCGCCATCAATTTAGTGTGATGTGCAAATAAATACTCGAGCTGCGTTAACTAGAGTCATGATCTCGGACTGCTTCGACATAAACCTAAATCAATAACTGGCGAATTTTTGCCAGCATGCGTCCGTGGGGATCATGTCACAGAGTGTGCTTGGACCTACTAAGCTCGCTCATTTTCCCACTCCGCCTCTCTGTCATCAGAGTGCGGAGTGGTCCTGGGGCATACTAGCTGTCTGGTAGCGGAACGTTGTTGGGATCGGGTGCGTTGGGGCGATCGAGGAGCACGCCTAGCGCTTTGACCCTGGCGCTTTGACGGCCTGCGCCGGCCTCACTTTTCCCGGAGGGCCCGCTGATGCTCGCCATCCACCCGAACGCCCGCACCACCCCAGCGGTCCGCGCCGAGATCGCCCGCTTATCTGAGCGCTCCGGCGTGCTGGCGAGCCGCTACGGTGTCTCCACCGAGACCATCCGCAAGTGGCGTAAGCGCGGCCGCACAAGCTGCCCTGGAAGGCGAGTGAGGAGGAGCGTGCCATCGTCTGCGCCTTGCGCCGCGCCACCGGCTTTCCGCTCGACGACCTCACCTTCATCCTCACGCACTTTCTGCCGCACCTGAACCGGGATGCTGTCTACCGCATCCTCAAGGCCGAAGGGCTGAACCGCCTGTCGCCGGCCCAGCGCACGCGTAAGTGTAGCGCGACAATCAGGATGGTGACGCGCATTGCCTCGCCTGAAATGCTCCCGGCTGTTTGGTCGTTGCCTCATCTGATTTGCTCCCGACGAAGGTTCGACGGTGGGGGCGGCGATGAGGCGGGTGAGCATGGCGACGCGCGATGAACTGCTTGTGGCCCTAGCGGCTCGATACCGCGGCAGCGGACGCAAGGAGAAGACTCGCATCCTGGACGAGTTTGCGTGCCTGACAGGCCACCACCACCGCAAGCACGCGATGCGGCTGCTGCGGGCCAGTCCACCGGGACAGGCGCCGGCCTCCCGACCGGAGCGGCGGGTCTACGACGCGGCGGTGCGCGAGGCGCTGATCGTGCTCTGGGAATCCTCCGACCGGATCTGTGGCAAACGGCTGAAGGCGATGATCCCGACGCTTCTGCCGGCGATGGAACGCCATGGACACCTCGACCTCGTCCCTGAGATCCGGGCCGCGCTGCTTGCGATCAGCGCGGCGACGATCGACCGAGCTCTTCGTCCGCAGCGCGAGCATGTCGGTGCCGGTACGCGGCGGCGTAGGTCGCCAATCGGCGCTGCGGCGGTCGATCCCGGTGCGGACGTTCTCGGACTGGAACGACCCGCCGCCCGGCTTCATCGAAGTCGATCTTGTCGCGCATTCCGGTCCGGTCGCATCGGGCGCCTTCATCCAGACGCTGGTGCTGACCGATATCGCCACCGGCTGGACCGAGTGCGCCCCGCTCCTGGTGCGGGAGCAGACGCTTCTCATCGGCGTGCTGCGCGAGGTGCGTGCTCGGATGCCGTTCCCGCTGCTCGGGTTCGACTCGGACAATGACAGCGTGTTCATCAACGAGACGGTGCGGGATTATTGCTTGGCCTAGGGGATCGTGTTCACCCGCTGCCGGCCCTACCGCAAGAACGACCAGGCCCATGTCGAGCAGAAGAACGGCGCGATCGTGCGCCGGATCGTCGGCTATCGGCGGTTCGAGGGCTTGGCGGCCGCCCGCGAGCTGGCCGCTCTCTACGCGCGGACGGCAGGAGATCGGAGCGGAAATGTCCGCAGTTCGCCTCAGCGCCTAAGGTTTGCGACAGACCGTTTTTGGAGCAGTTCCTCTACAGCGGGCATGCGTGGTGGCAGTGGGAGCCCGTGGTTCAGTCAATCCAATGGAATGCCCGCCAAGGGGGTGCCAAGGCGGGCGAATGGATCTCTGACGACGAGAGGCTGTTAGCCGCGACCGAGCTGCTTCTCGATCTCCTGGAGCAGCGTGAGATGCTCCTTGATCTGCCCGCGCATGAGTTTCGTGACGTTCAGGTTCTCGCGATCTTTACCACTCTTCAGGTACGTCTCCTGGATCTGCAGAAGCTCCTGATGCCCCTGGATCTGGTCCTTGATGTACTCCCGATCGAAGCCTGCCCCAGCTTCTGCCTTCTGCAGCTTCTCCATCATCTGCTTGCCCTTGGCATCGAGGTTCGTTTGAACGACCTCGGCTGAGGGAGCCTTCACCTGACCAGTTGCAGGCGTACTCTGATCGCGCATGGACTTGAGGACGTCGGCGATCGTCTCCTGCTCAGAGACCTCCAGCTGCGCGAACTCCTTGACCTTTGGGTTCTGCGCCTTCTTCAGGGCAATCCGGCTGGCCTCTAGAGACATACCTCCGGCCGTCGACGTATCGGCTGCGTGCTTCGCTTCTGCCTCGCCCATGGCAGCAGCAGTGTTGCCGGTCTTCTCCGAGGCCGAACTAGGGCTGTTCTGGGCAAAGGCAGTGCCCGTCAGAGCAAGGGCCAGCGAGGCAGTCAGAGCAAGCGTCGTCGTGCGCATGTGCTTTTCTCCAAATTGTCTGGGATCGGGATACAAACGCGGCAGCATCGCTATTCGTTCAGTTCCGCTACGGCTTCTGCGAAGCGCCCAGCTTGGCGCCCGCGACACACTCCATCAGGAAGGTGGACCGCAGGTCATCGCCAAGCTTGTCGTGATCTGCCTTGTCGGCACACTGCTTCTGCCATCCAGCTTCGTTAGAAGAGGTGGTGACAGAGGCAGATTGCTCCTGAGCAAGCGCGGCCGACATGGTGGCCGCAGCTAAGACTGCCAGGACGGCTACTCGGTTGAGAGTAATGAGATTTTTCCGTGGGCAGATGCTGCCCTAACGAAAAGCTTGTTGTTGTGCCGCCGGTTCAAACGCTGGCCGAGCGGTCGCCCTACACAACCTCATCGAACAAGGGAGCCGAAGCGGATTAGCACCACGCAGGCAGATACTCCCCGTGAGTATCTGTGGCCACGGTCGAAAGCGTCTTGGCGCGCGATGGTCTCAGCTTGCACCAGGTGTCAGCTGGGGCCACCTCCGAGTGTAGAATTGGCAGGGCCGGGGTGGCATGGCGCGCTTCATCGCAATCGAGAGGGTGACAGGGCGGGTCTATGGTGACACGGCACGATTTGGCGAGGCCGGAAACGTGACCTCGCCTGACGCGGCGGTGCTCCTCTTCGACCGCCACTGCGGTCGTGCGCCTCGCGGCTTCGGACACGTTGGGCCGACGAGTAAGGCTGCAAGCTATGACGTCTACGAGATCCAGCCCTCCGGCCCCACACATCCTACTCACAGCGAGGCTGAGGCACAGGCTCTCGTAAAGGAACACGGATCGTGGGTGGTCGCGCTCGTTAGCTACAACTCTTGAGTTGTGGCACCTTAAGGTTACGGTCTACTCACCGCAGAACTCTTCCGTTGGTGGCCTACTTGTCGCAGAGATACGACCAGGAGCCAGGGCAAACGCATGAAGGTCTGCGATCCTATGGCGGGGTCGATTTTAGGGAGGTCGCAGCTCCTGAAACCCTGCTTATCGAGCTGAGCAATGAAGCCTGCGAGCAGATTGCTGACCCATCTTATGTATGGATCGGCTTCATGCGTTTGCCCTGGACCAGGAGCCGCCATGCGCGTCGTCACGACAGGGCTGCTCCTCGCAGCGGTCACCTTTCTACCCGTAGGAGCGTTGGCGCAAAGCGATCGACCGCCGACGGGAAAGTCTGCCAACCTGTGCCAGGAACTCGTTGCCTTCGTGCATCAGCCTGACCCGACACTGAAGGCTGATGCTCCTCCTCCCCAGCTTGCAACTGCCGTGTCAGCCAAGAAGGAAGGTGGCGACTCCGCGAAACCGTCTGAGGTTGGCGGAGCACCAGCGCAGAACTCGGGCCAAAGCGGGCAGATCACTGCCTCCGGTCCTGGCGCTTCCGGTCCGCAGGGTGACGCTCAGAACAAGGCTGCTCCTGTGGACTCAACGGCAACGGCAAGCGGCGCGCCAAGGGCTGCCGCGGCCGCTTCGGCACAACCAGCTGCGCCGTCTTCCCCAAAGCCTTCGCCGGAGGAAATCCAGCAAGCTGAAAGAACATCGAGCACGAACGATCTGCGTGGGTGCCGTACGCTCGCTCAGGGGATGCGTCGAAGGGGCGTTGTCATGCCCTCCCCCCTGCTTGCTCTGTCAGCCATGAGGCCGGAGCTTCTGCAGGCCGCCGAACGCCCATGACGATGACGCCCCTCGCAAAGCTCCTGAGTTCTTTGGATGCCATGCTTGATACGGCCGACGCGCCCGTCGTTGCCGAAGCGAATTTGGAGATCTGGGAGTACCTGTCAGCCTTCGATGGCCTTTCGCAGCAAAGGCACGCCATTGCTGAGCTTGCGGAGGCATTCAACACCAGACCGGCGGATACGACCTTCCATGAGGTAATCCACAAGCAGATAGCGCAGCATCAACAGCGGCTTTCATAAAAACATTACCGAGGAAGTTGATCTCAGAGAGGCAATGGCCGGCCTACTTCTGCTCTACGGGATTCTGCGGAATGTCCAGTTTGGCGTTCGCGACACACTCCAGCATAAAGGTGGGCCGTAGATTGTCACGTAGCTTGTCGTGGTCTGCCTTGACTGCGCATTGCTTCTGCGATGCGGTCTCATCGGATGATGCAGTGACCGTGGCTGCTCGTTCCTGAGCCAGCGCGATGGACGCAACACACGCAGTCGCGGCTGCAAGAAGGACGACACGTATCGAGGTCATGACATCCTACCAAGGATTAGCACCACCATGACGATAGCGGATGGTTGTGACGCTAGTCCGACTCCCTTGAGCGAACCGAGAAAGGTGCCTACGGTACCGTC
>Ga0160427_10002536_pt1 | contig 11000 bp, 6 predicted proteins | sample SolpanmetagenomL_FD_108194 | JGI IMG/M metagenome (GOLD analysis project Ga0160427, IMG submission 108194) | Solar panel surface microbial communities from Lawrence Berkeley National Laboratory, California, USA - L | ecosystem: Engineered > Built environment > Solar panel > Unclassified ...
ATTCTGGCCTGTGCCAGAAGCCGACTGATGATTCTGCTACCTTGCCAATTGCTTTAGGTGCTGGGTATGTGATTGGTCATGATTGTGGACAGTAGCTTTCGTCACTATGCTAATGGTAATCCTAGAATTCCTATCCTAGTAGCTATCATTGTATTTTTGATTCTCCACAGGCGCCACAAGAAGAAACTACGATTGGAGGACAGGAATGACAGAACGAAGAGCATGGACTTTGGGCTTGATCTAGCGCCAACAGGAAGGAACAATACTGGTGGGATGATGAATGGTAACGGCTCAAGGGAAAAACCAGGAACACACAAGAATCAGTATTCTTTGGAGATGGATCCAGCTATTCCGGCACCATATCTTCTACCTCCCGAACTCAACAATTCCCGAGAGAGTCTCCACTCCATGACGAGACAGTATGCTGGTGGTGATGATAGCTACAGCCTAGCGCACGCGCTTCCTACATCGCCCATGTCTACTGTAGGACCTATGAATAATTATGCACACTCGCATTCTGCACGAAGCAACCGAGAGTCCTCCTTGTATACAACCTCTCCAGCCGACGATGCTCAAAGCACAGATAGCTACACTGCTGAACTCTTAGGACATGGTGTGAAGAGTGCTCTTACATCACCTCCGGTACCTGCTATACCTTCACATCATATCCTACCAACCTCTGTTCAGACGACTGCCTCGCCCACCACCCATCAGGCCAACGAGGCTCAAGCAGTGCCACAGAGATTTGGTCCGCCTTCAAACGGCAACAGATCATTACCATCTAATCCAAGACCACCGCGCGATCAGACGCCACAGGTTGTACGAGAACAACAAGAAGCAAGACATTCAATGGATGATATACCATTAGATGATACGTATGGACTTAAGGAACACGAAAATTATTACGTGACACCTCCTTCTCCAAAGGACTATGTTGTACCCCATACAATAGGAGCAGATACAGAGCACAATTCCAGGCTGAGCTATCAACCAGATGTTCCTTACCCATCATATGGTGCTCTCGAAGTGGCTCCTGGAGATGGACGAGACATGCGTCGTGTATCCGTAGGATTGAGACCACTTCCTCCAGCGGCTGAACCGGGTGACACACCTGAGGAAAGGGCTATGCGTATACGATCATTCTACAAAGAGTATTTTGATGACGGCAAGGATGGTAAACGCAATTCAGCGATGGATTACTACAGTCAAGTACCTCCCGTCCCAAGTCAACCAACAACATCATACAATCAGGAACACCATGATCCGTACGATAACGGTGGTTATGATGACGATTATCGCATGTCCTTCATGGCTGATGATGTAACCCCTGTGTATGATGAAGAGACTGGACAGTATGTTATGGCAGGTAATGGACCACGACCATATGCGGAACCGCCAATGCGTCGTGCCATGACGCCACCTCCTCGTGGACCACCTAGAATGCAAAATGGTCCAAGGGGTCCACCTGGAGGCCACCGACCCTTCTCGTCTCAGAGTGGCCGGATGTATGGACCCCCAGCAATGATGGGAGCTCGTGGACGACCTGCTCCTCAGGTTTTAAGACCTATCGTACCACTCCATATACTACCATCACCACATCTTCTTACCGAAGAGGCCTTTGCCTCACCTATAGGGTTTGCTCCTGGTCCTCGCGCGCGCGATTACCAGAACAATACAGCTTCTGAAACTGGAAGCTTGAGAGGAGGTGTTCGTCCGTACAGTCCGACTGTGCGTGCTCATACACCACTTGTTTCGTCGCTTGAGGAGCTCAATGCTCTTCCTAATCCGTAAGTACACTATATTCCATCTTCATATCATCTTCAGTTTGTACTTACTGGTTGAGATAGTGCACAATTGAGAAAAAGTGGAACCTTCACAGCATTGGACTTTGCGCCACCACGCAAGATCCGTGATACGGATACAGGTAGCGACTCTGGCTCTATTCGAAGCAACCGAAGCGCTGTATCTCAAACCCACTTATACGGTGTTCGTTCAGGTGCTTACAGAGTATCACGACTTCCTCAAGATATGGTTGGTACTAAGGAGGACCTTGTGAACAGTCTCAAACCTTCTTGGAGCATGAGAGACCCAGCCTCTTTTTAAACGAAACATTCCTTTTACCTTTTCAAACAGATGATGCTCAGTTTAGTGTCATGAAAAATTTCAATATTCTTCCCATTTAATGTCCAATAATGTATAAATACAAGCATATCCATCAGTTCCCTTCATATCTGTTAATCGAACATTATAAAATGCATCTAGTTTATTCGTCTCCTAGTTATCTCTGTTTCTCATCCCTTTCTTTTCTTTCTTTTGATATGAACAATATAGATATAAAGGTCAAGGGTTGTCGCACATTCTTGGTTTCAAACGGTGTTAGTCTGCTTTGTATTTTTAATCCTAGGTTTTATATTTAGGTATACTCTTTTATTTAATGTATCTGTTTTTTACTCGATTTCCAACTTCAGTCCGTGCCTGAGCTGGAACGAAGGTGTTGTTCTATTCTGCCTCTTTGCTCCATTACAATAGATAAAGTATGTTCTATCCTCTCTTGTGTGGTTATTTAGATGGAGTAGTTCACTTTGTCTATCCGGTCATTATAAGAGCTTGGTCGATGAGGACATTGTGTTTTCTTTCTAAAAGTCCATCTGTATACAAACGAACCATTGATTACATTTATAACTCTAGTATGGAGCGAGTGGTTGGCATAAATACAATTACAATAACACAATAGAGCTTAAGGACATCTGCACCAAACTGCACCTTCTGCATTTCTCCTGTTCAACGTCGCGACCTCTATGTTGGCGAGCAAGTCTTTTGGAGAAACAAGGTGCCAGTGTTTGAGTTCTTACAGATGGGAACGTGTAGTGGAGTATAATAACTTGTTACATCGTCATCGCTTCTTAAGGTATCTTCTCCTTTAGAGCAAGTTTCTGTGTAGAAAGGTTCGGTTTTTGACTTTTGATCTTTGATTTATTTATTTTTGAAGACACAAGCAAGTATTTTATGACTCTTACTAGTATTTCTAGCTATAATACATGCATAGCATGTATCTACCTAGGTATATATGTATATGTATACGCTTGCACTTTTCATATATGCACCAATGATACTCGTCTACTTCCACCTATGAGAGTGTGCATCACCCGTGTAACAGGACTCTCGAATTTATTACTCAATTCCTGTGACGACATGGTATCTTTTGAAGAAAAATATTCATTACAGTTGTATACAATCACGCTACAAAGATAAGCCAAAAATGAAGATGTATAAATTAAGCTTATCGAGGGCCAAGAGTCTGAATCGTAGCTTCAATATCTAGCATGGCAATATATACATATATATATATATATATATATCTCACTGTTCACATTCTATAACTGTCAACTCTCATGGTATTGAAGCTGATACTTTTCCCGATACACAAGAATAGATTTTGATATGCGCACTTGTTTATAGACTTATATCACAAGTGTATGGGTTGTCTAAATGCACATCTCAATGACTTCGTCATACGTGAACTCTGCGACGCTATGTGTAAGCTATATGCATTGTATCCGTGATTGTCAAACCTTAAGGATGCTTTTTATAGTCCCAACTTTATATTAAGTTTATTGTCAAGATGTTGACCATTTCCATTGCATTGCACAGAAATCATAATCTTCGCCTCAATCTAAGGGCTTTGAATTGGTACTCAGGACACTGATGAAATTTGGGGGACCATCATTCCATATACGTGCTATCTATCTAGAGCTAAACTATTGCGATAGATCTAGATACCTCAATTCACGCACATCAAGTTTGTATTTAACAACACACTCGTGATTATAGCGAGTGGAAACACGAATGATGATGGATGGATACAATATTTACTACGGTATCTGGTTGGAAATCCACTAAATTCTATAATCACTGTTGTATGATATCAAATACCTCTAGATACCATGCGAAGCAGGTAAATTAGTGTACCAACACTAAAAATCTATGTAGCTTACACAATCTTAGAAGAGATTGAATATGGCCTCTGGCAGTATCGAAATGGTTAAAACTTATCGACCACTTTTGTATTTAAAATGCTATCGATCTGGTCTTAGTATCGTCACATCGAACAGTAACACATCAAGGTAGACATGAGATGTAACTGTGAGTATGGTAAACAAGTAGCAAAGAGCTATCATATACATAAATCGAACTTTGTGAATGCTTGAACAAAATCAAAGAAGCAAGCAATGTAATCAACAGGCATGGTCGATAAAGGGGTCGTTGTAATTTTAAACCTTTTTCCTCCTCTTTCCCCTGCTAATAATGAAACTTTGTCGTCATTGTGAACCATCACATGGAAAGATGTACTGTACCACCGCAACGTGCATGAGCACATATGTACCTAATTGCATTAGCCAACAAAAAAACCCATAATATCTTCCTTATCACCAGTGTGATCTGAATTTTTCCTGACAAAAGCACAAGATTGGACATTTATCAAAATCTAACCAGACTGGAAAAGTACATCAACTCTTGTTAGCGCACATCTTTATTTTTATTCCTGCACTTGTACCTTGATGCGACAAAAAAATGCGTTAAAGGTTTATTATGATTACATTGCCGAAGATCTCAGGGAATTCACATCCGCATTGGGAGATGCCGTGGAGCTGATGGTGGTCTAAACTTAGAAATCCCTGTTTGGATAAGGTAGGATATGCAAGTACCTGACTTGTATCGGTCGGATACATGTTCTTTTTTTCTGTCTTATTCTCGAAAGATTTTCTTCGTTCCTTCATCTACAGGGCGGTTCTATAAACTCCCAAGCTAGGTAATTTTGTGGGCCTTCCATGTTTCTTCAAACAGGCTTCTCCCTTGTGTAATTTTTTCAAAGAGTAATTGGGTAGGTCTTATTGCCATGCTTTGCGATTTCCGGGTCAGAAAACAAACAGAGACAGAACGCCAATCGCTTAAAGAAGCAGTTGAAGAAAGAATCATATGTCAAGAAGGGGTAAGTTGTATGAGAAATGATCAAATAGAGTACCAGTATTAGCTCAAACATAGAGAAGATCGTACTTTCTTCCTCATCCATTCTTGTTGTGGAAGGAAGATACATATGTATTCATACAAGTCGTCTTGATCGGAATGATCATCCAAATCAAATTTGCTGTATGTAATCATGAACAGATTGTTTAGTGCTGTTACACTACCTTGGTACTTGGGTGCATGCGTAGTAAACAGACATGAGAGAAAGAGGAAGAGAGAAGGATAAATAGAAAAAATTGGATGGCATGACATGTCTAATGTTGGCAAGCCCCTACAAATCCTCATGCTTGAGTGGAGTCTCTCAACAATCACTTTGCTTTTCTGTCTATGACTTGTCTTTCTTCTTTTGATAGCATGAAGTGGGTCTGTATCGAATCGGAATCAGCTCGTGGCAATGATGATCATCATATAAGAAAACAAATCTTAAAATAAGAAAAAGTAATGACGCTTTGAAAAAGATGTAATGAGTAGAGATCCCAACTGATACTTAGAAATGCTACTCTAATTTACCAATCTTCTTTCCTGTCGATACCGTGAATTGACAGACACAGAGGAATTGGTGGCAATCTTCTGAAAGTACCTGTTCGTATGAGCAATAACAATTGATTCACCTCTTGTAATATTTCATCTATTTGTTTGGCTTGTCACGTCTTGTTTCGGCATTCCTGTGTTATTGTTGTTGTATCTACTTCAGTAAGTATGCTCGTTGACGATGACCATGATAACATTAAATATTTGCCTACAAACAAAATGGAGGATGGATGAATAAACAAATAAACCAAGAGTTAATTAAATCCAACTAAACATTTGTAGATGCGAGAAACATTCATAGTTAAGAAGCTGTCAGATATTCAGCCACCTCGAGGCCACGTTCAAGGGTAGAACAGCCTTGTTATAAAGGTATTCATGATTTATGGTCAAGATCGGTCAGTCGAGTGCGCTGTGCTTTGATGGTGCGTTGTTGATGCTAATGTGCCAAGCGAAGACACAACCAACTGAGTGCACACACCATCAAGAAGAAGAAGAAGAAGAAGAAGAAGAAGAAGAAGAAGAAGAAGAAGAAGAAGCTAAAGCAGTGAGTAGTACGTACTAAGTAAGCAGCTACAGGGAGCCTCGCATAGAGAACATGGCTTGACTCGACTTGACCTGCTTGCTCTTTTGGATGCTAATCTTATATTTTGCCTGGGATTTATTTGTTTTGCTCTGTCAATCCTCTTTCCTCATTCACACATAGCAGCAGCAGCAGTAATATCATTATTATTATGATTATCAATGTAATAGCAATTTTCTTCTTCTTCTTCTTCTTCTTCCATTGCTACTACTAATGCCACCACTGCTGACAAGAGCATCTCGGTGACTTTAACAATTGAGAAAGAGAGCACCGAATAATTGTCTCGTCTAAAGTGAAGCAAGCCAGCCAGCCAGTCAGTTAGTCCAGCCATTAAATTTAGAGAAAGGTGGTATTCAGTGGTAGTAATCAACGTTCTGGTCCTCAGCCTTAGCCTTTTTGTATTTGCTTTTTGTCTTCCTTTTCTCTCTCTCTCTCTCTCTCTCCTTCCTAAGCCCCCCCCCAATCCACTTCTTAGTATTATTATCATCAGTAGTAGTCTTCTTCTCTATTCCACATCCACATTTACCTCCGTCTGTTCCACATCTTCCACTCACTCACTTACACTCTTTTAGTCGCTCTCTCCATCTCTTCGCTTTCCTTTCCTTTCCTTCTTTCTTTCTTTCCCTTCAATCCCTCTATCAACGTGCATCACCCATTTGCACCTACCAACCTCTGACCTCAAACCCACCAGCCTCTATTCTGTAAGCAGATACGGTTGTCTTGACATTTAGGACCTCACCAACTACTGAAACGGCCTCTCATTCGACCAACCGATAGGCAATATTCCATCAATAATTCACTTAAACATTCTTTTCCCCTCTTCTTTTGGTTTCGACTCGGAATCTCTACTCCGATAACTCATAAACATAGACTCGATTGTCATATTATCGAAATTCAACCTATATACTTATCATTGCTAGAATCTCCTTGTTCTACTGTCCTACACGTTAGAGCCCTTTTTGAACGTGACGCATTCAATTGTTGTCATCGCCAATTCGAGCCTCCTGTAGTTGGGTTATTTCGGGTTTAAACTATTGTCGATTAACAACAACAACAAAACTCTCACCATGTCGAGCTCTGGTTCAAGCGACGCGGCTTCTGCCACTTGTAAGTGTTCCTAATGAAGTCATTCATGTAAACACCCTGACTAACATGCCGTGAAGCTCAATCTGCTAGTCCACAGTCTTCATCGATAGAGTCGACAAGCCCGCCAGCCACAACTAGCACTCCTCCTCCTGCCACAACATCTACCCCAGAGACAACAACAACACCTCCTTCTTCAACTACAACCGACACCCCATCAACAACCGCACCAGTCACATCGTCGACAGAACCCATTACGACTCCATCTAGCACACCAAGCCCTGAGCCAATCACAACTCCTACGACGACTTCGAATACAACCCCATCAACCTCAACAACTACGCAGCAGGATGCTCTTACGACCTCAATATCGGGCTCGCCCTCAACAGTAGTAGTAGTCACCACGCCTACACAAATCACAGAGACCAGCAACGGCCAATTAACAACTGTCATAAAGACTTCAGTATACACAACTACAACTCCAAACAGTTCGACCCTGAGCACATCAAGAGTAGCAACAACAACATCGTCATCTTCAACGTCCTCAGCCATATCAAGTACATCAGCCACAGCTGCCCCAGTAAGTGGCAAGCACGGAATAGGCACTGGCGGTACAATAGCTATTGCGATAACTGTACCTCTCGTCTCAGTAGTGCTTCTAGGGCTTCTGGCTGCGTTCCTATGGAAACGTCATCAAAAGAAAAAGGCCAATGAGGAAATGAGACGGAAGGAAGTTGAGGACTATACATATAACCCAAACAACGATACGAGCGGACACTCCGGTATCCTTGGTGCGGCAGGAAGTAACAGCGGTATGAGTGAGGCAGAGGGCTATCGAGGTTGGGGTAATACAGCTGGCACACGTAAAGTCTCGGCACCACTTTCATCAAGTCCTTCTGCTGGTACCGCACTATCGCCCGTCCCCTTTGGAGCTTCCCACTCCGACAATGGCTTTGGAAATAACGAGATGCAGCACGATACCAAGATTCAACCCGCGGAACTTTATGGTGGAACACCGCAAGCCGAGCTCTATGGTGGTTCAATTCCCGCAACATCACCACAAAGTCCTATATTTGCTCAGAACCAAAAACGTCATTCACAAGCTCCCCTGCTAGTCATGCCTCACCGCCCAAGCACAGCTGACTCAAGCACTATTGGTGCTGGAGCAGTACACAGTCCAGTCGAAGCAGATGATGGTCTGCAACGTGGAGTCTCAAACGCATCATCTAGATATACCAATGCTACTCATAATACGGAGGGATCAGATGGAGGTGATGTGCAATATCCTCCTGCCAACCAAACTGCACACTACTATGCAAACGAGGCACCTACCTATTACGATGACATGAACAACAATAACAACACACACCCTCAAGAACAGTACAATCATTACAACCAATACGCTCCTATGCAGGAGCAAGAACAGCAACAAAGACCGCCCATGATACAACAAGTCTCAGCCCGTCGAAACACGAGAATAGAAACACCAACTGAAAACCACTACCCTCTATCGTCTCATCAAGGAAACAGTGGTATCGCACAGAACTTTTAATTCTCTTGGCCATCATTTCCAATCTTTCCTTTGTCAAGCGTTTCTACCAAGCATCCACAAAATTCATTGTATACTTTTGGCCACCAATCAATGATCTTTATCGTCAAGCAACATGATTATCATTCTACTTAATGGACATTTTCAAGCTTCTTTTTACAAAAATTTATTCTATGTAATTATCTTCAGAGGTCCTTCCTCGCCTTCTTTAGTTAGATGTGCTCTTCTTTTTTCTCCTTTCAAAATTGCCTCGAAAATCTGCTTTTATTACTCATTTGTTCTCAAACACACGAAGTCTTCAACACAGTGGATCTTGTCCTAACCCTTCCCATCCGTTCTCTTTGTTGGCGAACGTGTTTGCGTGTGCGCCACAATGCGTTATTCTATTTAGTTATTTTTTGTCGTCACAGTGGTGTTTTCTCTTTCCTTTTTATTTTTCTTCCCCCCCCTCCCTCTCTTACTTTGATTTGCCTATAATAACTCTTAAGGATACCATAATCCTATACATATATATACATACTTAATAGAGTCAAACTTTACATGGTATTCCAACTTCTTCAATCTTTTCGTGTTGTGATATATCGCTGAGAAATAAATGGTCCTGATATGACTGTAAATTTTAGATTGATCTGTGTATCAGACTTTTAAAATGCACACCATTGTTCGAATACTACTCTTTGGTTGTCTCGCTTCCAACTTATAAAACAATCAACGAGACTATCTAGTGTGAATACTTCAAGTTCAATATTCCAAGGGTGTGGTGGGATATATACCAATTCCTGAGCACGCAAATACTCGAGGAAACACCTGCTCAGCTGGAGTGAAAATTCGAAACGCAGCTATCTAGCTACCTAGGTACCTAGGTACTTAGTACTTAAGTAGCTGGTATTGCCAACAAGGAAGACTGAACTTTAAACTTGACGCCCAGGAATACTTACACATACTGCTAAAGGTGCTAGTAAAAGTAGGCGACTTGCCTCCATCTCGTCCAAACCATTCATTCACTTGCTGGTATATATATATATACTACTTACTTACTGTTGTTTAATAGCAGTTGTGTTCATTTAGTTGGTGTTTAATTATTAATTTATCTATTTGCTCATTTACCTACCAAACAGCTCTATTTTACCATCCTATCCCACCATGACTGAACGATTAACCAACTCGCTCATTGACAAAACTCATAATAATAATCGTGAAAATATTAATAAGTATTAATAATAATAGCCTTTAGAAATACAACCCATGGTTCAACCAATCGCTTACTTCAGTACACAAATTTTGATTTTATCGTACCTTAATCTCAATACTCTCCACAGCGATTCTTCACATGTCGTCTATGAATTACTGAATCGAGTTTATTCCATAAATTCATTGCAGCTCTCCTTGCCTCAACCAAACCTCCGCGTATCTCGTTCTGTGCAAGTAAGTAAGTACTTGTCCATTGTTGTCTTTTCGTTCAAAGCGACGGCAAGTTGATCAAAAAAATCTAACATACCACCTGGTTCGAAACAACAACAACAACACAAGAAGTGGGACATTTAGCAAAGATCACACCTCGGAAAAGCAATGTAAGATGCAGCAAGACTATCATATCCCAGTAGTAAGGCCACAGTCGCTATTGGAAGCTGATAGTCGATACAGGAAGTTTGGAAAGCATTTACAGAAACGTCAGCTTGATATACCAGAGTATGCTTCTAGTTTCGTCAATTACAAGGGCTTGAAAAAGGTATGATGCCAAGCTGTTTCTCACAAATCACTTAAAGCTCCAGACATATCATACAATTACTTAGTAGCTGACAATTTCAAATCGTGTAGCTCATCAAGCAGCTTGCTGTTGGAACAAGACCGTCTATACCCCGCGATGGACTCCTCTCACGACAAAGCAGCGACAATCTCAACGCATTGCAGGCTGCGCTACAAGCCAATAAAGCAACCTTCTTCTTCAAATTAGTCGGTGATACGTCTGCTCACGGATTGGAGATGTATGTCTGATTTTGTGTAGGACCGGGAGATAGAAAAGGTCAACGCATTCTATCTTCAGAAACAGGAGGAGGTCAGCATTATTCAAATCCTATGGGAAGAAATATACACTGATTGACTCTCTTGAAGCTTAAACTTCGACTAGGAACGCTGCTAGACAAGAAGAAGCTTATGCAGTCGAGATCTGAGACTGCATCCAAAACCTCGACCACTTTTGTAACTCTTCTAGAAGGATTTCAGCTTTTTGGA
>Ga0160427_10002537_pt1 | contig 10999 bp, 13 predicted proteins | sample SolpanmetagenomL_FD_108194 | JGI IMG/M metagenome (GOLD analysis project Ga0160427, IMG submission 108194) | Solar panel surface microbial communities from Lawrence Berkeley National Laboratory, California, USA - L | ecosystem: Engineered > Built environment > Solar panel > Unclassified ...
ACTTACTCGAATCCTAGAGAACGCCACATCTCCTGCAATTCAGGCTTCTTCTTTTTTGACAACCATAATGACGACGACATGACGAATTAAATGCGATTTCTTGTTTCGCGACAGCAGTGATGACAGGATCAAGTCGGGAGCGATTTAAGTATCTTCAAATTGTGTTGTGCTGTACAATTTCCTTTTATAACAATGTAGTTTGTTTTTGTTTTATTTCGTTCCTGGTGATGAAGTAGAATAGAAGAGGAAAATCGTGACAAGAAACGGGATGACTAGAGGATGAAGCAGGAAGAGCAAGAAGCTAAAGTCACGATGTGTCTGTTATGTTGTTGTTGTTGTTGTTCTTCTTCTTCTAATATGGAAAGAGGATGAGGATGGTGATGGGCAAAACCGGTGCAGGGGTGTGACGGGCGGCGGGGGGGGGGCAGACGAGGGGATGAAAATGGGGGATGGGGGAGCGAGCGACTTGACTTTGTGTTTTTGCGCAAAAGGAAAGGAAGACAGAGAGAGAGAGAAACAAAAGAAGCTGGGAGGGAGGGAGGATCTTCATAAAATCAAAACAAAAACAAAAACAAATGCAAAATGAAGTACTGGAATCATCGAGTCCAATCAACTGTCATCAACACCACCACCACTCACTCCGTCCATTTCTTCCCAATTCATCTCAGTCGCGACGCCACAAGAACACAACCTTGGGTCTTCCTTAGGACAAAGCACGAATGCCTCTTTTTACCAGGGTATCGCGACGGTGAGCTTGGTCTCTGTAAAATAAGCACTTACTTAGTACTTACTTGGTAGTCGCTGTTTTCTTATGCATAATAGAATCAGATGATCAGGGTTTCTCGAATCAATTACTGTATGGTAATGCATAGATATGGGCAGGCCAATTAACAAACAGATCACAACAGACATATCAAATCAATGCATTGACTCTCAATGCATCCTCTCTGCGCGATGGGGCGGCGCAAACAATGACCAAATAAAGGTTTTTGTCAACGTGTTGTGTTTTTCGCGCGACGCGTTGATTTCAGTGACCGTTTTCAGACATAATCTCCAGGAACCATGCAGAGTCCATCAAAATCAAGTAACCTACTATGTGCTTACATTGCGCGCTGTAACGTAAGGGAAGCAGACTGTGAGCATACTGCACCTCGAAAGTTTGAATCGCTAAAAAATTGTGGTTACTCTGATCGCATTGCGATGGCAAGCGAGCCGACACTCTCAAGTTGAATTCATCAAGATGCTAAAGTACTGCGGTCACAACTTAGACGATCAGAATGTGTTTCGGGTATTATTTTGCAATCTTTAAGCTAAGTTACATTAAGTCCATACAATAAAACTGATATCTTTAAGAGATATTATCATAGCAATCAGAGGTATATATATAGCTGAACATTGAAATAAGAGCTGACTCGGATGTCATATCCTTTTGACGAGTGGACTTGGCTTTCACATCTCGAGTTGGTAAGGAAATTTTACAAATATTCCTTTACTTGTTGTTCGCTCCACTCCCAAAACTCCTTAGCAACACCTATGCCACCTTGCTCTTTTTCCTTGCTTGCTTCTAAAATATCTTTCCTCATGGCGCCAATTTTTCCCCATGGTTGTACTACCCGCAGTCAGCATTTTAGTTGTTTCTTTAAAATTTCATACAGATGGTGAAACAACATATCACAATCTTGCGAATAGAGTGTTAAAGAAAGGCTTACCAAAAGCGCCATTGTTCTGTGTTGTAATGTCTGTAGATAATCCAGCATACAATTCCGTATATGCTCCATATATCGGCTCTTTCAATATAAACCCTACAATCCAAGACTGCCATTTAGGTATATGCTGGTAAAGATCTGTCTTCAAGTTCCCAGGATCCAGAGACTATATTATAGGTTGCGCAAAGTTAGCCTTTCCGCCAACTCCGGTTTTAAAAAGACAAGTATCCTCTGTCGTAGTGTGTATGACAATTAGGAAGGAAACAATCCGGGCAAACTGACAATACTTATGACACCACTCTCAGCATACCGCCTAGCAAACTCCGTGCCATGAAAGATGTTTCCAGCTTTACTCGTTCCATACTTGAACCACGCGCCTTTATCTGTCGAATAATCTAGATTGTTCATCTCGATACCACCATTAGGTGAGAATCTCTCCGCAGCTGAAGATGATACCCAAATCACTCGTACTGTATTTGGTGGAGACACTTTTGCAGTCTCCACCAATACAGGAGATATAAGCTTTGTGAAAAGAAATGGCGCGACGTTATTTGTGCCTAATTGCAACTCATAGCCTTGTTTGGTTTTGCTTCCTTGTGGTGGTGCCATGACACCTGCATTATTCCATAGGACGTGCAATGTCTTTTCTTTTGCAAGGAATTCTTGAGCAGATTGTTTGATGGTAGTGAGATCGTTGAGATCTAGAGGTAGGTGGATTAGTTGTCCTGTGGATGTTGGATAAAGTTCTTTGATGGTATTGATGACGGTGGATGTTTTCTCGGCAGATCGTGTCGCGAGATATACTTTGGCATTTTTGCTGTAGAGGATTTGTGCCAATTCTTTTCCAACACCGCTGGAGCTACCAGTGATCATGTAAACCTGAATGGAGTTGGAGATTCAGTATAGATTGTATGAACTGTTGAGGTGATATTTCAAACTTACTTTGCCTGTTTGATCAGACAGATTTTTCTCTGTCAGAGTTGGATTGGATGGACTCATTATGATTGTATATGAATCTGTCCCTTTCGAAAGCTAGAGGTTACTTGCAGACTTTGCGTCTCCTAAGATGTAATATTTGAAACGTTGGTAGTTTAATAGAAATGGCTTTTGAAAGTTTTGGTTATTTTCGACTTTCAATAACAATCATAAGATATGGAGTGTAGTATGTTTGAAGAAGTGGATTTTGAATTATGAGGATTAACACTTTATATACTTCCCTAGTGTCATTGCGCAGACAAGTACTTAAGTAGTTCATCTATCAGATCTGCGTGCACAGAGTTCCTAATAATACTTTGTCGGCGTCATGATCCATGTTCTGGACTTGTCAGCAACTTGCGCTCGAGATATTTGCCCCAGTGCTACAGTGCTGCTAGTGTCTCGGTTACTTGCTCAAGAATAACGGTGCACCAATGTCGGTACCAACTCGTAGCCGGCCGGAACACCAAAGTCATCAAGCACAAGATATTCACGGTAGTATTCCTAACGAAACTCAAAGCGTGAATGTAGGTGAATTTTGACTAAATTGACTGGGATGTGGCTTGATGACTGCTGTTTTGTTACCAAGTATCTGAAATCTCTAGATTGTTTTGCTGACCAGGCTTATCATAGTTAAATTAAGGAGATCTACTACTTAAGTACTTACTTGAACATGCATACTTACTGAAGTGTATGATAGATAGGCGACCAAAATGATAAAGATAATTTGGAAGAGATGAACAAAGGCTAAGCTAAGGTTGTCTCGATGAATCCGACATTCAAGTTGCCCTATATACAGGACTTCTCTATCATGTAGTACTTAATATGGATGAGCCTCAATATTACGCCATCGGAAGAATAAAACCCATAAATTTCATTGATCTGTACACTACTGTGCTGTATATGTATGTTAAACCACGAACGTTCTCAGCAGGTTCTGAGATTAAATGGGAGTGCACTGGCTCCGGGGACTCGTGGGCGACTTTTGTCCCCCCTGCATCTCTTCCCCGGAAGATGGCCCCAAGGATTGACGTTCTTCATCAATATTGGGCCTAGTCCCATCTATTCACGGCATTTATTTTATTTTTCCTCAACCCGAGCAAAGTGAGATGGAAAAATAAAAATAAAAAAATCTGTACCCAAACAAAAAAAAAGTGATGCAGACGATGATGCGGTTGATGATGCTCGAATGTCTGCGGTGAACCAACACAAATTCCATACTCTCTTGACACACGACACCAACCTCACGTTAACGGCAGACTTATGACCCTTCACGACCCAGTTATCCCTCTTGACATTCTCTCCAATTGTAAAATACAACCAGCGAGGAATACGATCCGACGACAGCTCTTTTGAGCACCTCCCCTCTCTTCGTCTGCGAACGCCGCCAATGTCCCTCGGTGCACGAGCAGTCTCCATATCTCCAAAAGATGGCCAGCAAACTCGGGATGCACTTGTCGATACCGACATTGATAGAATATCAAATCCGAAAATGACAACGGAAACAGGCAATAAACCGCCGTACCTTCATGTATGTTTGTCAAGCACACATTTATTGGAAAAAAGGATAGATCTGAGAAAGGGCAAAATTAGACTGACATGCGAAATAGTGTATGATAGCTGGCGGTATTGGAGGATGTACTGGGGATATGCTGATGCACTCGCTCGACACGGTGAAAACTCGACAGCAAGGAGCTCCAAATGCTCTAAAGTACGAGACTCTTGGGAGAGCTTACTCGACAATCTTTCGAGAGGAGGGCTTTTTCAGAGGGTTGTATGGAGGGGTCACGCCGGCTTTTCTGGGAAGTTTGCCTGGAACTGTCATTTTCTTTGGAACATACGAATACTCGAAAAGACATTTGCTGGATAGAGGGTGTCCGGAAAATATAGCATATCTGACAAGTGGTTTGTGCAAATCGACAAGTAGATGAGTTGAGAGCGTTGTTAACAATATCAAAGGTTTCCTTGGGGATTTATTCGCATCTGTTATCTATGTACCATCAGAGGTATGGTCTTCGTCTACCAATGAGCCTATGAGCAAGATTAACAAAAAATAGGTTTTAAAAACCAGACTACAATTACAAGGGAGATTCAATAATACACATTTCAACTCTGGATATAATTACAGGGGCACAGTAGATGCTACACGAACAGTGAGTTTGGCAGGTCTAGATAAACAATGTTGTTCTAATTTTGGTAGATTATAAAACAAGAAGGCTGGACCTCGTTATTTCACGGTTACAAAGCAACGTTATTACGAGATTTACCATTTTCTGCTTTACAATTTGCGTTTTATGGTATGGTCAAGCGACCATTATACATCTACGTTCCACAGCTAATTGTTGTACAGAGCGATTTCAAAAATGGGCCAAAAGCTATCGAGGCGAAGGACGAGACATTGGATTACCACTCGAGATCTTGACGGGAAGTACGGCTGGTTGTTTAGCAGGCATCATAACTACACCACTAGGTATACCTTTTTCTATAGATTGGCATAACAATAACTAACATTTTGGAGATGTTGTCAAAACACGGATACAAACTCAAGTACGGACCGATACGCCTCTTATATCCTCCAAAAGTAAACCGTCATCCATACAACGGGCGCAAGCTCGACATCTCACAACATCAGCGATTGCCGACCTGCCGAAACTGACACGGCAAATCTCACCCAAAATAAGCAATTCTACCAGACTCATCTCGACATCATCTCCCTCGACTACTCCAGCACGAGCGGGTGCTATGGCTCTCAATACCGAGAGTATCTTTATTGGAATGAAACTCATCTTGAAGCACGAAGGTCTTCAAGGACTGTTTCGAGGCGTTTTCCCTCGTGCTGTATGGACGAGTATACAGAGTGGTACGTTGGATTTACCCTTACATAAGTTGGTACTTCTAACACTATATAGGAACCATGCTTGTGCTTTACCAAACCATTCTGAAAACGCTCAATCCGGGGGTAACGTATGATGACGATTGAGATTAAGGACAGTCATTCCAACAGGTAGCCTCTTCTACAAACCAGCATAACACTACATCTTTCCAGTCCATGTCTTGACATATACTTCTTGTATAAAATCTTTATCAAAATCCCTCATCGCCTATAGATACCTAGATTCCTAACACACACAGAATACTCTATAGCTATCAAGAGTAGATCTTTTAATCACCACTCAAATCATTGTTTATCTCACCTTTACTTTATACGATGAAGGAGTATCACGGCGTTTTTTTTCCTTGCTCATTTTTGGGGGTTTCCCAGCTCTTAGACGGAACCTATGGATATCTCGTTTCTTAAGGGATACATCGATATGTATATGTAAATACTTTTTCTTACAGCTAGCTTAGAGTTCGAGGATTGGGTGTCGAAAAGACACGATAACAAAATTTAGAAATTTCTTACGCGAAAAAGAAGATGTTGAAAGAAAAGTGAATGTACACATGTGAGATTCACGAGTTGTATGATTTTAAGTGTCGAGCATGACACAGTACATTGATTTAATAGATATCGGGAGCTCACTTCGTAACTCGCTCCGTCATCCGCTTTTTATGTAAGTTATCTAGATCTTCCAATGTTTTAACATTGTCAGTCAGCTAAATCGGGTTCCACATTTTACAGTTATCTGCATTATAGTGATATGTTTTCAATCGAATTTTCAATTTCGTCTGCCCTGCTTTCGTACGTTTCATTTCAGATGTACATACAATGCTTGTTCTGTCATGAAGTGGTTGTTGTGATAGAAGGACAGAGGAGAAGTAGGAGTTTATGTAAGCGTTGATATTCTCAACAAGATCGCGACGTTGCTAGATTGCATACCCAAGCAAGATACTTTCTTTGACTTCGTAGGAGAGTATTTGATTTATAATTGCTTTATTCATTCAACTGAGCACTTTTCTCTACACGTGCTGGAGCATTATTGAAGAACGAAAGTGAACGCTCCATCTTGTACTCGACTTGGCTAGACATGACGTTGGCTGCTCATGGATGATCCCCCCAGAGTAATTAATTACCTAGACACATTGCACATGCATCTCCCAAGTCAAATCGCATCGAATCATTGAGTTTCGACATCATCAAAGAAGTGCAGTCATGTCGGAGGAAATATCGTCAGATCCTCTACTCCATTGTAATCTTACGGCAGACGAAACGCCAGCTTTAGTATCACCAGGCTCATACACCGCTAGTCGATTGGTTGGAAATCCTCCCTCATCACTATCGATTTCTAGCTGATACTTGAATAGCACCATGCAACTCCAGAGCATCTCCATCTCACATCTCGCCGAGTGTACGCATTGTATACCTTAATCCTGATGCGAAAGATACTAAAAACCAAAGTTTTATAGGACCTGTACCAAAAGGATGGCTTCAGAGCCACAGGAAGGCATGGTATTCTCGGCACATTAGGGGTTATTATTCAAGAAAGGAGGCGACGTTTGTTGCAGACGACAATGTGTCGAAGAAACGTCGACTTACAAACTTGTCTGTGGAGGATGGGAAAACTGTCAAAAAGAACACAGCGACTCAGGATGACGCATACAATACAGAAGGAACTATCATGTCGGAATCAGAGCCGGAACCAGACACAGAAGATGAGAGGAGACCAAGGTCACCCACAAGGTCTACTGGCTTAACAATACCTGAACGACCAAATGTTCTTCGAGGTTCAGCATCCCGCAACCAAAGCGGAGACTCATTCGCTACGGCACGAGAGTCCCTGAGCTCTTATGAAGATGCTCAATCGGAAGAAGAGCCACAGTCTGATGAAGCAGACCACAATAGAGAATGGAATAGTCATTCAGATAGCGATGGACGTTATCTGCATGAAGTCGAGACAAACGCTTCAATGATGCAACCAAGTTCCACCTCCGTAAGTGCTCAGACACAAGAAGCGACAACATCGCTTTCCTCCCTACTGCACCATGATAATTTACAGCATATGGAACGCAAGAAGACGGCAAGGAATTTGCCAAAGTCTGAAACAGACACCATGTCAAAGAAGAAGTCATCAATGAGAGTTCCTACAGAGGAACAGCAGAATACGAGAAAGTCACGAGGAGCACCAGGACTTGTGAGGTTCAAGACACAGGACGATCTGACCAAGGATCATGAATTACAACAGCAATTGGCCAATCTAGCTAGAGGGAAAGCGATACTTCCAGGACGACGGAAAAAGGCGAAGAAGTCGCGTGATGGCGAAATTGTCAAGATGGAAAAGATGCTCGTGCGAATTGATATATCCGCTGCAAATCTTCCAGAAGACTATGACGAAAATGCAAGCACGAAAATCGAAACACGAACTGTTGACAAATGGAGGGAATATGTGGTCGTTTGTCGAGAAACGGGAGATCACCATGCTCCAATGGCTCTCAAATTGTACAAGACAAGAGTAAGTGCTTGCTTTTTGAAGATGACGAAGCTGACAGTTTAGGTCATTCCAGCTGTTGAAAAACTCAAAATTCAAACATCATCGAATAAGGAGATTCCCTTGAATCTTAGATCGACGCATGTGAATCTTTATTCTTCGCTCGACAAAACGTTGGTGATATGGCTGCCCCACAAGCACGGACAGATCATATACGTAATGCGTCCTCGTTCTGCCGCAATTTCAGTAGAATGGTACACATTTCTGAGTCAAGCTCTTGGATGGAAAAGACCTAGTAGTATGGTGGTACATGTGCCTGACCTCCAAGCTAGCATTCAAATTGTCAATCCGTTTGAGCAGATTGATCAGGCCAAAAAGGAATTGGATTCCTCAAATCCGCATGCAGTGATACATGAAGAGCGGACAGCTGCTAGTCATCTCATGCGAACTTCTTTACGTATGATACGACAAACCCCTGAATGGCAGGAGATTATTTTGCAATGGAAAGAGAGGGATAGAGTGGGACTTGCTTGGAAGAGATACGATCGGATAGAATGGATTCATGGCAGTAACGAGGAGAAAATGTATGGGTCGGTGGCGATGCAGAAAACCCATGAACTTGAATTGCGGCCGAAGCTCCATTATCCGACCACTGTCGATCTAGAATCAGGATCAATGACGGAGCCTCCGCCAGTTGAAGGGTTCCTCATACGTTTGACTTCTGGTAGTGGAAAAGACCAAAGACTTGGGCGTTTGTTCTTCAAGCGAATGTACTTTTATGTGCACGACAATCTGCTTTGTTTTTGCAAACCCGCAACAGCGCTTCCTCCCCCTCCATCGAAGCTTCCACCTAAGCGCGGTAGCAAGGTGCCCTCTCCTGATGAGATTATCGAGAAAATCCCGTTGATATATTCGATCACACCTTTCCCAATCACCGATGGAAATATCGATTGGGTTAGAAATGCAAATGAGACTTATCAAAACGAGAAGAACGATGAGGCTTATGAGGAGGCGCATCGATCTGTGCAATCATTGCTCAATACAGAAGGATTTATTGACTTGACGAAAGTAAAGCAAGTCCGCAGGTTGGCTAACAACAATATGAGCGAAGACCCGCTTGAGGGCGATGATGTAGATTTCCATCAAGAAGTTTCCAACACTAACGATGAAGATGGAGTTGTTGATACTCTTGATGACCAAAGGACTTTTGAGCTTGTGCTAAACAATGGAATGACTTTGAAACTACAAGTATGTGTTTCTACTCCTATCGAGTTGTTTGATACTAACAAAACAGAGCTATAATAAAACAACAAGGAACGAATGGATTAAACGTCTGAAAGATCTCGTCAAGTATTGGAAAGCGAGGAAGACTGATGATCTTGCAATGATAAAATATACACGTAAACGTAATCTTAAAGCTCTGCGGATAGACGAGGAAATGGAGTCTATTATCGGTCAATATGGCAAGAAGTGGGAGGTTCAGAACTCGTTTGCTTCACCTCAGATATGGAACATTTGTGGCATCTCTTCGTGTCGACCCATAGCAGTAAGTTGATCTAGTTTTGTTGCACGGCTCACAAACACAAACTGCATAAGCTGACCACAATTTTTATCTGAACCTGAAAGATGGCCGGCGTCCTCTACCGCAAAGCTACTATCCATGCCACTTTCAAGAAGTACTATGTGATTGCTTGCCACGGCAAAATTCTCATCTACTACAACAGCCGTCGTAAACGTAATGGGACAGAAGCACCACATATCCATCATCAGAAACGACAAGAAATTGCTTTGGACAATGCATACGTGTACAGTGGTATCATTACCGAAAACGATCTACTGTATCAGAATCAAACCTTTGACAGCAACCACCCAGGAAGACACAGTCTACCTAGAGTCTACGAGGACGGATGGATGTCCAGTGATGAAGATGCAATGACGTGTTTTGTGGTATGGTATAATTCGAAAAAGAGTTTTGTCAAGAGTGCGAGAGAGGGGAAAGTGAAGAGGGTGGCGGCTTTGGGACATACAGGAAGTTCAATCGTGTTCAAAGCGAGGAGCAGACAGGAGAGAGATATTTGGGTTATGGCTATTGGAGTGGAAATTGAAAGGTTGCAGACGCCAGATGAGATACGGGTTAGTTCTTGAAGGAAGGGTTTGGCTTGTGCTTTTTTTGTTTGTTGGGCATTGCTGGGAGGGTTGCGTCTTTCTTTTGAGCTTTGTGTGGTGTTAGTTTTTGCTCGTGGTTGGTTCTTTTGCTTAGTATAAAAGCCCATGCTGTTGAGCACACTGTCTCATGGTAACTTAATCAATTTCAGCGCAAGACCCGTATTTATGCTTATGTTGTCCATTATATCAGGAAGCTTTCTTATATGGTGCTTTGGGCAGCTTTAATCAGCTCTCCCTTCCCCCTTCATGATACGTAAACGTGCGGGTTGCAACTAAGCCTATCTGGTTCCTTATATGATCCTGAGCTGGGTCCATGAAATGATGACTTTGTCAACCTGCTTTATGCAGTTTTATGGAGACGCCTCATTATTGTGTTTGTTCCCACACCTACTTACTCATACCTTGCTACATGATCCAAGACATCAGAAGTAGCTGCCCCCAATATGCTGTAACATCTAAGACCGGGAGTATGTATTTCATCTCACAAAGAACATCTCCACGCCCGCCTCGGCATACATCCTTTCGATCTGGCCCATTCTTCATTCCCACTCAAAAACTACCATCACCCCATCTCCTCTAGCAACTTCTCCGCCATCGACCTCCCATCATCCTTGACTATTCTTTCCAACTTCCTTTTAGGTACTTCTTCCTCGACTTTTTGTATCCTACTCGGCGGCCAGACAATATACTTTACTTTCGCGTCAATAAGACCTGCAGAAATGGCGCCGTAGTGGTTGGAGTCTAGGGAACTGTTTTCGTTGTGAGAGTCACCATCACCTTCGACCCATA
>Ga0160427_10002538_pt1 | contig 10997 bp, 15 predicted proteins | sample SolpanmetagenomL_FD_108194 | JGI IMG/M metagenome (GOLD analysis project Ga0160427, IMG submission 108194) | Solar panel surface microbial communities from Lawrence Berkeley National Laboratory, California, USA - L | ecosystem: Engineered > Built environment > Solar panel > Unclassified ...
ATGAGGAGAGGAGTTTTGATATCGTTGGTATTAAGCCACACAACGAGCAAGGCAACAATACCTACAATTAGCAAAGTCGAAGTACCAATTTGAGAGACCTTCAGCATAATATGTTTGTTGTATAAGTGCGATTATATTAACCCGGATATGACTAATTACTCCAGTCGGTATAGTAGCCACCCATTTCTAATAATGTATATAAGGTAGCTATCAATAAGTCAGTACTGGCCCCTTCACTAGTTAATACAATACTCTGATCTTCCTGATACAAACTGAAGATATCTTCTTGATCGAATGGATTAACAAGTAGCCACTTATCTGATAGATAAATAGTCTGTATCCCTGTTCGCAGTCTAATTCTATGAGTAACTTCATCGATAGAAGGGCATCCTTGGTCAAAATGTACTTCCCGGCTATAAATCATGGCTATTAAGGTATATAATTAACGCAATAACGAGCTAACGATATAAATACTTAAGTAATTCTACTGAATAATCAATATTACAGTAGCAGGGTCGGTTTTCGGACCATTTAGTTGGTATATTTACTTTATATCAGGGGGAGTTGACAGATTCCCCTATGGTGTGGATAGAAGCGGAAAGCAGACTGACAGTGTTGGTCTGCTTTTTTGTTTCGTAATCAGGCTTATGTCAAGCTAAAGCAAGATTAAGAAAAGCCATACTATATGTCATACAGTTGATTAGCTCTAAAAAAAGCATTTATTTTGTTGTATACTAAATGTATGACTTTTTTCAATGGCTGACCAGGACCCGCTTACAGAACTCGAATTTAGTAAACAGCAGTCTGAAAACACGATTACAGAACTGACATTAAGTAGTACACCCTCTAACAACTCAGACGAGAGTAGTAAAAAGGGTAAAGGTGGCCGTCGTCGCCATGCGCCTGACGTTGGCGTTTGGTCAATTCGTGGTATCGAGTTTGAAACCCGTACAGCCTTTGAGAAAGCTGCCGAGCGAAGCGGTAAAACCATTGGCCAGTATCTAAACGAGGATCTACGCCAGTATGCCCAGGAACAACTTAAGAAAGGAAATCAGCCACCAGCTCGTCAGGAAGATTTACGGACAGAGATTGATGATTTGAAATCAGTAGTTGTTCAATTAGCTCAACGTACCGAATTGGATAATCAACGAGACGAGGAACTTCGCATTATTCGGGAAGCTATCCAGCAACGGCCAGCCAGTTTTCGCGAATGGTTATTTGGTAAAAAGTAGACTCTTTTTTCCCCTTTCCAATGCTAGGTGAACGTATGGTCCAGCGGCTACAGAGCTTGATTAATGACCATCAAATTAAGCAGATTAATATTTGTCGTTTTGGTGATTCTAAACTTTATGATCAGAGTGAAGAATGGAGCTTTGGCCATGAATATATTCAAGTCGGTGGCCAGCCTTACAACCTAGATCGAGTCGTGACGTTTAAGGTCATCGATCAGGTCTTACACCTTTATTTCTAAGAACAATATAGGTTCGTTTGCGAAAAAGCTGGCGCGTGCTAACTTTGCTCATGTTATTGAGTAGCCAGCCATGTTTATCCCCTAAAAAACCTCCCTACGGTCCGCTTTTTAGGGGATAAGCCGCCTGTCCCCCCTCCGACTGTCGGGGGTAAAAAAAACGCTCACTCTGTTCGCTATGAACCCAACTGAACCCCTCAAAAAGAAAGGCGGCCGCCCGCCCAGCGCCCAGAAACGCGACCAGCAAATGACGGTCTTACTGACCAAGCTGGAGAAGCTGGCCATCCAGAAACGCGCTGAAAAAGCGGGCCTGAATCTGTCAGATTATGGCCGACAAATGGTGCTCACGGGTAAAGCCCAGGTACGACTAAGCCCGGAGGAAAACGCCACCCTGAACCAGGTTGCGCGTCTAGGTAATAACCTCAATCAGATTGCTCACAAAGCCCATGCCGACGGTATCCGCAGCATCGCCTTAGAAGCGCAGCGACTCCTTCAGCATTTGAGCCAACTTCTCGATAAACCAGCTGATTGATGAGCGCTATTCTTTATTTCAAACGTTATCAATGCGGGGGTATCTACCATTACGGCAAGCTCTGGCTGGATCGAGTGCCGCCCCTTTGTGAAGTGCTCAACTTTCTGAGCGCTACGCCTATTATTGAGCAGCGGGAGTACGATTTGCTGACGATTAGTGATCAGATCGACTACAAAGCCCTCTTTGAGTCTTGGGAACTGATTGATGAACGGGAGTTCCAACGCGCCTACAAACGAGCGACTGCCCGTGATTTTGAGGTCTATGTGAATGGTAAACCGATTTAGTCATGATCGCCAAAACCAGTATTGGCCGCAGCTTCAAAGGGTGCTGCGCCTATAACATGCAGAAAGTAGAGATGGGCCAAGGTCAAGTCCTGATGAGCCAGGGTGTACGGGATTATGAACTAAAGGCGATGGTGGCTGACTTCACCCGGCAAGCCAAGATGAATCCTGAGCTAACGCGCAGTGTCTGGCATACGGCTATCAGCTTTGACCCCCAGGACGAGGCCCGGCTACAGCTCAAGCCGGAGTTGATGAAGGAAGTGGCCAGCGAGTACTTAACCGGTATGGGCCTGGATCAATCGCAATACGTGGTAATCCAACACCATGATACAGCCCACAGTCATTTTCACATCATCGCTAACCGGGTGGCCAGCAACGGCCAAAGTATCAGCGATAGCCACAATTACAACCGCTCAGAGAAGCTGCTGCGGGAGATCGAGCAGAAGCATAGCTTGACCCTGATGAAGGAGCAAGGCTACCGGCTGAGTTTAGAGCATGTACCAGAGCGGGACCGTCACCGGCTGGAGATGCGGAATGAAGTGCGTCAAAGTCTAGAGCGTTCGACGACCAGCGCGGAGCTGAAAGCGGATTTGGCCCAGCGCGGTATCGAGGTAATCGTGAACCGGGATCAGGCGGGTAAAGCCCGTGGGCTAAGCTTCGAGCGGGTGAGCCAGATCGATAACGGGGAGGAAATCAAGGTGGCTTTCAAAGGCTCCAAATTACACCAGAGTCTAAGTTTGGGCCATATCCAGGAGCAATTACTAGAAAACGGCCACAAACGCGCTTTAGAGCTGTCTAAGCAGGCCGCTATAGAAAAGTCTATTGGCCTGGAGAAAGGGCCGCAAATCGAAGATAAACAACTAAAACAAGGCCGTGGCCTAGGGATGTGAGATGAATAAGGATGAATTAGTCGGTGAATTGCTGCAATCCTTGATCGATGAGGTAAAAACGCTGCAAACTAAACTAGGCAAACTGCCTACTGAAACCCCGCCCGATCACCGGGCTAGTATCGATGCACTTACGAAGGCCGTGCAGGGCTTACAAGCACAGTCCAAGCAAACAGCCCCCGGCATCGACTTAACGCCCATCTCCAGCCGACTCGACCGGCTTGAACAGGCTCATCGTCAATCGCCTGAACGTAAGATGAGTCAATACCTACAGGTGGGGGCTTATGGGTTCGGGCTGATGGTGGTCCTCCTGATGACAGTCACCTGGCAGGCCTGGAGTTTGCGGCGTGAACGCAGTGAATTTGAAGTGTCTGACTGGAAGTGGCGTAATCTGCGTCAGGTTGATCCGGTCTATGTCCGCAAGATTGATAGTACGTATGCTGTGTCGAGTCAGGTCAACGAGGGGAAGGATCTGGCTGATTTTCACCAATGGATTATCCAGCAGGAACAGGCCGATGTGACGCGGGAAGCGGCTCACCAAGCCGCTGAGCAGGCTAAGGCGATGAATGCCCAAGCTGATCAGCTAGAACGGAAAGCGTTGACAAATCGCACCGGCGCCCGGGGGAAGAAAAAAGAAAGCCAATGAAAACCCAATTTCAAGCGGCTGGTTGCTTTCTCTCCCCTTTTCAACCTCAGTAATCAGGGTTGTTTGTTCCCAGCAAGTGTCTTATCTCGTTCAGCGGCATACGCTAACGTTTCCGCTACAGTCATGTAAGGCCCCTTATGATTGACCCAATGTTCACCAGACTCGTTCATTTCCTGTTCGGTCATCCCGTTCTTGATGACCGCAATCAGTTTAGGGGCGGCTCCTGAAGCCGCCCTCTTATTGGGGTTCTTGGGCGATTTGAGCATAACGTTCGCGTTCTTTTTGGTTGGCCGGCCGGCAACTAATGGGCCTAATTTGATTATTTCTGATGACATACACAACAAGCAATATTCGATTCTGGTTGCTTCGGGCTACCAACTTGAAGCGTTCTTCCTTGTCACTGTGTTCGGGATCACGCAGGGCTAGCGGAGTTGGATCGTAAAATAAGCTTTCTACTTCCTCAATGGTATTGGCCCGAAGTGGATAGTGGTCGATAATATGATTTTCATTTCCCATGTCCCATTGAAATTCAATCATTTTTTGTCCCTTTTGGTTGTTTCAAGCCCAATCGGGTGAGCAGATAACCGGCTATGTTCTTTTCGACTTTGACCTTGCCGGTCTGCAACTCATAAGCAAACTTGTTGACTTCCTGAATTAATTCAGCGGAGTTCATAATCTGATTGACCACATCGGCGCGTTTGATACTCCATTTTTCTAACAACAGACGCGTATTCTGGTACTGACTGTCGGATATGCCCGTCGGAGTAAGACTCGCTTTGGCTGGTTGATCTTTTAGAGGAATAACTATCGCCAAGGGCTGAGCCTTAATGGCAAAAGTAATGTTTTGAAAACTACGGCCCCGCTTTCTAAGTGTATACCCGATCTCCAAGTCAGTATGCTTATTAATTTGCTTTACGGCAATGTCCAGTACAAATTTTTTAAACATACTTATTTCAGAATACTCCATGTCTCCTTTGTCGTTTATTAGCCCAATAGTGCGTTTAAACTCTTCAATGACATATTCTGGGGTTTGTCCCTTATCCTTCCATTGGCTGCATAGAGCATATATTCTTTTGGCATGCTTGCTACTTAGACGCAGAGCTGAGTATAGTTGGAATGAGGTGAAGTTTGCTTTCAAGTCAAACAGGTAGGGCTGAATAGTACGGGTAAACTCGATCTCAATAATGCCTGTTCCGTGAACGTAATCTACGTGGTCGAACATCCACATTTGCCTCCACACCTGTCTTCCTTTTTTATCAATCTCGTTGGGAATTTCGAACATACGACCCCCCATCTCTTCAGTGGCCAATCTTAACTGTTGGTAGTTGTGTTTCTTACCCGTCAGTTTAGACATTTCAGTTACCGAAATTTGATAAATTCCGTCTGGTTGATCTTTTCTTAAATTTGATAGTAAATATAAAAAGATGTCTAATTGTAGCTCTGAGTACTCATAACGGGCATTGGTGATAGCGTTATGCTGGCGTACTTGTATCGAAGTTTCCATTGATATTTAATATTTTAAGCGAAAACGAATATAAAAGAAAATGTCTTCTCTTTTTTACTTCGTTTTCGCTTATCAAACCTTCGTTTTTCGCTTATCAAACCTTCGTTTTCGCTTATCAAACCTTCGTTTTCGCTTATCAAACCTTCGTTTTCGCTTATCAAACCTTCGTTTTAGGGTCAGTAACTAACTGATTTTTAAATAGTTACTGACCCTACAAATAGAACAAATACTTCAAATAACACAAAGGTTGTGTTGTCAAAAAAAACGGCATTTAGGGAGCTGACGCGAAATCCAAAAAACGGCTGGCGCAGCAAGAGGTAACGAAGGGTTAAGAAAAAGCAGAAAAAACAAAAACACCAAAAAAGAAAAAACGGAAGGAGAGGGCAAACTATAAGTTTAGTTAGAAAATATGTAAAATACTAAGTAATTTAGCAAAATAGAGCCATATAACTAACTATCAGTTAGTTATATGGCTCTATTTTGCCCACAGTTGAACTAAACAGTTCAAGCGATACAACAACTGTTTATAGAGGAGTTACCCCTCGCTTCATCTATGTGCCTAGCTATCTAAGGTGAAAGTAATTGTCATCTTATCCCCATCAATCGAGCGGTCCTGAATCATCCAGCCCGTATCTTCATTGAATAACCGATCCCCAACCACGGGTAAATTGTGGAAGGTCCGATGATAGTGTTGAATACTATGAAAACAGGTCGTGATCAGCTCATGCCAAGTCGTTGCAATCTGCGCGTCTTCGTACCAGTTAGGTCGAGCGGACTGTTTGCGGGCATGGGTCAACAGTCGTTCAGACAACATGAATTTGATATGCCAGTCCTCGACTTGCCAGTCAGCGGACTCAAAGGGGTCAATAAGCAGGTGAATGACCATAGGTGATTTATGCTTGTAGATGTTTCTTTGAAGGTTTTGGAGCCAGATCTGACCCCATTCGAAGCCCGCTCGTTTGTAGTAGGCTATGCGTTGATTGAACTCAACTGAGGTGTCGGGAGTAGCTGGTATGTCAGACTGGCTAGTAGGGGGAGACCAAATAGAAAAGCGAAGTGGTGTCAACCGGCGTGGTGGACAAATTTCAAAACGCAAAGGCGGGTTAAACTTCATGGTTGACTGTCGAAAGACCCAACCACCAAAAGAGCGACAAACGCCTGAGTGAGAGCAGAGTAGATTTAACACGACAACGCAGCCACTCAGAAAGTGTTTATTAAACAGCGCGTTAATGAGCTAAACTATCGAATCAAGAATGGTCTGCACTGCAAACCGGGGCCACCGTGGCGCGGCCAAAATGAAAATAACCCCATAAAATACTGATTTTGAGAAGTAGGAAAGAAAACAGTCCTCTACTTTACTGACGGATGAGTAGGCTGACCACTACGTATTTTATCCATTTTAGGGTAGAAAACTCACCGGGCCGCCGGGCAGTTAAACAATCAAAGTAAGCTTAGCTGCACCAGGTATTGAGTTTACTGATACCTTATTTTCATTTCGGCCGCGCCACGGTGGCCCCGGTTTGAACTAAAGACTACCATTTCTCATTGGAAAGGGGAAATGAAGAGACAGTAGAGAATTACGAATGACTGTTGTTTTTGACAAAGAGGGACAGAATATTTCTACAGAAATGATTAAAGGCGATGTCGAGACCCATGACGCTCTTATTCCAGTAGAAAATGATAGTATCAACTAGAGAAAGATATTGGCTTAAACGGAAACGAGCTCTACAGAGATAAAACTCGCCAAGGATAGGCCATGCCATGTACAACCGTACGAAAACCCCGGATTGATAGCTCCAGGCCATCCGGGGTTTCAAAGACAAACTGTTGCGAAAAGAAAAGAAGATAAAAAAGGGTTCACCTACTTAGATGAACCCTTTTTCGTGTCCTACGGCCACGAAATTGCAGGAGGCATAAAGCCACCCTAACTGTTCACAAAAAAGACCGCCAGTAGCAGCCTTTTTTATATAATCTCACCATTCTAATACACACTACAGAAAGCGATAACGCTTTGTGTGTGGTTTCGCTTTAAATTATCCAGTTGGGGTGGCCTATATCTAAGAAAATCCAGTCCACTATGGGCTAACTAGCTAGCCAAGAGAGTTGAAAAAGGGACGAAAATCAGGATTGTTTTTTGGTTCTGTACAGTAGCCAAATGAAGTTGTTCGTAAACCATCCGTTTATGTGGACTCCACAACTGTGCATCAAGCACGATCAATACCGAGACCCCGAACTAGGCGGTCAGGGAACGGAATGAACCAGGAAGGACGATAGGGAAAAAAGCTCAATTGTGATAGGACAAAACTGCAGTTTCGTTCCGTCACAATTGAAGATAAGATTACACGTGTGTCCTGCTGTACTTTTATTATCAATAATAACTCATTGATCGCTAATAGCTTACATGTCATTCTTTGGATTAGCACCTTCTAGGCACACGTGACTTAGACCGGATTTCTATGTCTAGTTATTGACGACTCATTAGGACGGCCCAATCACTGGTCTACTCGCGTTTAACTCCTCTTGGGCCCAAGTATGTAAATTGTGCACTTTAGGCACAGGGTCAATAACCCGTTGCCAAGAGATTAGTAAAGCGCTGCAAAGTTGATTTCAACTCACGTATTAATTAATGACTACTGTTCGGTAAATCTCTCGATGAAATGGCTCGCTCTGGTGTTATTGTTAGTTGTTATCTATCTGGTCGCTAAAAGCGCGGTTGTTCGTAAAAAGCAACGCAAACAAAGGCGATTGCTAGAGGACCGTATTAAGTTAATTCAATTAGAACAACGCTTCTACCAGCAGCACCTAGAGATCCAGCGTCAACTAGTGGACCAATGTCAAGCTAAACTTGCTGATCAGGCCGCTTACATCGACAAGCTTACTACCCGCTTGGAAAAGTTGACGTATCTATGTGATAATTGAGAATTGCCCGCCTCAAAATCGGCTAATGACCTGCCCTACTACTTTCAACGAAAAAAGAGCATGACTTTCCGATGAATGCAACTGGTTGGTCGACTCCTTGTCATGACTTTTATCGTCTTAAAGGTAGGGTCTTTCTATCCGGGTTATGGGCCTGCTACTACCTTTTACTGCTTACTAGTACATGCTCTGCTTTTGTTAGATTATGCCAACAATAGGTCATAAGATTTAGAATCCGAAGCGAGTGTACGTCAGGCTGAGCAAGCTCGCCAACAGGAGCTAGTTCAGCAGCAGAAACAACCTATCCAACCAGAACAGAAGCAAAGCCAGGGTTTGGGACCCCGTTGACTAGGTAATCTAAAATAGTTCGTATCTTGACTAGACTATATAATAACTCTATGATTTAGCTTCCTCAAGTTAAAACAGGAATACCCAATGGAAACAAGAGCCAAACAAGATCTAACGCGCCTGGGTACGAATGCACAGTTAAAATTATTGAAGCGTCAACTACACGAATGGAGGATAATGCTTCAAAATCAAAGGCAAGTGCGTCAGTGGATACAGAAAGTGCCAATAAGTCCAAAGCATCTCAACGGATCGATGGCACTGTTTAGAGAAAAGACAATTCAACTGGACCAGTTAAATATATTGTCGGTCCGCCAATCCAAAGAGCGGCGGGAACTACATCTACGTCATCAACAGGAAGTGGTCGAACTAGATCGAGTGATAGCAGCTCACCAACATCGCCTGGCTAACCACTAGAATGTAGCTAACCTAAGTAAAAAAAGAGGGGGTAACATCGTATGTTACCCCCTCTTTTTTTGCCCCGTTGTAAATTGTACTTTGGGGGGAGTTGTTATATAAGCTATCTTATGTTAAGGGAATATTCCGAGAAATGATGTTGAACACGCTAAAGAAAAGCAGGCATTCTGCGGCCTTCTTAACCGTCGATCAACAATAGATTGTAGCACTCATAAACTTGGTCATGATACGAAGCTAGGTAAACTAGTGTTGGTTACAGAATGCAGGGGCTGCGAAGTACTTTTGCCCAAAAAATTTGCTTCAGGATGTATACACTATAGTGCAGAGTATAGCACAAAATAAAAATCGTTTGAACATTATTTAGCTCGTAGGAGTAATGTCTAAAGAGTCATACATCAATAAGCTCGACTTTACGTCTTCTAAAAGTACTGACTCAAAACTCAAAATTTACGGAGAGTTACTAACCACACTCAATCCCTGTTATGTTTCAGGCTTTTATCTCTTAGAGAAAACCTTCTGGAATGGCAGCCTTTAACTAGAGATAAATCATTATCCGAGCCTACCCTTTGATTTTATAATGTCGGAAGGATTAAGAGAGAGCGACACTCAACGAGTAGCCGAGTTACTAAAAGTATTAGCTCATCCAATTAGGCTTAAAATTATTAACTCATTAAGCCAACATCGCGAATTGAACGCAACATCTGTTCAGAAACAAATCGCCATCAGTCAATCGTTAGCTTCCCATCATTTAATCAAAATGAGCGAAAAAGGCATTTTAACTAAAGTCCGCGGAGGTAAGGAGATCTATTACTCGTTAGCCGATCCCATCTTAACGGATTGGCTAACTTTTCTACTGAAAATACAGAGATAATAAGTATCTAAGCCGAGTATTAAGCGTTACTTTCTTGATGCTTGTTCGGTAAGCTTACAGAGCTTATCTATTTAAGGGGTAGCTGACACAGTTGCGATATATCCGCCACCAAAGGCAGTTGACCGACTGTAAAATAGTAGCTTGTTGAGGAATGTATGCCCTATCGGCGGTTCGATTTTAACATTCGTTTACAGCAGCTAATAATTTTGCCGTTTAGCATGAAGAAAAGTATACAATTTTGATGATTTTAAAGCTGTTTTGACTCTTAGGCGCAAAAATACTGCTTAGACCAGCAATCAGCTGTGGTTTTATCGCATCGGCGACTCGGCTCTTTTCATGAGTGCTTGTCTCAATGACGCTAGCACTTGCCTAAAAAGGGGAAATTTTGTGTAATGATTTGATAGTCAAACGTTAACAACCTTTACTTGGCGGATATACCCTAATTATGTTAGCTATCCCAATTAATAGCTCCAAGCCATCCGGGGTAAAAGATTTTTCTTTTTATTCATAGATTGTTTCTCGAAAGGATTCTTCTACTAGAGGAGTCCTTTTTCGTGTCCTACGGCAATAGGATTTCCTCAGGCATAAGGCCACCCCAACTATACATAAATAAGGCCATTAGAAGCAGCCCTTTTTACAATCTCACCATTCACTACACTAAAAACAGCATAACAATTTATATGCGTTTCCGCTTTTTGTGTACAGTTGGGGCGGTCTATGCCTAAGAAAATCCAGCCCGGTACGGGTTAATGGAAAGTGAAGGAAAGGAAGTGAAGTAATAGGATGGTTCTTGATGCTTCTCTTGTAGGGTACAATGAGGCTTTATTTTGGCTTTTAGGAGGCTCTACTTTACATAAAGACACTTATATAACACAGCGTATGCTACTGGTTTCTGTGTACAGTAAACCAGTAAGCCAATGTATATTAAGAGATTACAACGAAATAAAAAAAGTAGAAAGTCGCTTAACTTTAAGCGACGGATTGTTGAAGTCTATCGAGCTGAAATCGCTCAACCGGCCGACATCCTACGTTATCTGCATATTTCTCTAACCGAGCTACGCCGGTTAAACCGATGGTATTTCAAACACCGATTAGCCCGTCATTTATACCCCTATCGCTGTTACAAAACC
>Ga0160427_10002539_pt1 | contig 10996 bp, 11 predicted proteins | sample SolpanmetagenomL_FD_108194 | JGI IMG/M metagenome (GOLD analysis project Ga0160427, IMG submission 108194) | Solar panel surface microbial communities from Lawrence Berkeley National Laboratory, California, USA - L | ecosystem: Engineered > Built environment > Solar panel > Unclassified ...
AAAGCGCCAGTTTCTGTGTTATATTCTATCCTGGAGGATTTGTTATTGTACATGTCGATGAAGCTTCATGATCCATAACAAAGCTAGCTTGCCAGCTTATTTATTGCGACACTCGAAGTGCTATTGGACAAGTTCGTATCCAAGGCTTCAACTCTCAGCTCGCGAACCTTTAATCAACCAGCGTATGTATTGATATTATTATTATTTTTCAAGTAGCTTGATTGAAGCTCTTGCAAATTAGTCAGTAGGTTGGTTGTTTGTGATTCATACGCGGTAAAGTGCTTTCGGTACTTTTGTTTGAGCTTGGCTCTCTGTTCAGCGCTTTAAATTACCTCTCACTCACTTGACTGATACAAGATCCAAGTAAACATATGTCAAGCATAAAATTGTATCCAACTGACTGACCTTACTCACTGAAAGCCAAACAACACAACAGCAACGTCCAAATAAAATCCCCAGTCAGCCAGTCAGTCAACCACTCACTCACAACGACGAATGACTTCGCTCCTCTCTTTCGATAATAATAATAATAACAATAATAACATTCATGCAAACCAACTGTCTTGTCATACACCACAGCTAGTAAGCACCTTCGACTCTGCCAAGCGAGACTCTATTGACATCAGCATTCTTGTACAAATTCGACAAGCCTTTTATTCTCTGACGACCATAAGGCTGATCATTTTGAGTGAGTAGGTATAACATCAGCATAATCGAGTTTAACGAAACAAAGAGTTTCGGCACAATAGTAAGAACAGTAAGAAGAAGTGGAACAAGACAAGCAAGCAAGCAAGCGAGCGAGCATCTCTGATAGATCAAGCTCTGGGGTACTCACTGTATGTCGAACATTCCTCTGATATTTGCCGTGCACGACCCATGTAATGTTCTACGTTCTCACGCTCTGGGCTGAACGAAACAATAATAATAAATTGATGCATACCCAGGAATACTCAATATTAACTCTTCTGCTAGGCACAACGGTAGGAATTGTATGGCTAGAAATGGACAGCAAAATACGTCGTTCATGGCGGTGGAACATGCTCAGCGAGCCGAAGACGGGACGTCAGTGAAGTCACCAGCACCTGCAGGAGACAATCAGATCAGCAGCAGCAGTAGTAACACTATTACTAGCGACACGATCAACCACCCAGCAATCCATCCCACTGTCAACGATCCCACACCACCAAGAAGACTTTCCAGTGGAGACGAAGATCCTGCTCGACCTCGAAAACGTCCTGCCACACTTGCTTCAATACAGCAAATCGAGGTTCTCAACGCAGAGCACATTGCTGCCCGTCAACAAGAACGAAAATCACCTCCATCACATCTTCTTGGTCACGCTGGATTTCATAGATCGAGTCCAATACACATTCCAAGTGATAGTGACGTCGAGATGGCACTAAGCTTGAATGGCAAGGATCTCGAGGTGAATGGCCAGAGTTCAGTCGTTACGAAAGATGAAACTGTCAGCTTCGCTCCCTCTCCCTCGCTGGATAGTGGCACAGAGGTTGGAGATGTTCTTTCTTCAGAGGATTCCACACTTTACACAACTGAGCAGGGCACCTTGGTAAACCTCAAAGCAAACAGCGAAAACAACAACCCTTCAGAGCCTAGCTATATCACAATGGACAAAGCAAAAGAGCCTTCTGACGATGCTAGTTCGTCCACGTCGTCACTACAGTATGAACGCCAGAGCGAGAGTCCTGAGGTAGAAGTGGCAGAGGTAGAAGACTTGGATGATCCTGCTGTCGACCTCTGCGTCATTGAAGACCAAGTAGATGAATGTGCCTTTGTTGAGTTCCCGTTGATCGTAAACTCAAAGGACTATGCAGAGGAGTTTTTGTTTAGTTTGTCACAACAAGTAGAGAAGGGTAAGGAATTACCAAACATCAAATTTTCCTTATCAAATAATGCAAGACTAACATGTTACAAACAAAGACCCTGCACCAGTGGTATGTCTCTATGAGCTGGAGCGATGTGTTTCAACGATGGCAAAACAAGACCCTAAAGCATTTAATGAAAATTTCATGCTGGGTGAGCAGGCATGGCTCCTTGTACCACACATTATCGACAAGTTCCTTCGACGAAGGTGAGAATCTTGTGATGAAAGGGTCTTGATTCTATATTGATTGACTTGAAAACAGGGAGAGCTTCCATCTTGTTGACTTCGGAAAGCCCATACCGGAATATGGAGCAAACGGACTGCAACTGACTTTGGTCCTGTTTGACGCGTTTCTAAGGATGAGTACGAGAATGATGCAGCTTGATCTACAAATCTTGCGTTCGCGAACATCAAATATGCCATTCAACCCATCGTCGATTGAGTTTCTTCAGGTCTCAGCAGAGTTGTTTTCACAAGATTGGCCCCTCTATGTTACGTTGGAGAACTCATTTTCTGCAGATCTTTTGCCATGTCAGTATGATAGTGCCAGAAAGTTTGTGCAAGAGATGAAGGGTCTTGTGCACTTTCGTCAGCTCGTTGAAAAGCTACTAGAAAAAATTCCTCTACAACCAGCTCTGTTCAGCTCATTGTTGATGATGCTTAAGTTGCCAATCAATATCAACGTTATTCTAAGGAACTTCGCCAAGCAAGCAGACGAAAAGCCCGATTCTTTCAAGGCTCTTCTTCAAGCTGTCACCGACGAGAATCTCGAAATTTACAGGGTTTGTCAAGCAAATATTAACAAATTTATTGAGAGCGGTGTTGGAATACCCAAGTTGGAATTCAGCAAATTCGTCTCAGAATGTATAGCTCCTATGCTTGGTTTTGTTTTGCTTGCAGATCCATTACGGTATGCTGTGGAATTGGAAACTTCTGGCCTTATCAAATTTTCAGAATATCCTCCAGATACTTACTCTGAGCTTGGACAAACTGCTGTAAGGCTTGGCACGTATAACAGAGCTCTGCGAAAGTGCAAGAAGATTGAATTGAGATTACATGCCTTGACGTGCATTTGTGAAGAACTTCTTACTGCATGGAATCGCTACAATTTAGTATTGGAGAACGCGACATTGAGGTAGACGCACTTCACTTTTGTTTTTCTTCGAAGGGATAGATTGCTGACACCAATTTCTAGATACCTTGGCAAATTCATAGAGGAAACAAAAATGATCGAACATCTGTTTGGTCAACACTCTCATTTCCAACTCATTCAGAAAGCAGGCAACGTTGTAGGCTACACTCTTGTTTATAAAACTTTCAATAAACAACTTCATGATGTTATATGGCGACCAGTTTTGGAGAACAAGGATCAAAGAATAGTACATGCGATTCTTAGCCTTCTTAAAGAGACTATAGCTAGTATGCCGCTAGAGCAATTGTACTGGTGCTGCGACAGCCTGCAAGAAGTTCCACTCTCTGCGTATGACAACGTGCTACTAGAGCTATTGCAGAACATCGTCCAACAGCTCTGCCATCCGACTTATAATATTGGTCGCAACAAGGTAAATGATACCGTTCTATGGAATTTGTGTCAGCACTAATTTGCAATGAAGAAGCTAGAGTTTCCACCTTATGATCTGCTCATAAAATTGATGCATGAATCTTTCAAAGCAGGATGTAACGTCGAACCATCGAGTAGCGCCAATTACCAGAACATCTTTGACTTTACATCTAAGGAATTACAAAGACTGCTTGATTTTGGCCCTCCAGAAGATGATAAATTGACGGTTTTCAACAATTGTATCGATAGTCTCCAACAGAATGGTCCAACTGCCACTTGTGCCCTGCAAATATTGCAATATCTTTGTTCAGAACAAGGTAAAGACGCCTCGCTCATGTATGACAAGGAAGCTAATTTGCAACAGTATCAAAAGCAACTGATGCCGACTCTACCTCTTTAATGTCTATTCTGGAAGAAAAGAATCTCATTCCACTGATAGTACAGAATCTGGCAACTTGTGTTGAAGCAAAAGAGTCGTTTGATGTACTTTGCATGAAGCTCAGACCACATTATGATTTTCTACATTTAATCATACTCAACTCGCCAACATCCATTAGTTTGGACCAGGGACGTGAACTCTGGTCGTATCTCTGTGGTGAGAGGTCCAGCAGTCCGAGACTCCGCGACCATTCTTTTGGGTTCTTCGGAAATGTCATACAAGCTGCGGTGGTAATCATTTCAACTTCACATAGATGATTCTGGAAGCTGATTCCAAGTGTAGCATCTGAGGCAGTTCAACAACGAGTTCCTAAAAACATGTTTCCAGCAATATTTTGCCGAACTAGGTGTCTCGTACCTAGTCGCGTCTGCTTTAGAGTTTTGTATGAAGAGTATAGACCTCCTAAAGAAAGGACAGCAGGTATACCTCATGCCTTGACTTCTTGTGATAGTGCCATCGCTGACGCTTCGTTGCTAGAGTACAGACTTGGAAACGGATCATATTGTTGTATTTGACGGCATGGACCAGATCTGGCGTATTATTCTTGAAGCACCAAGGCAAGATCTCGCTCAACATGCGACTACATACTTCGTAAACATGTACCTTGATGTAAGTTGATTGACATGGAATTTGTCCGCTTTTAACAAATCAATAGAGTCCGCAAATCATAAGAAATACTCCTGAGGTTATCGAAGCCACTCATGCTACTATCATACAGCGATGTATAACTCAACTTACGGATGCAGCAAAGGTATTGCAACAGAATATCTCCGAGGATGCACAGGGCGATGATATGGTTATCGACCTTACAGCAACTCAGATTGCACACAAGGGTTTGGAGTTCAAACGCTCGTTGATGGTCTTGACAGAATTTTTGAGAGGTCACAAGGCTCGACCACGTTACGCTTTAGATGCTGCAAAAGCACAGATTGTATCAGTATCCGAGGGCAATCCGCTCACCATCAAGTTTCAATGGTTTGCACGTGGAATTACATCAGCAGTAGGTTGACCTAGTTTCTAGACCGAGCCAGGAACTGATATTTTGATACAGGTTCAAACAGTTCGAGTTGGCGACCTAACACGGTGTGATGAATTTTACTCCTTTCTCGTGCAATACACGAGTTTGCCAGACTTTCGACTCATCACCAATGGAGCTGAAGTGTACTATAAAGAGGAACCAAAAACACTGAGGGCCATGTCACTTACAGATGGCCAATTTTTCCTTGTGCAGAAACGCCCAAGCCCGGATGACGATGTGCCCTCAACCGCGGTGAAGCTGACATTTGTAGAGTTGGAAACGCTCAAGCATTTTGATAAACTGTATGAGCTGCTTGACCTACCAGAAAACTATAGTAATCTTGTGAGTGTAATGTTAACATTGAGCTGTGTGGAATCGAGACAGCTGACGTGCCGCTGATGTAGATCTGGACATTGTTGAGGCAATTTCCGCCGCAAAAACGAGTTAGAGATGTGCTAAACGATCCATCAAGTCTGAGCAAAGATGTGTTTGCGACAGGCAAACCATTCCGAATCCACTATACCCTATACACACTAAAGTATTGGTTGAAAGAACATCAGGTTGAGGAGCCTACGGTCGATGAGAAACTGCTAAGTGCTGTGACCTGGTTATATGGCGCAATCTTAGCAAGTGACAAAATCGAGGCTCGCGCGAGACGAGTGTCTATCACCAATATGATGTTTGAGCTGTTCCTACCCTCGCTACAAGGTAGTTCTTTCTTCTTGTGTTGATCAATTCTGGAAGCTGATTATCTTATAGCCTTAGTAAACGACCATGGGAAAGTCGCAACTTTCGAAGCCACCAAGTTTGTGAAGCGCATTTTTGAGTTGTTCGAGGAGTCTTGTGCATTAGAGCTGCCAGATTCAGGACATTTGGCGGTAAATGCCTTCCGTGCACTTGTGTTGATGAGTGCATGCAACAAAACTGTGTGGAACGTCATGACTGAAAATGCAAAGTCTGCGACATACATTGGAATACTGCTCTTAAAAGACCCTAGACAAGTTGTACGTCAAGGTGTTAGAGCCGAGATAGAAACGTGTTGCCAAGCAGGGCCCTTCAAAGAGGGTCGTGAGGGCCCGGTGAAGGATGAAGAGCGGACTAATTTTATAAATGAGCAAGAATTCTGTGTATACTTTTGGTCTATCGTCCAAGATTTATTCTCTGATGCTGAAAGGTTTTCCTCGATAGCAGGAGAAATGTTTTCAGTTGCTTGTACAATCTTTCAACAACTTCGAAACTCGCGGTGGGATGGGCTGACACTAAATACTTATGCATACGACTGGAAGTCACGCTTGCTCAGTCACAATCATGTAGAATTGGTCGGCCACTCTCAAGAGAATTTTATACTCTTTGGCTACGCAGCCTTGTTAATCATGTGTATCACATTCATAAAGGAGGACAATCATACTTTGCCTAGCCTTGCGTATGTATGACGTTTTGCATTTTTTCCCCCAACTTGGCTAACAAAAAGGTAGTGGCCTACTTGACAACATCTTTGGAAAATATCTTTTTCCTCCACTGACTGTTTTATCTGTCAAGAACAGCCTGGAATTGACAGAAGTCTCACCAGTATTGAGCGGTGAAACTCGTGGCAAGCTCTATCAATTGATTGAGCTTTTCTTACATACTCCTGCTGCGGTAAACGATATAGTAGATACCATTCTAGATCTACTACCAGGGGGTATGCAGCTGTGTAACATCTCTTTCTGACCATGGCTGATCTTATGATGAACAGAACGACCCACATACTTCAATCTAGACAGAACTAGGTGGTTGCGATCAGAATCCGGTTACGTGGGCCTACGTAATCAATCGAATACGTGCTATCTCAATTCCCTATTGACGCAGCTTTTCATGAATCTGAATTTTCGAGGTGCTGTCTTCCGCATGCAAGTTACAGACAAAGTGTCCCAAAACCTATTGTATGCAACTCAAGAGGTTTTTGCCAATCTTCAAAACTCCTGGCAAAAGGCTTTTGAACCAAGAGACTTCACGTTGGCGATCAAGGATTATGAGAACCAGCCAATCGATGTCTCAGTACAGATGGATGTTGACGAGTTTTACAACTTGTTATTTGACAGAATGGAAGCACAAATTGACTCTATCACTGACAGGAATACTTTTCGCACTCTGTATGGTGGACAATTGGTACAACAAGTCAAATCCAGAGAATGTGATCATGTTTCAGAGCGTGAGGAACCCTTTTCGGCCATACAGTGTGATATTAAGGGTAAACAAACACTGCAAGATTCACTCAAGGCTTATGTGGAAGGCGAAATAATGGATGGAGGTGAGAACGAGACTTTATTAAAGCGGTTCACAAACGCTGCTAACACTTCCCAGACAACAAATATTCATGTACAAGCTGCAATAGACATGTTGATGCAGTGAAAAGGACGTGCCTCAAACAGGTGCCAGATAATCTCATCTTCCATTTGAAACGATTCGAGTTTGACCTCAGAACAATGCTTCGAAGCAAAATCAATGATGCTTTCGAGTTTCCAGAGAAATTGGATATGCGCCCGTATACCATCGAAGTACTTTCTGACAGTGATGCCAATCTGGAACCGGACATCTTTGTACTAGTTGGAGTACTTGTCCATAGTGGCACTGCTGAATCAGGCCATTATTATTCCTACATTCGTGAAAGAGTACCTCGGAATGGTCAGAATAACACGCGATGGTTCGAGTTCAATGATTCGGAAGTTTCGCAGTTTGATCCTTCGACTATAGCATCACAGTGCTTTGGAGGCGGTGATCCTCTTCCAAGTAAAGATGGGTTGCCAAATCTATTTATCAAACCGTACAGCGCATATATGTTGTTCTATGAGCGCGAGTCTTCCCTGAAAAGCACGACTGAGCAGGCGAACAATCAAGCCTCTCCAGTCGAGCTGGAAATACCTAGAGCTCTACATCGATCTGTCTTTCACGAGAATGAGCTCTCTGTACGAAAATACTGCTTGTTTGATCCGAATCATCTCAATTTTGTGGCATCACTGCTAAGACAAGTCAGCAAATTAAACCATGGTCGCTGCTCGGATGATCATTTGCTAGAAAACAAGACGTTGCGCTTGTTACTGGAGACATTAGAAGGCATCACAATAAGAATTAGGGATTGCAATGAAGTCGAAGCCTTCCTACTAGCACTCCGAGCGAGCTTGATTCGGTGTAATAATTGCTGTTCAGCTTTTCTGTTATGGATCCTAGATCGTCCCGAACCAGTTAAGAACTTTGTCCTTCGATGCCCTTCACAGCAGGCTAGAAAGGATTTCGCGACTTTGATACTGGGATCGCTTGAAAAATTGCGTAAAGACAGACCTGATGAGTATGGCATCAAATTGGTCAATTCAGGTGATTGGACCGAGTCAAGGGGTTTTATCCAAGCTCTAGCACCAATCTTGATTGAGACGTTCGAGATCATCAGCTCACATATGAGGGCGTGGGATGAGTTCTTTGGGCTTGTGGCTAAGCTTGCGAGCTTTGGCTTGCCCGAGTCTGTTCTGTTATTGCAGTACGGCTTTTTGAGAAAGTGCATTGAAGTCCTCCTAATTGACCTTGTGCCAATAGCAACCAAGCGTGAGTATGGCTCCCTCGCACGACTCATCGAAAAAGGACGAAGACCTCCCTTATCGCAACTTGTGGAAGTGATTTCGATCCTCTTGAGCCGTTGCGATTTCAACAGACCACGTTGCGCGGATGACGAGGAGAGAGGACTTGAACTGAACTCAGACCTCGTTCCACTGAGTGATCGAGAATACACTTATATCACATTTCATAACAAGAAAGCTGGTATTATGTTGATCAATAAACCTTTGGATTTGGCTGTCAATATTGATTGTGTCAAGGCTATTGTCAGGAAGTACGTGTCACAAGAGCCAGACTTGGGATTGATGCAGGTTCTTCTACGGACATTGTATACAGGAGTCTGTGTGGATCCTGCCAATCTAGCTGCTCCATTCTTACAAGGGGTGCTTGCTGTCGCAGAAAGCATTATGAACGCGGCTGATATCAGAGAGTTTGTAAAAAGGATCGCCTTGGAAGTCCAGACTATAGGAGATGCTGGTGGTCGAGAGCATCTGGAGTTTTTCCAAATGCTTTACAAAGTACACAATCCCAAATTCCGAGCCACGGGCTTCATCAAAAATAAGGTGATTGAGAACGTATCGACATGGGCTCCTCCACTTCTTGTTTATTGGGAAGATAGTGTGCGGACTGATACCGAGTCCTTTCTCAATGAGCATCTGCTTGCGACCGATCTTCAGCATGAAACAGAACGAATCATCTCAAAGCAGGCAGAATTTGCTAAAGAGTTGTTTGACGGGTGCTATACTTGGTTGGATGTCAAAGTTTTGAAACAACGTCAGGCGCTTGTCACAGAGAAGCGGTTTGAGGCAATTCTCACTGTCATGGACAATTGTTCTACACTTATCGAGGACGATGATAATGCAGAGGTGTATAAAACAAAAATATCAAGTATGTGCAATCTACTCTTGACAGAATCCTTGATCAATACAACATTTGCTGATTAAGATATTTACAGACATCAGAGGTAACTTGGAGCGACTCATATATGATGAAGAGCCTGCAGGTATGAAACTACTACTGACCCCTCTGGTTTCTTTTGTTTGGTATTGTGGCATAGATTCTTTAAAAAGCTGACTTAATTTGTGATAAGTACCAGTTGAAGATTGGCAAAACTCTGATATTGCCAGTGATAGTCATGAAATTGACATGCTTAATGATGATTACAGTAACTCGACTTAGACTACTTGTATAAAAAATCTTCTTGACTTCCTTTCACGCCCTTTTTTTTGTCCTGTCCTGTCCCCTGTCACCTTTTGTCTTTTGTTGAATCGTTATGCAATCAACCATGTGTTGCTTTTTCACGAAAGGAGTTATTGTTTTATTTTTCGTTTTGTCGTCCTAGGAACAATGTCTTTACTTGTGTGAGCTTGCCTCTTTTTTTGTTTTCTGCTTTCCATTTGTTCTTTTGTTTTATACATCATGGGGTATCTTTTTTCCGTTCTCTCTTTTCCTACCCTTGTCCTCACCTTTCATCAGATTGTGTTTTTTTTCCCCCGCTCCTTTCAATCATTTGTTGTCAACAGTCTGAGTCTCAATTGTCTGTTCTTGTTTTTTCCTCTCCCTCTCTCGATCTTGTTCATCTTTCTTCCTTTGTTCTTTGTAGGGGCCCTTTATAGGAACAATTCTTCATCACTGGTCATGTGTAACTATAGAACTTTGTTACCTTTTTTATTAGTTCTTCCGGTTGTGGTGTAACAAGCACATAAAGTAGTGGAGTTTTTCGAGAGTGCGTGTATGTGTCTCGAAGATATAGATTATCTGCATCCTTTCTATCTCTTTCTTGGTGTATGCTTTAGCTACCAGTGAACTTGAATTATTGGATATTTTCATGATTGGAATCGTGGTTTCTATGGCTTGAATTTTTCCAACTACTAAGTAATCAGTCTTCCGGCTCATAAATGCATTTGCCTGCATCATACTCTACATATACTACTACGGCGTTGCCATTCATATCAAAAATTACATATTTTCAGCAACATGCAAACCGATCATTCACCACACTGGATAGAATACTTTGCTGTAGAATTTACTTCTCAGCCCTACCGAATAACCATATATGTGCCTTCGTTAAGTGCATACAATTAAGTTACTCTGATAGTACTAGTCTGGTTTAGATCCCGGAACGTTCAAACGATGACGAGATGACTGCAATAGAGATCGGGTGTTTTTTTCTTATATGTTATTTTTTTGTTTTGTTCTTGGAGTCAAGATGAGATGAAGCTGATTAATTTGACTTAAACTCGAAGTGACCTAGCTTTTTTAGAAAATAGTGAGCGTCTTGGGTCGCACCTTGGATGAGGAAAGAAACCCCCAAAAAACCGAAAGGGATGAACGGATGGACAGATGGATGAGTAGATGACGATAATGATGGCATACATGCATGGGTCTGAGTTAAAGTCACATCACTATCTGACTTGACTTATCGTGAAGTTGGGACTTTTCTAGCACCATCTCTTGAGCTACATTCTTCTTCTTTTTGTACATTTTCTCCAAGACATTCAAGTCCTTTTC
>Ga0160427_10002540_pt1 | contig 10990 bp, 4 predicted proteins | sample SolpanmetagenomL_FD_108194 | JGI IMG/M metagenome (GOLD analysis project Ga0160427, IMG submission 108194) | Solar panel surface microbial communities from Lawrence Berkeley National Laboratory, California, USA - L | ecosystem: Engineered > Built environment > Solar panel > Unclassified ...
CACCCATCCATCTCTACACTCAGGCACTGTCATTCTTGCTTCGGGAAACGTAGACCGCATTGCAGTCGATATCAAAAGAACTCGTATAGCATGTCTTTATTTGCTACCATCACTCTCGCAAAAGGCTCATTTAGATTCACTTTGGTTGTTTTCAGACTATGACGTTATAGTAGGTGACCTCAACATCAGAGGCAACATACGAGGCAGTAATCGATCGAGTGTGACGGTGCGCGAAGCGTTGATACACTTTGCAGAACAATCGCATTTGGGGTTACACGAAACTGGAAGTGAGTTAGATCATCTTCTCGCTCGATCTTGTGCCAACCAACTGAATTACATTCGAACAACCCGTCTTACTGACCATAGGCAACAGTCGTTCGCCGTCAGTCATCCTTCATCCCGTGTTGGAGCGAGGAAGACAGAGCATGCCTATCCTAGTGCTTTCTATATACTGACGATGAATGCAGATACACAACCCATTCTCAAGCAAATGATAGGCAGCGCTTATGATGCGTAAGCAGACCTTATTGGCCTCTTGATCCAGGAACAAAGGGGACTGATATACATCGGAGCCCTTACTACGCAAGATGCTGTTGATCTGGTCGATGAACTGCTGGCGAAGATGATTCAAGCGTCACAACATCGATATTTGTGCCGTGCGATTGATCGTTCGAATAAGTGTATAAAAAACACCTACTTCGCCTACTTCAAAGTGTGCGCTCTGTAGTCAAACTATTCAAGAGCCTAAAAAAATACAATCACACAACTATTGAATCAGCTACTCTTAGCTCGAGCCCGGTAGAATGTACCAGATAAAGATACCATTGTTAGCTTTTCAACAGCTTGCTCCTGAAGCTGTTGTACCAGTTAAGTTGCATAATCGAGAAACGATGTGTAAGCTAATTCGAGAATTCAGCTACTTAAAGTCTGCTGGTGTGATGGAGTACATGTCGTTATAATGAAAAACTTATTGGGCTTAACCTTCGCTGAACATCTGTCGGCTTTGTATGACCTGATAAGCCAACATGGGTGTACTCCTAACAGGTGGAACACCGTCATAATAACGCTACCGAGGAAGAAGGATGATGGGTCCCCATCTTTCCTACGGAGCTCAGACCAATCAGTCTTCAGGTGATGTTTCGTAGAAGATCCGCAAAGCTAGTACCAGCTGAGATGGACAAGAGTATAGCATTACACCTCTCCCAATTCGTATTCAAGCGTGGATACGATACCCGGTCGAATCTTCTGTGTCTGGAAGCCGCTAGAGACCAAGATGCTTCCAATCGTATCATCACTGATTATATAGAGGCACTATACACAATAGCCCTGTCTTCTTGCTCAAACATTGCAGCGTCCCGGCTTGGCATCAATGCTTGTGAGAATCATTACAAATCTGATGTACCGAGACATTTACTCTATATTTATAGTCAACGGAGCACAGCTGAAAGCAATCAGACTGAACAGAGGTCTGTTTCAGGGTAGTTTGCTCTCACCCAAGCTGTTGAATATTTTCATAGACGACCTACTACGAGGAATACACGAAGAGTTCGCTACCGCCGAGGAAACGCATCCAGCTGTGATGTATGCCGACGACCTTTTGCTGCTCGTCGTACCCAGAGTAACAACACCGAAGCCGAGTGGAATCCTCACACAGACCATACATGAGAGAAGACAAAAACGAAAGTTGCACGATGCCGCTCTTACTTCACCCCAGAAAACGTCTTGGAAATGATTGACTAGGTTAAAAGGAAGCGAGAAGAGTCTTTCACTGAACAGAAAGAAAAAGAACTGTGCAGAATTGCGCTAATGCGTCCAAGTATTGAATGCAGCCGCACAATTAGATGGCGAATTTTCAGCTTGCTTGCACAACGCAAGTGATTGTGCAACTGTATCGATTGACCCTGAAGAGTGCAATCAGAAATGTGCGCAATTATTATAACTCAGTCAAATGTGATGTGTCGTCATTCCCTGTCCATTCGACCACTGACGATACGGATCGAATTTGACAACTTTGATCATCTTCGGGGCATTCGATACGGAATGATGGACGTACCAGATGAAAGGAGGTCAATCAAGCTTTACAGCTGTCTGTAATATATGTCTCCGTATATACCTACGTAATAATAATGATCGCACACTAAAACTCATTTGCGTAATAGTCCAGTACTCAGAAGTCCCTCTCTACCACTCATTATCACAATAGTGAAAGACCTTTTCGAGATTCCACTGCACTAACAATGATCAATTACATAACTAAGATTACCTTAGATTATCGACGAATTGTAACATCGTTGGGAAGACAGCTATGTTTGTACCTACGATAGAGGTCTCGTAAATATCGAAATGGCAAGGCGAACTCGTAAGCCTTTTGAGGGCTATCTCTTGCAAGTCACAGTCATATGGCGGCTTCCTAAGTTTAAAGGTAAGCAGATGTATCGGCGTATCTTGTGATAATATATACGATGCATTTCCTGAATTTCAGGTATCTCCATATCGCTCTCGGGGGATAGAAAACAATTTCTGCCTGAGTGACATCTCCTTATGTGAAAGAAAACTCTGTTCTCATATACAGCTGAATTCTAAATGGGTTTATTTCCCTGGGGAAGACTCGAGGACCAAGTGACGAATTTGAGACAGTATTGCACAAAATGTCTGACTGATTGCGCAATTAATCGAGAATAAACAATGTATCAGTTCCCACACCCAAAATCCTCTTGGACGTATAACCCTCACCCTAACCCAGCCCCGTATTCAAGTGTTGGTTTCAGAATACGATTGTAAAGTTTGCCCCACGATTCCTTAAGCTGATACCAGCGAACCAAGAGATCTATACATTGAAGATCGAAAGCGTAGAAGCTACACGATCGACGCAACGGAATCCGGTATCATTGTTGAAGGATGAAAATATATCATAATACTTCATCGTACTTTCAGCAGTAGACCTCGCAACAAACCTCGACGAAGGATTCGATATGATTCTGGTGGGAATTGACAAAATATTGCAACATTAATGCCGTAAAGTATCAATTATAGTTAGCGTTTTAGGCATGAGAGGGACTGATATTATTGATTCGGGGGAACCTATGTGTAGTTATGGGGTGAGTAATAGTCACTCGCCTTGGCAGCGTCTATTATAAGTGCTGACTACCGGGGGGCAACGTCTACCTGGATGTTGTCTCAAGAAGGGGGATCAGGTCCGCGTTCAACACAGCGTCAGGATCGAGACATCGCAAACTTTGAGATCTTGCATACTTTTCTGGTATACAATACAGCTTATCACCGGCTCCCTGTGCACTGTTGCTGACTCTGACCCTTACTGTTATACGGCAGGTTATAGATCAGCTTGATCAAGCGAAAGGAACATTTGAAATGCCTTCAATGAATGAACCTTTGATTAAGCGGCACGGAGTAGACATATCAATGAGACCTCACGTCTCCAATAGAATAATGACAGATGCTGGCTTGGCGGGCCGGATGCCGGAAGGTTTTTATACCAAACAGCAAACAGTTGTCAAGGCTAGGAAGCGCATTGTGCACACGTAAAATGAAATCCGCAATAAGCTTCGGATGGACCACTGTATGTGGTTGGTAGATCTTGAACGCACGGATAATGATCGGATGACTACGTGCTAGGATGCCAAACAAACTCGCGATTGGGTGGGGTGAAGCTGGAAAACAAACGAAGTGCAAATAAAGGCGGTTTCCACCACCACCCTCTACACCTCCCGTATGCGAGATTCGTTACATGAGTATCAGATTATTGTTTTGAAAAACGACCATGCGAGGTTCTTCGATTGGGCCGGAACAGATTCAAAAGTGCAATCATGCGAGACTCGTTACCTTTAAGGACGACAATACAAGATTCGTAACTGGAAATTGAGGTTGATAATCCAAAGAACAAGAGTTGAATTTGGCAACAAGGAAGCATTGTCACACCTGGAGACCAGATTACGAAATTCGTCACTCAAAGATATCATGCTTCGCGTAATCCATCAGAGGTCTCAAGATGCTATTCAAAGCTCATCTTTGGCCAGCCTCTGCAATATTTAGACACCAAATGAAAAGACTGCACTCTTTGGCATTCAATGAAAAGACTATGATGACTTGCGGCCACATTCGTATCTTTGTCGTTATACCTCTCGACTCCGATCCAAATACTCTCCGTGTTCGTCCGATATCGTTGCTGTCTCCTTCATTACTACATTTCGATCGAGCCGCCTCATGTAAGGACCGGCACATTCTGCCTTCGTTTGTATCTCTGACAAGCATAGCCTCTTTTCTTCTTACATATTGTTCCTTGGCGTTTACGAATGCTGACACCTTGGTAGGCTCTTCTATGCTTGGCTCAGTCGATGTTTAACGTTTCTGCAATGATGTAGCATAGAAGCGCTGCATCAGTTTTACAATCTGTTCCTCCTTTGGCTCTCCGTTCGAAATGAATTGCATGGGTAAGACTGCGATTTCCACTGGTGATTGCGGTTCTGGCGTGAAAGATTGCGATAGCGTTTCCGACGGCTGTACTCGGATGGACAATTCCGTCGTAAAGCGATGGGGCTTCTCCAAGATGTCCTAAGATACTTTATTCCATCATGAAATTCTATCTTCTGAGTATCTATCTACTATGTTCTATCTACTACTATCATCTACTGTTACACTTTAGTCCGCATGCACGACTAAAGTGTGTAGTGATGATCTACCGTTTCGATATGTTCTCGTATCCTTCCTCATATTCGTGAATTTGGTAGAGGTCTAGTTAGGTAATGTATCATATCTGTGGAATTGGTTGTGGTCGCTACTGAAGCGACAAAATAAGAGCGGAGGACCAAGTTCCGTGAAATTTCATGCCCCTCCTTGGTATATGAGGAAGCATTCGTTGGTGCAAGTTAGTCTCTCTATTGGGTGTCGAAACTGGATCACTGCTTTGCGCACCCCTCCCTATACCAGTCCTCTCTCATTTGCATCATCAATACTACCTCGATATTTCTACTGACCGTCCCGCACTGATTGCTTCCACAACCATACCACACACAGCGCCCGCATCACCAGATGCACGCTCCTACAATCTAAGCTTACTGAAGCTAGCTGCATTTAGGAACCCGGCGTCTTCTGCAGAACTATTATCGTCACCTGAGCCCAGATGTACCACGCCAATTACAGCTACTATCAGCTCGTGTCAATAATCCACAAGAGGTCTTCGTAGACGAATTGCGTTTGGCATTGGCTAGAAAAGCGGTAAGGAACCTCGAAGATGCTCTAATTGGGATCATGGATGCCGTATTCGAAGAGAGATCACCTTCGTGCGCCTCCTATACGACTCATAAACAGAACCTAAACAATACGGTGGAGATCGTCTCCTCGTACAAGCAACTCTTACGATCACAATGCACCTCCAACACTCTCATCGTCTTCTCAAAACGGGCTCTTGCTGCTGAGAAAGAGTCCGCTCGATTGTGGGACAAGATATGGAATCAATAACCGAATCTGATCAAGGAGCATGAAGTGCCACCGTACCACGATAGTGCGTCCGTTACATGAACGTTGAAAAGATACGAACTCCGATTAATACCTATCCATCGACGAAAGCTTGTGATGAAGATAGGATTCATATCTTGGTACTGAAGGCACAACTTCCCGGTCTATTCGCGCACTACCTCAGTACAATATCAACATCCTTCTTCGCCTACAAGCAACTCCCTTGCACTGGGATCACGCTTTGGTAGTTATGCTCCCGAAGGATTCGACGGGAGTAGCTGCAAAATGTAGGCCAATATCGCTTACGCCGATGCTGAGGAGGATATTTGAGAAGATCATCCATCCTGAGCTGATTTCCGCTACCGCTTCGCAGATTCACCCTGCACAGTCTGGATCTACTAAAGTTAATTCAAACCTTCACCCCTTACAACTAGCAAATCGCTCGCATCGTTCTCTACAATGCCATGCACGCTTTCGACTCAACACTACTTTACATACTGTCCAACGAGCTGTCTGAAATGGATGTGCCACAAGCACTTCGTAGATGCATACACCATCTATTCTTCACCAACCTTACTTCGACAATGATTGCCAATGGAGTAGAGTCTCGCCTGATTGGCCGGCGCCGCGGTCTCTTCCAGGGCACCATCCTATCGCTTCCACTCTTCAATATCTACCTCAATCGCTTACTCATAACATTCACAGCACAGTTCGGTTCACACATGGCTCTTTTCCTCGTAGTACTCTTGGCATACGCTGACGATATCAAGGCGTTCGCTCGTACCTACGAAGAGGCATGCAGGGTGACAAGATTCATCATTGACGAATGTGCAGAAATCGGTCTCACTATAAGAGCATCCAGATGTGCAGTCTTGCCGGAGGATATGCAGCAAATAACAATGCAGATTGATGGTAGCAATATAACTATCCTTCCCAAATTGACCGAGAAGTATTTGAGTGTGGACGTGAACGTGGATGTGGCCAACCCTGCCGGAACGATTCTTATACATATTGGCATCCGCTTCATTGGCAGAAAACCACCTCGAAATACCACCTATAGCACTAGTACAAGACTACCATAAGCACCGCGTCAGCAAGTCTGACAACAAATGTGAGGAAAATAAAGTTCTACACTCATCGAATGAGAAGAGCGAAGTTCCATACCATGTCGGCGAGCAACAGGCAGAACGATGTTCCACGTACGAAGAATGAAGAGACCAGATACTGGATGCACGATACAACGCAAGCACACAACAACATATACTGGCGCAAAGGAATGTTTGCGATCGGGCGGGAAATGCATATGTGGGGAGAGCTTCACTCTGTCACATGCTGAACAATGCTTTGGTACACACTTGAAATTTGAAGAAATGATTGCGGAAGACAAATACTCGAACGTGAACTATTATATTGATGCAATGTGGTCGACTATGAATGATTCATAATCTTGGTGCTGCTTGGGCATATGCCCATCCTACTTCTCTTCTTCCCCTCTCTGTACCCACAAAAACACATAAATATAGAACAATTAAGTGATTGCATTCTTTGTTTTCGGTGGAGACACGATTCGAAGATGATAACCAAGCGTATTTGTATTTGAGCGGAGTCAATTGAAGAAATAGTGGCATTAGCGTTCACAGTGCCACTGCACAAATCATGAATGGAAGGAGGAAAAAGTGGTCTTTGACGCTCAACCAAACCACGCTCTGTTGTGTGCATCAACTCACCGACACGGTTCGGGAAACTCCTTACGATGAAGAAGGCTGGCAACGATGCATGTCAAAAGCATCCTCATGATCTGGCTTACCGTCAATAGCAATGACGCTTTGACTTCTATTGCGGCCGCAGAGTTACTTTTCGCTTCCCCAACTACGCTATATATTCACATTCTTTGTTTTCGGTGAAGACACTAATCGAAGATGATATACTCATCTCGATCTGAAGTCTTGTGACGATTAGCATCTGCAGATGGAAAGCAAGCTTTTGTCTCTAGTCGGTCCAGAGTGTGGCTGCGGATTTTCGCTCGAATTGAAATCAGCAGCGAAGTAGGAAAGTGCTCGGTAGAATCTCCGCTCCCGGAGTAGAGTGCAGAATGCTGGGGCACGTTCTCTGATGCAGAATGGAAGCCACAACTTCTTTCTCAGCATCTCAATTACCTCCAATGATTCAGCTTAGATACCTCCATTCACCTCATCCCTCCTAGGTATTCAAGCCATCAACTTTCATCCTCATCATCCGCAGAGTGATCTTGGTTCCGACGTTGGTAACATTTGTCGCGGGGTTTACGGAAGCGCTCAATCGGTCTACACGTATTATCGCTGTGATGTTCTGAGCTTTGGCTGTGTCTATTTTAATATTTTGGCTCCTGCCGCTGCCATGATTGCGCCTTTCCAAATTTGATTGCGCAACTGAACTTTATGCACTGCCGTTTACACATGCTACGGCTATTGTTGCACTACCAATTCACATCACTTGTCGCATTTCATCAAACCCCCTCCACTTCTGATCCAGTCTCGTCCTATTCGAACTCAGCCGCGTAGTGAAATGCGATATTGAATACGGTGCTCCATGGATTGTTGATGAAGGTTTTTGGGCCAACTTGAACACTGACTTGAGGAGTAAAACACAAAGGATGAGTAGAATAGATCATCAGAGTGTGTCGCTAACTTCATCAATCTCACCACCTTCAGCTTACATTAGTAATGATTTGTAATTCTTGATAGTCATTAGAGGGTCCGGGCGTACAAGCCCTAGTAGAGGTTGAACATTTAAGATGATTTTAAATAGCATTCACCAAACTATGATATCAGTGCGACCAGTAATAAGTCAAGGAGATTTGTTAGTTTGTTCGTATGTTTGTTAGATTTTCGATTCTTTTTCTAACATTGTGGCGCAACAAAATGGATGCATACTCTGAGTTTTGCGGCTGAGCATCGGCGACGCGTTTTTTTGCATCGAGAAAGTGCAAGATTTGGGCCCCGATTTTCAGATTTCCGATTTGATCAACTGACTCAATACGAGAGTGACTGTTCTGTCAGTAGGACAGTTATGAGCTACTCTGGTCTCCCACAATCAGATCCGAGCTCCAAATGGCCATCAAGCGAGGTCGGTCACGAATGTGTCTCTGCTCATTTCGTTGTCACCCGTATAAGTCCGAGTTCTCTGGGATGACTTCGTGATGATCGCCGAAGATTGGAGTAGGATTGGAACTGACGTCAAACCAAGTGATGTGATAGATAATCAAGGTCTCACAATTGTCTCATGATTCTTGCATCTTTATTTTACAGTGGTGTTGCATTTGGATTTGTGCTCAAGTCTTGCACCACGACAATGTCGAATTGACTGTGATAATCGTAATCATGGTTACACCTGTTGGCGATCATGGGCGCATGATTGTGTTCAAGACGGGAATCGAACACATGGTTCTTAGCGGTCAGAGAAGGTTGGTGATAATACATCTCCCAAATCTCGAAGAACCTTTATTTTGTTTTGACCGAAATGAAAGCAATTGTCTTTTGAATGAAATTTCGTAGAGATTCAAGAAGTCGTCATATCCTGATCTCAGGGCTGCATTGAGAGATTAAGAGAAAGTTGCCTAGGGATTACGATAACATGCGCAAATGGAGGAATTGTGGGCTTTATGTGTAATTTTTGATGATTAATAGATTCAATCGAAGACAAACGCGGGAGAAGGATTGAACATTTTTATAAATGTAGCGAGAAACGCAACGATTATTATGATCACCAAGCAAGTACGAGAATGGCGAAGGAAGATCGGAGAAAAGTTTTACAGTAGAACCAATGCCGGCTTGAGCAAAAAATGAATCCAATGTAACCTTACTGCACTGCGATGTGATTCGAAAGTAAGCAAAAGTACAGCGAAGACGCAAGCTAAAACCATGTGCGATTTCTTTCGATCGTTCAATACAACAATGCAACCGGAGCACTCGGATTATCCCATGCCCAGTGCGTTCCCTCTTCCTCACACCGAATCTTGGAAGCTGACGACAAGCCAAGTGCAATAAATACGCTTGATCCGTCTGCACCATCTATCATTGGGCGTTTTGTGCAGTTTGCCAAGCGTTTGATTCACGTTCGAAGACAGTGCGGCTCAAGCAAGATGAGGGTAAGCAGCAATAAGTGTGGAAGTCGCAGGGAGCATTACATCGGTAAGCTGAGTTCTCTTCTACACTGAGAAAGTTTCTCGGTCCAGAACATGTTACAGTAGTGGGAGTGGGAGTATCATTGTCTGCATTGGAAGAAGAAACGAAGCACTTTTCCGATCGAATCGCGAACTCCTATCTTGAATTCTTGTTAGATCGTAAACCTTGAAATGACAATGGGCCATTTGAAAGCCATCAACCACATGATTTTTAATAAATCTCTAGTGGTGGCCCGCGCATTTTGCATTGCATTCAACTATTGGCTAGCTTTGTTATTGATCATTCTATGTTGATCGCATCACTGTTTGTCCACCAGTCGTGCAGTATAGTATCGAGTCTGGCCCATTCCGACAGGCTTATCATTTCATCGATGTCGAAGACTGGGATACCAGGCAGCCCGGCACAACTGGTAGGGCGAGACTGCGTAAAAGGCTCTAGACATACACAAAGCCTGTCTTTACCTATGCCAAATTGATTTGCTCTCCAGATGATCAGATGCTTCTCCAATCCACTACGGTCGCCAGTGAGGATTTTGCTCATCAGATTACCGTATATACGATGCGGAATTGGTACCGGATGCTTCGTCGGATAGTACTGATGTAATCTCTGGACTTTGATAGTATTTATATGGCTTCTTAGCGTGATTTGTAAATGCTGATAGTGGTGGTGTCACCAAAAGCTAGAAGACGATTGTCACACCATGAGATCTGCTCAACCACCGCCTTACTGAAGACAACTGTATTCGTCCAGGATTATCCTCGGCCATGAGAGGAAACTGTACCATTATGGATTGAACCGTCAGCGCAACTGCTCTCGTCGAAGCCAGTTCAATCGCTGTGACTGCCATTGCTAACAACGGATATACCTTGACCCCAAGGATGAATACATGAGCGATCGTAATGACATCATCCAGCGAGCTCCACTGAGCTGCTAGATATCCTTTTCTGAGCTTTTGTGTATGTTCTAGGCATTCATCAATCAACGCATTTGCCAACAATCTGCTAGACGCTGCAACGATCAGTGGCGCTGCGTATTGTATAATCGAAAGGACAAAGGTCTTTATAAACTGAATTTCAATAGGCGTACCAGGTGTAACAACATGATGACCATCTCCTCTGCGGCCGTGATGAATGGTCGATTGAGCGTCAAAGACAAATATTCCCTCCTTTCATTCATGATTTGTCGAGTGGCACTGTGAACGCTAATAAGATTGTCTCTTCGATTGATGCTACTGCAATACGAAGTCGGCTGGCTATGATCTTCAAATCGTGTCTTCATCGAAACCACAGAATGTTATCATTTGGTGTTGATTGGGAAGCGAAAACCAACTCTGCGGCCGCAATGGAAGTCAGAAC
>Ga0160427_10002541_pt1 | contig 10988 bp, 11 predicted proteins | sample SolpanmetagenomL_FD_108194 | JGI IMG/M metagenome (GOLD analysis project Ga0160427, IMG submission 108194) | Solar panel surface microbial communities from Lawrence Berkeley National Laboratory, California, USA - L | ecosystem: Engineered > Built environment > Solar panel > Unclassified ...
AAATGTTTTTTCTCGAAACCGGGCTAGTCGTCCTCTACGGGCTGTGCCTGGTGTTTATGCTCGGCTTCGGTTTCACGCAGTGGGAGCTGACGCGACTGGCGCGCCGGGCTAGGCCCTTGCCGGCGCCGCCCGCGCCCGCCGGGTGGCCGCTCGTGACGGTGCAGCTGCCGGTATACAATGAGCCCAACGTGGTAGAGCGTCTCCTCGATGCCGCCGCGGCCCTCGACTACCCGCGCGAACGCCTGCGCATCCAGGTGCTCGACGACTCGACCGACGAAACGGTGGCCCTAGCCGCGGCCCGCGTGGCGCACTACCAGGCGCGGGGCCTGAGCATCAGCCACGTGCGCCGCCTCGGCCGGCAGGGCTACAAGGCCGGGGCACTAGCCCACGGTTTAGCCCTGACCGACAGCGAGTTTATCGCCATTTTTGATGCTGACTTTCTGCCTGAGCCGGACTTTCTGCGGCGCGTCATCCCCTACTTCGACAGCCCCGGCATCGGGATGGTACAAACCCGCTGGGGCCACCTGAACGAAGACGCCTCGCTACTTACGCGCCTGCAGGCGTTTGGGCTGAACGCGCATTTTCTGGTTGAGCAGGTGGGCCGCCAGGCGGGCGGCCATTTCCTCAACTTCAACGGCACGGGCGGGGTGTGGCGGCGCACCTGCATCGCCGACGCCGGCGGCTGGCACACCGACACCCTCACCGAAGACCTCGACCTGAGCTACCGGGCCCAGCTGCGCGGCTGGCGCTTTCGCTACCTGCCCCAAGTGGTGGCACCCGCCGAGCTGCCGGCCCACCTAGGGGCCATCCAGTCGCAGCAGCACCGCTGGAACAAGGGCGCCGCCGAAACCGCCCGCAAGCACCTCGGGCAGGTGTGGCGCTCGCCCACCCTACCCTTAGCCACTAAGTGGCACGCCACGTTTCACCTGCTCAACAGTTCGGTGTTTGCCGTCATTCTGCTCATGGCGCTGCTCAGTGTGCCCCTGGTATTCGTGCGGGCCCACCGCCCCGATTTCCAGTCGGTGTTTCGGCTAGCCTCGGTTTTTGTGCTCACCCTGCTGCCGCTTACTTTCTATTATTACGCGGCCTGGCAGCGCAGCGCGCAGCCGGCGGGGCGGTGGTTTGCGCCCACGTTCGTGCTGTTTATAGCCTTGTCGATGGGCCTGGCGCTGCACAATGCCCGGGCCGTGGGGCAGGGCTGGCTGCGGCGGGCCTCGCCCTTTGTGCGCACGCCCAAGGTGGGCACGGCCGGCGCACCGGCGGCCACCCTCACCTCGGCCGGCCCCCGGCCTCTGGCCGAGGGACTGCTGACGCTCTATTTTTTAGTAGGCCTGGCGGCCGGACTTTACTACGGCGACTATGGGCTGCTGCCATTTCAGGGGCTGCTGGTGGTGGGGTTTGGCACACTCACGGGCTATGCTTGGTGGCAGCGGCGCGGGTAGGCAACCGGCCGGGCGGCCGCACGCGTATCTAGTGCCATGACTGCCTCTGCTTTTGGGCTGCGGCTGGGCGGCGCCTTGGTGCTCGTGGGCCTGGTAGCGGCCTGCCACAGCCGCCACGCCGACGCCCCAGCTACTACCAGCCGCCTTTACTCGACCATGCTCAATAGCCTGCTCAAAGAGTCGGTACCCTTCGTGAGCGTGGCGCAGCTGCGGCAGCAGCCCAGCCCCGTGCTGCTCGATACCCGCGAGCCCCGCGAGTTTGCCGTCAGCCACCTGCGCGGCGCGCGGCTGGTGGGCTACGATACCTTCTCGCTGGCCACCGTGCAGGACTTGCCCAAAAACGCGCCCATTGTGGTGTACTGCTCGGTAGGCGCTCGCAGCGAGAAAATCGGGGTGCGGCTGCAGCAGGCGGGCTTCACCAATGTGCGCAACCTCTACGGTGGCATTTTTGAGTGGCTGAATGAGGGCCAGCCGGTCGTCACGGCCACCAACCAACCCACCGACCGGGTGCACGCCTACTCGCCCACCTGGGGCGTCTGGCTGCAGCGCGGCCAGAAAGTGTATTAACCCGCCCCATACGGGTAGTCAGCGAACGCGCCGGCTAGCCCGGCAACAGGCGAATAATGAAGTTCTTGAGTGGGTTCTTTTTGATAATCGTCACCAACTGCCCGTTCGCGTACTGGTATTCGTCTTCCCGCCCATCGCGCAGGGCCTGCCAGCTCCCCGCCTTGCCACGAATTAGGGCAAAGTAGTCGCCGAAGTATTCGGCGAAGGCCCGCGCCTGCCCGGCCGGCGGCTCGCCAAAAAACATATTGGTTACCGCGTAGCGAATGGGCTGCGTTTCGGTCGCCTTGTAGTGGTGCTTGTACTGGTCGGCCACGATGTCGTAGTGGTCGCCCTTCCACTCGGCCCGCGAGGCAAAATCGCCCTGGTTGGTGTGGGCTTCCACGGTCGAGAGCAGGAGCTGGCCGTTGCGGAACCGGTTGGTTACCTGGTAGTAAATCTTGAGGTGGTACAGCAGGAAATTCACTTTTACATCGCTCACCAGCGAGTACGTTACCTCGGCCCCCACCGGTGCTTGCCGCGTAGCCGTCATGGTACCCACCCGAATGCCCGCCACCTCAATGCCGTAGCGCCGCACCTCAGCCGCCTGCTTAGGAGGTTGGGCCAACGCCGCTAGGGGTAGCGCGCTGAGGAGAACTAGGGCGAGTGGCTTCATTAATTTGGATGAATTCTAAGACAAAAAAACGTCCGTCATGCTTCGACAAGCTCAGCATGACGTTTCTTCTCTAGAATTCTAACAAGCCGCTTAGCAGCAGCCGCCGCCGTCGTAGTGGTAGGTCGAGGGGGAGATGAAAATGTCGCCCCGGCCCAGGCTAGCCAGATTGCCGGCGGTTTTGTCGCACACGGCCAGGGGCTGGTTTTGCATGAGCACGTGGCCTTTGTGGTCGTCGAAGTACTCCTCGCCGCCGTAGTAGATGGCCGTGCGACCCGTGAAAATGCAGGGGCCATCGGCCGGCATGGGGTCTTTGATGGCGCACACTTCCACGCTCTCGATAAAAATCACTTCATCGGTGGCGTAGTGCTGGGGCGAGAGCACGCGGTAGGCGCGCTTGGCCCGCACCTCGATGGTGCCGAAGCCCACCTCGGCAATCATGTCGAGGTATTGCTGCAGGGGCAGCGAGCCGGTGAGGCACAGGGCGCGCAGGCGCTCGTCGGCCCGCAGCTCGTCGCTCATGGGCTGCTCGCAGGTGGGGTCCGACATTACGAGGCGGCCGTGGGGCTTGAGCACGCGGTAGGTTTCCTGTAGCGCGCGCTTGAGGTCGTCGAGCTTGAAGATATTGAAGAGGCAGTTCTGGGCGGCCACGTCCACGCTTTCATCTTCGACGGGCAGGTGCAGGGCGTCGCCGGCGCGCAGGTCCACAAACTCGCTCTTGAACCAGTCGTTCTGCTCCTCAGCGGTTTGCATGTTGGCGCGCGAGGCGTCGAGCATCTCGCTCACCACGTCCACGCCAATCACAGCGCCCGGGCGGCGGCTAAAGTAGGCAAATTGGAGCAGCTCCATGCCGCCGCCCACGCCCACGTAGAGCACGGTGGGCGAGTTGGTAAGGTCGCGCGGGTTCACGGTGCTGCCGCAGCCGTAATTCATGCTCAGCATGCGCTGCGGAATACTGAGGCCGGGTAGCTGCCACACGGGGTTGGTGGTGCAGCACAGGCCCACCTGGGGCTCCTGGGCCGCCTGGCGGTACACGTCGGCGGTGGTTTCGAGGTAACTCATGAAAAGGGAGAGGGGAAAAGGAGCGGGTGGGCGAAGCTAAGGCTGGCTTACTGCTTGTTCAGGTTCCAGTTGTAGTCCAGGTAAGTAATCTTGGTATTTTCGTCGATTTTAGTGGTGGAGTAGCGGTTTACCCACTTCACCACCGACTGCCCATTTTTCTGCCAATCGCCTTTGTACCAATCAAAATACTTCGAGAGCTGCGCTTCCGACTTGCCGATTTTGTTCTTGGCCGGGTTATTTAGAAAATCGCGGCCCTGGTCGTCGAGCTGCTTTTCGAGCTGGGCGGCGGTGTAGGCCTCGTTGCGCAGGCGCGGGCAGGAAATGGACGCGCACACCAGCGTAAAGTGGATGCGCGGGTCGTCGTACTTCTTGCGCAAAATGCCGTGCTCGATGTTGTCGAGGCTCATCTTTTCGCCGCCGATGCTGAAAAACTTGGCCGCCCAGGGCGTGGTCACGAACGGAATCTTGATTTTCGAGCCAATGTCCTTGATGCTCTGCACCGGGTAGTGGTCGAGGATGAGCCGGATGGTGTAGGCGTTGTAGGCATTAATCCAGTACGCCATCTGGTCGGCCTTGCTCCAATTGGCGGCCGGCGGGTTTTTGCTCAGCAGGGCCAGGTACTGATTGAAAACCGCCTCATCGGCCTTAAATCCTTGGTAATCAACTAAACCCTGAGCGGTCACGTGCTTTTTGAGCAGTTTGTCGTAGGCGCTGTGGTCGACTAGGGCCCCGGTGGCAGCGATGGCTAGGGTGGGTTCCGGCACCGGGTTGAGGCCGGGCACCACGACGGCCACGGCCGTGAGCGTACCGGCAGCCAGCACCAGCGCGGCTAGGGTGGAGGTTTTCATGAGCTTGTTCATCGGGGGCTACATACGGCAAAGCGCTGCTGCAAAGATTGCCGAACCGCAATCTCTGAGCCCCCGCAATTTCGTAGACTTTAGAAATCCCTTTTCCAACCGTGCTGCTGCCCACCGTACTGCTAGCCCTGGGTGGGCTAGCCCCCGCCGACACGGTGCACCCCAAGCGCCTGGCCCTGATACCGGTGCCGCTGGTGTACTACACCCCCGAAACCCGGCTGGCGTATGGCGTGGCGGCCACGGCTACCGTGCATTTCAGGCGCGACGATGGCTTTGCCGCCGCCCGGCCGTCGCAGCTCACCCTAGCCCTGGCCTATACCCAAAACCACCAGCTGCTGCTGTACCTGCCGTTTCAGGTTTTTTACGACCACAACCGCTACTATGCCTACGGCGAGGCCGGCTACTACCGCTACACCTACTATTTCTACGGCGTGGGCCAGCGCGAAGTGCCGCGCGAGCTGTACGGCGTCAATTTTCCCCGGGTGCGGGTCAACATTTTTCGGCTCATCGGGGCCGGCCTGGGCGCGGGCAAGCTCTACGCCGGCCTGCGCTACCAGTACGAAGACTACCGCGTGAGCAGCGTCGAAGCGGGCGGCCTGCTCGCCAGCGGCACCGTGCCGGGCGGGTTGGGCAGCCGCCTTACGGGCGGCGGGCTAGGCTTGTTTTACGACTCGCGCGACAACGTTTTCTTCCCCAAAAAAGGCCTGGTGGCCGACCTGAGCGCGTTCATTCGCAACCGGGCCGCCGGCGCGGGCCTAGCGGGCGAAACCACGCGCTTCGACCGCTACGTAGCCGACGTGTCGGAGTACCACGCGCTGGGCCAGCGCGCCGTGCTGGCCGTCAATTACTTCGGCAGCTTCGTCGTGGGCACGGCGCCGTTCAATGCCTTGTCGCTGCTGGGCGGCTCGCGGCGGCTGCGCGGCTACTACGAGGGCCGCTACCGCGACCAAAACGCCGCCCTGGTGCAGGCCGAGCTGCGCCTGGCTGTGTACAAACGCCTGGGCGCGGTGGCCTTTGGCGGCGTGGGCGCCCTGGGCGATGAGCAGGCGCTGCTGCGCCTGGGCCAGCCCAAAGGAGCCTACGGAGCAGGCCTGCGCTTTACGGCCAACCGCCGCGACCACCTCAACGTGCGGCTCGACTACGGCCTGGGGCAGCAGTCGAGCGGCTTTTACCTTACCGTGGGCGAAGCATTTTAACCCGGTCAACCTCGTCTTTGTCAATTCATGCGGAAGTTGCGGCTCCGTAGCCGTGTTGCCCCTATGCTCAGCGTAATTATTCCCACCTACAACGAAGCCGGTAACATTGGCCGACTGGTAGCCGACCTGCGCCGCTCCGCCCCGCCGGGCGCCGTCGAAATTCTGGTGGTAGATGCCCACAGCCCCGATGGCACCGCGGCGGCGGCCCGCGCCGCCGGCGCCACGGTGCTCGATGCTCCCAAGCCCGGCCGCGCCGCCCAGCTCAACTACGGGGCTAGCCAGGCGCGCGGCGACATTTTCTACTTCGTGCACGCCGATGTGGGCATTCACCCCGGCTACGTGGCCACTATCGAGGCGGCCGTGGCCCAGGGCCACGCGGCCGGCTGCTACCGCTTCCGGTTCGACTCGCCCCACCCGCTGCTGCGCATTAATAGCTACGGCACGCGCTTTAAGGGCATTATGAGCCGGGGCGGCGACCAAACGCTGTTCGTAACGCGGGCGCTATTCGAGCAGCTCGGGGGCTTCAATGAGCTGTTTGTCATCATGGAAGACTTCGAGATTATCCAGCGCATTCGGCGGGTGGCTAGCTTCTACATCGTGCCGCTCGACGTGGTGGTGTCGGCCCGCAAGTATGAAACCAATAGCTGGCTGCGCGTGCAGCTAGCCAACCTCACGGCCTTCGCCATGTACTTCCTCAAGCTGCCGCCGCCCCGCATTGCCCGCACCTACAAGCTGCTGCTCAACTACCGCTAGCCCGCCCCCGCCCATGCTTCCTCGCGTGCTCGTGACCGGTGCCAACGGCTTTTTGGGTCGCCACCTCGTGGCCGAACTGCTGCGCCGCGGCTACCCCGTGCGGGCGGTGGTGCGGCCGGGCGCGGCGCTAGCTGCGGGCACTTCGGCCCTGCCGCCCTTGCAATCTTTGCCCATCGAAGTGTGCGAGTTGGACCTATCCCAAGTAGTGCGCAAAGGAGCCCTGGCCGATACCAGCAACGGGTGCGGGGCCATCATTCACGCCGCGGCCGTGGCCCAGGTTAATCCGGCCCGCAGCCGCACCATTTGGGACACCAATATCCACGGCACCGAGCAGGCGCTGCGCCTGGCGCGCAAGGGCGGCGTTGAGCGCCTAGTGTACGTCGGTACGGCCAACGTCTTTGGCTTTGGCACCAAAGCCCGGCCCGGCGACGAAACCCGGCCCTACGCCGGCCGCCGCTACGGCCTTGCCTACATGGACAGTAAGCGCGCCGCCACCGACCGCGTGCTAGCCGCTGTAGCCCGCGAGCAGCTACCCGCCGTGCTGGTGCACCCCACCTTTATGCTGGGCCCCGGTGATGCCAAGCCCACTTCGGGCGCGCTGCTGCTGGAGCTGCACCGGGGCCGCCTGCCCGGCTTCCCGCTAGGGGGCAAAAACTACGTGCACGTGCGCGATGTAGCCGTCGCCACCGTCAACGCGCTTACCCAAGGCCGGGTAGGTGAATCGTACATTCTGGGCAATGAGAATTTAAGCTACCAAGAGGCTTTTGCGCTCATAGCCAATGTACTGGGTGTAGCTCCGCCGCGCTGGCCGGTGCCGCCCCTGCTGGCCACTTGCTACGGCGTGGTATGCGACCTCAAGGCCCTCTTCACCGGCCGCCCAGCCCAGGTAAATTCGGCGATGGTAGCTGTAGCCAACGATGGCCATTACTTTACGGCGCAGAAGGCGCGCACCGAATTGTTTCTTCCCCACACGCCCATCACCCAAGCCGTGGCCGACGCCTTCGCCTGGTTTACAACCCACGGCTATGTTCAGTAATCCTGCCGGCCCGCTAGCCGGCCAGGTCGCCCTGATTACGGGGTCCGAGTCGGGCATTGGGCGCGAAACGGCGCGCGCTTTTTGCCAGCAAGGCGCCGCCGTGGTACTCAACGGCCGCCAGGCCGGGCGCCTCGAAGCCACCCGCGAGGCCCTGGCCGCCGAAGGCTACCAGGTAGTGGCCTGCGTGGCTGATATCACCGACTATACCGCCTGCGAGCACCTTGTATCTACGGCGATACATACGTTTGGCCGGCTCGACATTCTGATTACCAACGCCAGTATCTCTCAGCGAGCTTACTTTGCCGATATGCAGCCCGAAGTGTTCCGGCAAGTACTGGATAGCAACGTGTACGGGGCGGTGCACCCGCTCAAGGCGGCATTGCCCCACCTCATCCGGGCTAGGGGCAGCGTCACGTTCATTTCGTCCATATCTGCTCTCAATGGTATGCCGAGCGGCTCGGCCTACTGCGCCGGTAAGGCCGCCCTGGCCAACCTGGCCCACACCCTGCGCCTGGAACTGGCCGACACGGGCGTGCATTTTGGGGTAGTGCACATCGGCTTCACCCAAAACGACCCCGACAAGCGCGTGCTCGACGCGGGGGGCCAGTCCGTACCCATTGCGCACCGCCCGCCGCGCTGGCAAAAGTCGCAGGCCCAGGTGGCCGCCATCATCTTGGGCCACGTGCGGCGGCGGCGTAGGCGCACCGTTATTTCGGCCCTGGGCCGCCTCATTCTGGTAGTGCACACGCTGCTACCGCGGCTCGGCGACTGGGTGGTGCTAACTTCTCAGCGCCGATTGCGCAACTTCTACGAATAACCCGCCGCAATCTGGCACTTAGTCTTTTTTCGTATTTTAACTAAACCCACCCATGGAAACGTATTACAACCCCGCCGACCTCAAGAAATTCGGCAACATTGGCGAGTTTCAGAAAGAGTTTGCCGACAAATTCTTCGCCTACTACGGCGCCGTTTTCGCCGAAGGCGCCCTCACGGCCCGCGAAAAATCGCTCATAGCCCTCGCCGTGGCCCACGCCGTGCAGTGCCCCTACTGCATCGACGCCTACTCGGCCGATACGCTCGAAAAAGGCTGCACCGAGCCCGAAATGATGGAGGCCGTGCATGTGGCCGCGGCCATTCGGGGTGGGGCTACGCTGGTGCACGGCGTGCAGATGATGAATAAGGTCAAGGAGTTATCCATGTAATGTAAATCGAAGAACGTGATGCTTCGCTAGCCAACGGCAGCTAAGCATCACGTTCTTTTTGGCTGCCTTTCCACTCGGCAAGCCTGTCCAGCTAGCCTTCCTTTTCCATGATAAAATCTCTCAAAGCCACCGGCAACCAGCTGGCCGATTCGGCTTTTCAGCTCACCGTGCTGCGCCAGGAAGTGGTCGATGTACTGCACCTGCCGCCTTTTCACGAGCAGATGAAGCAGGTCGGCCTGTTTCCGCTGCGGCCGGTGCTGCCGGCCGTCATGCAAATCAACGTGGGCAAAATGTGCAACCAGGTGTGCAAGCACTGCCACGTAGATGCCGGCCCCGACCGCAAGGAAATCATGACCCGCGAAACGATGCAGCTCTGCCTCAACGCGCTGGCCCAGACCGATATCCCGACCGTGGACCTCACCGGGGGCGCGCCCGAGATGAACCCCGACTTTCGCTGGTTTGTGGAGCAGATTTCGGCCCTGGGCCGCAAGGTGTTGGTCCGCTGCAACCTCACCATCATCGTGGCCAACAAGAAATACCACGACCTGCCCGAGTTTTTCAAGAAGCACGGCGTGGAAGTAGTCAGCTCGCTGCCCTTCTACTCGGCCGATAAAACCGACCGCCAGCGCGGCGACGGCGTGTTCGACGACTCCATCCGGGCCCTGAAAATGCTGAACGCGGTGGGTTACGGCCAGCCGGGTAGCGGCCTAGTGTTGAACCTGGTGTATAACCCGGCCGGCGCCTTTATGCCCGGCCCGCAGGCTGCACTGGAGCGGCAGTTCAAGCAGGCCCTGCTCAAAGACCATGGCATTGTCTTCAACAGCCTATTTGCCATCACCAACTTGCCGGTGAGTCGCTTTCTCGACTACCTGGTAGAGTCGGGCAACTATGCGGGCTACATGGAGAAGCTGGTGAACGCCTTCAACCCCACCGCCGCGGCCGGCGTGATGTGCCGCGACACCATTTCGGTGGGCTGGGACGGCGGCCTCTACGACTGCGACTTCAACCAGATGCTCGACCTGCACGTGGCCAGCACGAGCCAGCACATCCGCGACTTCGACGCGGTGGCCCTGGCCCAGCGGCCTATCGTGCTCAACCAGCACTGCTACGGCTGCACGGCCGGCGCGGGCTCGAGCTGCGGCGGCACTGTAGCCTAGCCAGCCGGCGGCTAGGGCTGGGCCAGTGCCCTCCCCTCTTCTACACCAGTTGCCAGTCTTGTGCGCAGGCACTTATTTTACCAGGCCCAACGCTAGCCCTTGCATGACGCCTACCCTCCGACAATGCCTGCTGGCCGAACTACTCGGCACCGCCTTTTTGCTGATTTTTGGTACTGGCGCCGTAGTAGTTGAGGAGCAAACCCATACCATCGGCCACGGCGGGGTGTCAGCCGCCTTTGGGCTCATCGTGCTGATTATCATTCAGGGCCTGGGCCATGTAAGCGGCGCGCACGTGAATCCGGCCGTCACCATTGGCTTCTGGGCAGCCGGCCGCTTTCCGGGCCAGCGGGTGCTGCCTTACGTACTAGCCCAGCTAGTGGGGGGCATGTTGGGCAGCGGGGCGGTGTGGCTGCTGGCTACTCCCGGCTCGGCGCTGGGCGCTACCCTGCCTGCGCACAGTGCCATGCAGGCGTTCGGCGTGGAAGTGGGCCTCACTTTTTGGCTGATGCTTATCATCCTGCGCGTTACGTCGAGCTACTACGAGCAGGGGCTGCTGGTGGGCCTCACTATCAGCGCCACCGTAGGCCTGGAGGCCCTAGTGGGTGGCCCACTCAGCGGGGCATCCATGAACCCGGTACGCTCGCTAGCCCCCGCCCTCGTTAGCGGAAACTTAACGGCGGCCTGGGTCTACGTGGCCGCCCCGCTCGCTGGTGCATTGCTGGCCGTGGTAATCAATCGGCTGCTGGAGCTTAAGCCTACCGCAAACGCTGAAAAATCTTTTTGAAGGCCGGAGGCAGAAACCACCCTTTTTTTAACGTGACTGACCTCCTCCTGTCAGCTTCCCGTTAAAGTAAGCCAGTCTAAGCTGGAACCTAATAGCTCAAGCAGCGATGTTCAAAACGGCACCCCTTACCATAAGGAGTTAAGTGGCCAAATAGGTAGCGATAAGTAAACCGCGTCGCGAGCGATGACCCATGATAGCGACTGATAATAGGGTCTTTTCCCCTCCCGTTTGGCTGACATACCGGCAGGTTTAGCAGCGGTATACGCTCTGTTTGGTCGCTCGG
>Ga0160427_10002542_pt1 | contig 10988 bp, 12 predicted proteins | sample SolpanmetagenomL_FD_108194 | JGI IMG/M metagenome (GOLD analysis project Ga0160427, IMG submission 108194) | Solar panel surface microbial communities from Lawrence Berkeley National Laboratory, California, USA - L | ecosystem: Engineered > Built environment > Solar panel > Unclassified ...
CCGTGCTCAACGTCTTGTGTTGTCAAGTTCTGCTGTCTGTGTGCAGGCAGACTATCGACCTGTAGCCTATCTAGTCGATTGTCGATGGCGTGGACCTGGCTGGATTGATCAGACAGGCACTAGTTTGCCAGGCAGAGATAGTAATACTCAAGAACAAAAGACATTTTCACAATGAGCTCAGGATATTGAGCTCGACCTAGTAAGATCACGTCTTATCTTGGCCGAGGGTATTGCTATCGAGCTGTAGGCAGGACCCAGATATTGAGAAGCCAAGGCAAGTCACAACCTCGTCATGTTGATGCTTGGGATAAGTCTGAAACACTTGTGCTACACAAAGCTCACCGCGTGTTTACGGCTTGTCCGAGATTAGTGATTGTCCTCACCGAGTTTTTAGCGGTCGATTTGTGCAGCATGAATTAAGACTTGGCACTATTGGAATCGAACGGGTCTTGAAGGCGGCCAGACTAAGCCCTTCTTCGTTACGCGGTTGGACCCCTGAGCCAAAGTAGCATAGTCTATTTTTCATCTCGCCTTACTTTAACAGCGTGTTTTTTCGCCACGCCTTCTACCGGTCACCAAGGCTTCCAAGGCTTCTCTCCCCATTGGTCCCTCACTTTCTGTTGTGCTCATACAAATCCTACCTCTCACCTGCCTTCATCCTTCAATCTCGAACTCGCTTTCCTATCTACTCGCCTACTCACCTATCCTACACGCTCTTAGACTGTTACTGTTCTTCACACCTGTGGTCACTTGAAGACTGCTAGGACTCGGCGTCTTTTCGCAATGGTTTACACCACGACAATGTTAGCACCAGGCTGCACGGCTACCCTAATACCACACAATAGCTGACAATACGTAGGAATGCCACTGGCTTCTACCAACCACAACCTCAGAATACGTACTGGGGCACGTACGATGACATCGCGCACTCGACGCCTGCGCTGAATGTGTTTGAGCGATTATGGATGGCGTGGTACGCATTCATGCAGAACGATGTCTTGGCCACTGGTATCATGTCGTTCGTCATGCATGAGGTCGTCTACTTTGGCCGCTCATTGCCCTGGTTCATAATGGATCGTATGGAGTCGATGAGGAAATACAAGATTCAGAACGTACGCCACAGCCGCAAAAGAAGAACGAAGCTATTGAAGTCTTCCACTCACATTATGTATAGCAAAAAATCCCCACCCTAGCCGAGCAGTGGAACTGCGCAAAGCTCGTTCTGCTAAGTCACTTTACCGTTGAGCTTCCTCAGATATGGTAGGTGCTATTCCAATGGCAAATGACGAGTAAGACAGCTGCTAACATACGCTGCAGGCTTTTCCACCCCATGGCACAGTACTTTGGCCTCGCAACTGGCGTTCCATTCCCACCTCTCGTCAAGATGGCATATCAAATCGCAATCTTCTTCGTTCTGGAAGACTCATGGCACTACTGGATGCACCGTGCTCTTCACTGGGGTCCTCTCTACAAGAACATCCACAAGATTCATCACCAATACTCCGCTCCTTTTGGTATGGCTGCTGAATACGCCTCACCCATTGAAGTCATGATTCTAGGTTTCGGGACTGTTAGTGTGCCAATCCTGTGGGCAGCCGTCACTGGAGACCTTCACATCCTCACCATGTACATCTGGATTGTCCTTCGTCTATTTCAGGCTGTTGACGCGCATAGTGGGTACGACTTGCCATTCAGTTTACACCACTTTCTGCCGTTCTGGGCCGGCGCTGAGCACCACGATGTTCACCACGAACGCTTCATCGGCAACTACTCGAGCAGCTTCAGGTGGTGGGATTATGTTCTAGACACTGAGGCTGGTCCTGAGGCGTCCAAGAGGAGAAGAGAGGCTAAGCTTGCCAAGGCCAGGAAGGCTCAGTAGTCTGGACCGCTCGTTGGCACGTCCACTTGTGTATATCGTCACGGCCGAAGGAGAGTGCAGTTCGAAGTAAAGCATCGGTTTTGTATAATGGGCGTTAATGGCGGGAAACATTATATTCTTAAATGGCGGGAAACATTATATTCTTAAGTGGCCTATCATATGACTAATGGTTTGGTCTGCAGCAATGGTGGACCAGATATAGCAGGTTTGCTACCTATAACTCACAACTTACATCGCATGACGATGAGAACTACTTTCAAAATATCACCTCACCTGTGCGTCATCAATGCTCAATCTTGTCAATATGTACATTATATCTTGATTTCGACAGGCAACAATGACATCAATAAAAGCAGCGGGCTTGTCTCGAACACATTAGATTCAAAAGGAAAGGATAGCGAAGGAAGGCTGCCCACCAACCCCAGCCAGACTTCCCTCCTTCTCATCGCCCTCTTCCTGCTCAATCTCCTTCTTCTCCTGCTGCTTCTTCGCCTCTTCTCCCGCTGCACCGCCCTGCCCTCCCACCCCCTTCGGTCTCACCTCCTCAACCAGACCCCTCACATCACCGCCATCATTCGTCACATCTCCTCTGCCCTTTCCATCCTCCCCCACAATCTTGACTGCAAACTCATCCACCGCTTTCGCAGCCTCGACATCTTTTTCACTGAGTCCGGAAGCGTCGTGCGTGGTCCATCGTACGAAGACGCGGTTGTAAATGTTTGACCACTCTGGATGATGCCGCGATTTGGATGCATAGCCGGATATCAGTGTCATGAAGGACCAGGCATGGCGAAAGGTGCGGAAGGTGAAGGTGCGCTCGAGGGAGGTGGGTGTTAAGTGCCATGCGCCGGCGGGCGGGAGGAGGGGCGATAGAGTTGGGTGTGTGGTAAGGAGGTGAGAGATAGGGGATTGAGGAGATACATGGGTGGTAGTGGATTGTTCGCGATGTTGGTGTTGCAGGATGGTAGGGAGAGAGCGTGTGGTAGTGGGAAGAGTGCTGGTTAGCGGCCGAATGGCAGTTGAGCGGAGCTGAAGGTGTGATCGCATCGCTGAAGAGATGGACATTGTGTGAGTCTGAACATGTAAGTTAGAGCAGAGACTTGAGCAGGTAGGAGATGTGTTGCAGTCAATTGTGTTTTGCATTGGTCATGACGATGAATGCGGGGAACTAAGTAGCGATTGGCACCTCCAGGTCCTCTCAAACACTCTCTACTCTACTCTCTACTGTTTGCGCTACAGTTTCTCATCTTCTAGACCATCTGCCTTAGCAATAGCGTGTTGCTGTCTTCACGTGAGCACTACAGCGCAGGTGAAGCAGAACCAAGCAGATTACCCAAGCTTTGAGCGAGCACGAGGTTTCTGCTTTCCTGCTGACTAACCCCTCCACCTTATCCTCCAGCCGAATCTACAAAAGCTCCTACCGTGCGTATTGTCTCTAGATCAAGCTGAACTTCTGAGTCAACTGGGCTGTCCCTCTGTGTCCAGTCTTGCTAACATGGAGGTTCTTCATATAGCTGTCTCACCCTTACTGGCTCATCAATAGAGCCAATGATTGCGATTGCGCCGAACTGAGCAACTTGTGCCAGTATCTGAGAGCCACTACTTGGCCATTCATTGCAGGCTGGCTTCGAGGAAGCTCGAGGCGGAGGTTTGTGCGGTTGTGTTCGCGACAGCAAAGGTTGGCTCGTGACGAAGCTCCTGCGGTGGCAGTACTTGAAAGCTTCGCGGCACTTCGCGAACAGCTATAAGGTCACCCAACATGCAGTCAGCCAACGAACACCCAGTAAGTCGCGTCCCATACTAGATAAGAGGCTAGTACTCATCCAATGCGCATGGCTAATCATCATGCGTCTGTACCAGGGTTCTGACGGGACTGCTTTATATTGTAAGTCTGGAATCAAGACGCACGTGGCTACTACTTATGCACAAGCTAACATCACTTCTCTCTGCCAGCTCTCCGTGATCACCTTCTCATCGAACGCGCTCTTCCTGCCAATCCCGAGTCTGGACATCAGCCCAGACCGCACTCTGAGTCTCCCCGCCCAGCCCACCCATACAATCTGCCGCCAATACACCATCTCACTGGCATTGCGTCTCAGAACTCACCATACTGTCCGCCACCAGCGTCCTACATTGACAGTCGGCTCACCTCATCTACTCCACACACACAACAGGATGAAGCTCGTGCCAAGGTTGCGTCTCCATCTGACGACAAAGAAGACAACGAGCCTATGATCGATCCTGCGACAGGGAAGAAATTGGACAAGTCATTGAGCACCACCAAGCGCGCTCAGCAGAATCGCGCAGCTCAGGTAAGGGATCCCTTTCTACGCCTCCTTCCAACTTTCAGCTAACACAAAGTCACAACTCCAGCGCGCCTTCCGAGCTCGCAAAGAATCCCACATCAAAACCCTAGAAGACCGCCTAAAATCCCTCGAAGCAGTACAATCGTCCTACAAGCAACTCACCACTGAGAACTTTGACCTTCGCACTTACATCTCTCTGCTACAATCGCGGCTGGTAGAGGCTACAGGCTCTTGTCCACCTCCACCAGCAGCTATGAACCCTACTACTGCTATAGATGTGAGAATGAGTAGCGAAGTAAAAACCAGATCTGAGTCTGCTGGTCTTCCGCAGGCCGTGCAAGAAGAGGATGGACAGACACGATGGAGAGGGTCGGCTTCTGCTGAGGGTGCGTTGTCGACACCAGTGCTCGAGCCTGTAACTGGTGGTGCGCGAACAGCAGAGATGATAGGGCCTGGACGATGAGCTTATTCTCTTCGCCCAACTCAATTCAATACCATGATCCGCGACTTATTGAGCCGGAGTCGCATTTGCAGGTCGATAAGGAGGCCGCAGTCGTCCAGAAATAGTACGCACCTATACGGAGCACGAGCAACACAAGGAGAACAAGATCGTGCACATTGCGCACGAGATTATGCGGTGGTGCTCAACAATTAATGAGAAACGATTTGGGCTCTTGCTTTTCAGTTGCTGAAATATACTTCTTTTAGGAGGAATACAATAAGGGAAGGAACTGACTTCAGGAATGGCTAGAGCGGCGTAGCGGCTCAACGAGCGACAGGACAAGCACCGGAAAGGCGTTCCAAATCACTTGCAAGATGGCTTGGTATAATAAGCTTGTAGAGATTCTGACCAGCAGTTCTCGAATATATTCAATTTCATGTCTTTACACCAAATTATAAAAAAACCAAAGAACATTGACCTTCCGACATTCTCTTGCACAACCAGGCCTTTACAACACATCCTCTTCCACTCTGGCCGGAATAAAAATCCCTTTTCCTCCTAATTCATATCACTGAAGTCTCGCCCTCTTCAATTCTCATTGTCATCCTGAGTCTCACTCACATTTTCGGATTTGTATTCGATCGACTTTACATCAACGCTAAGCCCGAACGGTGCAGACTTTCGTTTAGTTCGTTTCAAAATGTTGCTGCTGCTGCTGCCGTCCTCTTCGCCAATTTCCTTTCGCGCAACTTTTGCTGGAGGTGACATACATACAATGAGCCTGTGTGAGAAGGTGTTCACGAGTCATACCCAGAATCAGTGCCACTGAAGTCACTGCTTGGACTCGGGACGTAAGAACCACTGCCATATAGCATAGCGAACCAGTCGGAGGTGTCGTCGTCGCCACTCGCAGGAGTCGGGACGTAGGGGTCATTGCCGTATAGTGTATCCCACCACTCGGAGAAGGTGTCACTGCCGTTGCCGCCCCAGTCGTAGCTGTTGTCGGATTCGCTTTTGGATGTACCGACGACGTCTTTGTCATCGTCATCTGCCCAGAGAATGTTGCCGTGTTCGTCCATTGGCCATGTTAGAGAGAGGAAGTCCTTTAGGTCGGGCGATGGGGGATGGCGGTCGTGGGAGCTGGATATGGGAGAGGACGGGGTGCGGAGGCGTGTCGGGGAGGGTGGGGTGTAGAGGAGAGATGTTTCTTGTGATTCGGTTCTGTGGATTTGGATTTGGATTGTGCTTAGGATGGAGTTTTTTGGAAGTGGCTTGATGGAGTCAGTATGTGAGAAGGTGCCTGGAGGGGCTGGGGCGTCGGCTGATATGAGTTGCTTGGAAGATTGTTGTTCTTGTTCTTCCTCTGTGGGATTCTCCTCAGGCTGCTCGGCGTCATCCTGGTCCTGTGATTCGCGCGAGTCTCCTTCGTTGTTGTTGTCGCCATCGTGGTTGTTGTTGTCGCCATCGTGGTCGTCGTCGTCGTTGTCGTCGTCACCGTCATTGCCATCAGCCATAACAGCATCATCCTCTCTCGTCCTCACAAAGATCAATTCACCCTCCAACCACATACACGCCCTCTTCGCCCTAGCGTCAGCCCTCTGCGCATCAGCCACCGTCTCACACCTCCCAAGCACCCTATTGTCCACCTCCTCCTGCGAATTCCCAGTGATGCTCTCAACAACAACGCTATTTTCCTCAAGTTTCGATTGCATCAACCAGGGTGAAGGGTAATTCGCAGGATCATACGGCAAGACAGGCAGACCGAGACCAGTCTCAGCAGAGGAACAGGCGAGCGCGATACGTTCGGAAATGGAGTCGAGATGCGAGAAACAGGTGTAGTAGTGTGGGTGGGAAGCGAGGATGCAGCCGTGCATGCTGCAGAAATGAGTCGTGAAGCCGAAGAGGAGTGCTCTGGGTCTGGCAATGGTGAGGAAGGAGGGGTCGTCGGGCAGACGTGGAGGGAAGTCGTCGGGCAGATGGGATGGGAAGTCGGAGGGGGCGAAGGCTTCTGTGCGGGTTAGCCAGCGAGGTAAGGTTGTTTGAGGTGTGGATGTGTCTGCTGCTGTAAGAGCTGGACTGGGGGGAATTGTCCAGTTCGGCGGAGGCGCATTGAGCTCGGGTATTGCTGTAGGAGAGAGGTTGAGGAAGGTTTGGTCGGGATACTCATCGCCAGCTTCGTTCACGTAAACCCAACGTTGGGCTCGGAGAAAACTGGTGCAATGACTATCAATATTGGGGGTTCTGGAAATTAGGCCCTGCTCTGAATGAAGGAAAATTGGTGTTTGTCCTGTGCGTAGTTGCTGTGCTTCCTGCATGATGTGCTCGACGTGGTTTGGTGGATGTGCTGCAAGTCTTAGATAGTAGTTATTTCGATGGTTGTAGGATGAGAATGAGTCTTTTCTGACAGAGAATGATCATCGTTCTTATAGAGGATGCAGTGAAGGTCACGGAGGACTTCGAGCACTACACAATGTCAATGACTTACTGAACAATGCCTATGTCTCATCGAGACGGTAGCCTGTCTCAGTATGGTCCATGTCTCAGCGTGTTTCAGTAGTGTTCTATAAATACAGAACAAAGCTGTCCACGACGGCGGGCGAACGGTGTGTCACCCACGGACCATGCTTTTGTGCACGACAGACAAAAGTGATAAGGAAGTAAGCAGAAAGTATTGTTTCAGAGAATCGTGTTTCAGAGAATCGTGTTTCGGGAAATCGTGTTTCACATGATCAGCTTTTCTGTGAAACATGTGTTGCAATATCTTTCAGCACACAGCCTTTGTAACTCAGCCGGGCTTGCGACCACGCTTCGGCTTTGTTTCTGGCGGCGGAGAAACATCATCCTCTCCGACATCATCAGTGTCATCAATTTCCTCCTCTTCCTCTTCCTCACCCGACGCAATACTAGGAGGTTCAGCGGAACGTTCTTTATCTGTGAAGATATCCTCATCTGCAGCACCATCGTATCCTACGCCTTGCTTACGCTTTTCGGTCATCTCTTCATGCGATGCTCGATCAACACTGTCTTCCTTTTTGACATCTTGCAGTATTTGTTGAACGACGTTTTCTTTGCCATTCCATGAATGACACTCAGCACATCTCCATCTTCCCACGTCCTCCAAACGCTTCACACCAGGCGGTGCCTGTCCATTGACCAACCTACAGTGCGAGCATATTAATGCCATCCTATTAGCAGGACGAGTTTCATCTTCGCCAAGTATCACGTCCATGATCCGATCATACCATCTTGTCTCGCTGTGGGTCAAGCTGCTAGATGGGGCTGCTGCATATTGTGGAGACGAAGGGAAAGCGTTTGGGGCGAAAGAAGCGGAGGGCTCTGTTGCCAAGGGCGGTAGTGAATTGAGTAAAGGAGTTCCGAATGTTCGTGGTTGTGCCGATGTCTGTCCTGTAGGCGTTTGTGGAGGGGCTGCTATCTGTTCTGCTTGTGGTCTTCGTATATTTGCTGTAGCAGGCGGAGGTATTCCAGTACGAGCTGGTTGTCTTTGTCCTGCCTGTACTTTGCTGCCTCCACCACTGCTGGGTGTCCTGCGTTTGGGAGATGGTCTTCCTGGAGACGACGATCTTGAAGCGGAAGGTGGAGCTGCACCGTATTTCTCGAGAAGTTGCTGAGTTGAGTTGTATTTGGTTGCCGCTTTGAACTTCTCAATCGCTGATTCGCGTTGATTGTTGAGGTCGTCAAGGTGACCTTGCGTCGCTAGTAGACGACTTGTATAGTAGGCAGATAGTCCAGTACGGACAAGATAGATGCTATGAGAATTGTGAGTATAACAAGAGGACAAATGAGTTCTGATATAACCATACACTATTGGACTGCCGATTACAACAGCGTATTCGAGAGGACTCCAGTTCTGCCATCCAGTAACGAGAGCAAGGATGAGGAAGCAAACGACATATGCTAAGGTGGTGTAGAGTGTCCACAAAGCTTTGTATCTTCTTTGTCTATTCCTTAGCTGGTCTCTCCTGACACTGGCCCTTTGAATCTTGGTGTTCAGTGTAGCTAAAGTTCTCTCAAAGTTGGCTGTCTCATCTGTCTAGATAGTTGTTAGCTTGCCTAGCTGGAAGAGAGAGGACTGGCCAGAGCAGGTACTCACTGCCTTGCCGAAAGGCCACAAGGACACCATCCCAACGAGGCTCAAAAGATGTGTCTCGAAACGATGTTGTTGTTGTGCTTTGGTACCTGGTAGAAAGGTGATTGAGAGGTGAATGAAGTGGTGATAATCGTTTGTTGACGCTGCCGCGAAAGTTTGTGGGGTAGTTCTAGCGTGGCACTCTGACGACTTGAAGCACCTGGGAACCTCCTGTATCTTGCCTGTCTGCCTGCCTGTACATGGGCCCAAGGAGATCATGTTCCAGGTAGGTCAATGTAATTCGTGGAAAGCAAGCCTCCACTAAACTGCAACTTAGCGATTCAAAGACGCCTTCGATTCCATTGCAGAAGAACAGCAACGTCTAAGAGCCTCACAAGCTGGCAAGTCAGAGGCTAATGCTGGCGCAAAGCGTCAAGCACCACGAAGCAGACAGTCAGCCCTTGCTGGAGCCAATGGATTACGAACGAGAGCCCCCGATGCTGCAGAGGTCGCCAATCTAGTCGGCGCAGATGCTGATCCAGCACTCTTCGATGCGGAGGCTGAAGTAGCAGAACCGGAGGCCAGCTCGACGGCGGAAGAGGTCAAGGATGAGGTTCCTGCTACCAATGTCCAGACAGTGGGAGACACAGAGAACGCAGAAGGCGAAGCTGCGCAGACTGGAGACCCTCCACAAGCAGCAGTACCAGCGCAGCCAGTGAAGAACGAGGAACCTGTAGCGGATACACCTGCCGAACTACCTAGCGATGTGCAAGCTAAGATAAAGAAGTTGTCAAAGCTGGAATCGAAGTATGGGGAACTCCTCAAGGCATATCGAAAAGCGCATGCTAGAAATGCTGCTATCGAGCCTTTCGAGGCTTGTTTGCGCGAGAACACTCCTTTGACCACTATCTTTGAGCCAGCTGCTTTTGTTGACTATCTTAAGCAGCTCACCACGAAAGGGAATATGGTAATGGAAGAGCTTAAGAGAGTTAGCAACGAGAATGGCGTCTTGAGGAAGAACGCAGAGGATGCAAACAAGGCGAAGGAGGTTGCGGAGGCAGAGCTGTCGAGACTCAACAGCCTAGATGCACAGGAGGACGTTTCAGAGCAGGAGACGAATGAAGCGGAAGGAGTAGTAGACGTGAGGGGGGTTTCGAAGGAAAATGAAGTAGAAGGAGAAGTAGACGTAAAGGAGGATCCTAATGAAGCGCCAGCAGAAGATCAAGTAAAGACTCCCGACGACAATACAGAGGAACTCGCGAATTATAAGGTCAAGGTGGAAGAGCTGGAAAACAAGGTAGCGGCACACGATGAGAAAGTGTCAGTACTAGAGAAAGAGTTGTCATTGCGCGCCGAAGAGGCTACTTCATCGATTGCAGAAAATGCTGCAATAACAGAACGTCTGCAATCAGCTCAGAAGATAGCTGACCAACACAAAAGTGACCTCGACGCCACACGCAAAGCTCTGGAGGACCTTAGGACAGTGCACGGCAATCAGCTGGATCAGCAAGTCGAGCAGTGCAAGACTCTCCAGGATCGAGTAGGCCAACTTGAAAGCGAGCTTGCTTTAGCGCAGAAAGAACTCGCCAGTGTGTCCAATAAACACCAAAAGGTAGAGACGGAGAATAGTAAACGCACGGAACAACTACAACAGACTATTTCCGACCTCCAGGACATCATCAAGGGTTCCGAAGCAGAGGTCGCTTCTTTGAGACATGACCTGGCTAAGCAACAACAGCCACAACAGTCAGAGTTTGTTGAGCAATCCACTCAACATGACGATGAAGACGATGCTGTAGACAATACTACTCAGCCTGGGGATTCAGCCGCGGCGAAGAAGAAGAAGAACAAAAAGAAGAAGAAAAAGGGCGCAAATACTACCAGTACTGAAGCTGCGCCACAATCTGCAACGCCTTCTGTGCAGAGCACACCTATAAAGTCTGCACCAGCTTTTGAGGATGTCTCGGGTCTTCGTACCAAGTTGGCGGATTGTCTTGCACAGCTATCAGAGAAGAATTTGGCGATTCAGAAGCTGGAAAAGAGGCTCAGAGATCAAGATGATCTAGTCGAGGAGATCGAAGGCCTACGTGACGAGCTAGTCAATGTCGGACAGGAGCATGTCATCGCGCGAGACAAACTTAAGGAGCTTCAGGCAGAAAAGGACAATCTAGACAAGCGAGTCCAAGACCTGGAGGCTGAGCTTTCAGTCCTGCAAAGCAATCAAAAGACTGACAATGAGACTGCAGTAAGCTCTCTTCAGACCGAACTTGATGA
>Ga0160427_10002544_pt1 | contig 10982 bp, 8 predicted proteins | sample SolpanmetagenomL_FD_108194 | JGI IMG/M metagenome (GOLD analysis project Ga0160427, IMG submission 108194) | Solar panel surface microbial communities from Lawrence Berkeley National Laboratory, California, USA - L | ecosystem: Engineered > Built environment > Solar panel > Unclassified ...
CATGCTCCTGCGCTTCCTGCGTGCTCGCAAGTGGAACGTACACGATGCGCTCGTCATGGCAATAGCAACGATACACTGGAGAGGCAAAGTCGTGCATCTCGACGACGATATCATGAGAACTGGAGAAGGTGGTGCTTTAGAGATGTCAACTACAGGCAGCGGAGTCAACAAGAAGAATTCAGAAGACTTTCTTGCACAACTTCGCATGGGAAAGAGTTTCTTGCATGGCGAGGACAAGGAAGGACAACCTCTGTGCTGGGTGCGCGTGAAGCTACATCGTGGTGGTGAGCAGACGGAGGCAGCACTGGAACGGTATACTGTCTACACTATTGAGACTGCCCGCCTCATGCTCCGACCGCCCGTCGACACAGCTGTAAGTCAATCATGGACACTCTTAAGCGAACATTACTAACAATTCTACTCAGGTAATCGTCTTCGACATGAGCGGTTTCTCCATGGCGAACATGGACTACACGCCAGTCAAGTTCATGATCAAGGTCTTCGAAGCAAACTATCCCGAATCACTCGGCGCCGTCCTCGTTCACTCAGCACCCTGGGTCTTCCAGGGAGTCTGGAGCATCATCAAAGGATGGCTCGACCCAGTAGTGGCCTCTAAGGTACACTTTACAAAGTCTGCAGCAGATCTAGCACAATTCATCGACATCAAGAACGTGCCGAAAGAGCTCGGCGGACAAGAAGAATGGACGTATAACTACATCGAGCCTGCGCAAGGTGAGAACCAGCGGATGCACGATACTGCGAGCCGGACAAGATTCGAGCAGGAGAGGGAGACGATAGTGAGAGAGTATGAAGCAGTGACTGTGAAATGGGTCAAGACGGGTGACGAAGGACTCAGAGGTCATCGATTGCAATTGGCAGACAAGCTAAGGCAAAACTATTGGCAACTAGACCCGTACGTGAGGGCGAGGTCGTTGTATGATCGATGGGGTGTGATTAAGGGAGGAGGAGTCATTGACTTCCACCCATCTGCACAACAACTTGGTTCTGGTGGGAGAGTGGTGAGTGGTGGTCTTAACAGAAACAGTGCAGAGCGCAGGAGTCTGTACCATGATGCACAAGAGGACGTGGATTAGTATTGCAGAAGGATTGAGCACATAATCATTGGCCGAATTTGACTACGTTGTCTGACTACCTTATGTGATGTTGTCAAGTGACATTACTTCATAAGTCATGAAAGCTTCCCATCAGTGAGCTACTTCCGAGGACGATGACGAGCTAGTCTCAACTATACCGCAGAATGTAACAACTTCCAAACACGAAAGGTATTCCCAAACACGAGCTACACGTCTCTCAAGCCATTCGTAGCACCACATCAAGACAACAGTGATGCTCAAAATGCATAACCACCTTGTCGATGTTCCCAGTTACTCCCTCCGTCCACACTTCTCCGCACTCACCATCCTGCTCATGCACAAATCTCACTCAGTCTCCACGCCAAACCTTCACTCGTCAATTCCCCCACCTACCTCTTCTTCCACCTAACACCCGCAACCCATCCCACGAACCTTATCACATCCTCCCTCTCCTCCAACCTCTCCACTGTATACCACTCCCTAGCCAACTCCTCATTCGACGCCACCCTATGCACAAAACTATGGCACGCCCTACACAACCACGCCACATTCGCCAACTCCCACTCCTGATGCCAACCCCTCTTAACCGCCTTCGCGTGCATCGAGCGTGGGATCAAGTGGTGATATGTCAATGGGATCCAGTCGCGGCCGCAGAGTTCGCAGTCTGAGGAACGCTGGGCGGGCATGGACGGGAGGACGACGGAGGGTGGAGGTGTGGTTAAGGGCGTGGTGTAGGCTGTTAGGAGAGGGAGGAGGAGGGTATCATTGGCTGGGCTGGAAGCGTGGTCGTCAAGGGTGGCATTGGGAAAGAGGGAGTAAGCGGCCAGAGAGTCATAGACGCTTGGTGGGACGAGTGCAGCTACTTCTTCCAGCGTTGAAAGTGGTAAGGGCGGGGCGAACCTGGCACTCAGCGTTTCGTCATTTCGCACGGCGGCGTAGTTGAGCGTGCGCAGCTCGAGTGGGAGACAAGGCCAGAGTTCTTCGGCTATGTATTCGACGAAGTCTGCCAGATCTTCTGCATCGTTTCTGCGGCCGTCTTCTACGGGTCGCTCGACCGGTTTGATCGGGTTTTTGCGCGCTTTTGTTGCCCGCTTCGGCTTGCTTGTGGTGGTGGTCGGGTCGAGAAGTTGGATCAGGATATCAGCCAGGCAATCGCGGAAGACGGCGAAGTTCGTTTCGAGGAGGGCGTCGTCGGGAGTATCATCTTGGCTGCTACTAACTGCATTTTCGCGCATAGAGAGGAGTGGGATGAAGTGGTTAGCCCATTGGATGTGGCGAACAATGAATGTATTGCACCGGGGTGAAGCTCCGTCACCCCCGCAAATCGTCATGAAGGCCATTATTGGAATGATGGGTACTCATAACATACATCGACCTCATTGCGATGGTCTTGCCCTCAGCCTTCGATTTTCCCTCTCCCCATACCTAGACCTACCACAGCATCTATCTGAGACCCGAGACTGTCACATCTGCTACCCCATCTCTCGAAATGTCATCCCCCAAGAACACCATCTGTGCATTCGACCTGTACGGAACACTCCTCTCAACCGAATCTATAGCCAAGAAGCTAGCCGAGCACTTTGGCAAAGATAAAGCAGGAGTATTAGCAGCAGACTGGCGAAAATACCAGCTCGAATACACATGGCGACTCAATTCAATGAGTATGTAGTAATCATTCAACCATCCAACTTGCTACATCTTCTCGACAAAGACCCTCACGACGCAACGAAAACCCTTAAGTAACAAGACATACAGACCAATACGAGCCCTTCTCAGCAATAACGCAACGCTCCCTCCAACACACCCTCGCAGAACACAAACTCAGCCTCTCTTCCACAGACATCTCCTCTCTAATGTCCGCCTACGACTCGCTCTCCAGCTTCCCCGATGTCTCGCCCTCTCTGAAAACCCTCTCCACCACTTCCAACATTACCGCAGTCGTCTTCTCCAACGGCACGTATAGCATGGTTTCCAACTCCGTCCACAAATCTCCCGATCTCTCCCCTCACGCCTCCGTCTTCAAAGATTTGATCGTCGTCGAAGAGGTCAAAAAGTTCAAGCCCGCGCCATCGGTGTACGAGCATTTGGCGAGGAAGATGGGCAAGGAGGGCAAGATGGACGAGATGTGGCTGATTAGTGGGAATCCGTTTGATGTTGTGGGTGCCAGAGCGGTGGGGATGCAGGCGATTTGGGTGGATAGAGCCGGGGGCGGGTGGGTTGATGGATTGGTTGAGGGGGAGCTTGGGAGGCCGACTGCGGTTGTGAAGAGTTTGGAGGAGGTTGTGGAGATTGTGCAGAAACATACGCGGTGATGTGGTGGTAGAGGCAGTTGACTAGACGGACATAACAGGATGTTGTAAGATAGATGGCAGTTCAGCTTTAGTAAATATAGCATTAGATATCTCGAAGCATGTGTATATATAGTAAGATGTATTATCATATTTAATGTCCTTCTCTCCCACATAAGCTCAAGGAGATCAGGCTGTAAGATGACATTTCGTGGTGTTGGTCTTCCCGACTGTTTCCCATCATAGATTCCACGGTGCAAGGAAGCCAGATTGAATAAAGAAGGGTGTATGTATGCAAACATGAACACAGAGCAAAGCTAGAAGAAAAGAAGAAAGAAGAAAGAAAAACAACAACGAAAGGAAACTTTAGAATACTGAGTCTCCGGTGAGGGCCAGTGAGCTGCGAACCAGGTTGGCTTGATACTGTTGGTGTAGCAAAAAGGCTAGCTCAGCTCACCTGCGCTTCTTGTGCGAGTGGTTTCTCTGCTCGGGAAGAAGGTCTGATGAGTCTGATTTCTTCTGGTCAAACTTCGATCCAGCTTTGGTCGTCAAAATCAGATTGATAGTCTGGCTTGAGACTCAGATCTAATCATACTCTGGAAGACTTGAAACACATCACAGCGCAACATCTTTGAGGTAATCAGAAAGAGGAAGAATTCCAAGCGATGTCAAAACGAATTTTTTGAGCAATATATATCGAGCTTCGGCATAATCTCCGTAGTGCATATTTAGGCCAAGCATTTGAGCATTATCATTATTGTACAAAGTTATCAATCTCGTAGTAGTCATGGTCACTATCATCTTCAATCACCAAACATTATGGTTTTGCCAGCTAGCTCATCACCTATCGTCTTCAATCCCAGCTTTGGCCAGCATCTGTTGCCTATAATCATCACGCTTCTTCAACGCCTCTTCCTCATGCTGGAATTGCACTTCCGCCAGGCGCATTCTCGCTCTCCTGTCCTCAGCATGGGCAAACCTCATAGCATCCGCTCTCGTCTGAATCAGGGGATTGCATAGTCCGTCTAAGTCCTACTCTTGACGATCGTCTTCCTCATAACCATGTACTGCTATCGGGTCTGTCGCCTGATTTAATAGGCACGCTCTGCCCACCCTTAATATCCTCAAACAATTGCAGCGCTAACTGCAAGTCGCCGTCAGCTATCCCAGCAATCTCGGCCACTCTGTCTTCGGGACCAAATCCCATGTCCGTAAGTTGCTGCATACAGCATTCAACATGTCCAGCAGGATGACCAGTTTGCGCAGGATGTAGAACAACATAAGCCGCTGGGAAGAGACCTCGCACGCCAAATCTGTCGACACCATGCCACCACGCATTATCGTAGGAATCAAAGCTGAATTTGATACTCGAAATGACTTCGCCCTTTTGTAAAACGAGATGACCTTCGTCTAGAGGAAGGTATTCGCACACTACAGTAGCGCGATGCGGGGTGTGGCCAGGTGTTATACCTAGGTGTCGACACTCGCACGAGGCAAGGGTTTCCAATTCGGCATTTTCAGCAGAAGTGCTAGTAGGATCGTCACTGTGGCTTCGTTGATCGAGAGACTCAACGCATTCGCGACGGTAGTTGTCGGTCGTACCCACAGGCCAGTCTTCCGGAATCAGAACTCGCTCAGCTTCGTTCTTCATGGAATAGTCCTTCTTCGACGTAGCGGCAGTGGGAGGCACAGTGAGTATTGGAGGCGGAGTTGGAGCTCTGCTTGTCGGAGCCTTGGAGACTCTAGGGCCGTCGCTGTCCCAGCTCTCACCAGGTTGATATGGTTTAGATCTAGCAGCGGTACTTGATTCAGCCTCACCAGTCACGTCAGAAGGCTTGAGCTGCTGCAGGGCAATGACTTTAGTGTGTCTGCAATCGGCGACGTGAATGCCGCATTTATAGCAGTACTTTGCTGGCTGCGAAATCCCAGTTGTTGCTGTTGGTGGTTTGAAGTCCTTGACATTGGTGGTTGGTGCAATTGTGGTTCTCAGATAGATTGGACTGACCGACGAAATGTCTGCGATTTGTGCGCTACGAGTGTGATCACCATCTGCGTAGTAATCCAAGGGAAAGGTCCGGGTAGAGTCAAGCCTAATGTGGCTCCTAGAGTGACTAGCTTTAGGCTCAGGCATATCCTCATGGTTTAAGGAAAGGACCAGTGGTTTTGATGGAACGACTGGCGGAGTGGTGGCAGGCTTAGACCAGGTAGTCTTTTGCTCATGCATCGCTCTTGTGTACGCAGGAAAGTCAGTCGCATTTTGCGAATAAGGGTGAGCACTCTCACGAGGTGCAGCTGAACGACCTCCAAATTCAGCGATATAACCTGAGTTAGGGTGGCTTGTACCTTGCTCTTTCTTTGTGCTTGACTGGCTGGACACGAAGGGCTCGTTATACGGTACTCTGCTTCGTTGGACGTAGTTACTATAAACTCCAGGTGCCTGGGTGGGCGGCATGGTCTCTCCCCACCTGTCGACAAGCATACTGGGATAACGGAGGGTTGGTGCAGCATGCATGTGTGCAGCCAGGTTAGATTGTGACGCATTGTTCTCTCGCAGAGTGGTTTTATTGGGCACAGACTGGATATGCTCTATCTGCATGTTATCAGGCTTGTTCGCTTCCCATTTCAATTCGGGCGCGTGGACAGAAAAGTTGTCGAATGCTGAATTGGGATGGTTAGCCGGATCTGCGAGCGCTCTAGCAGATTGCACTTGTGGAGTGGAGGGGACGCTGGGCTCATATAGGTTCCAACCATAGGTATCCAAGGCTGTCGAGGTCGTCCTTGACGCTTGCACGCCGTCTCTTTTAATGTCAGACTTCCCCACATGGACACCAGACTTTGATGTCGTGCCGGATGCCTTGCTCTGCATATAGGGCATCCTTTGCTTATACTTATGCTTTCTCTCCATCTCCATTTGACGCCTGTTCTGGTGCTCATGCAACATGAGCTGCATCTGATAGTCAGCCGAAGGACCTGTTGATCCTGGAGCATATGGAGCCTGTTGAGTGGGCTGTACAACAGAAGGAAGGTACCCGTATGTGCATGGGTCTTGCTCTTGCCACCTCGTGAATAGTCGATGTTTGTTTTGCTGTTCGAGAAGTGCTAGCTGCATTTGGGAATCGGCCAAAGCACCACCTTGTGATGCTGGTATCGAAGTTGGAAATGTGAATGACTGAGGTTGGTCGTAGACAAAGTTCTGTCCAGGGACTTGGTGCTGTAGAGGTTCGTCTACCTTTAGCTTCTCAGATTTGCCCAGATTCTTGGTGGGTTGAGCCCAAATCGGTGGGGGCACATTGCTGAATGGCGGCAACCCAACTTGGTTCCACCTACTGATCAATGTCTCGTCTTTTCGGTCAATGAACTTCTTCGCCATGCGTTGCCAATACAGTGGGTCATCGCGTTGGGACGTGGTGATATCACTCGTGAGCTCGATCAGAAGTTTGTCTTCGCTCTCCATCCAGGGCCGTGTAGTATGGATGGAAGTGCTCGGAGAGGACCCGTCTTTCAACTTCTTCGTCGAAGCACGCTTCCTGCTTTTGTCGCTGACGCCGCTAGCATTGGCGGACTTACAAGCTTCCATCCAAGAGTCCCAAAGAGTAATCTCTTGTTTAGGCGGCATGTAAGATGACATGTGAGATGAAGCGCCGTCGTTGGCTTTAGTTGGCAAAAGAGCGGCCGACTCCCAGAGCGTACGCTGCTGATAAGGTTTTGGCTCAAGAGGTGACAGTTGGAGCGATGACGGTGATGAAGGCCATCCTCTGTAGTGGTAGTCGTTCGAAGGTTCTGCCATTACAGGATCTGCTATAAAGGTCTTCATGGGTGGCTACAAGTTCATTAGCATTTATCGCGGTGGAACATGAGCAGTATCAATACGTACAGTCTCATCAGACCTTTCGGCCTCTAATTGCTTCTTCTCAGCCTCATGTCTCTCCATCTCATCGAGTGCCATTCTCTCAAATGGTGCTTTCTGAGCATCAGAAAGCCCTTTCCACTTTGCATTGAGTCTCCTTTCGACCTCGCCTATACGTCGTTAGCATTGTTCACTGACATGGCAGCAGGTAACATACGAATTTCAATATTGGGATTTTCAGCCACCAATCTTTTGCGGCCATCTCTGGCAAAGAACGTGGCAGCGTGAGTTTTGAGGAGACAGTCATGCTCATAATCAGAGACCAGTCTCGGTACACTAATCTGATCCTTCTTACACCACGCATCGTCAGAGCTATCACGACCAGAGTAGTGTACTAGATACTCAGCGACCTCGTGGTCTTCAGTCTGCGTCTCTTTCGGGTCATTGTCATAAAGTATCCTGCGACGGTTGACGATACGCTCAGGGGTGAAGCTCTCGGCCGTCGTTTGAATAGGAAGTTCATTCTCGTTGTGCTCGGGAGCCTGCGTGGCTTCGTCAGCAGTTGTCGTTAATGCTGACTGAGTGGTGGGTTGAGCAGGTCCACCTCTAAGAGTATCAATGGCAGCCACACCGGCCTTGACAGCGTCTTGATTCCCATGAGGGAAGTCTTGACGTGCCAAGTTGAGTGTCGCATGCAATTCAGCTCTTGTTTGTTGTAAAGCAGCAGAGATCTGACCAACTCCTGCCATGATGGATCTGAGTGAGTCTGCCAAACCTTCTTCAAGGGTTGACATGCGGGGGGCGACTGGTATTGCTGTGACAGGTGTTTGTATTGCCTCCTGAAGTAGTCTCTGAGTGCTGGTCGGCTTGGCTGTGGTGGGTCTCCACGATCCCTCTTCATGTCCAGTAACAGGCTCAAGAACCTTCGCTTTGGTCAAGGTGGGTGCAGACGTTTGTGATGTCGATGTAGCATCCTCGATCTGCTCTACTGTGTTTGTGCCGAGCTTGGATAGTTGTTCTTGGAACAATTCTAACAGAGGTGTATAGCGCTGTCGTAATGAAGGTGTCGATATAGAAGAGCCGCTTTGGTCTTCTTTTGCAGTGTTGTCGTAGTTCTGTAGACGTAGCTCCTCTGGGGAGAGTTCCTGGGTTTCGAGCTTCGAAGGCTCCTCCAACCGAACTCCATACATCCCTGATGTGGCTGTAAGTTGTTGTTCTGTCGTGGTTGAAGGCAGTTTCTTGGATGTCCTCAACATCTCACTCGAACCACCTTCAAGCTCCGATGACTGACCATGGACCTTAGCATCAAAGGACATATCCTTGGAATAGCTGGCCCACCTCTTTGCATGCTCTTCATGTTGTTTTCCCTTCAAAATCCCAGATCTTCTTGGAGCATTCTTCGACAATGGCGATGTCTCACCAAACGCAATCTTCTCCTCGATCATCTCCTTCTTCTGGACGTGCTGCTCTCTCGCCACACGAGTCTCTTCCTCTAGCTTGCGCCACTCCTTGAGCACGTATTCATGTCTCTGTACATCGAACAAGTGCAAGGGAGGCTGTATATTCGAGAGACCCAGGTTGTGAATGTCCTTAGGTGGAGGTCGTTTTGGCAGGGGATCTTGCAGACGTTGACCGAGTTCGAAAGCGCTGCCAACCTGAATGCCACGATGTAATTAGCTGTCTTGCTTGACTGTGTAATGTGAAGAGCTCGAGTCACTTACCAGCACTACTTCATCATCTTCCTCGTCAATATAGCTGAGTACAGCTTCTGGAAGTCGTTTGAGTAGATCATCATAGGCCTCCTTACTCATGCGAATGATTCCATGAGTATAACTGCTGCTTCGACGTGCTGCTGGCGGAGCTGAGCTGGAGGTGGCAGAGGAGCTTGATTGCGGGGTAGAATCTGGGGAGATGATGTTTTTGACGCGAAATGGCGGCAGCATCTTGAGGGTTGTGCTCACGATTGTTCTTCCGCGAGTATGTTGAAGCCTGATGGTCGAATTCGAGGTTATTGTGTGAGGAGAAAGGGAGAAAAGTGGTTGGATAGTTCTAATGGAAGAAAGTAAGCAAGAGAGCCGTGGCCACATCAAGTGACTCAAACGTCACAAGGCTGAGCACATGCGCCTCAATAGGTGCAACCAGCGGAGATGGCAAGATGAGCACTAGAATATCATAAAGATACAAGGTGAGTAAAGCTCAAGATGAACTCAAGAGTGTGTCATGAGATTCGTTAAATATCTGACCATTATCTTCCTTGTGAGTGGTGCCCAACCAGTAAATCATGTTCTAGCTATCCTGCTTTCCTCCTTCATCCCAACCTTTCTTTCATATCCAAATGGTCACCTTCTCTCGATTCTCCACCATTTCTCAGACATACCACATAGTCTTGCGAGGATCTTCCTTCATCTCAAGAAGAGGCGCAACATCGGCAGCTGCCACCTGGTTCTGAGATTTGGTGTCTGAGACGGGAACAGCCCCAATGTGCGCAATACCGCGGTTGGTGGCCAGGTGGGCGTAGTACACGGCAGGGTGAAGAGACACTGGCGTAGTGCTTCGGACGTACTGGTAGCAGTGCTCGTAGATCATGTTCTGCAAGTTCTCTACCTCCATGTCGGCCTCGTCAAGGATGACATGATAGTGAACGGGACGAGCAGTACCCTCGAGGGCAACGTGAGAGCACAAGTAGAAGTCGTACTCGAATGGGTGCGTCACTCCCGTATCGACAATAGTACCTGGGAAAGGGTTTCCGTTGTTGTCGCCCTGGCCTTTCCCGTCAGGGAAGAAGCGAATGTGGTGACGCTTGGTAGCAACGACGACAGTGAACTTGGTGGAGTTCTTGGGATCCATTGTCTTGAGAAGGGCACGCATGTCGGCTACTTCTTGGCTGAGGACCTGAGCATACTGACCTTCAGAAACACCGTCACGGAAGTAGATGATATGCTGTGGGAGACTCCCTTTACCGACGAGCGCCTTCCAGCCCTTGAGGTTCATTCCAATGATGTTGTTAATGTTCTGCGTGGTGATCATCTCGATCCTGACACCGTTGGTACCCACTCCTGCAATGTATTTGACGGCCTTCTGGTCCATTGAGGTAGTCATGGCTGCTACTGAGAGTGTCATCATACCAGCACCACCATGAGAAACATCAGCACCAATGACCATGGTAGGAACCTTGAACCAAGAACCAGCACCCTTGATTCCTTGGGCAGACGCGGTAGCACCTCCAAGCTTTGCGTTGACCTTCATAGCGACGTTGCTGCAGTACTGAGGGTTGAGTCTCTCGAGCTTACTGGCTGATATGACTTGGGTAACAACACCGAATCTGCATTCTCCGTTCTTCTTGATGCGATTGTAGAGGGCAGCGTCCTTGCTTGGCACGATAATGAAGAGAATCTGAGGACGCATGTTTGCCTTATTGCCTGCGGCGGTCCAGAGCGCTTCCATCGATTGGGCAATGTCAGCACTTCCTTGCATGATAGTAGGCTGGCGCTCCACGATCTGTCCACCATGACCACTGTAGATCTTGATGAACATCTGCACAAACGCTTCTGCCTGCTGCTGCGAAGTAGCACCTCTGCCTGGAGCGACGAGGACACCCCAGCTCTTGAGTGGGGCCTTGTTAGGCTCAAGGAAACGCTTGCCGCGGAGATCCCATCTGCCAGTAACACCAGGGTTAGCGGCATCAGAGGCGAACTGGACTTTGGGGTTTGGAAGAACTTTAGCTTTGACCTTGGTGGGCTGGGCATCCATGAC
>Ga0160427_10002545_pt1 | contig 10982 bp, 8 predicted proteins | sample SolpanmetagenomL_FD_108194 | JGI IMG/M metagenome (GOLD analysis project Ga0160427, IMG submission 108194) | Solar panel surface microbial communities from Lawrence Berkeley National Laboratory, California, USA - L | ecosystem: Engineered > Built environment > Solar panel > Unclassified ...
ATGACGCAGAACTCCGGACAGCAGGAGAGTGGGGTGATGGGCGCTCGTGGCGGCGTCCAGGCACTTAAAATCTTCATGGGGGCCAATCCCAGCATGAACCTCCAGCCTCTGACCAACCGGCAGCTGCTGAATAATCAGCTCGTCATGTCCCAGGCCGATCAAGACTATGCAGCGGGTCACATCGCCTTCGTGAACCAGAACGGGGACGCGCTGCGGCGTGGTGAGGCCTACCAGCCGGCGTCGAAGTTCTCCCAACAGTGGGCTTCCCAGCGCAACCCGCAGGTTTACGCCGCGGCGATGGGCGCGATGAACGGCCAGGACTTCGGCAAATGGGCCAAGAACCTTCGGCCGGAGGAAATTGCCCGGGTCGGCGGCATCATCGGCCGCATTGATCCGTCCACCACCGTGATGGGGCCAACCGGCAAGGCGTTCCGGGTGCCGGCGCCGCAGCAGCAGGGAGCGCAGCAGTAATGGCGGATCTCGACCTTTCGGCCCTGGGCTTCGCGCCGGTTGCGGACGAACCGGCCCCGGCTCCAGCTCCTGCCCCGCGATCGGCAACCCCAACTAGCGGCGCTCCGGCAGCGCCTTCCGGCCCGGTCCCGTTCAGCGATGGACCTGGTGGCACCCTGCCGGATGGCTCGGCCACGCGTGACCCTGCCGTGTGGCAGCGGTGGGTCGATCAGCACCACCGGACGGCCCCAGCCGCAGGGCAGGGCCTGGATCTCACGCAACACGGTTTCACCCCGGCCGGCGAGGATGATGCGCCTCCAGGCGGGTCGAAGCCTTCTGCCGCCAAGGATGTGCCGCTGTCGTCGCGGTTCTCCAACATCGCGGCCGGCGGCAACGAAGCGATTGCGGGCCTAGCCGGGCTTCCGGTTGATCTCGCGGCTGGAGGCATCAACCTCGCAACCCGCGGCATCAACGCTGTAACCGGCGCCTCCATCCCGGCCATCGTGGACCCGGTGGGCGGCTCGGGCACCTTCAAGCGGGCCTTCGGCGTCGTCGGTGCCAACCCGGATGATGTGCAGCCGCAGGACAATGCAGACCGGGTGCTGCGGGCTGGAGCAGCCGGCGTCACCTCTGCCGCCCTCCCTGGTGGCGTCCTGGCTGGTGCCACACGGGCGGGGCTGGTGTCGGCACCGGCCGCTGAAACCGCACTGACCGCGCTGGGACGCTTCACGGCACCCAATGCGGCGATCGGCGGCATCGGCGCTGTGGCAGGCGATCAGGCAGCGCAGTTTGCGCCGGACGAATACAAGCCGGTTGCCAACATCCTAGGAAGCCTGGTGGGCGGTGGTGCTGCAGCCGGCGGGCATGTCGCTCTCAACCGTCTTGCGGAGTATGCGCGGCCGATCCAGACCGGCGCGGTTGCAGAGGCTTTGGGGATCGGCGGCAGGACGAATCCTCTGCTCGATGTTGCAGGTCAGCCAATCCGGACTGACGCTGGTGTGCCAGTGCAGGCAACTCCTGGTCAGGCGCAAATGGCGGGCCGGGCGCTCGAATCTGCGGCCTCTGACCCGAACGCAGTGCGGACCGCGCTGGCAGACTATCAGGCCCCGGCGGTTCCGGGCTCCCAGCCTACGACCTTCCAGGTAACGCGGGATCCGCTGCTTGGTCAGGTGGAGCGGGGGTTGGCCCGTGACGGTGGCGAGGGATCGGCCGCTTTCAGCAGCCGCTCCGATCTGCAGAACGATGCGCGGGTTACGGCCCTGCGCAGTCTGGCTCCGGAAGGCAACCCGGCGGCGCTCCAGGCGGAAGCGCAGTCCCAGGCGGCAGCGGTGGACCAAGCGGGGCAAAGCCGGGTCCAGGCTGTCCGCGGGCTTGCTGGGCAGGCTCTGGATCGCGTCGGGGGCAATCTACCGCCCGGCAGCGAAAGCCAGGTGGGTGCCAACCTACGAGCGCCGTTGGTGGCAACCGATGCGGCGGCTCGGGCCAGTGAACGGGAGCTATGGCAGGCCATCGACCCGGACGGCAATTTGGCGGTCGAGTCTGGCCCATTGCAAGCCAAGGCGCGGGAGGTGTTGAACAGTGCAGGGGTGCTTCCGCCGAAGGGTGACGAAGCCACGATCCTAGATGCTGCGGCAAACGGGCCTGCCGTGATGCCGTTCAAGCGGCTTACCGATATGCGGAACGCGATCACGGACACGCTGCGGGGCGCTCGGAACGATCCGGAGCGGAGCCAGGAAGTCCGGCGCCTGTCGATGCTGCTTGATGGCGTCCATGATGCGATGGCGTCGGCAGCGAACCGCACGGAACTGCCCGCCACTGCACCTGCCGCCGCATCTGCCGCGGCATCGGGTGTTGTGGCGCCGAATGTGGGTGGCGAGGTGTTCACGCCGTCCGGCAAGCGGGTTGAGGTCCGGTATGAGGTCGAGGACGCCGGCAACTTGGTCACGTCGCACGATCATACGGACATGACGCCGAACCCGGCCTTTCCGCAGGAGCTCCAGCCTCGCCAGCGTGATCGCGCCGCCTCTGAGGTGCAGGTGCAGGTGCAGAACATCGCCTCCCGGCTCCAGCCGGAACGGCTCGGCGCCTCCAGCACTCTGACGGACGGTGCGCCGATCGTCGGGCCTGATGGCCGGGTCGAGAGTGGGAATGGTCGGATGATGGCCATTCGTCGGGCCTATGACGCCAACGGCCCGCAGGCAGCCGCCTACCGCGATTGGCTGAAAAGCCAGGGGCACGACACCACGGGAATGGACCAGCCGGTGCTGATCCGCCGCCGGACCACCGATATGACGCCGGAGGAACGGGTAGCCTTCGCCGCGGAGGGCAACACCCCCACCACCTTGTCCATGTCGGCTACGGAGCGGGCTGCCGGTGATTCGCGGCGTCTGTCGGACGATGTTCTACAGCATGTCCAGTCCGGCGATGTGACAGACCCGGCTAACCGGGAGTTTGTGCGTAACTTCGTGCGTCAGGTAGTCGAGCCTGGGCAGGAAGGGGCCTTCGTCACAGCGGATGGTGGGCTGTCTCAGGAAGGGGCCAGCCGCGTCCGGTCCGCTCTCGTCCACAAGGCCTATGGCGACAACGGCCTGTCTGCGGCGCTGGCAGAGTCCACCGATCCCACGGCCAAAGTGCTGGCGGGCGCGATGCAGGATGCAGCCGGGCCAATGGCCAAGCTCCGGGCAGGCATCGAGGCCGGTGCGGTGGACCCTGCGGTTGATCTTGCGCCGTCTCTGGTCGAGGCCACGCGGGTTATTCAGAACGCGCGGCAGAAGGGCATTAGCCTGGCGGATGCGGTCGGGCAGCAGGATGCGTTCAACCAAGTTTCGCCACAGGCAGAACAGTTGTTGCGTGCGGCTTACGGGGAGAACCTGACCGGACGCATGTCGCAAGGCGACTTTGCCAAGCTGCTAGGCGACTACGCGAACCGTGCAGCTGAACAATCTACTTCCGCCAACCTGTTCGGCGCTAACATGACGGCGGACGAACTTCTGCAAGGATCGGTCACACGCTATGGGAAAGTCGCCAACGCCGGATCGCGCGATGCCGCATTTGATGCAGTCCCTGCTGGGGCAGTCGATGGTGCGGGTCGGGGTGGAGAACGGGGACCTATCCCTAGTGCGGGACGGGAAACGGCACCAAGCGGAGGCAGCAGCCAACAAGGCCGCGGCGCCGATCGGTTCCGCGTCATCAATCCCGACGAGGCGCCCTTAAGCCCCAACTTCGATCAAGCGGCGGCCGATCGCTACGCGGCGGCGCGCGATGCCACCTCCAACCGGAAGGGCGGCTTTGACGGTGCGCCGGGCGTCAAGTCGGCACTCCAGGGTGGCGACCGCTCCGGCACCTTCCGTCAGCCGGATGCCGCGCTGCCGGCGGGGATCTTTCGGCCTGGTGCGGCTGGTGCCGATCATGTCCGGGTCTATCTCGAAAAGGGCGGCTCGCCCCAGGCTCTGCAGGATGGGGCGGCCTACTCGCTCCGGCGGGCAGCCCAGCGCCCGGACGGCACCCTAGACCCGGCAAAATTCGCGGCTTGGTCACAGAAGCACAGCAGCGCCCTATCCCAGCTGCCGGAGGCTCGCACCGCGTTCCAAACTGCAGCGGTGGCGCAAGAGGCGGTCGAGACTATGGCGGCGCGGCACGCTGCGGCGGTCCACGACTATCAGGCCTCGGCGGCGGGTAAGCTCCTAGGTGACAATGACCCGGTTTCGACGGTCGCCAAGATGCTCAAGGGCACCAGCTCGGTTGCCGACATGCGCAACCTGGCCCGGCTCACGGCCAACAACCCGGACGCTCGCGCCGGGCTGCAGCGCGCCATTACAGACTTCATCATGCGGGATCTCAAGGGCGATCAGGCGACGGTGACGGGCGGGGAAACCCGATTGAACGCTGCCCAGCTGCAGGCCTTTGTCCGGAAGTCTGGCCCGGCGCTGCGGGAGGTATTCGACGCCAAGCAGGTCAACACCCTGCAGGCGGTGGCGGATGATCTGCAGCGAAGCAGCCTCTCGGTTTCCGGCACGAAGGCGGCCGGCGGCTCGGACACGGTGCAGAATGCGGGCGCCCTGACATTCGGGCGGGCGCTGCTAGGCGAGACGAAGCAGGCGGCCAAAGCGGGGCCTGGTATCGCGGCGGCGGCGGGTGGTGGCTTCTATCTCGGCGGCCCGTTGGGTGCGGCCCTGGGTGGTGTGGTCGGGACTGCTCCCGTGGTGGCAAGAGCGATGGCCAATGCTCGAGCCGCCGGGATCGCATCGGTGGATGACCTGGTGCGGGAAGCGATGCTCAACCCGGAACTAGCGCGGGTGCTGCTGACGAAGGTAACGCCTTCCAACAAGGCAAGCCTTGGGGACGCTCTGGTTAGGGTGTTAGGGCGTGCGTCGGTGCTGCCGCCGCTAAGCGACAAGGGCAAACAGATGCCGCCGGCTGGACAGCCGTTCGGGGCTTCGCGCAACCCGCTCCTAGATCTGGCAGCTGTTGGCCAGGTGGCCACTCCGCGCAATCCGCTGCTTATTGATCGGTAAGCTGGTGAAGGTCGTGGAACCCGACCTGTCAGTGATGGTTGCGAGTAAAGGATCTATAGGAGTCTACCCATGACCAGCGATACCCCTTCGCGGGAGACCGCAACGCCCATTTCTGAAACTGAGAAGAAGGATGGGTTCACAAAGGTCGACACGGAAGTGCAGGAGGAAGCAGCTAAGGAGCGGGAAGAGTCTGGCGGTTACGATTAGCTCCATTTAGCCAATCGGAAATAGTCTCGCTAACTGCCTTTGTTGTCGAACGTCGTGAATGTAACCGACAGGTCAATCATCAGATAAGGTCGGGCCGCCGTTTTGGTCTGACCGCTCTGGTAAGTTGAGCGGTCTCCCCGCCCTTGCGCTCTCGCTCACGAGCTTGCTCCGCATAAGCGTTCACCAGCTGACGGGCCCCATCTGACAACTCGTCCTCTCCCGCTCTTACCTGTGTGGTTTGTCCAAGCAAGCGGGATGCCGCAATCTGGAGAGCGCCCCGGATCGCCCTTTCTTCGCCTCGAGCCTTTTCTAAATTTGCTTCATCCAGATTGAGCTTCAGGTAGTCCTTTGCTCCAAACGACAGCATGGCCGGGAACTGGTCCATAACGTCGAGATCACCGGCAACCTCACGGTACTTCACCAGTGCCTGGATGAACGTCTGTGCGTTTTCTGCGATCTCAAATGGCTTCCCGGCACCCCGCACCACACGGATGAGGTTCGCGGCCATCTGACGAAGCGTCCAATCTACTTCCTGCTCCGCCCATTTTCGATTTGTCTCTGCGCGTTGGCGTTCCAACTCGGCATCCGTGTTTGCAACGACAAGCCGTGGCGGTTCTCGGTCGGGCATTCTTTATCTGAGCGGGTTTGCCAGATTTTTGGAAGGTGGCGGCGCCGTAGAGGCCAATGGTTCGCTCATCGCAGTTCTAAAGCCGTGCGGCCCTCCACCTTGTGGTTGGCGAACTGAAGTAGCGCTGACCTGACCGGCCCGCTGGGGAGCGCCCTGGTAAGCTTGCGTTCTCTTCAATCTCGAATGGCTTCCCAACAGCGGGGATTAGGTCATCGTTCACTTTTCAAGGCCAGCCCAGACGTCGTTTGCTCCATCGGTGCGAGCCACTTTCTGGGCTGCCCGATGTTGTTCGAACAATCCCTCATATTCGATGAACCGGTGGAAGTAGGCTTCGCTGCTGGTTTGACCTGACGCAGCACATTGCGCCGCCGCAAGAATGGCTGCCGCAACTGCGTCGACCTCTGTCATTCAATTTACATCTCCGGTGATCGATGGATCTACTCGGCAGGATCATCAGCGGATGCCAGGCTGCATGAAATCTGGCCAATAATTGTTAACAACCGATAATCAGGATCCTACCTAGCCAAGCGCCCCAGGCCCAACTAGCCGCACCTGACGCCGCATCTTGGCATCCGTGAGGATCACCACGGTGGGTGCCATCTTGCACTGCTGACACTTCAGCCGGGCAACCACGTGACCGATGATGAGGGCATGTCCGAAGCGGTCGAGCCTGATTAGATCCCACCGCTGGCAGGTGTTGCATTCAACAAACAGCCCGTGCTCGAGGTGGTGAGCGATCGGTGCCGCCATGGCGATCGTGCGGAGCTGGTGCTGAGACTTGTTGGCGGACATGGCCGGACGGTAGCCAACGATGAGAACAAATCAAGCACGCGATGCCATGTCTGTCTGCTGGAAAGTGCGACCGAGCTCAAGGTGTGGTGTTATCAGGCACCGATCAGCTGGTGCGAGATGTGTTACCCGGGCTGGGGTAAACGTGATTTTGGAAGAGGGTCAACGGGCACAAGAGCGTCGTGGTTCCAGTGTCCTAGCGTCTGATGGGCAAAAGACGACACCCCTGTCTCAACCGGTGCTAAGACAGCTGATGGCAGCAAGACACTCATGATATTTTGCCCTCGCCGTGCTGCTTTCGAAGAAGGTGGAAGCCAAATTGCGTCGGGTAACTACGCTTTCATTAGCGCAACGGTGAGGGTCACGCTTCGTCGGTTCGTTGAACGAGACAAAGGCATAGCGGTTATTCAGTCCGTTAGAGCCAAACAAGGTCTTCAAGGCCGATGAACACGTCCGAGAGAACGTCAGCAGCAGACAATGCTTTGCGACTGGCAAGGCTGGATCGCTACAACATCCTCGATACGCCAGCCGAGCAGGGGTTCGATGACATCGTCCTTCTGGCGACCCAACTGTGCAACACCCCTGTTGCCCTCGTCAGCCTGGTCGCTGACGACCGGCAATGGTTCAAGGCGAAGATCGGTTTCGATCCATGTCAAACGCCCCTATCGCAATCAGTATGTGTGCTCGCGCTGCAACGGCCCGGCCTCCTCATTATACCGGACTTGTCGCAAGATCCTCGCACCCGCGACAACACACTCGTAACCGGTCCTCCGCACATCCGCTTCTATGCGGGAGCAAGGCTGGAGACGCCTGAGGGAGACGCGATCGGCATGCTGTGTGTAATTGACACGCAGCCCCGCCCTGAGGGCCTCACACTTGCTCAGGAAAGCTCTCTCGAGGCACTCGCTCGCCAAGTGATGGGGCAAATGGAGTTGCGGCGCTTGATGGTTTCCCGCGATGCAGCGGTACTAGCCTCGGAAGCTCGTCAGCGCATCGTCTTTGGCCTAACGCGCCAGCTGTTTGGCATTCTGAACCTTGATGGCGTCCTACTCGAGGCCAACCCAGCCGCGCTCGACGCGATCGATGGAAACAGCGACGATGCCTTAGGTCGTCCGTTCTGGGAAACTCCCTGGTTTACCCAAACTCCTGGCATGGAGGAGACGATCAGGCGGGCAGTGGAAGCCGCACGCAGTGGGCAGAGCGTCAGGACTGAGATGAGCCTGATCATGCCCGATGGCGGCACACGCATCTATGACTTCTCGATGCACCCCGTGCGCGGCGCAGACGGCAGCATCATCGAGATCATGCCCGAGGCATCAGACATTACGGCGCTGCGGACGGCGGAGGAGTCGCTCCGCCAAGCACAGAAGATGGAAGCGGTAGGTCAGCTGACAGGGGGGCTGGCGCATGACTTCAATAATCTGCTGACTGGCATCACCGGTAGCCTTGAGCTGATCAACCACCGCATCGCGCAGGGACGGACGGAGGAGCTCGGACGCTATATTGCCGCCGCCCAGGATGCTGCCCGGCGCGCCGCAGCCCTGACCCACCGCCTGCTCGCGTTCTCGCGCCGGCAAACTTTGAAGCTTAAGGTCACGGACGTGAACCGCCTGGTGGTGGGCATGGAAGAGCTGATTCGGCGCACCATCGGGTCCCGCATCCGCTTTGAAGTCATCACGTCTGAACGGCTCTGGCCCACCCTGATTGACGCTGGTCAGCTGGAGAACGCCCTGCTGAACCTGTGCATCAACGCTCGTGACGCCATGCCGGAGGGCGGGACGATCACCGTGGAAACCTCCAACCGCACTTTTGATGCGCGATCAGCCCGCAAACGTGACCTCCAGCCGGGCTGCTACCTCAGTCTGTGCGTGTCCGACACCGGCACCGGCATGACGCCCGAGGTGATCGCCAAGGCGTTCGATCCCTTCTTTACCACAAAGCCGATCGGTGCCGGCACTGGCCTCGGCCTATCCATGATTTACGGCTTTGCCCGTCAGTCCGGCGGTGCCTCCTGCATCTTCTCTGAACTCGGAAACGGCACCAGCGTGTGTCTTTATTTGCCTCGCCACGTAGGCGAGGTGCCATCGGCTGAGCCGCCGCCCTTGGCGGTTGACGACGACGATGACCCGGCGCGGCAACGACGCATTCTGGTGGTCGAGGATGAGGCTACAGTCCGGCTCCTCGTATCAGAGGTGGTGACGGATGCTGGCTACCTTGCTGTGGGTGCTGCAAACGGCACTGCCGGCCTAGCGGCATTGCACACGGACGAGCCGGTCGACCTGCTGATCACGGATGTGAGGCTGCCGGATATGAATGGTCAGGATGTCGCCCGCGCCGCACGCAAGCTTCGACCTGGTCTCACTGTGCTCTTCATCACAGGCTATGCCGAGAACCTGGTGCATGGTCATTTCATCCTTGATCCCGGCATGCACGTGATGACCAAGCCGTTCACCCTGGAAGCTCTAGCCAACCGCATAAAGGATCTGATCGACGCTCAGAAGGCGTGACCGCCTGCATCTCTCCTCATCGACTGTTGGAAGCCCGGATCAGGGCACTAGAAATCGCGCTGTTGGATCAGGTGAGTTCTGTCGTTGCGAGAGGAGAAGCGTCGTTGGGAAGTGCAGGAAAGTCGTCCAGGCGTCCGGAGCAGCAAAAACGAGGTCGGCTCGCGAGGGCCTCCTGGAGCGATCCCGGACGGTAGCGACTTGCTATAATCCATCTTATCGGCAGATTTCCCAGGACTAGCCTTGGGACCTCAGCAGCCGCCCCGCCTTATTCCAGAACTCGCCCGCGATTGCAAGTCCATCACAACTCACCTTGGTGAGCCCGTCTCAATACTTGGAGGCCGCATGTTCCCGCAAACCGACGCCAAACCCCTAGCGCTCAAGGATGAGGCTGGCGCTCCTCGGTGCCGGCCTGGCCGGGCTCGGCTTCGTCCGTCGCAAGCAGCGCGCGGCCTAAGTAGATCGGTGCGCCGATAAACGTTGGCGGACCGATCTACCTGGGTATCCCGGTTCGCGTAGAGCATGCAGATGCCCATTCTGCCCTGACAGCCGAAAAGCCTCGCCGCACACCCGCCTGCCTCTCCTTCAGCGCCGCACGCTGATCATCCAGGCGAACGGCGCCTTGTCTGCCAGCCGCGGCTACACCGAGGTCGAGACCGCCTACGCCGCGCCTGGCGGACCCGTCCATCTCGCCAGTGATGATCGGCTTGAACTCCCGGAACGTTCAGATTACCCCGACCGGCTTACAGAACGGCGCCGGCAATGAGCCTTTACAGACGCTTTGACGCAAGAGAAGCGCGACGCCGACGTGCTGCGCCAGCTCCGATTATCCCGGCACTTAGTGCGACGAGCGATGCTGGCTCAGGCACCGAATTTACAGCGAGACCGTTAATGACACCAGAATAGCCGTATGTAGTAGGGCTAAACGCCTCGGTGACTGTAAAGCTTCCTGTCGTGAAAAACCCTGGATCAAGTGTCTGAGGAAGTTCAGATGTCGGATAGGTGCCGAAAGGAGCACCGTTAAGGTCGAAAGTAAATCCTGAGGCTACTTGCGGTCCAGCAGTTTGAATGCTGATGCCGCTGCCAGAAAACCTTACGTTCTGAATTAATCCATTTGCCTGCTCTCCGCCAAATATTGCAGACTGGACAATCTGATATAACATAATTGATGGATTGTAGACTCCGGTGGAGTAATACTGCCCTGAACCCGGCGTTGTGGCAGGATACGCTGTATCAACTGTAATAGAGATCGGAATTACGTCATTCACTGCAATCGGTCTGAGAACCCTGGAACCCACCTGCGTTACAGTGCCAGTGAAGTTATACGTTACAGGGATTGCCCAAGCCGGAGCAGCAAGAACCATCAAGGTACCAATAGCTACCAGACGCATGTGAATCTCCCGTAATGTTACGGGAAGAGTAGCGGGGTTAGGATGGGGTGCAAGCGTGATTAGCCTGCCGGAAGCTGCCTCTTTTGCTCATGTGGAGCGTGCCCGGCGTCCCCTGCTGGGCTAGAAACACGTTTTCCCGCCGCTAGCATGCGCACCGGAGGCCTTGGCGGCAGCCTCAGTCATATAGGATCCGCGCTTGGTTTTGCCGTAGTAGCGATTGGAGGGGCAGTGGTAGGCCTTGCTGGAAGCGTTAACCCAAACCTCACCGGGTCCACCACCAGGTGCTGCCTGAGATTGCGGTGCGCCGCGTGTCGAGCGCGGACGGGTTTGTGTGTCGGCCGTCGGAGTAGCCGTGTCCAGTGTTGAGTTGGTGCGACGGCCTGTATCCGGCGGCAACGCCCCTTCCTGCCCCGGCTGCAACACCCCGCCGTGCCGTCCACAGGCGGCGCTCTGCCCCGCACGAAGCTTGGTGCCATCGTAACAGGTCACTTCTTGAGCC
>Ga0160427_10002546_pt1 | contig 10980 bp, 11 predicted proteins | sample SolpanmetagenomL_FD_108194 | JGI IMG/M metagenome (GOLD analysis project Ga0160427, IMG submission 108194) | Solar panel surface microbial communities from Lawrence Berkeley National Laboratory, California, USA - L | ecosystem: Engineered > Built environment > Solar panel > Unclassified ...
CCTCGTAAGCCTGCGCTACTTCGACGAGCTGAGCTACGAAGAAATCGCCACCGAGCTCAAAGCCCCGCTCGGCACCGTCAAAGCCCAGCTGCACCGCGCCCGCGAGCTCCTCTTCGACATGGTGAAAGACAAGAAAGAGTTTATCTAATTGATTAGCCAACAGCTTGACTAGCCGAACGTCATGCTGAACAAAGTGAAGCATCTTGCCGGCGCCGCTAGGTTATCAACCAAACGACGCGAGTGAGATGCTTCACTTTGTTCAGCATGACGTTTCGATTTTTTGCTTTCGCCTGCCCCATTGCCTTTTATGTCGCTTCTCACTGATTACTTTCCCAGCTTACCAAGCAGCAGCTCGCCCAGTTTGCGCGCCTCGAAACTGAGTTTAAAGCCTGGAACGCGCAAATAAACCTGGTAGCCCGCACCGATACCGACAACCTATTGGAGCGGCACATTTTGCATTCATTGGGTATTGCGAAAGTGGTCCAGTTTCCAGCCGGTAGCGCGGTGCTCGACGTGGGCACGGGCGGCGGCCTGCCGGGCTTGCCACTAGCCATTATGTTTCCCGAAGTGAAGTTTCACCTCGTCGATAGTATTGGCAAGAAGATTCGGGCCGTGCAGTTTATGGCTGCCGACTTGGGCCTGACCAACGTAACGGCCACCCAGACCCGCGCTGAGCAAGTGCCCGAAAAATTTGACTTTGTGGTGAGCCGCGCCGTGGCCCGGCTAGCCACCTTTCACCCGTGGATAGCCCACCGCTATAAGGCCAAGCCAGCGCGCGGCGCGGGCCTCTACTACCTCAAAGGTGGTGAGCTAGCGGAGGAGATTGCCGAAAGTGGCCTGGTGGCGAAAGTGATTGACTTAAAAGACTTTTACGACGAGGAGTTTTTTGATACTAAAAAGGTCGTCGTCGTGCCAGCATAGCCTAGCTGGCTGCTTTGTCCACTGGCTGGGCGTATAGCTGTTGCAACGCCTCAATAAGGTGATTGCGCACGGCATCTTCTTCACCCGCCAGCGTATAGACCCGGAACGCTACCATCATGCTAGCCTGAGGCTTGAAAGACAAGACATTGACTTGCGGAGCAGGCGTTGTCAGTACTTGCGACAAGCATTGCATAAGGGGCAGCGCCTGGCGACGGAGCGCTTCTACATCGGTAGTGCTGTCCAGCTCCAGCTGCACTTCGGCCACCGCCTGCTTGGGGTGCGACTTATTGACGATGACTCCGTTAGAAGTAGCGCCATTGGGCAAAATAATGGTGTCACCCTGCGACGTAAGCAGCAGCGTATTAAATATTTGAATGGCCTGTACCGTACCGCTTTTGCCTTGGCTCTCGATGACGTCGCCCACCGTAAAGGGCTTAAAGATCAGGATCAATACCCCGCCCGCAAAGTTGGCTAGCGTGCCTTGCAACGCCAGGCCCACCGCCAACCCTGCTGCGCCGATAACCGCAACAAACGACGTGGTGGGAAAGCCTACCGTGCCGGCTACCGTAATAAGCAGCATCACCTTGAGGGCGATGCTGAACATGCTGGCTAAGAAGGAGCTAAGCGACACATCGAGCCGGCTGGTAGCCACTCCCACCAGCCGGCTAGCCCACCCGATAGCTCGCCAGCCAACGACTAGCAGCAACACGGCCGTAACTATTTTGGGCAGATAGGTAATGGCAATAGTTTGGAGCCGCTCAAGGAAAAGATCGAACTGGCTTACCGAGATAATGACGAGCAAAGACATACGAAAAACTGATCGCCGGCACCACGTTGAGGCGGGCGCCGAGTAGCAAAACGTGAATTTACGGGTAAGCTACCTGGTGGTTCCAACCAGCGCTACTCGCAGCATTTTATCGCCGATTTCGAGGCGCTGCACCACATCCATTCCACTCACGACCTGGGCAAAGATGGTGTAGCGGCCGTCGAGGTGCGGCGTGGGCTGGTGAGTAAAGAAGAACTGGCAGCTCTCGGTATCCTTGCCGGCCGAGGCCAGCCCCACTGCCCCGGCGCCGTACTGAAGCTGGGCCAGCTCGGAGCGCAGGGTGTAGGGCGTGCTGCCCGAACCGTCGCCGCGCGGGTCGCCACCCTGCGCCACAAAATCGGGCACTACTCGGTGAAAATACAGCCCATCGTAAAAATGCTACCGCACCAAGCTCACAAAGCTCGCCACCGAGCCAGGGGCTGCTACCACTTTTAGCTCCAGTACTATCACCCCTTTAGAAGTGGTAAAGCGCACCCGCTGGCCTACCGGAATGGACTGCACCAGCGCCCAGTCGATGGGGTGCTGGCTAGCTGGGCCCACCGGCGCGGGCGTAGGCTGCGAGACTTTGGTGAGCTTATCCAGGGCCTGCTGCAAGGCTAGCCAGGCTTCAATTTCGCGGGGTAGCGCCAGTTTCGCTTGGGCTTGGCGCAGGGCGATTAGGTCTTCGGGCTGCGAAGTAGGTAGGGCAAGGCTGGCCAGCGCCTCGGCAGCCGTGCTAAGCTGCGCTACATCGCCGCCCGCCAGCGCCCGGCGCAACACGGCCATAAAGTCAGCCTGGCGCGAAACAGGAAAGTTTTTGTTGCCGTGCATGCTCACCAGGGCGATCAGCGCCGTGCCCGGCACAATGGGCGCAGCGGAGCCAGCTGCTGCCTGGGCCAGGAAATCGAACTGGGCCGGGTCTTCACTGAGGGCCGTGAGCAAGGCCGCTTTTTCGTAGTGGTTAACGGTGTGCCCATAGCGGCGGCGGATGGTATCGGCCAGGGCTGGGCGCTGGGTAGTGTTTGCCTGGCGTAATGCAGCTTGCAGCACCACTGCGCGGGCCCGCCAGTGACGCACGCGGCGCGCTAACGGCAACAGATTTCCTTTAGCGCGGCTACTGTCGGCTGGGAGTTTCAGTAGCCACTCGGCCGCCGTCAAGGACTCTTGGGGGAGCGCGCCCAGCAGGCTTGACTCTACTACCTGCGCACCCTCGACCGAGAATTGAGCAGGTAGTGCTCGCATTGCCGCGATGCGCACCCGATGGTCCGGGTCAGTTGCCGCCGCTTTCACCAGCGCGGCGTAGGCAACTGGCCGGGCTACTCTAGCCAGCGCGGCCGCACAGTTTTCGCGCACAAAATAGGCGGGGTCGGTTACCACTGCTTTTATACACATCACGAATTGGATTGCGCATCGAGCACACGGAATTGGCACGTCAGCAGTGACGTTAACTCGTGCCGAAAGTCGCCTAGGTTGTCGAAGAAGCGCAGGATGGCGGCGCGAAACGCTTCTTTGGTTCGGTAAAAAACGGTATTGATGACTTTCTTGCGCAAGAACTTCCACAGCCGCTCAATCAGGTTCAGATTGGGCGAATAGGGCGGCAAAAACACCTGTACCAAGGGCTTGTCAGCCAGCCAGGCGCGCAGGGCATTGTTGCGATAATAGCGGGCATTGTCGCAGATGACATAAATCGGTCCCTGGTCGGGATGGGCCGCCAGCAGCTTCTGGTAAAGGGCCTGGGTGCTGGCCGCGTTCACGGTGTCGCTTTCGTGCAGGTGTACCTGACTGGGGCAGTGCGCGTTAAGCGCCGCATTTAGGTTCACCCGGTCCCGACCGCTGAGGGTGAGCAGCGGCCGGGGTACCCCCACCTCGCTCCAGGCATGGGTCGCGCGGGTATTGTGGGTGGGATGGGCCGCGTCGGCGAAATAGACCACCGCCTGCCCCGCCTCGGCGGCGGCCAGCAGCGGGGTAAGTTGCTCAGTAAGAAATGCCTGCTGCTGGTCAGCGTCCGCTTCACAGGGCAGGGCCACGGTCTGCTTGTAGGAGTAGCCTAGCCGGTGCAGCAGGTCCGTCAACCCAGAAAGCGAGTAGTGCACGCCGTAGGTAAAGCGCAGCCAGGCCTGAATGCTTTTGCAGTCCGTGTGCAGCGTGCGATTCAGCTCCTGCCGCAAGCCGCTGAGCTGGCTCGCGCTCAAGGCACCCCAATAGCCCGTGTAGTGCGTCTGCAGATAGCCGGCCAGGCCCTGGTCGGCGAAGGCCTGGGCGTAGCGGTAGACCGTGGCCAGGTCAATGCCTAAATCGTCGGCCACGCTGGCCGGACTGCGCCCGCTACTCAGCATCAGTACGGTCGTGACCTTGACGTATACGCTGCGCTCCGCCACACGGCACTGCACCTCCCGCAACGTTTGCCGCTCGTGCTCGGTAAGCTGAATCGTCATGCGGCAAGTTTACCTTAATTTTCGCAATTCTCTTCGCGATGTGTATAAATGCGCCCAGCCCTGCTGGTTGGCGGGGCCGCGCAGTAGGGCGTAGCCGCCGCTAGCCTCGCCCAGCACCGCCACGCGCGTGCGCGCGGGCCAAGCCGCCACGGCCGGCGCATTAGCCTGCGGCAGTAGCTGGATTTCCTGCGTGGTGGGCAGCGCCAGGCGGCGCAGGGGCTTGGCTAGCGCCACGGCGCGGCTGGCCACGTAGCGCCGCTGGCCGTTGGGGGTTTCGACGCGCAGTAGGCTGGCTTGCTGGCCCAGCACCAACAGCGGCGTGGTAGCGCTCAAGCCTGCGGTGGTATGCACCGGGCGCACCCACTCACCGCGGCGGTCGGGGCCCAGCAAAACCGTGGGCATGGCATCGGCGCCGCGTACGAAGGGCCAGGGGTTCACGGCCCCGCGGCCGCCGTAAATGCCAAAATGCAGGTGCGGCACCGTTGTGCGGGCGTTGCCGGTATTGCCCACCAGGCCCAGCGTATCGCCGGCCCGCACGGTTTGGCCGGCCCGCACCAGCTGCTTGTCGAGGTGCGCGTAGTAGAGATGGCGGCCCGTGCCGGTTTCGGCCAGCCACACCACCCGGCCGCCGATAGCCGTCTCTTGCACCCGCGTAATGACGCCTGGCCCCGCCGCGACGGCCGGCGTGCCCCGCGGCGCAAAAATATCGATCCCCTCGTGGCGGCGCGCCCCGCCGTCGCGGGCGGCTCCCCATAAGCTACCTATCGCCCGGTCGGTGCGCCCGCCCACCGGGAACACGCCCAGGCCCGGCTCGCGCCACAGGCGCAGGGTGTAGCGGCCTGCTGCCAGTAGCTCGGCCTGCACGCGCAGCAGGTGCTGCCCGCTAGCCTCGGCGCGGTAGCGCAGGTCGAGGGTGCCCGCCGTGGTCGTGTCGGCGCTGGTCCACTTCAGCAGCTCGGGAGCTCGGCCCGGGCTGAGCGCAAACGCGTCGACAAACGCGTGGGGCGCTACTGGCCCGGTTTGCAGGGTGAGGCGCACGTGTAGCTGCTCGCCGGCCTCCACCGCGTAGCGGTAGCTGGCTGCCGCGGGCTGATCGGGCCGAAAATAACCGGTTTCCTGCACCGGCAGCGTCACCACCAGCGAATCGTGCAGGGCGCGGGCGGCGGCTTGCTGCCACTGCCGACTCAGGGCCGCTTCACGCAGGCCCGCCCGGTCGAGGGCGCGGGCGTAGTCGTCGTGCGGGGTGGTTCTTTGAAACAGCGCCGCCAGGGTTTGGGGCTTGCTACAGCTGGCTAGCAGGGCTACTAACAAAACTAAAACACCGCTTCCGGCGCGGCGGCCGGCCCGGCGAGCGGGCAACGTCGGAAAATGCATAGCCGCCCAACGTTGGCCGGCGTGCGCAAGTTCGGCGGCGGTCTGCGCGCTTGATGAGCGGCATTTTCCTACCTTCGCCCCATGCCTACCCGCCCCGTCGTCCTCACCGAGTGCCCGCGCGATGCCATGCAGGGCCTGCCCGAGTTTATTCCGACGGCTACCAAAACGGCTTATCTGCAGCAGCTACTGGCCGTGGGGTTCGAGGTGCTCGACTTCGGCTCGTTTGTGTCGCCCAAGGCCATCCCGCAGCTGCGCGACACGGCCGAAGTGCTGGCTGGCCTCGACCTCGGCGGCACCCGCACCAAGCTGCTTGCCATTGTGGCCAACCAGCGCGGGGCCCAGCAGGCCGCCAACTGTCCCGAAATTACCTACCTGGGTTTTCCGCTCTCGGTAAGCGAAACCTTTCAGCGCCGCAACACCAACCAAACGATTGCCGAGGCGCTCGCCGACGTGGCTGCTATGCACGCGCTGTGCGAGCGCCGGGGCAAAACCCTGGTCGTGTACCTGTCGATGGGGTTTGGCAACCCCTACGGCGACCCCTACAGCCCCACCGTAGTGGCCGACTTCACCCAGAAGCTCGCCGCGCTGGGCGTGCGCATCGTGGCCTTGTCCGATACCATTGGGGCGAGCACGCCGGCGCTTATCACGCCTTTATTTAGCGAGTTAATCTGCGCATTTCCGCACGTCGAGTTTGGCGCGCACCTGCATACCACGCCCACCACTTGGCTCGAAAAAGTAGCCGCCGCCTACCAGGCCGGCTGCCGCCGCTTCGATGGCGCGCTGGGCGGCATTGGCGGCTGCCCTATGGCCACCGACCAGCTGACCGGTAACCTGGCCACCGAAAACCTGGTGGCTTACCTGGCGGCCCAGGGCGAAGCGCTGGCCCTCGACCCAACTGCCTGGGCCGCGGCGCAGGCGCAGGCGGCCAGCCTCTTTCATTTTGCTGCTTGCTAACTACTTATGATTACTGAAACGGCTCCGCAAGTCGATATTTTTATTCCGTGCTTCGTCGATCAGCTTTATCCGCACACGGCCCTGAACATGGTGAAAGTGCTGGAAAAAGTGGGCTGCCAAGTGCATTACAACCCCGCCCAAACCTGCTGCGGCCAGCCCGCCTACAACGCGGGCTACCGGGCCGAAAGCCGCGACATTGCCGAAAAATTTCTGACTGATTTTGCCGCTCCGCCAGCCCCAACGGGCACTCCGCGCTACGTGGTGAGCCCGTCGGCCTCGTGCGTGGGCATGGTGCGCAATGCCTACTCGCATCTTTTTGCTGGCTCGCCCGAAGCCGCGCGCTGCCAGGGCGTGCAGCAGCGCACCTACGAGCTCACCGAGTTTCTGGCCGACGTGCTGAACGTCAGCACTATTCCCGGTGCCCAATTGGCCGGGCGCTACACGTACCACGATTCCTGCTCGGCCCTGCGCGAGTGCGGCATTCGCGAAGCCCCGCGCCGCCTGCTCAATGGCGTAGCGGGCCTTTCGCGCCTCGAAATGACCGAAACCACTACCTGCTGCGGCTTCGGCGGCACGTTTGCGGTCAAGTTTGAGGCAATTTCGGTGGCTATGGCCCAGCAAAAAGTGGAGCACGCCCTGGCCACCGGGGCCGACTTCATCGTGAGCACCGATGTGAGCTGCCTGATGCACCTGGAGGCGTATATCAAGCGCGAGCGGCTCGCCATCAAGACCTTGCATATCGCCGACGTGCTGGCCAGCGGCTGGTGAGAATGGCTTTTGAGGCTTCCTAAAAGGAAAAGCGAAACCGCCAGTCGTAACCTTTTAGCAAGGCGACTGGCGGTTTATTGGGGCCAATAAGGAAGCTGTTCAGCCTATTTTCGCTTACGTCAACAGTAGCTTGGACTACACAGTCCAAGCTACTGCCCAATTGCTCACTTATTTCTTAGGGAAGCTTCTGATCAGCAGCTTATCAACCAGGTAGCAGCTGCTTGATCCGCTCCTTCAGCCCAGTGCTGGCTTCTACCAGCGGGAGGCGTACGGCAGCTTCGCATATGCTTTGCAGGGCCAGGGCGGCCTTCACGCCCACGGGGTTGCCTTCTTCATACAGCAGCGGATTGAGGGGCACGATGCCGTGGAGCAGTTCGTTGGCCCGCCTAAAGTCGCCGGCTAGCGCGGCGCGCGTCATTTCGGAAAAACCCTTCGGTAGCGCATTGGCCATCACCGAGATAATGCCCTGGCTGCCGCAGGCAATGAGCGGCACCGTGAGCAGGTCGTCGCCGCTCAGGAAGAGAAAGTCGGCCGGCCTGCCGGCCAGGATGGCCAGGCACTGCTCCATGTTGCCGCTAGCTTCCTTGATGCCGATGATATTGGGATGCTCGGCGAGCCGCAGCGTAGTAGCCGCCGCGATGTTGGAGCCCGTGCGGCCGGGCACGTTGTAGAGCAGCAGCGGCAAGGGTGCGGCGTCGGCTAAGCGCTGGTAGTGAGCTATTAATCCTGCTTGGCTGGGCTTATTGTAAGCCGGGCTGGCCGACAGGATGGCCGTGATGCCGGCGAGGTCGGTGCTGCGCAGCAGCGCTTCGGTGGCCGCCGTATCGTTGCCGCCAATGCCGTACACCAGCGGCACGCGGCCCGCCACGTGCTCGCGAGCAATAGCCAGTAAATCAGCTTTTTCGGTGGCGGTAACGGTGGGCGACTCGCCCGTGGTGCCATTGATTACCAGATACTCCACGCCACCCGCGATGGTAAAGTCGAGCAGCCGGCGCCAGGCGGCATAGTCAACCGCGCTGCTAGAAGTAAAAGGCGTTACCAGGGCCACGCCAGTGCCGTGTAATGTGTTCATCCGCGATGGGGGTTGTTCAGCCTAAACGCATTCGAAAAAGCTCGCCTGTCTCAGCCATATCTAAAACCACTTTTTGTTTCAGCAAGCTTTTTTTATGGCAGCCCATAATTTTAGCAAAATCACCTTTTCAAGTGTTTTGAATAGTCCAGCTTTTGTTAATGCGTTTAGTCTGCGTGGGTAGTAGCTTTGTGCAAAAGTACAACTTCTGCTCGCCGTCGCATTCAGCCGGCCTCCTTTCGTTTCCTTGAAAACCTTTTTTTCTCTTGTCACTATCTTGGGAGCAGCTGCGAGTCTAGCCGCCTGCGACTCTCAGATTGCTTTCACCGGCGAAGCCAAAACGCCGTCGACTGCCGAAGCCGCGGCGGTACTCAGCGACCCGGCCACAGCTCCCACCTCGGGGGTGGCCGCCATTGCCGCCGACGAGGCCAACGCTGCGCCGGCGCCCGACCCCAGCACTATTTCGGCAGCTAAGGTGGCCGACGCGGCCGCCATCTATGCCCGGCCGCAGGTGCCTATTTTGTGCTACCACCAGATTCGGGACTGGACCAGCCGCGACTCTAAAAGCGCTAAGGATTACATCGTTCCTATCGCCGCCTTCAAGGCGCAGATTAAGCTGCTCGCCGATTCGGGCTACCATGCCATTCAGCCCGACCAGCTCTACGCGTACCTCACCACGGGCGCCCGGCTGCCCAGCAAGCCGGTGATGCTGACCTTCGATGATACCGACCTCGACCAGTTTACCGTTGCCCGGCCCACGCTGGCGCAGTACGGCTACAAAGGCGTGTATTTTGTGATGACCGTGAGCCTCGGCCGCCCGCACTACATGACCAAGGACATGGTGCGGCAACTCGCCGCCGAGGGCAACCAAATCGGCTCGCACACCTGGGACCACCACAACGTAAAGAAATACCAGGGCCCAGACTGGGTAACCCAAATCGATAAGCCTACCAAAACGTTGGAGGAGCTTACCGGCAAGAAAATCAAGTACTTCGCTTATCCATTTGGGCTTTGGAATACCCAGGCTTTCCCCGAGCTCAAGCAGCGCGGCTTCGTGGCGGCCTTCGGGCTAGCGGAAAAGCGGGACGCAGCCGACCCGCTTTTCACCATTCGGCGCATCATTGCCAGCGGCTACTGGAGCCCGCGTACCCTGCACAATAGCTTGGTGCAGAGTTTTTAAGCAAATCGCATGAACGCTGTTACGGACAAGCGAAAAAGCATTCTTCTTGAACTAGCCTGGCTGCTCGGTAGCTGGGTTTTTTCGTTTGGGCTGGTTTGGCGACTGACGGGCAAGTACGTGGGCAAGCTGGACGTTCAGCTGCACAATACCCACGTTTTGCTACCAGTTTGGGCCCTGGTGACGCTGTTGTTTCTGGTGCTGGCGCCGGTCGTGACGAGTGCTCGCGTGCTCGCCGGCCGGGGCCGCCGCGTAGCCGCTAGCATCATGCTAGCCGGCTTGAGCGGAGTTTGGCTCCTGATTATTCTCGCTGTACTCTTGGTGCGGATAATGAAGTAACTACGGGTTAGCTTTAGCCCAAATTTTTTCCTGAATGGTGATGATGATTCCTCTGCGCGGCTCGGTAGCTGCTTGGGCGTTGCTGGCTAGCGCCGCATTGGTTGGCTGCACGCGCTCCCTGTCCGGGAGTACCGGCCACCACGATGAGCTGGTATACATCGGCACTAATGTGGCTGATCCGCAACAGAATACCATTTACCTGTACCATTTGCAACCGGCCACTGGCGAGCTGCTGCCGCTGGGGGCCATGAAGGGCGGGGCCCAGCCCAGCTACCTCACGATGGATGCGGCGCACCGCCACCTCTACGCCGTGAGCGAAACCCAAACCTTTCTGGGGGCGCCGGGCGGCGGGGTGAGTGCGCTGGCCGTTGACCCGCACACGGCAATGCTCACCATGCTCGATCAGCAGCCTTCCACGGGCGCTTCACCGTGCTACATCAGCCTCGACCGCACCGGGCAGAATGCACTGGTAGCCAACTACACGGGCGGCAACGTGGCCCTGCTGGCGGTGCGGCCCGACGGCCAGCTCGGCCCGGCCCTGGCCACCGACCAGCACCAGCCGCCCACGGGCCCGCACCAAAACCAGGACCACCCGCACGCGCACTGCTTTATCACGGCGCCTGATAATCGCTACGCCTTTGCCGTGGACCTGGGCACCGATAAAGTGTATAGCTACCGGCTCGACGCGGCCCAGCACCAGCTGCAAGGGCAGCCCACGCCGGCCTTCACGGCCAAGCCCGGGACGGGGCCGCGCCACCTCACGTTTCACCCCAACGGCCGCTGGGCTTACCTCGAAAATGAGCTGAACTCGACGGTGATCGCGCTGGCCTACAATGCCGCCGCCGGCACGTTCCAGGAAATCGAAACCCAGACGCAGGTACCGGCCGGCTTTACGGGCATCAACTGGGGCGCCGATGTGCACGTTTCGCCCGATGGGCGGTTTCTCTACACCTCCAACCGGGGCGATAACAGCCTGGCCGTTTTCGCAATCGACCAGGCGAGTGGGCGGCTCGTACTGGTGCAGCACGTGAGCACGCAGGGCAAATGGCCCCGCAACTTCGCCCTCGACCCCAGCGGGCGGGTGCTACTGGTAGCTAACCAGCAATCCGACAACGTATTTACGTATCTGATTGATAAG
>Ga0160427_10002547_pt1 | contig 10976 bp, 10 predicted proteins | sample SolpanmetagenomL_FD_108194 | JGI IMG/M metagenome (GOLD analysis project Ga0160427, IMG submission 108194) | Solar panel surface microbial communities from Lawrence Berkeley National Laboratory, California, USA - L | ecosystem: Engineered > Built environment > Solar panel > Unclassified ...
GAAGGGGGAGGACCGCCACACTGCCAGTAAAGTGCTGGAGCGCAGTCTCCATGACGGGGTAGTCATGGATGGCCTGCTGAGCCGTTTCGATAAAAATGGGCGTCTGTCGTCGGTAGGCTTCGGTCACCGGCGTTGGACGGGTCAGCGGAATGGTCTGCCACGACGCCATCGCAACCGGGTCGTAACCGGAGGTGGTCTGGAAATCGAGTGCCTGGCCATCGGCCGATGGCAGGGCCACCGCGCCACCACTGGCCCCGAGCGCCTGAATGCCCCCGTGCACGACCGCATCGACGACCTGCACAGACGACGTCGCCGTGCCGAGCGCCGCGGTGATGCGCCACCAGACCTGAATCTGACCCTCACTGGAGAACAGAGCCGTGGCGCCCTCGCGCCCTCCGGATACCTGGGGCGGCGTCGGTTCCAGGTCTCTGGACATGACGAGACGATAATGCGAGCGGAGCAAAATTGCGACACTCCAGACGAAAGTTCAGGGTTGTCCGGTCTTAACCGTCGAACCCAGGAGCACAGGGCGTCCTCGGGGGTAGGGCCAGAAGGCGTATTGGAGGTTCCTCAGCAGGAACCGATGGCGGTAGGGCCTGCGACCAGTCACGGACGATCAACCTACTGCCCTTGCCAGAACCTCCGGGAAAGCCTCTTTGCAGCTGGGTGTGGGTGGTCGGCCCCGTTGGCCTGTCCCGGCGTGGGCCTCCAAGTTACCTGTGCGTGGCAGAGCGGTCGCGCCGGTCTAACCTTCCCGCGTGCCGTCTTAGAAACGCAGCATTCGTCACGCGGCTTCCGGGGCGCACGGCTTCCAGGTCGTTCGCCCGCTCCTGTTCAGGGCGCGAAGCGTTTCACCACCACGGTTCTCACTCCAGCAACCTGTTCACACCACGCCACCACCGCATTGCCGGCTCCGTCCACCGTGATCGACGCTGAACTGGCGTCGTGGGCCGCGCGCAGATTCAGGGCGCCGCCGCCCATCAGGATCCAGCGCCGACCGTCCCAGCGTTTGGCGTACGCCTGTCTGGGCTGATCAACGGCCCCCTCGACCCAGGCCACCAGCGGCCGACCCTGCTCGTCCAGGGCGAGGTTGGGGCGAGCTGCGAGGTAATTGGAATGTAGATTGAGACTCGCACCCAGAGACACCCAGGATTTCCCGGTCCAGCGTTTCACGAACAGGTTGTCGGTCCCGCCCAGATCTTCCAGCCACGCGGCCACCGGACCCTGCGCGCCGACCGCCAGCTGCGGCGCGAAGGTGTACGTGTGCGGCCGGACGTTCGCGGCTCCGCCCAGAGGAAGCCACCTGCCGTCCGCCGCCTGACGATCGACGTACACGTCGCTGTGGGCCACGTCGCCCTCCAGCCAGGCGGTATAGAGGCTGCCGTCCGGACCGCGCGCCGCCGCCGGGAAGAACGCGGCCGAACGGATGGTGTGGTTGAGCGGCGGAGCGTGCTCTTCCCAGACCGTGCCCTGCCAGGTGAACGGCTGCACGACGTTGGCATAGGCTCCCGGAAAATAGATGTTGGTCCAGGTGAGGTACGGCGTGTTGGCGCTCGTCACGGTGAACGCTCTGGATTTCCCGGCGTCACTGAGGTTGCGCCGCACGGCGTAGGTCGAAGGATTACTCCAGCGCTGCTCGTCCCAGCGGGAAATCAGGTAGGAATCGACGTGGGCGGTGCCCGCATCCTCCGCCCAGCCGAGCCAGGGCTGCCCATCGGGGCCGCGCACGGCGCTCAGCTGCCAGGCGTTGTGGACCGGATTCTCGTTCAGGACGCCACCGAGCGGAATCCAGTTACCGCCAGACCAGCGAGCGGCATGCAGGTGGCCGTACGGGCGGCCCTGCGCCGGACTCAGTTCGACCCAGGCCACCACCGGAGCTCCGTTCCTGTCGGTGGTCAGTGCGGTCATGGTGGCGTCCGCGTGGCTGATGCGCCCTCCGAGCGTGACGCTGGGCGGCCCTCCCCCACCTGCGAGCGTCAGCCCCCCGCACAACAACAGGAGGGCGAGAGACAGACTTCTCGTCTGCCGCGGTGCTGAAGTCTCGTGTCTGGGCATCCTCTCCATTGTCCCGGCTTTCTCCGCCACTGACAATACGTTTCACCGATGGGCCGCCGTCTTCCATCGGCCAGGCCGATAGAATCCAGTCATGGACAAGGCAGGCCAACTTCAGGTGACGACCGGTCAGCTCTCCGCGCTCATCGCTGTGATCGATTCGGGCACCTTCACCGAGGCCGCGCTGGAACTGGGGCTGGCGCAGTCCTCGGTCAGTGCGCTGATTGGCAGTCTGGAACGCCTGCTGGACGGCCGGCTGCTCGACCGTGGGCGACACGGCGCGGTTCCGACGCCGCTGGGAGAGCGGGTGGCAGTGCATGCGCGACTGGCCTTGAAGGCCCTGGAAGACCTCCGGCTCGAAGCCAGCCGGGACCAGAAGCCGGAGGGAACCCTGCGTCTGATCGCGTGCCGGACGGCCGCCCGGTTCGTGGTGACGCCCACCCTCGCCCGCCTGCGGAGGCGACATCCTCGGGTGCAGGTCGAGTTGCGTGACACGGCCGGCGAGCACGACGAGATCGAGCAGATGGTGCTGGACGGCGAGGCCCACCTGGGCTTCGGGCGGCTGCCGATGGCTGCCAATCTCCATGCCAGGGAATTGCTGGCGGACGAATTCCAGCTCGTGCTTCCCGCCAACTGGCGTGTACGGACCTGGGCAGACCTGCGGGCGCGGCCGCTGATCGTGTGCAGCGCCGACTGTGCCCCGTACATCGCTGCCCACTGGGCGCGGCAAGGCGAGGCCTTTGAGCCCGCATGGAACATTCATGACCCTTCCGTGATTCTGGGGATGGTGCGGGAGCGCCTGGGGTACACGGTGCTCTCGGGCCTGGTGCTGCACCCCACGCCGGAAGGCGTGAACTTGCAGCCCCTGCCCACTCCCCTCTGGCGGCCGCTCGGTTATGTCGTCAGAGACGAGCTTCAGTACCATCCCATGATCCGCGCCTACACCCAGATTCTGGATGACCGGGCGTATCTGAAGCAGGTGACGAACGCCCTGTCTTCGCTCGTTCGCTTTCCAGAGCGGTGAGCTTACGGCGTTGTCCACCGGCCACCGTGACGCCGCGCGCCGAGATGGAGCCACCGCACCTTCGACACGGGTGACGAACTGAACAGCGGCACGTCATGGACCAGGAGCTCTCAGACCCGCTGACCTGAAGGACGACTTGCCCTCATCTCACGGTCAAGTTGACGTCCCGGCTGAATTTTTAGGACGCTCCTAACGCCGAACTGAAAAATCCGACCAATCATCGCGTGCCCGGATTTGAGCCACTCTCTCAGGTCGACCCCGAACAGTCGGGGCCCTCCACTGCAGATGACAGCGAAGCCCGGTGAAGTCCATTCAGGGTGCACCGTGCCCCAGCGGTTCGACAGCGCGCACGGGACGCGCTCTCAGATCCAGCGACGCCGGCGGGCGAAGAGCAGCACCACACCGATCAGCAGCAGCATGCCCACGAGCATCAGGATGAACCCTGTCTCACCGGCTTTGAAGAAGCCCACGGTGAAATTGGTGCCCATTACGCCGGCCACTGCCCCGATGATGCCGAGCGACACAGTGACAATCGTCAGAATCTGCACCGCGTCGTTGGTCTTCCTTCCTGTTCCGGCCATATACAGGTCGAACGAACCGATGACCAGTTCCCGTGCGTTTTCCACCGCGTCCATGGCCCGCTCGAAGCGGTCATCCAGCGACCGAAACTGCGGCCCGGCGTCGCTGCTGGACAACAGATGAAAATCCGGCCGGGCCAGGCCCGCGAAGACCTCCCGGTGAGGCGCGAGCAGGCGGCGAAGCTGGCCGACCCGTCGCCGCAGGTCCACCAGGTCTTCGAGGAACTCACGGTCGTTGGGGTGCAGCAGCACCTCCTCGTCAAGGGTGTCTACCGCCTCCTCGAACTCCTCCAGGACCCGGAAGTAGCTGGTGATGTGCCAGTCGAGCAGCGCCGCGAGGAACGACGCGGAGTCGAGCGCGCCCAGACCGCTGTCTTCGCGCACGCGGTCGTCGAAGTCATGCAGGAACTTCAGGTCCTGGGCGTGCATGGTGACGACGTAGTTGGGACCGGAGAAGAAATCGAGCGGAATCTGCACGAAGCTGGGTTCGTCGCCGGTACGGGCCGGCTCGATCGCCACCACATTGACCTGAAAGTACTCGCCGAACTGGTCGAGGCGCGGACGGCCGATGGGGTTGAGCAGCGTCTTGATGGACTCGCGGTGCAGGTGCACGGTGCTCCCGACACGTTCGATCTCTGCCGCGTCATGACCGACCACATCGATCCAGAGGAGCTGACGGTCACCCAGGGAGGCGAGGAGGCCGTCACTCAGGTCGACAGCGTGATCTGTGCCGTCTGCGTCGTAGAGGTAGGCCCGGATTGTCATATATCCTACGATATGGAGAAAGTATTGAGCGGAAATGAGTGGAGCTGACGAGGGGTTTTGAGAATGGGGGTGTGGAAAGGAACTGCACCACTTCGCAGCAGCCGTAGCGGTCCACCTCGATTCCTGTCTCCACCGTGAGCGTCTCGCAGGACGTCCTCAGTTCCATCTGAGCGCCGCCTTCCGCTGGACGGCCACGAACTGATCCTGGAGTCGGAGGGAAACGGCGGTAGGCCGCCTGACCGGGTCAACCGTTACGGTTCCTGATGCTGCTGCGCCAACTTGAGCAACGCCCGGAAGTGAACCAGCTGGCCGGTGTCCCAGTCGTGGTCGTCGTCGGCCACATGCGGCTGGATGCCCTCGGTATAGCCCAGCGCCCGGTACAGTTCGCCCGCCAGCACCCCGTCTCGCAGCAGTGTGCGCAGATCTGGCAGCGGCAGCAGTCCGGCCCAGGCCTCCAGGTAGGCGTCGCTGGCCTCGGCACAGTGAACTTCCGGCACGAGGTACTGCGGGCCGCCGTCCAGAAACGGATGGCTCAGACTGACGTCCGACCAGTCGAGCAGCGTAAACGAGTCGCCGCGCCGCACCACGTTGCCCGCGTGCAGGTCACCGTGACCCAGCGTGCGAGGTACAGGAGACACGGCCAGCCTTTTCAGGGCCGCTTCCAGTCGCGGCCGCATCTCCTGAAGCTGACGTCCTTCCGCGGGCGTCAGTCCGCCCGGCCGCCCGGTCAGGAAGCGGGAGCCGTCCAGCAGCGTAGACAGGTGGCCGAGCACCCACTCGGGGCCATGGTCGGGCAGGGTCCGGAGCAAATGAAGGGCTTCGGCCTCCCGCTGCATGCCGGCCAGGTGCCGCATCAGGGCGCGGCTGTCATTCATCTTCCAACCGAATTCCTGTGGCGACGGGGCTGCCCTGCCTGACGCGCCGTTCTCCAACGGCACCCCCGCGTCCCGGAAAAGCATCAGGCCGCGCACCGTATCGGCGGCCAGAAGCGGCGCGGCGGCCCCGGACCGTTCCTGCTGGAGGGCACAGGTGGCACAGGTCACGGCCACCTCGGACCTGAAGAAGTCCGGCACCGCCTTGAGGTAGACAGCGCCACTTTCCGTCTGAACACGCGCCAGAAAACTGATTCCCCAGTCCTCATGACCTGCGGCACGTCCAGCCGCTTCAGGCCCTGGGCTGCGAGTTCGGTGTGGAGCCAGGTCATCAGGCTGCCCCAGCCGCCGCGCCGCTGCCAGTGCGGACGACCTTCAGGATCAGGAGACAGCGCCCGCCGCACCCAGACCTGAGCGTCGGCGGGCAAGGCGTCCGGGGCCAGCCAGCCGTCGCTATCTGCGTCCCCTCGCATCAGCCAGACCGCGCGTCGCTGCGGCACGTTGTCCCGGTCGGGAAGGACCTTGCCTTCCAGGCGCCGCACCGGCGTGGCACCTGGAACGGCTCCGGCCAGGGCAGGGCCATACAGTGCGCTGCCCCGGTACCGCGTCAGCGTCAGGCGCAAACGCTGCCCGTCGGGGTGAAGTTCGAGCGCAGTCAGATGCACCTGCGGTGCCGGGTCAGGTGGAAGCGGAGGCATGTTCCTGTCTGGCATCCGCCTTGGTGGACCGCATCGGGGCGATGGCCTAGGGTGGTCGTCCATGATCCTGCTGGCCGGGTCGAGTGGTCTCGGCGACTTCTGCGGCCCAGCAGAACTCGGTCTGGAGTAGATGGATCACGCGGACCGATCAGGCGCGCGAACCCGGCGTGGACGGCGTTCACCAGGAAGGCGCCTCCGGTGCCCACCGCGGGTCTCGCCAGATCACTTCCTGCAAAGATCGCCCGCGCCCCAGATCGACTTCGGGATAGCATCCGGGTCAGGGTGACGTTCCTGCAGTCGCCGCCTGGAGGTGGGTTCATGACTCCTCAGCTCGACCTCGACCGACGCCTGCGCCAGGCCATCGTCTCGGACGCACGGATCGTCTGCGCGTTGGCCTATGGCAGCCTGACCCAGGGCACCGGAGACCGCTACAGCGACCTGGAGTACTACCTGTTCGTCCCTGGCGCACTCTCCCCTGCTCTCGATCCGCAGGCGTTTCTCGCCGCACTCACCCCGGTGCGCCACGCCGTGATCAATGAGTTCGGAACGCCGAACTTCATCACCGACGATCTGCTCCGCATCGAGCTGCACGTCGAACCCCTGGAGCGGCTCAGCAATCTCCTTTCGTGGCCCGGCTACACCATCAACCCCGGGCGCATGCTGGTCAAGGACAGCGGTGGGCAGCTGGCAGGGGTGCTGGACGAACTCTTGCGGCGAGGCCCGCCCGACCCGAGGAAGGACGCGCCCCTGGTGCTTGGCCGGCTGCTGAACTGGCTCGCGTTCGGCGCGAACGTCCTGGCACGCGGAGAGCGTCTGCGTGCCCTCGAGCTGTTGGGATGGGTCCGTGGCGGCGTGCTGCGGCTCGCCCGACTGGCAGAGAACCACACGGAGCACTGGCAGACCGCGTCGCGTCTGGCCGAACAGGAACTCAGCCCGGACGTGCTGACGCGCTTCGCTCGGCTGACCGGTCCGCTCGAGGACCTGGAGAGGCAATACGCGGAGGCGTGGTGCTGGACGCAGGAGCTCGCAGCTGTCCTGTGTGCGGAGGTCGACCGGGTCGATGAGCACCTGACGGCGGACCTCGGCCGCCGACTGCACGCGACCGGTGATCCGGAGAGCCGGTAGCCCTGGTGGGAACGTCGAATCGGAACGAGGTGACAGCGTACGGCCATGAGCATGACACCCAGGATGAACCGACATCATCGATGACGCGAGGAATCTTCAGGAGACGCAAGATCCTGAACCGCTTGGACAGGCTCCATAGGTGAGTCGCCGGTTGTCGGTCCGCTGAAGGTCGGTGTGCGCGGAAGTCTGCTCGCCTTTTCCGGGTAGGAACATGTTGCTGTCGAATGCCCGAACCGCTCAGCCCAGGCGCTCGGCACCGCGACGGGCAGTGGTCCGGTGACCGATCTGTGCCCTGCGGCGCGACCGGCAGCGGATCAGCGTGCCTGGACCGGAGTACAGCAGCTCGCCTACAAGTCAGGCCAGCGGCTTGTGCATTTTCCCTCGTTCTGGCGAAGCCACCTTGCCGGAGCCTCGCCGAACGTCCTTGCTCAGGGCTTATGCGCCACGGTTTCATACGCCAGGGTAGGCACACCTGCCGGGTCCACGGTGTACACACGGAACGTCAGGCTGCTCTGGGTCAGGGCCAGCCAGAAGAATCCGGGGCTGTCCATCGCCTGGAACTCGCTTGGAATTCTCCCCGGCCCCTGTCCGGTGGTCTCGCCCGCCGCGCCCGACACCAGCAGCCACGTGCCAGGGCAGGCAGCGTTACTGGCGGCGAACAGTTGCAGGGTATGGTCGTGACCGGAAGCGATCAGGTCCGCCTTCCCGCAGGCCGCTTCCTGATAGAGCGATTTGACGGGCGCGCCATTGCCCCAGGGCAACAACCCGAAGTCGTAGCTGCCGGCGCTGCCATGCTTGCCGTTGTTGAGCAGCGGATGGTGGCCGATCACGATGTTCCAGCGGGCTGTACTGGCGGTGAGCGACGCGCTCAACCAGCGCCTCTGGGCCTGGTCGAAGGGACCCACGGCACGGTACACCGGGTCCCGGTTCGGCAGATACGGTGCCAGCGGTGAGGTGTCGACCACGAAGAACTGAGCGAGGTTACGCCAGGAGGCGCGGTAAAAGTGAGCGGGCATCACCCACTGCGGGTCGAGCCGCGAATACGCCAGCTCACTGCCGAGGCCCGCCGGGTCGGCGCCGTCACCGCCGAAGGCCCACGACTCGTCGTGGTTGCCGGCCGCCATCAGGAAGGGAATGTGCAGGTCGCTGTAGAGCGCGGAGAAGCGCTCCCTGAAGACCGGCGAGTCGGCAGTCTTCGGAGCCTGTGGGTAGAAGTTGTCCCCCATGCCCAGCCCCAGGTCGCAGCCGTCCCGAACGCAGACGGCGAGCATCGCCCGGGCGACCGTCGCCTGCACCTCTCCGCCCTTGCCCTGGTCTCCTATCACGAGTACCCGCATCTCGTCTGCCTGTGCCGGCGCCGTGAGCGGCACCTGGGTGTCTGGAAACACCAGGTCGGTGCGTGTAGACGGCGCGCAGGCCGCGAGCAGGGGAAGCGCGAGCAGTGGGGCGAGCAAGCGGCGTCGCATGGCTCCATGATACGGACGCGGCGGGCGAGCGTCTCCCCCTATGGCCGCGCTCCTATCCGCAGGCCAGCAGGCCACACACATGGGCCCAGTGAGACGTGAGCGACACCACCTGCGGGCCGTACAGGACCAGCCCGGTCCTGGTCTCGATGGTCAGAAGGCGGAGACTGCACCAAGCCTCTTCACCACCGCACGATGACGGGCGGTCGAAGGGGCAGTGCCGTTGAGGCGCGCGCCTCAACGGTTCGGCTCCGGGACACGCCCCTCCGACCCCATTCGAGACCGAATGCTTTGTTTTTCAGCCGTCGAAGGCACCCCGGCCGACGATGGACCAACTGGCGGATGCACGGTGGCCGGAACCTCGGGTACCTTGCGGTATGCCTGACACCTCTCTCCTTCCATGGCCGGCAGTGGACGACTCGGGCCGATGACTGTTCCCCCGCTCGTCTCTCTGCTCAGTGAGCACCTGAAAGGCGTGCCAGGCATCCTCGGAATTGTACTGGGCGGTTCATACGCGACCGGCACCGCCACTTCCACCTCCGACATCGATCTCGGCCTGATCTACGACGGGCACGCTCCCTTCGACCTCGCCGCCCTCGCGCAGCTGTGTTCGGTGGTGGATGACGCCGGCACCGCGCAGCCCTCCGTGCCGGGTGGCTGGGGGCCCTGGGTGGACGGCGGAGCGTGGCTCACCGTACAGGGGCAGCGCGTGGACTTCATCTACCGCGACCTGCGCCGCATCGAACGGAGCGTGCAGGACGCGCTCGCAGGACAGGTGCAGCTCTTCACGCAGGTCGGGCATCCGCACGGCATCCACGCCTACCACTACGCAGGGGAACTCGCCAATGCCGTGCTTTTACATGACCCTGAGCACGTGTTGGCTCGCCTGAAAATGGAAGTCACGCCCTATCCGCCTGCCTTATCTGCCGCGCTGCAGGCCCAGTACGGCTGGCAGAAGAGCTTCTGGCTTGACGGCGCCGTGAAAGGCGAGAGCCGTGGCGACGTGCATTACGTGCAGGGCTGCCTGTATCAGGCGGTCATGGCCCTGGTGCAGGAACTGTGCGCGGCGAGCGGCGTGTGGCTGCTCAATGAAAAGGGCGCCCTGGCCCGCGCTGCGGGGCTCCCAGGCGCGCCGGCGCAACTCGAGGAGCGCGTCACGGCCGCGCTGCGCACACAGGACGTCGCCGGCCTGCGCGCGGTATTCGGAGACTCCTGACGGCCCTGCCAATGAACGATGAACCAGCTCGGTGCGCTGCTCGACAGCTTCACCTTGGGCCTGCCAGGTCTACGCACACACCCCGGGCCAAGCCGCCAACGCCAACACAGCGAAAAGCTGTTGACCTTCGAGGCTGTGGCTCGACGGGGGGACACGCATTACCCTGAGGCGTGACGAAAACCATCGTGATTACAGGAGGTGGGCGAGGCATCGGAGCGGCCACCTCCCGCCTCGCTGCTCAACAGGGCTACGCCGTGGGCGTGAACTATCGACACGACGCCGAAGCTGCTCGGCAGGTGGTCGAGGACATCGAACAGGCGGGTGGTCGGGCGGTCAGCGTGCAGGCCGACGTCAGCAGTGAAGCCGACGTCGAGCGCCTGTTCAGCCACGTCGAACACACGTTGGGTCCGGTGACCGCGCTGGTGAACAATGCAGGTCTGCTCGAACGTCAGGCGCGGGTCGATGAAGTGGATGCCGCCCGCCTCCAGCGCGTCTTCGCCACGAACGTGATCGGAAGTTTCCTGTGCGCCCGTGAGGCGGTGCGCCGCATGTCGACCCGCTACGGAGGTCAGGGCGGTTCGATTGTCAACGTCTCTTCCCGGGCGGCCGTGCTGGGCTCTGCAGGCGAGTATGTGGACTACGCGGCCTCGAAAGGCGCAGTGGACACCCTGACGCTCGGGTTGGCGCGCGAGGTCGCCACCGAACGCATTCGTGTCAACGGCGTCCGTCCGGGCCTGATCGAAACCGATCTTCATGCGCTGGGCGGAGAGCCGGGCCGCGTAGCCCGACTGGCGGCGGGAGTTCCTCTCGGACGGGGCGGCACGCCGGAAGAAGTCGCCCGCGCCATCCTGTGGCTGATCTCAGACAAGGCCTCGTTCGTCACAGGCGCCATCCTCGACGTGAGTGGCGGGCGCTGAGTGTGAAACCCGATAAATGAAAGGCTGAGCGGCACCTCTGCTCCTACAAAGCTGACACGTCCGGCAGCGTGACCTCGCCCTGGAACACCGGCACGCAGTCGCCGCCGACGCTGGCGCGGATGCCGTCCGGGATTCGCCGCGCGGTGGTCCGCAGCAGACTGGGGCGACCCATCTCGGCTCCCTGGATGATGTTCCAGGCGCCGGATGCGGCGCCCGACAGGTGCAGCAGAAAGCCGGCGAGCGGCGTCGCTGCGCTGCCCGTGGCC
>Ga0160427_10002548_pt1 | contig 10975 bp, 16 predicted proteins | sample SolpanmetagenomL_FD_108194 | JGI IMG/M metagenome (GOLD analysis project Ga0160427, IMG submission 108194) | Solar panel surface microbial communities from Lawrence Berkeley National Laboratory, California, USA - L | ecosystem: Engineered > Built environment > Solar panel > Unclassified ...
GTTTCCTCGCTGCTTCCATCATCATCCTCCAGCACTACGACGACGACGACGACAACAGAACAGCCCATCATCACTCCCGCAAAACTTCACCACCTGCTTCGACTCTCCGCTCTCCCACCCCCTGCAAGCCCGGAAGAAGAAGCAAGACTTCTCCGCGACCTCCATGATCAACTCCACTTTGTCAACGCGATACAAGCTGTCGACACCACAAATGTTAAACCCCTCCGTGCCATCCGCGATGAGAATCTAGAGAATATCGGAATTACATTGGAAGATGTGTTGAAAGCAGAAAGGGAGAATGAAGAGAGGGGGATGGGTGATGAGCAAGGTTGGGATGTCTTAAAAAATGCCAGGAGGACAGAGGGGAGGTATTTTGTCGTGGAGGGTGGAATGGGCATGGCTGATGGTGAGGAGGGGGATACTGTTGGTTGATTTCAAACAGTGGTACTAGAGAGGAAAGTGGTAGGCACGGATAGAAGGGGAAGAAGGCTGGACAGGTCAAACGCGTGAAAGAATGACAAGGTGGTCCTATGCTGTGATGGCAATGGATGCGGATTGCTTAGGCTTGTGAAAGTTGGCTTCGTGGTGGTCTCTCTTCTTGACTGCGATGATGATTATAGTGTGGAGGAGTGGCGGGACAAGGCTGATGTTGTACACGTCTGCACACAATTGGACGAGATCAAGACACATGCTCTCGTGTCCTTACAAATTTCCTCTCGACGCTATGGTAGGTTGCATAATAGATTGTATACCATGAGAGTGGTGTAAAACGCGCACTGCTTAAGAAAAACCCATCGCTATGGTAGAATGAGTCTTGTTCCTTATGGCCGATTTCAACACTGATGTTTATCCAGCAGAATCTAGCGCAAGAAATCTGATATATCTTCTCTGACGGCTTGTAGTTTGCACACTCAAGCTCAATTTGGAAATTGAACAGCATGATGCTATTAAGTAAATTAAACTTTCAAAGTTATCCTGTGGTCTTATTGTTTCCGATAAACCGTGGGTGATATTCACCATTTCCTAGTCACAGTATCAGAAAAGCGTGTACATACTGGATTAATCTTGCATGATAGTATGCAAATTATGCTGCACGTTGATTAAAATAACCGCATTTAATATTAAACCGATAATCTATTGCACTATATTATATATCAAGGAAACTTCTCGTAAGGAGAGAATTGACTAATTCAAAACTTTATCTTTACGTCTTCCGCGGCCTTCTCCGACTTCTCCGCCGCTTGCTCTACAGTCGTTTTCGAATCCCCAGTCAACATATCTAAGAGTTTCTCGGTAAATCCCTGTATCATCATTAGCACAATTCCCAAAATCAATTCTAAATAAATGAGTGCAAAACGTGCGCAAAAGATGCTGATGCTCACATCAAGTTATATATGACTTGTGCCAGTGGAGGGAAGAAGGAAGGGCAAGGGGAGTGAACGCAGTTGAATGGGAAGTTTTGTATAAGCGTATTTTTATTGATCTACGTACCTGAAATCCATTCTCGACCTTTTCCAATATCTCTGCAATCTTGTTTGACGAATCTGACGACTTTAACGAATCTGCAGCCGAGCTAAGTGCTTTCATAGCAGGTATCCAATGTTTTGAGATGTGCTAATAAGATAAACAAAAAAAAAAGTTTCCAATTGAATCATGTTAGCAACTTTCAGTTATGATTTTAAGAAGGGAGAAGAACGAAGCGGCAGGAAAGAGGTATAAGACAAGGAAGAGAAGGAAAGACAGGGAGCAAGAAACAAAGCTATTCCATACATCGTCATAACTCTCAGCAATCTTCTTGCCATCCTCCTCTTCTATTCCCTTTGGATAAATCAAATCTTTATCATTATTGACACTCTTGCTAATATGGTTCAATTGCTCGATAACTCCTTGCGCATCTTTGTCGTTGGCTCTTTTAGTAAGTGTATCGGCCCAATCGTTGAAATCTTTGATTGTGGAGGAGACGAAGGATGTTGCGGCTGTGTTTTCTGACATTGTTCTTTTCTTCTCTCCCATTTAATTTTACTCGAGTCTTTTATCTGATAAATGTCTTTGTTGAATATGATGTATCTTATGGTAGAATATGTCTTTTTCTTTCGTAATGTCACAATTGAGAAGCTTAAGGTCTAGATATCAAGTATATAAGAGAAATATACTGAAGGTTGCTTTTAGAATTCCTCGAGCTTTGAGCTAACGAGCAGAATTGTGGAGTGTTTCTTTTTTATTATGACGATATGATTGATGTACCAAGTGCTATGCGTACAATTGAGCGCTGTGCTAATATGGATCAACCTAAGCCTTTTTGCTGCAGTTTTCTTTTTACGTAGATGTTCATTCGCGACTGTGTTGCAGGATGGAGTAATCATGATCTCATGTACTATGCACAGGTACAGTCTAGTAGGGAGGGACTCTTAAAGTTCTCCTCAAGAAACCGCCAATTATTAGTCGCTGATCGCGGTCGCATTTGTACGATCAGATGCATGCAGGTGCTACATCCAGACATCTCTCAAGAATAAAAAAAAAAAAAAGAATAAAAAGTTTATCGTCATTGCAATGTCCAAAGACTAATGCATAGGCAGGTCAGGTATTACTGAATAAGTCAAAGCGGTTTATGACGGAGCCGTCAGAAATGCAAAGTAATTAAACTTGACCCAACTTAAGCTATCTAGATCAAAATGTCTAGATTCGCAAGAAGAGTTTAAAGCATCTCGTCATGAAAAAGGATTTCCCCTCACAAAAGCACTAGGCAAGATCAAAGAAGAGTCTTCTTTAGTGCCTCGAGTTGTGTTACACGTATAATTTCTGTGGTCCAGCTGTAATTATATATACGACACAGCAACAATAGTAGATTTCACATGGTACAAGGAATCGACAGGGACTAGTGTGTATATCAAATATTTAGTAACTTCATAATCTTTCCAAAATCTCGTTTCGTACACTGATTCAGTTCATTCATTAATAGATTCTTAAACTGATAGTTTATCACTGCTATGCTTCTAGGAAGGCTTCTTGAAACTGTATCTTCAGCTAAGAAAATCCAAACTCAAACATACATCACACACTTTGATGTTTACTTACACCAATAAGCTAAATTACGCTGCTGCTACGTGCTAAGAAGAAAACAAAAAGCTCGAAAAACAAAAATAAAGGGAAATTCGAAAGGTGGAAGAAGACGTCTGTCCAAGAATTATCGTGATCCAAACCCACCAAACACCTTCTTCACCATACTCTCACCAACACCACTGATAACTTTACGACGTGTAGTAAACATAGGCTCAGGACGAGCGGGTTTTGGCGGCCACTGGTCATCATTTTTCCAGCCGAGGACTAGGGAGTTTGTCTATGTAGGTAACATATATTAGTGATCTGACAAATGCCAATGTGATAGAGGTCTTCGGCAAGCTCATGTAGGGGTGACAATAGATGGGAACGTTGACAACATACTAGATCTTGCAGATTGATTGGTATAGGCGGTGTAGTCGCGTTGACAATGACTTTAGAGTATATCTGAGGATACTGATCCGGCCGGATAAATTTCTTGAGCGGGTTCTAAAATTAGTGCAAGATGTTAACTTCTCTCCGAGTTGCAAACAAAAACTTGTATTGGGAAAAAAAGATCCAATATGCTCTATCTTTCAAAAAATCAGGGTGAAGACGTAGTAAAATACTGGTCTGAATCTTTGAAGGAAGCCTCTTTCAAGAGAAAAAAACGTACATCATCAAACATACTCCTCCCTACTTTCACCCTGCCTTCTTCGTCCGCTGCCGTCCAACAATCGCGTCGCGCACTCCAGCACCGGAGCCCTTCATTCCACTTCATTTCTTCTATCATATCCTGTTTCCTCTTTCGCTTTTTCTCCTCCTTTGACACTTCCTTTCCAACAGTCTCGGGCGAATCAAATCGATACGCAGACTTTTCGTTATCAGAAGTGTCATTGTCGGAAGAGTCATAACGAGAGCGATAAGAATATGTAGATGACGGTGTGGAAATATCAGAAGAAAATTGTTCATCTCCCTCTTCTGTAGCTGCAGTACTTGTTTCAGAAATTGTAGACTCTACCGGTGATTGTATTGAAGCATTAATCGTGGATGAGGTTGATTTATTTGTCGAGGATTTCCGTCGACGTTTGACTGCATGTTGTGTGCCGCGAGCTTGTATCTCATCCCAATCCCAATCATTTTTGACACCGGCGACGATAATCTTGGCTGATCTGACAGCTTGAGCGCGGGCTTCACCGATTAAATAATCGTCACCCCCACCACCGCCTGATTTCGATAATCTGCGTTCCGCAGCGCTCATCGACGATGACGATGATGTTGGCATTTTTGAAAATATCGAAGACAGCGAGAATATCGAGTGAGACGAAGACGGGCTTGTTGGTGTTTGGCCGTTGTGGTTTGCTGTTGTTGGTGAAGGAGCTGGTGAGGGAGTTGTGGTTGCAGATGATTGTATTGGTGTCGGAGAGCCAAAAAAGAGAGATGCTGGTGTTGGCTTTGAAGAACGGCGCATGCGGCGAAATGCAGACGCAGCGGAGGAAGCGTTGGCTGACGCGGCGGAGGGGGGAATATCTGGTTGTTGATGTTGGTAGGAAGAGCCTCGTAATGCCATAGTGTTTTAAAGGCCTCTTTTTTACGATTCTGACTCAACTCTAATTTTTTAGTTTTAAAGTTATTGATACCCAGGGCTAGTTGCAAGGGGATTCCTAAGCAGAAATAGAGCGAGCAGGCTTTGAGCTTTCAAAAAGTCCAACGCTATGAATACGTATCTTGATGTTTAATAGATCCTTCTTAACAAGATGATGAAGTTTATGAAAGTCGATGATGGAACATGACGAAGAGGGCCTTCTAACTTACGTCCTGTAGATGAATGTCATGGCAGATGGCACTAGCAGTAGCAAGTTGGATACCGCACATTCGCCCATACATCATAGACACATACATAACTTGGACACATCTTGGTTCTTCTGCTCATTTCCGCCACTGCCGTCAGTTGATCTTCTGGATCTAGTTGGGATGGAATATGATTCAGTACAAAGTAAGAACCAATAGGACTGTGTCAAACTGACTAGCATTCCCCACATAAAGCTTAGCTTCTTTGACGATACAGTAATGTTAACGGGATTGGGTATGATCCTGTCTGGCATAAAATCAAATATCACCTGTAACTAATGCACGGCAAGGTTTGTGATGCCATCTTCTTACTTGTATTATCTAAATGCAAAAACAACGCTGTTATTAGATTACAATATAAGACAAAATCATGTTGGAAGATGGCCTTTGAACACAACATCACACGCGAAATTCGGTTGAGGGTACTTGATTATTTGAGAATCAAACTTGTTTTACAGCTTGGGTACTACACGAATGCACAAAAAAACAAATAAACAAGGATTGTCAAAATGAGAAATAGGCAAACCGACCAATTTTTTTCCACATCGATAACATCCATGACATATATGTGTGAGATGAACAGTATTTGGTGTCTTTCAATGTTTAGCGTGAATCGAGTATTCCCTAAATCCATATCATTGATATGCGTGGCGGAGTTGTCTACAGTACTCACAATCCTGTCAGTATCTTGCCGTGCAGTGTTTGTCACGAGCGCAAACCCAACAATCTGACAACCCCTTCTTTTAAAATAATCGTCAAGATTCACTTGTCCAGCACAGGTTTCTGATTGGATCCTCTCTTGAGGTCTTTTTGACAAAGGCCTTGGTCAGATCTTGTAGAAAGATTGGAAAACAAATCTTGTCTTGATGCATGATGTGTTTACAAGAACCTGGTAAACGTAAAGATAAACATGCAATGAACCCTGTCATCCTTGATTTTGTGGGAAACATGTATACATGTAGACCTCCATATCCTTGGATATATGAGCATAGATGGCGCCTCCCCAGTATTGTATGCTGTGGTGTAATTCCTGATCATGATAGAAATCAATCAACACATAGATCTGACCTGATGTAACCGCTCTGTATTTCGAGCAAAGCAGTGTTGTAGACTTCTTAACATTTGCAGCATAAGATCAATGTACTCGGAGTTGTTAGTGCAAGGCTCTTCTTACTTACATGTTGAGCATCTCGGAACAATGACTAGAAAATATTTCGACTTTGTATTGGATCCTATTATGAAACTAATTGAGGATTGCAGGGATAATAACAAGAATGTGTCTGAATATGCATGTGTTAATGCATTTGTGTCTAAATAGAACAAGAAGAATAATTTGTAACAATTTGGAATGTAGAATCATAAAAGGAATATGTGTATGCAAGATCTCTGTCTGCATGTAGCTTTAAATTGACATAAAGTGCAAGTCGACCCTCAATCATGTTGTGTTGGGGCGTGGCTCTCCTGCGTGCCATAAAGTCTAGACGGATAATCTAAGACTTGAGTGGTTGCAAGGGCCGTTATCCCTAAGTTTGAAAATGATTAGAAGATATGTCCCTATCAATATATTCACAGATTGAAATTGTTCTTCGATATGAAATTTGCTATAAAACTTACTTGCTCATGCTTTTTTCCTCAAGGCGTCAAATCTCTATCAAAGTTTGCTCGGACTGTTCTACTAATTGAGGACCAACGACTGCTATGGCCTTATGAAGAATTGTGTGATCTTGTGCGCCAGGACCCCAGGTTCGACCTACCAGGGGAAAGAGCACTCCGACGATATTCGTGTCTTGGTTGACATCATAATCCTCTTCTTGCCCCTCTATCATGATAAAATCGTTTGAAATTAGCTTGTTGTCGTGGGTGAGCCAATCTAAGATCATATCGCAGGACATCATTCTCAAGTCCATGGTGATATTGATAACGTCAAGTATAATTTTGCCGAGTTTGCTTTTACGATTCACTGTGTTGGACGATGATGCAGCAAAAGGACCGACATGTTCTTCAATGACACTGACTAGTTCTTCGACGCAATCTGACTTGCGGGAGTTGATTTCTTTGTGACGAAAGAGTTTTTGGTAAATCTCTGCTTTCCATTGCATCTCTTTAGGTCCATACTGTACGCCTACGTTTATGTGTCAGCTCTAATTCATCTTTAGAATGGCTCATGTCACACCTGCTTCCAATTCCTTCATTTCTTTCTCAAGAATTCTAATAGAATTTGTCACATTGCTTGATAGTAGAGAATGATAGTAAGTGTCTTCTCCGCAGATCTTCCAAAATATGGCAAATGTGATGAAACAGCGTAAATTGATGTTTGCCATTCTCTTTTCCGTGAGGCCCGATCCATGATCCACAATACCTATGATTCTAGACATATGAGTGTTTCTGGCCAAGTGTTGCCTCAAACCGTCATAATCTTGAATATTACGAAAGTGAGTTAGGACCCATTGCTGGATATCTCCAGAGATTTTGGTTAAAGCGTTCTGCAACAAGTCATCGCTCTTTCCTTGAGATGAATCAAATCGTGCATGATGCTCAGCGATGGAAAGATTCAATCTATCAACCGTTGCTTGTAACTTTCTTGAGACAAATGCAGACTCTTTCCGCTCTGATATAATTTGTCGACGGAGATCCACTTGCTCATGTGTCTTGTTTCCGAGTTCAATCTCTCTCATATGGAGGCAATCTTTGAGCATGGTACAACGATTTTCAGTTGACTCTAGCAAAGCCTGAGATTCTTTCAAGGCTTTTTCCAGATACTGATGGGACACTACAATTTTGTCAAGCTTTTCGTACATGTTTTTGATCTCGTTCTCAAGCACAGAACTCCTTCGGCATACATCAGCCTCTCGTGACACCATAGCGTTGAACTGTTCTCTCAAGGCGAACATCTTTTCTTGATCCGTGGCAAGTTCATTACTGTAACGGCTCCTAAGGAGTCGCTCGTTTGTGACTCTTTGCGTAGAGTGTGATAATGCAGGCTTGTACACCAATAAGCCACAGGCGAGCACAAAAAACGTGGGTGAGATTTTACTTACAATTTTGGTCGTCTCTACTTTGTCGCGAAGGTGTTGTAACCCACCATTAGGAGTCAAAGTAATCTTCACAGACGCGATTGAAACATCATCACTATTTATTTCGTAAGCTAAGCCTGCTGAAGGAATCCAAACCATCGGTGTACGAAAGCTTTTGGCTACCCTTTTTGTTGCTCATTCTGCCTTTCTTCGCTCCTTTGTCCCGTCTACAAGATATCGTCAGGTATACTTCATAATGAACGTTTTCAACCTTGGCTGGTGATATCTGAGACATGTATGTACTTACTTGTGGCTTGTAACGATTGGCGACGATATCTTTGTCTTGTCCAACTTTTTCAATCGACTTGTGATCATTGCTGGAGTTGGAGCTTGGAGAACTCAGCAACTTGGAAAGTGATGAAAAGACCATGATTACTCTCTCTTTTTTATCGTAGCTAGATTCGGCTTTTGCTTTCCTTGAGAGAATGATTGCTTGAAGAGTAGAAGTGACAAGTCGTTGATCATTCTTGTTTTTGAGCAGGGGCAAGAAGCGATGACAGTTGACTGGTTTGTTGTCGGTTCAAGTGCATCTGTTTTAAGTTTGTGTTGTTACAGAAGCTGCTTTGATTCGCACGTGATGACAAGAGGGCCTTCAAAAGCAAGTGCGTGCATGGCGCGAGTATTCTAGATGCTTCCGCCTGTGCTGTACTGCTTGCGTGCTGTTTGTATGTTTGACGCGGTAAAGCAAACAAACAGCTTCGAAGGCGTCGCACAATCGCGTGTCATCTTCTTCACTTTTGCACTGAGTATCTATATTCTTGTAAGGAAGAAATCGACACACTCACTTAGCTTATCCCAACACACAAACAAAGCGCACACGCTTGAATGGTCAACAAAGTGTTTAAAAAAGGTGCATTCTCTACGTGTTGTCACAAATCTACACATCTTGATCTATTTTCACACTTCTAAAGCACATTAATCACCATCACCACGACGTTGACATCGACATCGACATCGACAGCAACATTGTCGATATGGACTTCAATACAATGGACGCAAACCGAACAGAGAATATCTCAGCCTTGAGCCTTTCCGAAAAGCCTTCCTTAATCGTTGGCATCGATTTCGGCACTACATGGACTGGCGTTGCCTACGTGAGTTTACCTTCGTCCACTCGGTCACATCTCTTGACTAACAATAAGCTATTTGCAAGGCTTTCACGGCGACACCTGACAAAATCTATGTGATCAAGGATTGGCCTGGGAATGGTATGTGTTCTAAGTGTTTCTTTAAATGTTTCGGCAGCCATTCTTCACATTTACAATAAGCTAGATAATTGTTGACCAAAGTTTTCTCTTGATCACAATAGCAAACAGAACTTCTGAGAAGGTTCCGTCTGAAATTGTTTACATCACCAAGGACACGTCATCTGAAAAAACTTACAAATGGGGATTTCCAGCCTCGAATTATCCTGATCGAATTCAGTGGATCAAACTTCTACTTGATCCTGGTCAGAACGAATATATCACAGGTCTTCACGCTGTCTCGAACAATTTAAGAAAGCAAGCTTTAGGTGGAAAGTCTGCACTCACTATCGTGACTGATTTCTTCTGTGGCCTCAGAAGCCACGTGGACACTGTTTTTGAGAGAGCTTTTGGAAAAGACTTTGCTGATGCCAATCCTACTGAATACGTTTTCACTGTTCCTGCAGTAAGAAGGTCATTCAATCCATTTGAAAGTCAGATGCTGAACGTTCTGCAATTAGATCTGGAGTGATAAAGCGAAAAATCTCACCTTGGTTGCAGCACGAGCTGCAGGTTTCGTTGGTTGTAAAGACATCCGTGTGATCGCAGAGCCTGAGGCTGCTGCTATTTGTAGTCTCAATCCTATCCAGCAATATCAACTCAATGTAAGTGATGAAGCGATACTTCACTCTAGCTTCATCAAGACTTTCTAAATGTGATGTGCTAATTGAGTTATAGGTAGGAGATTCGTTCTGCGTCGTGGACTGCGGTGGCGGTACAGTTGTCAGTATACCAACCTGAGACACAAATCCAATCCAGCTCTCCTCTCTCTTACAAGGATCAAATGATACAGGATTTGATATCTTACGAAATCGAGAAAATAAAGCCTCAACTTCAGGTCTTTGAGAGCGCTGTAGGCTCAGGTAACATGCTCAAGCCTATGAATGAACTTTGTCGAGCTCACGTCACTTTTCAGGTGGATTATGTGGCTCAGTATACATCAATCGCGCGTTCCAGGAGAAAGTCGTGCAAAAAGTTGGTGCTGAAAGGTATATCGAAGGAGAAGAGAGATCACCAACACATGATTACATCGTACTGATGTCTGTTCTTCATGAAGTTTCGACCGCATGGGTGGCAAGTCAAAGGACAAGATGATGAAGGATTTTGATGAAATCACAAAGCGCAGTTTCAGTAACGCTGAGGATGAGGAATTTTATATGGTGCCAGTCCCAGGTTTGCCTGATGATCTTTCTGCTGGCGTCGATGAAGGCTTTATTTGTCTCATGCGGTGAGTACTTACTCAACCATGTTAAAATAGTCTAAGAAAACTAATTAAGGAGGACATAGTGAGGAAATGTGTGAAATCTTTGATCCTGTCCTGAACCGAATCACAATCCTTATTGAAGGACAAATCGATAGTCTCAAGAAGAGTCATCGTAAAGTGAAGGTAAGCCAGTACTCTGGTCATTTGCACCTAGTCTGACGTTGTGACGTCAGGCAATACTGCTCGTGGGGGGATTCGGCTCATCCATGTACTTGAGAGATTTCGTGAAGAGATGGTCTTTAGAACATGGAGACATTGAGGTTCTACAACCATTGGACGCGTAGGTATTCTCCAAGCCTGCATTGTGATCGTGTGCTAATCATCACACAGATGGAGCGCGATCGCTCGTGGTGCTGTCATGCGTGGTATTCAAGGTGATGCTGTGACTAAACGATTGTCTCGTCGTGCGTACGGGGTCAAATATGAAGTGGAGTTCATTGACGGTATTCACCCTGAGAAGAACCGTTGTTGGAACTCAGTCTTGATGAAACACATGTGTACAAATA
>Ga0160427_10002550_pt1 | contig 10975 bp, 9 predicted proteins | sample SolpanmetagenomL_FD_108194 | JGI IMG/M metagenome (GOLD analysis project Ga0160427, IMG submission 108194) | Solar panel surface microbial communities from Lawrence Berkeley National Laboratory, California, USA - L | ecosystem: Engineered > Built environment > Solar panel > Unclassified ...
ACCCCCCGTAGATGCAGCGGCCGAGGTGCTCGGCGAAGTGCCCGTACAGGTGCCGGCTGATCGTCGCCCCCGGCAGGTCCACGTCCACGACGGCGTGCACGCGCGTCGGGCCGGCGGCGGGGGCGTCCGCCGGCCGCGGGATGGGTCCGGCTGCTGGGTCGTCGAGCACGCGGTCCTCGCAGGGTGTGGGGGTGCGCGCAGCGGCCCGGGGTCTCGAGCAGCGCTGCTCCGCAGAGGTTTCGGTCGGGGGGCTCGTGGCCGTCGCGCACCCTCGTCGGTGCGCTCGTGAACGAGTGTGTATCGATATGTGTGTATCGGTACAGTGGACCCCGGGCACCGAACCTGTCAAGGACCTGAGCCGCGCACGTCCCTGTACCGTGATCAGGAGGCGACGTCGTCGTCCGGCGCGCGGGCGGGAGGAGCTCGATGGTCACCATGCGGGACGTGGCCCAGGAGGCCGGGGTCTCGCCGATGACCGTCTCCAACGCCCTCACCGGGCGTCGCCCGGTCAGCGAGCGGACCCGCCAGCTCGTCCTGGACACCGTCGAGCGCCTCGGGTACCAGGTCAACGTCGCCGCCCGCAGCCTGCGGCAGGGCCGCACGGGGGTCGTCGGCATCGCCGTGCCCACGCTCGACAGCCACTACTACAGCCAGCTCGGCCACCGCCTCGTCCTCGCGTTCTCGCAGGCGGGCCTGGCGACGGTGGTCGAGGAGACGCACGCGAGCCGCGAGGGTGAGCTGGCGGCGTTCCGCGACTCGCGGCTGAACGCCTACGACGGCCTGGTCATCGCCGCGCTCGGCCTGTCCGAGCGGGAGATCAACGCGCTCAGCCGCGAGGTCCCCGTCGTGGTGCTCGGCGAGCAGGAGCTGCACCAGACCGTCGACCACGTGAGCATGCCGAACCTCGAGGGGGCCGAGGCCGCCACCCGGCTGCTCGTCGCGCGCGGCTGCCGGCGCCTCGCCCTCGTCGGCTCACCCGGGCTGGACGACCTGGCCGGCTTCGACGTCCCGGAGGGCGCGGCCTTCGGCCAGCGCGCCCAGGGGTTCCTGCGGGCCGTGCGGGACAGCGGCGTCAGCGCCGTCGCGACCCACGCGGGGGTGACCCAGGAAGCCGGGGTGCACTGCGCGGAGCACCTGCTGAACCTCGACGAGCTGCCCGACGGCATCTTCTGCGTCACCGACACCCTGGCCTTCGGCGTCGTGCGCGGTCTGGCCGACCACGGTGTGCGGGTGCCCGAGGACGTCCTGGTCGTCGGCTTCGACGACGTCGAGGACGCCCGCTACCGCGTCCCGTCGCTGTCGTCGGTCGCCCCGGACGTCGACCACCTCGTCGGGGAGGCGGTCGAGCTGCTGCGGCGCCGCATCGCCGACCCGTCGGCCGAGCCCCGCGACGTCACGGTCGGGTTCACCGTGGTCGAGCGCGAGTCGACCACGCGGCGCGCGCGCCGGAGCCGCGCGGCGAGGCGCTGAGCTCAGAGGCCCAGCCGGTCGGCGAGCGCTTCGACGGTGGCGTCGGCGAAGGCGTCGGCCGGGTCGAAGGTGTTGGCCAGCTGCCCGAACAGCTCGCTGCTGACCAGCCCCAGCAGGGCCGTCCAGCACTGGGCCGCGGCGACGACGAGGACGGGCGGGACGCCGCCGGCCCCGGCCGCCGCGACGCGCGCCGCACCCTCGGCCAGCGGCGCCGGCAGGCGCGGGGAACCCGGGGGCTCCTCCACCCCGTCCAGCACCGACAGCAGCGCCAGCGGGGCCCGCGCACCGGCGGCCGTCGTCCGCTCGTCGCCCCGGTACCCGGGCACGGGTGACCCGTGGACCAGCGCGTACTCGTGCGGGTGCTCGCGGGCCCACGCCCGGAACGCGCGGCAGCCAGCGGTGAAGCGCGTGCGCCGGGACCGCCCCCGCCCGGGGGCGACGGCCGCCTCGACGGCGTCGGCGACGTCGCCGTAGGCCTCGACGATCAGGGCCGTGAGCAGGTCGTCGCGCGTCGCGAAGTACCGGTAGAGCGCGGAGCTGGCCAGGCCGAGCTCGCGGGCGACGGCCCGCACCGAGAGGGCGGCCGCCCCCGACGTGGCGAGCTGGCGCCGGGCGGCGCCGAGGATGTCGGCGGTGAGCTCGCGGCGGGCGCGCTCGCGGGCGGTCGGGACGGCAGGCACGGCCCCATCCTGCCACGGACCAGAGCACCGCTCATGTCCGAGAGCAGTGCTCTTGCGCGGGAGCCGCGGGAGGTGCACCCTGGCCCCATGACGAGACCAGTGCTCTCCCACAAGACCGCCGCTCACGGCTCGGCGCCGCGCTACCTGGCCCCCGACCTCCTCACCCGGCGCGTGCTGAACCCGCTCGTGGCCGCCTCGACGCGGCTCGGGCTGCCGCTGGCGGGCTCGCGGGTCCTCGCGGTGCGGGGGCGGACGAGCGGCGAGTGGCGCACGACGCCCGTGAACCCCCTGACGATCGGCGGCGCGCGCTACCTCGTGGCGCCGCGGGGGCACACGCAGTGGGTCCGCAACCTCCGCGCCGCGGGCGCCGGGGAGCTGCGCTCCGGCCGCCGGGCCGAGGCCTTCACCGCGGTCGAGGTGCCGGACGCCGAGAGGGTCCCGCTGCTGCGGGAGTACCTGCGCCGCTGGGCGTGGGAGGTCGGGATGTTCTTCGACGGGGTCGACGCCGGCGCGAGCGACGCGGAGCTGCTCGCCGTGGCGCCGAAGCACCCGGTCTTCCGCCTCGCGGCGGCCCCGCCCGCGCGCCCCTGACCCCGGCGCTGCGCTCCGCCGTCCAGGCGATCGTCGTGGTCGCGGTGCTGGGCGCCTCCACCGGCGACGACCGGTGGGCCGGTCCCCGCCGGCAGCGCTGACGGGCGCGTCCCCCGCGCGCGGTGTCATCCCGCGGCGGCGTCCCACCCGCGGATCCGCTCGCGCGCGGCGTCCAGGACCGCCACGGCGTCGCCGGTGTCCAGGCGCGCGGCGAGCAGGGCGCTCGCGACCAGGGACGTGAGCGCGCGGGCCCCGTCGTCCGCGTCGGGGACCCCCCCGGGGTAGCGGGCGGCCAGGCCCCGCGCGAAGGCGGCGGTGAGCTCCGCGCGGTAGTCCGCGACGACCCGGCGCAGCACGGCGTCGTCGCCGGGGCGGCCGAGGGCCGCGTGCAGCAGCAGGCAGCCCCGCGGGGCGTCCGCCGGCCGGCCGCGCAGGGCCGCGGCGAGGCCCGTCAGGTAGTCGGGGAGGGCGTCGGGCCCGACCGCGTCGCCGGTCAGCGGCCGCAGGCGCGGGCGCACGACCGTCTCGAGGTAGTCCTCGGCCGCGGCGCGGAACAGCCCGTCCTTGCTGCCGAACGCGTGGTAGAGGCTGGAGCGCGCCAGACCGGTCGCCCGTTCGAGGTCCCCCAGCGACGCGCCGTCGAACCCCTTGTCCCAGAACACGTCGCGCGCCGCGCGGACGACCGCGGCCGTGTCGAAGAGCTGCGGACGACCCACCGGACACCTCCTGTTGTGTACTGCGCGGTCTAGTATGCCGGACATGTCCTCCCGCAGCACGCAGATCCAGCTCGTCGCCCGCCCGCACGGCTGGCCCACCCCCGACGACTTCCGCACCGTCGAGGTGGACCTGCCCGACCTCGGCCCCGGCCAGGTCCGCGTGGCCAACGAGTTCCTGTCCGTCGACCCGTACATGCGCGGGCGCATGAACGAGGGGCGCAGCTACGTCCCGCCGTTCGCGCTGGGCGAGACCATGACGGGCGGCGCCGTGGGCCGCGTCGTGGAGTCCACCGCCGACGCCGTCCCCGTGGGCGCGCTGGTCTCGCACTCGCTGGGCTGGCGCACCCTGGCGCAGGGCGACGCCGGCGGGTTCCGCGTGGTGCAGGACCTGCCGGGGATCCCGGCCTCCGCCCACCTCGGCATCCTCGGGATGACGGCCTTGACGGCCTACGTCGGGCTGCTCGACATCGCCGGGATGCAGCCGGGCGACACGGTGTTCATCTCCGGCGCGGCCGGCGCGGTGGGCACCGCGGCGGGCCAGATCGCGCGGCTGAAGGGCGCCGCCCGCGTCGTCGGCTCGGCCGGGTCCCCCGAGAAGGTCGCGCTGCTGACCGGGAAGTACGGCTACGACGCGGCCTTCAACTACAAGGACGGGCCCGTCCGCGAGCAGCTGCCGACGGTGGTGCCCGACGGCATCGACGTCTACTTCGACAACGTGGGCGGCGACCACCTCGAGGCCGCCCTCGACGCCTTCAAAGACGGGGGCCGCGGCGCCCTCTGCGGGGCGATCTCGGCCTACAACGCGACCGAGCGCGCCCCCGGCCCCGACAACCTCATGAACATGGTGTCGCGCGGGCTGACCCTGCGGGGGTTCACCGTCGGCGGCTGGTTCCACCGGATGCCCGACTTCGCGGCCGACATGACGGGCTGGCTCACCAGCGGCCAGGTGGTCTTCGACGAGACCGTCGTGGACGGCATCGACCACGCCGTCGACGGGTTCCTCGACCTCATGCGGGGCGCGAACACCGGCAAGATGGTCGTCCGGGTCGCGCAGGCCTGACGCGGGGACGACCGCGCCGCGGGCCGCTGAGCGCCGCCGCGCGGGTCGCCGCCCCCACCTCGGGTCGTCGAGCGGCGCCGCGGGTGGCTGAATGACCCCGTGACGGACTCCCCCGCCGCTGCGCAGGGCCCCCGGCGCCGGCGGCCCGCGCTCCCGCGCCCGGTCGACCTGGCCGCGCTCGCGCAGCTGCTCGGCCTGCCCGCGGTGGCCGGGCCCGGCACCGCCGTGCTCGGGGCGACCCTGGACTCGCGGCGCGTGCTGCCGGGCGACCTCTACGCCGCGCTGCCGGGGGCCCGCCACCACGGGTCCTCCTTCGCCGGGGCGGCCCGGGCCGCAGGAGCGGTCGCGGCCCTCAGCGACCGCCCGCTGCCGGGGCTGCCCACCCTCGTCGTGCCGGACCCCCGCGCGGTGCTCGGGGCGCTCTCAGCCCACCTGCACGACCACCCGAGCCGGCAGCTGGACGTCTACGGGGTCACCGGCACCAACGGCAAGACGAGCACGACGCACCTGATCGACGCCGGGCTGCACACGGCCGGCCGTCGCAGCGGCCTGCTGAGCGGGGTGCAGGTGCGCACGCCGTCCTGGTCGCAGCCGGCGCAGCGCACGACCCCGGAGGCGCCGGAGCTGCAGGAGGCGCTGGCCTCCCTGAGGGAGCAGGGCGGCGACTCCGCGGCCCTGGAGGTCTCGAGCCACGGGCTCGCCCTGCACCGCGTGGACGGCACGTGCTTCCGGGCTGCGGTCTTCACCAACCTCGGCCGCGACCACCTCGACCTGCACGGCGACCAGGAGTCCTACTTCGCGGCGAAGGCCGCCCTGTTCGAGCCGCAGCGCTGCGCGCTCGCGGTGGTCAACGTCGACGACGCCCACGGGCGGCGGCTGGCGGCGCAGGTCCGCACCCCCGTCGTGACGTTCTCCGCCGCGGGGCGCCGGGACGCCGACTGGCGCGCCACCGAGGTGCGCGCGGACGCGACCCGGACCCGCTTCCGGCTCCTGGGCCCGGGGACCGACCGGACGGTGCGGCTGCGTCTGCTCGGCACGCACCAGGTGGACAACGCGCTGGGCGCGGTCGCCGCCCTGCACGCCGGCGGGGTCGAGGTGGAGGCCGCCGTCCGCGGCGCCGAGGAGCTCGCGGGGGTGCCGGGACGGCTGCAGCGCGTCGACGCGGGGCAGCCCTTCCTGGCGGTCGTCGACTACGCGCACAACGTCGCGGCCCAGCACCGGCTGCTGCCCTTCCTGCGGACCCTCACGACGGGACGCCTGCTGGTGGTCCTCGGCGCCACCGGGGCGCGGGACCCGGAGAAGCGGGCGCCGCTGGGCCGCACCGCGGCGCGGCTGGCCGACGTGGTCGTCGTGACGGACGAGAGCCCCCACGACGACGACCCCGCGGTGCTGCGCGAGGCCGTCGCCGCGGGCGCGCGGGGTGCCGCCTCGGCGCAGGTCCACGTCGAGGCCGACCGGGACCGGGCGCTGCAGCTGGCCGTGTCCCTGGCCGGCCCGGGCGACGTGGTCGTCGTCAGCGGCCGTGGTCACGACGGGCACCTGGTGGTCGGTCAGGAGGTCGTCGCCTTCGACGACGCCGCCCGCCTGCGGGCAGCGCTGCTGGAGCTGCCGCACGCCTGACGCGCCCCCGCCGACCCGCAGGACCCCGGGCACCCACCGGCCGCGCAGGCCGTCAGTGCCACTGGTCGGTGCGCCGCGCGACGGGCGGCTCCACCACCCGCACGCGGACGACGACGCCCACCCCGCTGGTCGGCTCGGCCGGGAGGTCGACCTCCAGCGCGTCGGGCGTGCGCCGCGAGGTCACCTCGCCCGCCGCCCCCAGCACCGTGACGTCCGCGACCTCCTGCGGCAGCAGCCCGGAGGCCGTGCCGAAGGCCCGGATGCGCGCCGTGCCGTCCTCCGGCCACGCCAGCAGGGTGGCGTAGACGTAGGACCCGGTGGCGTTGCTGCGGGTGGTGAACCGCACGTCGCGCGAGCCGTACTCCCGCGCGGTCGCGTCGACGAAGGACCCCGCGGCGAACTCCGTCGGGCCCTCCGAGGGGATCGTCCACGGGCGGGTGCCGTAGACGGCCTCGCCGTTGACGTCGAGCCACGCCCCGATGCCGTGCAGCAGCTCGACCTCGTGCTCGGGGATCGTGCCGTCGGCCTTGGGGCCGATGTTCAGCAGCAGCACGCCGTTCTTGGCCACCACGTCCACCAGCTCGCCGACGAGCTCGCCGACGCCCTTGTACTCGTGGCCCTCGACGAAGCTCCACGACGTCCGCGAGACCGACGTGTCGTTCTGCCAGACCTGCGGGTGGATGCCCGGCATGGCGCCGCGCTCGATGTCGTAGACGGCGCTGCCCGGGGCGAACGGCTCCCACTTGTAGTTGATGACCACCTCGCGGCCCCAGCGGGCGGCCTCGTTGTAGTAGTAGGCGGCCAGCAGCCGCAGGTACGGCTCGAAGGCCGGCTGCTCGATCCACCAGTCGAACCACAGGACCTGGGGGCGGTAGCCGTCGATGATCTCGACGGTGCGCAGCAGCCAGTCCTCGAGGTGCTGCTGGTTCGGGGCCGTCTCCTCGCGCATCGCCGGCCCGTACAGGTCGGCGAACGCCGGGTCCCGCACGTCGGAGTCGAAGAGGGTGCCGCCGTTCATGAACCACCAGTGCTCCGCGCGGTGCGAGGAGGCGCCCAGCACCATGTGCTGGTCGCGCACCGCGGCGCCGAGGTCACCGAGCACGTCGCGGCCCGGGCCCATCGCCGACGACTTCCACCGGGAGCGGGCGGTGTCGTACATCGCGAACCCGTCGTGGTGCTCGGCGACCGGCACGACGAACTGCGCCCCGGCCCGCCGGAACGTCGCGGCCCACTGCTGCGGGTCGAAGTGCTCGGCCGTGAACTGCGGCACGAAGTCCTTGTAGCCGAACTCCGCCTGCGGGCCGTAGGTGGCGACGTGGTGCTCGAACTCCGGCGTGCCCTGCTTGTACATGTTCCGCGCGTACCACTCGTTGCCGAACGCGGGGACCGAGTACACGCCCCAGTGGATGAAGATGCCGAACTTGGCGTCGGCGTACCAGCGCGGCGACTCGTAGGTCTGCAGCGAGGACCACTCGGGCTGGAACGGGCCGGCCGTGGCGACGGCCCGGATGCGGGCGAGCTCCGCGTCGTCGGCGGAGACGGCCGCGCTCACCGCAGGTCCATCGCGATGACGACGGGGCCGGCCACCGTCGCGGCCGGCACGTCCACCACGACGCCGTCGCCCTCGGCGCGGGCCGCGACGGGCGTGCCGTCCAGCAGCCGCGCGGAGGCGACGTCGAGGCGCGAGGGGTCCGCCGTCAGCGTCGTCTCCCCCACCGCGTCGACGACCGCGTGCGCCGTGTCGCCCGCGCGCGTCCAGCGCACCCACGGCTCCTCGCCGGCGGAGGCCACCGCCGCGTCGAGCACGGTCGTGCCGTGCACGGCGGCCGCGTGCAGCTCCATCCAGTCGCCGATGCCCTCCAGGCACTGCCGCTGCAGCTCCGGGATCCGCCCGCGGCTGTCGGGGCCGACGTTGAGCAGGAAGTTCCCGCCGCGCGAGACGACGTCGAGGAGGTGGCGCACGGCGGCCGGGCCGTCCATGTAGTGCGAGGCGTCCTCGACCTGGTTGTAGCCGAAGGAGTAGCCGATGCCGCGGCAGTTCTCCCAGGCGCTGTCGTCCTCGTTGTCGCGGCCCTGCTGGTACTCGCTGGTGCGGAAGTCCCAGTGGGTGGCGCCGAAGCGGTCGTTGACGACGCCCTCGGGGTTCGCCCCGTAGAACGCGTCCAGGACGTGGGTGAAGCTGCGTGGGCCCTCGGGCTTGCCCGCGTCGGGCCACTCGATGTCGCCCCAGAGGACGTCCGGGCCGTAGCGCTCGACGAGGTCGAGGACGTGCGCGTTGGCGAGGTCGGTGTACGCCTCGTCCACGGGACGGCGGGCCGAGAAGTCCATGTCGTCCAGGGCGGGGAAGTCGCTGGCGTGCCAGTCGAGCCCGCCGGAGTAGTAGACGCCGAAGCGCAGGCCGGCCGCGCGCGCGGCGGTGGCGAACTCGCCGACGAGGTCGCGCTCCGGCCCGCGGGCGACGGTGTTGCGGCCGTCGGTGCCCGGCGCGTCCCACAGGGTGATGCCGTCGTGGTGCTTGGTCGTCGGCACGACGTAGCGGGCCCCGGCGCGCCGGAACAGCCCCACCACGGCGTCGGCGTCGAAGTCCTCGGCCGTCCACCGGTCGAGGAAGTCGTCGTACGGCGCGCCGCCGTGGACCTCCTGCTGGTGCTGCTGCGCCGGGCTGCCGTCGATGCGGATGGTGTTCGCGTACCACTCGGCGTACGGGTTGTGCGCGAACCACGTCTTCGGCTCGATCGTCCCCAGCTCGCCGATGGGTTCGGCCCACGCGGGCACGGAGTAGGCGCCCCAGTGCACGAAGATGCCGAACTTGGCGTCGCGGTACCAGGCCGGCACCTCGCGCTCGAAGCGGCGGTAGTGCTCGGGGCGGACGTTCTCGGAGTGGGCCACGCGGATGTCCTCCGTCGGAGTCGGGTGGGCGCCCGCGGAGGTGCCGCCCCGGGAGCCCGAGGTCCCGGCAGCAGCCTCGACGCTGCTGCGGGGACCTCGTCGTCGCGCTCACCGTCACAGACGTCAGACGTCTTGTCAACGGGTGGCGAGCGCCCCCGCGGGCACCCGGCACGAGCCTCCCGGCCGGCGGGTCACTGGTAGGAGACGAAGACCGGGGACGGGGCGACGTCGACGGTCCGCGCCGGGTCGAACGTCGGGGTGTCCTCGTCGAAGAAGTTCTTCCACCCCCACACCAGCCCGGGTGGGTCGCCCGCAGTCAGGGCGCGGTAGGTGGCGAGCTTCGCCCCCGGGGTGCCGTGACCGTCGGCGTGCACGACGGTCACCAGCTCGTCGTGCGCGGTGTCCACGGCGGCGCGGTCGCGCACCATGGACGTGCGGAACTCGTGCAGCAGGAACACCTTCTGCGGCAGCTCGTGCTCCCGGACGACCCCCGCGAGCCACGCCCCCGTGGCGTTCACCTCCGCCGCGTCGACGGAACCGATCTGCTGGAGCGGGAGCTGCCCCGGCTCCAGCCGCCACTCCGGGTCCAGCGCGAGCCCGACGTTCGGGCGCAGGAGCAGCGCCTCGCAGCGCTTCGCCTGGGTCAGGAAGTCGCTGCGCCCGGGCTGGAGGTCGAGGACGACGGCGATGCCCTCGCGCTGGGCCGCATCCACCCACCGTGCCAGCAGGGCCGGGTCGACCTCGTTGGAGTAGTCGCCGTCCCGGCCCGGCGCTCCCGAGGCGACCGTCGCGATGATCTCGAGCGTCGGCACGACCGGCAGCCCGCCGAGGCCGGCGTAACGGCCGGCCAGCTCCCGGACGCGGTCGAAGGTGGCCGGCATCGCCTGCTCGCCCAGCGCCCCCAGGGTCGGGACGCCCGGACTGCCGTACAGGGCGACCATCCGCCGCTGCGCCAGCGGGAGCGCACCGCCCCCGGGCACCTGGACCCCGGTGCGCGCGACGCCGACGCGACGGGCGAAGACGTCCGGCGCCCCGAAGGACGGGCCGAGCCCCACCACCTGGGTCGCCGCGACCGCGTGCAGCGCCTGCACGACCGCCGCGTCGGCGCGGGGGTCCCCTCCCGGCACGGTCAGGACCTGCGCTCCGACGGCCCGCGCGGTGGCGACGGCCGCCGCCTCCCACGGCGCGCCTGTGACCAGGACGACGGTGCCGCCTGCCCGCCCTGCCGCAGCGGGGCGGGGCGCGCCCGCCTCCCCCGCGGTGGGGTCACCGCGCTCATCGAGCTCCTGGTCCGCCCAGGTGGCCGCCGCCGCGCCGACCGTGAGGACGCGGTGCGCGCCGAGGCGGCGGACCTCGGCGGCCGTGCCCGCGCCCGGCAGCAGCAGCGGGACGCCGAGGCCGGCGGCCACCGCGGCACCGCGCTGCACCAGCGCCGGATCGTCGCCGGCCACGACGACCGAGGGGCTGCCGGTGAGCAGGTGAGCGCTGAGGGCCACGGCCGCCTCGGGGCCGGTGGACGCCGGGAGCACGGTGCTGCCTCCCGCGGGGCGGGACGGCTGCGCGACCGCGGTGGCCGACGTCGCACCGGACGTGGGACGCGCACCGTGCTCCGCCGACGGCGGATCGGCCGTGCAGGCGGTCGAGAGCGAGAGGCCGAGCGTGGCGGCGAGGAGCAGGCTGGCCGTTCGGACGCGGATGACGTCGCCTCCGGGGTCGCGGGCGGGCCGGTCGCCGCCGAGGTGGTCCCACCGTGTCACCCGGCGGCGCCTGCCCGCACGCCGCGGTGCCGGGGAGGCGGGCCCGACCGTCGTCGACGCCCGCCGCGAGGGGCCGCCATGATGTCCCCGTGGACCTCGGCCCCTTCATCGACCTCATGCCCAAGTGCGAGCTGCACCTGCACCTCGAGGGGACGCTGGAGCCCGAGCTGAAGCTCGAGCTGGCCCGGCGCA
>Ga0160427_10002551_pt1 | contig 10972 bp, 6 predicted proteins | sample SolpanmetagenomL_FD_108194 | JGI IMG/M metagenome (GOLD analysis project Ga0160427, IMG submission 108194) | Solar panel surface microbial communities from Lawrence Berkeley National Laboratory, California, USA - L | ecosystem: Engineered > Built environment > Solar panel > Unclassified ...
ACTCTATTACCTATGACTGGCGAATGAATAGAATTACACCTGTTCAAAAATCAAGGTCAAACATCTAAGAACCTCTCGATAAATTTCTCATGACAACCAACAACGTTATATGGGAAGCAGTCGCAGTTCTTGCAGCAAATTCAATGAAGCATATTTCATCTTTTAGATGATCCTCATCTTTTTAAGCTTTCCTTTGTTATCATTATGTTTCTGCTCTTCCTATATCATGTCTGGCGTTTGGGAATATTTAACCTTTTCTTGGATGTTTTGCTGTACACTACTAACCTTCAAAACGTGTCTTCAAGCAAGTTGTGTGTTCAACATCGACTTGACAATAATACGAAGTCATTCCTGCAGTTCAGGCTTGAAAAGATATAACTCTTTACTTTCCATCATAATTCTCTTCTGTCAAATTATACTTAATTCTACACCTTAATTTCTCTATTTCACTTCATGACTGAACCTTGTGCAAAGATTTCTTTGGTGAACGTTTACATCAAATGTGATTGAACATTTTTGCATGCAAGATTTCAATCAGTGAGTATCCATGGTTGTATCAAGTGTCTACGAAGTATGATACAATCACATTCGTCATGTCTTCGCTATGTTGCCTAGTCAATCGATTGTCTCCTGGTTGTCTAAATTATCATAGAGATTGTGTCATGATCTTGAAACGTTTCGTCGTTGGAATTTGATAACAAGCGAATAGAGTTATATATTATATTATCCAAAACACCCAAGAAGCAGGTGGATAAGTAAGTAGGTAACTATGCAATCTATGGAATTGTCTATATCAAATGAATACAGAGTTGTTCTATCTGCTTGGCCGAGAGACAAAAGCTATAATCTTGTAGACTTGTCATTACCATGATATATTAATAAAGAGGATGAACAGTCAGGGGTTTTCAATTGAACTTCTGTGTCTTCTCGGACGAGAGGGTGAAAGTGATTGAACTTTAGAACATCTAGACCAAAACAAACAAATAGACATTGAAGATTCCAGTCTAGACAGACAGACAGACACTCTTTGTTTTCATCTTGTTTTTAGATTAAATTCACGCTATTAGCTGCTGCTTCTTGGCGTCTTCAAACGGTTCGGTATACTCACCTCAAGGGCTCTCCTTTGGAAGTAGCATTGCGTTTTCTATCTTGTACATAACCAGCGACACCTCGATGGATAGACGGTAGCAGCATCTGGCAACATTCTCTCATACTCCGACGCAATGTCCACAGAGGTGGACACAGCTCCAGATGTCAGACCTGACGCACAGAAGGACGAAAACAAATCTCTTCTACCTGCTGACAAACCTCGTCGCATTATCAAAAGGGTCAATTTTCAGGAGACGGACGGGACCATAAAGGCTACAACAGACGAAGGACCACCCATCACTCGAGAGCGTCCAAAATCACAACAATCCCCGATACCTAGAGCCTCGCACCCAAGCCTGAAGCCCTCTCGTCGCCGAGAGTTCAAAATATTACATGGATTCCTAGTTGCATTATTCTTATGGATAGCCTACGTCCACATTATAGGGATTTATCTCTTCACTAGAGGTTTTCTTCTCACTCGCACAGTTCTCGCCTCCAATTCAACATGCAGTTTACCTCCAGTCGATGGCACTAAACCTGAGAATGAAAAAGATGGTTGCTGGTTTCCGAAAAAGTTTGATAGAGCGGTGATAGTCATTGTCGATGCATGGAGATATGATTTTGCGGTACCTTATGCCGAGAGCCAAGGCGTGAAGCCATATCATAATGCTTTTACGACGCCATACAAGATTGCGACTGAGCAGCCGCAAAATGCATTCTTGGTTCCATTCATAGCGGATCCACCTACAACGACGCTACAGCGACTTAAAGGACTAACCACTGGCACGCTGCCAACGTTTGTTGATGCAGGGTCAAACTTTGCGGGTACGGCTATATTAGAGGACAATTTAATCATACAACTGAAAAACCAAGGCAAGAAGCTTGCGTTACTCGGCGACGATACATGGACGGCGTTGTTTCCGGGATATTTTGATATACAACATGACTATGAATCATTGAACGTTTGGGACTTGCACACTGTTGACAACGGAGTTCTTGAGCACATGTTTCCCTTGTTGCACTCGGAAAATATGACCAAATGGGATATCATGATTGGCCATTTTCTAGGTGTTGATCACGCAGGTCATCGGTATGGGCCAGACCATCCGGCAATGAATGCCAAGTTATTACAAATGGACAGCTTCTTGCAAGACTTGATAGACAAGGTCGATGATGATACACTGGTGGTTGTTATGGGAGATCATGGTATGGATCCAAAGGGTGATCATGGTGGAGAGAGTCAGTTGGAGCTAGAGTCTACATTGTGGATGTACTCCAAAAAGGGCATTTTTGGTCGAAATCCCGAGTATTCCCAGTTACCGCCAAAAGATGCAAAGGAGAGATCTGTGGCACAAATCGATCTAGTTCCGACTTTGTCTCTTCTTTTGGGTTTACCCATTCCGTTCAACAATTTAGGCAGCCCGATCGAGGAAGCGTTTCTTGGTCCAGAGAGTGACGATTGGGAAGCTCTAGCTAGAGCCACTCGGTTGACTGCGAGCCAAATTGAACGATATCAAAAGGAATACACAGAGGTCAAAAAAAGCGAGGTTGACTTGGAGAGTCAGTCCTCAAGATATTTGGATGAGGCCAATACAAGATGGAAGACCATGTCATCCTTGAGTTCGAAAGACAATGAGGGCTGGCAACACTTGTATCGAGGTTATCTTGACTATCAGAGAGAAAACCTCAACATTTGTAAAAAGCTCTGGGCCAGTTTTGACTTGGTCAGTATGCTTGCAGGTGTCATTGTACTCATTATGAGTGTTTTGGCCTTGCTAATCTACTCGAAAGGTCTTTCCGGAGACACAAGTGAAGTCTCAGGCACGATATTTGCTCGAGTGATGATAGGAGGACTGGCCGGAGCCGTAGGACTATGGTCTACCTCACACTTGGCCCTGGTTGATTTGAGTTCAACAAACCAATCCCTGTTTGGCTCTGCTATTGGTAGTATGATTGGCTTTTTCGTATCTACTTTCGAGCTTCGAGATCGATTAACGAACGTCCTGCCAAAATCGATTTTTGGTATCCTTTCACTGGTTTTTACAGTTTCTCAAGCTGCCATGTTTGCAGCAAATTCATGGACAATCTGGGAGGATCGAATCCTTACACTCTTTCTTGGGACATTTGGTTTCTTTGCGCTTATATCCTCACTACGACAAACCTCGATTGTTGCTAGAACCCTTGGCACGTATCACTCAGCAATCTTTATCATTCTGACAAAACTGGCATCGTTATCACGATTATGTCGTGAAGAACAGATGCCATATTGTGAATCAACTTTTTACGCCTCTGCAACGTCCTCAGTGTCATCACCATATACATTGGCGATCTTGTTCTTTATAGCGCTTGTTTTTCCTTTTGTTGTCCAATCCTTCTACATGAGCACGAAATCATATGAAGGCTCAGCCATCACATATATTGGCTCAATTCTACGTGTTGGTTTGGTTGTGGTCGCAACATATTGGACACTTGATTCAGCTGATAATGGTGAATGGATCAATATAGAACCTGAGAAACTCAAATGGACAAAGATGACTCTATCTAGAATCGTCCTTGTCGCAGGTCTACTCGTTGGTAACCTCGGATTCATCTGGACAAAACTATGCTTAAATGTTCAAATAGTAGTAGAGGAAACAAAAGAAGAACAAGTCGTTAGGTTGGCTACTAGCGGTAAATCAACAAACAGCTCTTCAAAACCTTCAACCACTGCTGGCAACAATATCATTCTATTAGGTTATTCCAACCTCCACGGATCACGATACTTTTTACTAGTCATTACCTGGTACCTATCTCTCACACTGCTCCAAAAGCCCATGGGCGGCGCCTCCATGTGTATCCTCCTCTACCAAATCTTGACACTCTTGGAAATTATCGACTATAACAATCTCTCCAACTCTTCTATCGGTCCTATCGTGCTCGGCCTCCTCGGTTCTTCCCACTTTTTCTCAACAGGTCATCAGGCAACACTAACATCCATTCAATGGGAAACGGCATTTATTCCAGTCGATAGAATCGTGTATCCGTGGTCGCCGTTGGTGGTACTGGGTAATACGTTTGGTCCACAGATGCTTGCTGCGATAGCTGTTCCCGCAGTTGTATTGTGGAAACAATCGCCCAAACAGACGGGACTGTTGGGAAAAGTAGCAAAGGCTTGTGCGACGCACTTGTTGTATTATGCAGTGATTGGAACGGCGACGACAATGTGGGCGGGGCATTTGAGGAGGCATTTAATGTTGTATAGAATTTTCTCGCCGAGGTTTTTGCTGGGTGGGAGTGTGTTGGTTGTGGTGGATGTTGTGATGGCGTTGGTGGCGATTGTTGCGGTAAGATGGAACTTTTTGTCGGTAGGGGAGGTTTTTGGCATTTGTTGATTTGGTTTTTTTTACTTCCATTCATCTTTCAAGGTTTTATACAAGGTTTTTGAATAGTTGAATATCTTGTGTCAATCTTTCTATCAATGTATGTATATTTTTAAATGTGTATATATAAATGTACATTCTGAATTTTACATAGGGTCGTGGGTATATCTATTTTGATTCACATACACATATGCATGTCTTTATCATCGAGTTATATTAAGGTATTCTAAGGAAAAAATTATTATTATGCTTCTTCTATCATTCATCCCATATCGCACAAATGTTGAATTATTTTTTGTGTATTTTTGTTGGCAAAGATCTCCAAACAACTTGGCCGGGATTCCGGAAATTGACTTTCCTTTTGGCGGCTACAGTTGTATTGAGGATTAGCTCTCTGTTTTTCTTCTTCATTTATTCGGATCGGTTGAGTGTTGTGGTAGATGCAATAATGACATGTATCCAAGGATTACATTATTGGGGGTTTTTAGTTGACAACAATAGTGTGTAGTTTGGAGGAGCATAATAATCTCTGGACTTTCTTCCGACTTACATTCCGTTATGGGTATATCATCGTCGTCCAGGCCCGAACCAAGTCTCTGCTCATTCGCTTCCTCGTCGCGCTCCTCTGATGAGCTGTTGGTCAGAAATTGAGATCTCTTCTGTTTTGCCAGCATTAGATTCTATCTCCTTCAGTATACTTGTAGAGGAATGCCTGCGTAACAATTTCTTGGTAAAATGTATAGTCAATTCTCTACAAGCCATGGAGTCTTCCAAGCTATCATGACCTTTTTCTCCATGATTCTGTATAGTTTGTCCTAATAATTTAAGTGTTAAACTTTTCAAACTTTTTTGCCCTTGCACTCTAAACGTCTCTGACGCAACCATAAGAGTATCTACTATGTGAGGATGTTTCCATTCCAAAGCCATAAGATCAGAGAAGCCTCCGTGAGCTATGACAATTGTGTCCTCGCCAACATATTCCCATATTCGTTTATGCACACTTTTCATACTTTTGATTAACGTGCCATCCTCGCGCGCTTTGTCTATCTTGGTCTCTGAAACACCGGAAAATTGGGTTCGATAGGTCAAAACTGGTCTGTTTGGCTTGATCAGATTATCAATTAACGTTTCGCCAGTGAAGTAATCCACCATGGACAGTTTCACTAGTATATGGTGGTTGTTGTAATCTCCAGCCATCTCGCAGTCCAGAGCTACTGCGATCCGTTTGTCTTTTTGCGAAAGTGAATCTGTTGGTGGTGTCTTCATGTACTTTTTTTTGTAAATACCATCGCGGGTCTCCTCAGTGACATCATCTGATACAAGAACATGTGATGGAGACTGCTGACAACCTGGTGCATGGAGAGGTTCGTTACAACACGGACAGTACTAGCGTGAAGCATAGAGTATTTCAGACCAAGCCTTCTCCTTTTCTTTTAGGTAATTGGGGAAAAAAGACATACGACTTGCTTGCTGTATACATGTCTGTGTAGTGGTTCTGGGTGGTTTATGCATTCTTCGCTGATCATTTGCACAGTCGCCAATTCAGGCCGAGAAATGGCGTCTTTCGGCCTGACTGATGAGTCGCGAGCAGGACTTTTTGTGGAAAGCTGTAAAGAGGTTTCCGTATTTCTTGGTATTGCAGACTCTGAAACCGCAGACTGAGATTTCAATCGATTACAAGTTGACACGACTTTGTTCTCATTTGTCGTTGTGCTGGGTGAAAGCTCCTCTCGAGCATCTAGATCAGACCCGGCCCGTGAACTATGTACTTAGGATGATTAGCTGGGACCCATTTTGCGCGAGCCACATATATAGTCTTACTATCATGTAAATCATCCCGTGAAACGCCCAAATCTATGGCATTTTGTTTATGTATCACAGATGCAGGTACTGCGAGGAACCAACATTTAGTCGAAAGCTCAGCATGTAAAAGTCTGAATATTCTCAGGTTGAATCTTACGTCGACAAAACTTGCAGACACTCCCTACGTCGCCAAGAAATTTATAGCCATATGAATTCAATAGTTGGGTGTTGGTCGCAACAAGTGATTTCAATACTGAAATACGTTCTGGGGTTGGCTCTATGGCTGATGACCATACTAGCGGCTGAGGGACCGTTTCTTCTTGTGTTTTCAAAAATTTCTTTACTTGCGCGTCATGTACTAGGCTAAGTTTTGGACGTTTTGCATTTTTAGCAAGTGTTGAGAAGGCATGTTGGAATATCCTCTGGCTCCGCCAAAGAGTGATGATCATGAGCAAGGTTTTAGTTTAGTGGTGGTATTAGCTGGCCAATCTGCTCAAATGAAGCTTCAAGTAGAAGAAGAAAGGGATTGATTAGCTTTTGGGGAATGCTGGGCCTTGGAAGGCTGAGAGAGAGGGAGAGGTGTTGTTTCTGAATGCTGTGAATCGTTGGAGTGTTGAAGGGAAGATGTTGGGTGGCTTTTTTCCAGTACTGCACCTATTCAATCAATCAATCAATCAATCAATCAATCAATCAATAATAATTATAATAATAATTATAATAATAATATTATTATTATTATCATTGTGGCACCGTCGTTATAAAATGCATGAAGGAAGGAAGGAAGGAAGGATCAAAGCCACCGTTCAGAAGATGTGTACACGTGATGGAAGAACACATGATTGGACTGTGACACATAGATTGATTGATTGATGCATTCATTCATTCATTGCTGGACCTGTGATCTAAGGGATGGACTTGCTGACTCGAGTGTCTGTCAAAAATCTATAAACACCATGGATATCTCATGAAGATGATGAAGGCGAAGAAGCAGAAGCAGCCAGTCAGTTGGTTGGTGACATAGATTGAATATCCCTGCTTCTTCTAAAACTCGGTCCGAAAATTAAAAAAACGTCTATATGGAATTCAGCCCTCGTTCATTCACTCACTCACTCACTCACTCACTTTCTCAACACTAAACAACATCCCTCGCTATCACTACCAAACATAATCACAATCATTTCCCGATAATCAGACTTGCTTCTAAGCATAGTAAACTACTTCATCCAGTTCCGCCTCGTATGCTGTTGCTGGTCTCTTCGAAACAACACTTGATATCGCTCTTGTAGTATCAATACTCTGCAAAGACCGCGGCTATCGCTCATTAGGACAAAAACAAATAATCATAAGATGTCGGCTGGACCAGAAAGAGCGCCTGTTATCAAAATCTTGTTGATAGGTACCATATCCCTGTCCAACACTGTTGAACCCTCCCCCAGGTTGAAATCACAAGATACTAATCAAGTCATACAGGTCCTTCAAGTTCAGGAAAAACCTCACGTATGTCCTCCTCTTGCCTATTCCTTATTGTCTGACAAGGCGCTTGTCATATTGATCAAAAATATGTACAAAAAGTCGGTCGCTAAACACAAGTATCCATAATCTTAGTTCTCAAACGTTATGTCGACGATGTCTTTGATCCGGACGATACAAGCACAACAATTGGCGTAGACTTTCGTGAGAAGAAAGTCTCGATAGACGGCAAGCCTCATCGGTTGTTACTTCATGATACTGCCGGACAAGAGTCAGTCGAAATCTGCTTCCTCAATTTTTATTCCACCTTTTCCTCTCTCTCTCATTTTCAAATTCCACTTCTCTAAATATCTTGATGCTAATAGTGATTTCCAGACGATTCCGGACATTAACCTCATCATATTATCGCAACGCGCATGGTGTCTTGCTTGTTTACGATATCTCAAATCGGGATAGCTTCTTGTCTATGCCAAGATGGTTCGAGGAGGCACAAAGCTATGCGCCTCCAGGAGTTATAAAACTTCTTGTATGTGGTACAATCTTTTACCCCCCCCCCCCCCCCCGGGGGCGGGAACATTCATCACAACGTTTGACGACAATCCTCAAAGAATGGCTACTAATATCACAATCAATACTAGGTTGGAAATAAACTCGACCGAGCCGCCCAAAGAGCCGTCACAACAGAGGAAGGCGAAGCTCTCGCAAAATCCCTCGACGCCTCCGGTTTTCTAGAGGTATCCGCAAAGACAAAAGACCATGTTTCTGAACCCTTTCTAAGACTCGTTCAAACGATCGTCACGACACCTGGATTGTTAGACAGTAATAATGGCGTACGGAAGAGAGCGGGTGTTGTTGACGTAACGGCGAAAGCTGTTCAGGACGGGACAGGTGGTTACTGCTCGTGTTGATAATGAGGTTATCTCCTTCGCCCTATGCTTTTAAGTTGTCAATATCCCTTGTTCCTACTAGACCATGCTAGCGATTCCCTCCCATCTCCTCCAACTACCATTTTGGTCTGTTTTCCCTGTTCTGACTGCGAGCCTGCTTGTTTTTTGGCGTTGTGAAATTTTCAATCTACCCTTTTGCTTTTATTTCTCCTCATAGCAGGTTTTTTATTTGGTATACTATGTTAGTGGAGTATTGACTAGCAGGCTTTTTACGCATTATACTACTTCTTTTTCATCACACCTTTTCTTATACAAGTACTTTAGATTTTTGGGCATATCAATAGCCCTTATACTTTCTGCTTTATCCCAGCTACGAGCACCCCTTTTTGTTCTTGCTCCATTTGGGATTTTACATTGCTTCTAGAATCCTTTTTTTCTTGATATTTGAAGCTGGTTTTATATGTTTAATAAGATTTAATTAGCATTTCTATATTATTTTTGATTTACTTTATACACATGAATTTACTTTCTTCACTGTCCGATAGCACCAAAGTGCGTAAAGTATGTAAAGAATTGCTAGAAATGGTAATGAGCTATGCAAATGAGCACGAGGCGAGGCTCTATCTTCACTTTTCGCCCTTCACAGGTTTGTTTTTGACCAGACGAATTATTGCTATTCTTTATACCACTAAGTAAGCACTTCTGTGCCTCGTCCATATCCAATTCTTGGACTCAATTGATCAAATGGCACAACAAGATGATTTCTACCTTCTTTCTCTTCTCCCCCCCAACCCCCTTTACAATGTCGTATTAGTCTTTTTCTTTTCGTCCACCGATTTCTGTCTAGTCGATGAAGACTCGGAAGTTTTTGCATCTTGCAGATTCATGTTAATCGTTGTTGACACGTTTCTTTCCGTCCATGGTAGATTCAACTTTGATATTGTTGATGTTTGTTTTATCTTTCACTTTCTCGTCCCCGTCGTTATTCTCAAGGTCGCCATCGTCTTCTTTCCCATCCTCATCATCCTCATTCTCGTCAATCTCTTCGTTCTCACTGCTGTTTTGCTGCTCTAAAGCTCTATACCTGATGAGAGAGGACAAAGGTTAACAAAAGGAAGAAAAGTCGATCAGAGGAGAATAAAGGAAAAGAAGGAAAAAGAGAAGGGAGAGTGGGGAAAAAAAAAAAGACAACATACTTCCTCTTCGCCTTCTTCATCTTACTCGCTCTCCTTTTCCGTTTATCCTGCTGAACTATATTTGCACGACTATTTTCTCCATTGTGTATTTCATCCAATTTTGCCGCAAGCAGCCCTCTTGCAAGTTTACGATTCGATTGCCGTGAGCGTGTTTCTTGTGATTTGACAACAATGCCAGTGGCTTTGTGTTTTAGTTGTACTGCAGAAGAGGTTTTATTCTATACATTCTTCTCATAGAGGGAGGCTCTCTCTTTTTTTTTAGTATTTTGGTTTTTCTTACTATGATTTTCATAGTTATAATGCAATGGGAGTAAAGAAAAAAAAGTACATGGATTGAAAACAAGTTCCATACGTACGACTATTTTTTTGGACATCCATTCAAAACACAACGTTCAGAAGAAGTTAGCCATTATGTTTACTCTGATCTTATTTCTCCCTTCCTATATCTTTTGATTGATAGAGAAAGCTTAAAATATATGAGTAATACGAAGAAAGATTTATTTTACTCTTTTGACCTCCAGGTCCACTGTTGTTTTTTTAAACATGTGATACAATTTTCTGTCAGCGATCTTGTTTATGTACTGCTTATATATATAAAGCTTTCTCCAAGCGTAAAATCGATGGCAATCCTTTCAGAACTTCTTCACAGTAGGGAGGGAGGTAGGAAGAAGTGGAAAAAAGATTGAATGATATTACCAAAAAAAAAAAAGACGGAATAAAATACATGAAAACAAAAGGAACAAAATATCAAGAGAAAAAATGAAGAAAAAGAAAAAACTTACCTGCCCTTCAAAAACACCTCCTCGAATTCATCTTCTCCGACTTTTGGTCGTGCAGGGTATTTCCTGTTCTTGTCTTGCTGCTGGAAACTTGTCGAAATACAGCAGCGCATTTGCCATACATACGGGGGAGGCGGTGCTGCTGCTGTTGCTACTGCGGTCGTGGCGGCATTTATAACTTGACGTGGCTGTCGAAGCAGCCATTGTCGAATAATCAACATCTTTGATGGGTATGGCGCTTTTTAAATTACATGTCGCCCGCTCGTTCGGAGGGGGGTTCGATGGGCCACTTACGTGATGTACGTAAGTAAGCAAGGTATGAGTGTGATTGATTGATTGACCAGGAGCACTTTCATGTTTTTTTTACTATCGCTTTTGTACACATGGAC